>Ga0068859_100000686_pt1 | contig 34027 bp, 49 predicted proteins | sample KBSSwiS22_FD_66585 | JGI IMG/M metagenome (GOLD analysis project Ga0068859, IMG submission 66585) | Switchgrass rhizosphere microbial communities from Kellogg Biological Station, Michigan, USA - KBS Switchgrass S2-2 | ecosystem: Host-associated > Plants > Roots > Rhizosphere > Soil ... | reverse complement strand
GATCGGCCAACATGTCAGCGGTATTCCAAAAGTGAATTCCGCAGGTCCGCGGCAAAGACAGGTCGCGGTTCGGGTGGCCAGTGGCGGAAGAGCTCGGCGAGCAGCCATGCGGTCCACCGTCGACACTGCCGGCGATCGCTGGCGAGCTTTCGCCGCTTCTGGGCTGTGCGCGCGTAGTAGTCCCGGTGATACTCGCGGCGGTCGGGAATGCTGTCCAAAACTCGATCCGAGGATGCAGAATTACCCGAGAATTCCACCGCGAACGAGAGGGTTTTATTTTGGACGAAGGTAGTCGAATTTCTGTTATGAGTCAGCAAGTTAGCACCAGATCGTATAAGTACTACGACCTTATCTGTAGCACTTAATTTATATGTCGATTCAAGGACTTATTTCGCCTTGTCTAATAGATGTCCAAAACTCGGACCATCCGCGATCGTCTCTTCCTTGTCGCGCAGGTAGCGCTCGGTCTGCGCCGGGCTCGCGTGCATGAGCAGGGCGGTGGCGTTCTTCCCCTGCTTCTTCGCCCAGGTCGCCGCCACCGCACGTAGATCGTGAATCCAGGCGTCAGGGATGCCCGCGGCGAGGCGCGCCTTCTTCCACTGATCAAAGACAGCCCAATAGGTCAGCGGCCGACCACGGCGGTTATAAAGCAGCGTGAGTGCGGTCAGATTGCCGCCCAATCCTTTCGCGCGCTCGACAACGGCCCGCAATTCCGGTGTCCACGGAACGATTCCCTTGGTCTCGGTCTTCTGCTGTTGGAATCGGATGCCCTCCGGGGTCAAGTCGGCTCGGCGGATCGCGAGCACGTCATTGATGCGTTGGCCGGTGCGGATGCATAGATCCATGATCACCTGCAGACGCGGGCCGGCCTTGGCGTAGATCGCCGCATACTCCTGGAGAGAAATCAGCCGGGAGCGTTTCTTGGTGCGATAGGGTTTGATGGTGACTGGGTTGTCGTCGACCAATTGATTCTCGACCGCATAGGCGAACACCAGACGCAGGACGGTCAGGCAGTGATTGGCGGCGCTGGGCTTGTCCGCTAGTTTCTGTTTGACCTGCGCGACGTGTCGACCCCGCACCTGCTGGGGTGAGAATTCATGCAATGCCTGTTTCAGGCGCCGGGCGGCTTGCCGGTAACTCTTTGCAGTATTCGGGCGAACGTCGCGAAGAATGTGCACCAGGGCGGCATCGATGAGGTCGACCATGCCACCTTTGGGCGCTTCCAACGTATCGGCGTACTTCTTCAGCGCCGCCGGCAGATCACGTCCCAACGGCTCCCACCGGCCTTTGCGGACGAGGTAGTAAGCCCCATGGCGGAAGTACATCCCCTGGGGGAGATGCTTGTCGTGCTTGCGGGGGCGGTTCATAGCCTCACCTGCGGCTCGCGAAGGATAGGCCGAGAAGTATGCGTGCCCTTCACATGCTCCCAAAGCACCACGAGAGACCCATTGGAGCGACTCTTATACGGAATCCCCAGGTGCTCGAGCTCCCGGCGCTGCCAGGCCGGTTTGGTCCGTTGGGTCAGCGTCTTGAGTTCGTCGGGTGTGAGAATCACGCCACTTCTCCACCGTTTTGCGCGCTGCCGCAATCGACTCCGGGGAGGTCGGCTCCAAGAGCATTTGCCGCGCGGCGGGGGAGTATTTGCGGAACAACCACCTCGCGCGCCAGAAATTCCACCACGTCCGAAGACAGTTCGGAATTCGCATGCTGCCTCCTTGGCAATATTTTTGTTGCCGGCAGGGAGTCATCGAGGCCCAGGACTACCTGCAGTTTTTGCCACAATTCCAACTCGGTGTAATGATGTGACGCCACAAAGGCGCGGGTGCCATCACTCAGAGATGCGCCGTACTTCGTACGCATCTCGTCCTTCGTCTTTCCCGGGTCGCAGATGCCCCGGTGATACCAGGGGCTCAGCGGGATGGTGTACCAATGGCCAAGCCGCTTTCCTGGGATCGTGATGTGGTGGATCTCGGCGTACGTCTTCTCGCCGAACTTCAACCACGTCAGCATGCAGCCGTTGGCCTTGATGATCTTGTTGCGCTGCGCCTCTTCCTTTGTCGGGCGCGGTTGATTGCGGGACATCACGCGGCGCGCTCCTGCAGGTATTCACCGCCGAAGTGCTCACAGATCGCCAGCTCGAGCGACGGCCACAACTCGGCCCATTCATCCGCGCTTAATTGCGCGAAAGCGATTCTGCGAGGCACCCGGCATTCATGGCCATCGATAAACAGCACCTCGAAGTGACCGGCACGGATCCGTAGCTCGGCATCTATGCTCGACTCACTTCGCTGGGGATCCTGGTTCTCACCGATCGTCCGGCAGATTCCGAAATACATGCGGTTCCACTGCACACTGCGCGGGCGCACGAATTCGACCTGGGCACATTCCCCGTCGCCCATCTTCTGCAAGAGCGCATGCCCTTCCGCGTCATCCGGGACCAACCCGGATTTACCCGCGCGGCTGACCTTGTGGAACCAGAGTTTCACGGCTTCAACACCAGCGACATCAATTTCCGCATGTTGGCCTTCGAGATGATCTTGTCGGCCGCAAGCTTGTCGTTGATCGCGATCCAGAGTTCCGGGAAGGGGTTCAAGTAGGTTTTGTGGTAGTCCTGCAGAACCTCGGCCATCTTCTGCTCGTCGCTGCCGTACTCGTTGATCAGGTCCACGATCTCGCTGATACGTTTGTCGCGCAGTTTCGTGTCAACGCCACTGAGATCGCCGCGGGGATTGATGCGTTTGGCAGCCTTGTCGAGCCGATCCATGATGATCGGGTAGTTCCCGGCCAACAGCTGCTCGACAGAATCCACCTGCCAGAAGTCCAGGAAGGGTCCGCGCTCAACGCCAGCCTCTTTCAGCCTGCGCTCGATCTGCGCTGCCTGTTCCGCGCTCACCTTCGGTCCCAGGGTGGCTGACTGCCCGTCGTCGTCCAGCTCGCCTGTACGCAGGTTCAGGAGGGCGCCAGCCGTGTAACGCTTGCCATAGGAGACGCTGGAGGCCACTGCCTGGACGGCGTTCTTGCTGCCACTGGTGTCCGCCGGCAACACGATAGCGGTTCGCTCGCTATGACCACGTTCGTGCGCCAGAACTCCTGTCACCTCGATCTTGCTATCAGGGTGGCCGATGCGGAACGAGAGCGAGAACCCTTCGGTGGCCAGGATCGGGGTGATGATCCCCACGATGTCCTCCCACAGCGCATACCGGCTCTGCACCGCACCCGAATTGTTTTTGATCGATCCACGCTCCTGGATGATCGGCAATTTCGGCTGTAGGCGCGCCAGAGCTTCGGCGTAGGCCGTTTCGGCCTGCTTGGCTGCCAGACGCTCATGCATCTGCAACAGCCGCTCCATGCGCTCAATATCGACGCTGGGATCACGGGCTGCGCGCTCGATCACCTGCATCAGGGCAGTGGAGTCCGAGACGGTCGCAACCTCTTTGCGCTCGCTCGCCTTGCTCAGATCAATCACAGAACTCATAACTCTCTCCAACTCGAAATGCCTACCGAATCGCCGTAGTCCTCGCGCCAGTCACCGGTGTAGTCGTCGTCCGGCAGATCCAACGAGCCTAAGTCACGCTTTCCGTCTTGTTCCTCTGGCAGGAGCGGTCCGGAGCCCGGAGGAAGTGGTTCCGCTGTCTCCGACTGCGCTGAATCGCACTCATCACCAGCGTCAGACAGAAGAACAGCAAGCACGCTATGACTCCGCACTGCGACCATGTCACAACTGCCCCAGCAGAGCCTTCGCGTTATGCAGCGCGCAAGGTCCGGTGTTGAGTTTGTCCGGTACCGTTCCAGCGGTGCAGTAGATGCAACCGGCATCAGCATGTGGCCATTGACCGTCCGTATCGGCGAGCGTGTTCTCCACGATCAGCACAAGGCGATTGAGTGCAGTCTCCAACTCTTGGATGCGCTGTACACCCAACCGCATAGCCTCTCCGGATTCCACCAATGTGCGTCTTACCGCGCGCACCGTATCTTCGATGTCGATGTTCATCGGGCCCTCTCTATGTCGTACTGCACGCGCAGCCAGAAATCGAAATCGGCATCGTCGTCTTTGCCCAACCCCAACGCGTTGCCCTGCGCATGCCAGTAGCGGGCGAGGGCTAAGGTGTTGTCTTCGATCCACCGGCGGAAGCTTGCGATCTGGGTGTTATCGAAGGCGGGGCGAATCACCACTGCGGTGGCGATCGGCTTGACCTCGGGGATGGCGTTCACTTGAACCACCCCCGAACCAGCGTCTCCGCCGCCTCTGGCGTCCACTGCGCGCCGATCGGCTTTGACGGGGTGCGCGGCTGGGGCCGGTCAAACCATGCCTGTAATCCGAAGGTGAGGGCGATGCCGATCGCTATCCCCGTCAGCAGTGTTCCGAAGTCCATCTTTGGCTCTCCAGAGGCCCTAGGCCGTGTGCGATGGAGAGACTCTACACAACCGGTGTAAGCGTGTCAACACCGAAAGTGTAAGTGGAGTGCAAAAAGTGTAAGCCGAAGTGAACGGCCGTCACGGAATCAGCGGGGCGGGTCCTTGGAGACGACGCGGGGGCGGAAAGGCCCCGCAGGCTGCGTGGCAGCCGCTGCAGGCGGAGCTTCGGGGGCAGGGGAGGGCGAGATGGTCTTCTCGTAACGAGCGGCCCCTAGAAGACGCTCTTGGGCTTCGCGGGGCAACTTCGTCCAGATCGTGAGCAATTCTCGAGTGGCGGCATCCATGGCGCTCTCAGCGTATTTCGAGCCGCGCCCAGTCTTTAGCCATTCGGTATTGACGCCACGATTGATGGCCAACGTGATCAGATTTTTCTGCGCCGGTAAGCCTACTCCGTCCTGCCATTTTTGGACAGCGCTCGGCCAGACATCGAGTTCGCGGCCGATATCGGAAAGACCACACGGAAGACCAACATCTCTGCTGGCCTCCTGCAGTCGCTCCCAGAAACTCGTTGTAGGGGTGTCGTCTGGCACCCGCTGAGTTTGCCCCACAGCCTTTACACTTCAGGTCTCTTGAAACCTTCCACTTTCGGTGTACACTCTCATACCAATGAGCACCGTTACAAGCGCGATTGGACTTATTGGGCTGTCCGCAATTGCACAACGATTCGGATACAGGCCCTCGGCGATCCAGAAATGGCGCGATCGCGGACGGCTGCCCAAGAGTGACCTGGCGGGATTGACCAATTACGCAGAGGTGATTGCGGAGCTCTCCGAGGCTACGGACCGGCCCGTCACGAAGGAGCAATTGCTGCGCGATACGCGGAAAGCGTGGGAATCGAAGGAATGAAGTGGTGACCACGTCCATGCGCCGGACCTCGCGCGCCGCTCTGGGGCAGCGTTCAGGGCGAACACCGTACGCTCATGCGGCAAAGGTCGCAATGCACTCAGGCGCTTTTGTACGCTACCGTATAAACTTCACATTTCTTGTGAGATATTTCGCGACCTGCCGCAGTATGCAGTTGGGGGAACCCCGTTTCCCCGGCGAGTCGCGCCGCACATCGCGCTCGTTGATGAACGGTCGACGCCCGTACCGCGGGACAAACGGGCTACCCGCTTTCCGCGTCGATGACATTCCTTGCCGGCTCTTTCGGGCCGGCATTTTTTCGCCTAGCTCAGGCTTAACAAAAAACACACTCCCGCATCGCGGCACGCATTTCCCGTGCCCGCAGAGAGGCAGCGATATGAACGCGCTCACGCTTCCCCATGGTCGCAGACTTCAGGGTGCATCGTTGGGATTGATCTGGATCGGGATGATCCTGGGGAGTTGGGTCGCGGCCTATTTTGTCGCGCGGCTGATCATCTGGGCGGCGAGAGCGCTGCTGTCGTGACGGACCGCGATCGTGAAGAATTGATCGAGGCCTATCGGCTGGTCCTGACTCTTGAAGGCCGGTCCAACTACAAAGACGCTGCCATGCAGAGGATGCGCGAGCTGATCGCTGAACGTCCTCCCAAGTTCGTCGAACTGATGGAGCGCGAGCGAGGTCTGCGTGCTTCGTGAGCGTCGCAGCAATGACCTGGGCCTTCGAGCGCGATCTGAAACCCGCGACCTCGAAATTTATTCTCGTGGCGCTGGCAGACAACGCCGATGATCAAGGCCGTGCTTTTCCTTCAATCGCCTCACTGGTGTCCAAGACATCTCTGGACCGTAAAACCGTGATTGGCGCCATAGATCAACTGGAGCGGTTGGGACTGTTGCGCGACACCGGCGAACGAATGGGTAAAACCGGTCAAGTGAAGGTCTACCAGCTCATTGGGTTTAACAGTCCCGAAAACGGAACCATTCCGAAAACGGAACAGTTCCGAAATTCCCATGAAACAGTACCGTTTTTGGACTCCCCCTCTCCCCTTATAAACCCCTCTCCCTCTTGGAACCCTCAGGGAACCCAAAGAGGGGAGGCGAGCGATGAACCTCCGCCGTCCAACCTCAACGTAGAGGCTTGGCACCGGTGGGTGCAGTACCGCAAGCAGATCCGGAAGCCGATCAAGCCGGCCTCGGTAGCCGCCGCCCAACGCAAGTTGGCCGGATTCGGGCCGGATCAATCAGCGGTAGTCGAGCAGTCCATTGCTAATGGGTGGCAGGGTCTTTTCCCTCTGAAAGCGGCGCCGAAACGCAAGGAGGCCTCCGAATGGCAGTGATGAACGGACACGATGCGGTTGAGGATTTCTTCCGTCGCGGCAAGGCCGAGTGGGACGCCATGGGCGGTCACCCAGCGGCGAAGGCTCTGGACGCCTCGCGCACCCAGCGGATCGGCCAGATGCTTGCGCCGACCGAAGCGCCGGAATTCGACGAAGATCCTGACGAGTTGCTCGACATAGGCAAGCTCGATGGCAAGTCTCTGTGGGAAGAATACGAACTGGAGATGAATTGCTACTCCACGACGCCTTTCGACAAACACGGGGAGCGGCTGCGATTGTATCCGTGCGGAGTCACGATCTGGTCCGGGTTCCCCGGGGCCGGTAAGACGACGTTACTGCGCCAATTGGCATGTCATCTCCTGCAGAAGGATGAAGGTGTTTTCTTCGCAAGCCTTGAAGAGCATCCGAAGCATTTGCTCGTCCGCCTGGCGGCAACGGCTGCTGGAAGCGAGCGTCCCACGGCGAGCCAGATCCAATGGTTCATCGATGTGTACGGCGAGAAACTTCGGATCTGGGCTAAGGTCGGGCTCGCGAAGCATCGGAACCTGTTGGCTGTGATTCGTAAGCTTGCACAGACAGGTACCACTCACGCCATCGTTGATTCGCTCATGAAGCTGGACATTTCTAGTCAGGACTTCGAAGGCCAACGGGTGTTCGCCAATCTGTTGGACGCCACTGCGAAGCAAACGCGAGTGCACATTCACCTCGTGGCACATCCAAAGAAGCCGCCGCAGGCGGACCAAGACCCGGACATTAATGATGTGGGTGGGGCTAAAGAAATCGGCGGCATCGCCGACAATGTTGTGTTCGTTCGTCGCAGCAAAAAGGAAGGCGAAAACCCTCTCGCCGAACAGACGGGAATGTGCATCACCATCCGCAAGCAACGCCATGGAAATGGCTCGTTGGGTGATATAGTAGGTTGGTTCCATCGCAACCAACGGCAATTCAATCTAGAACAGTTCGCGTCTCCAATCAGATATCTACCGGAGGCAGCCTACCGATGAAGTGGGATAAACCGAACGGCTCTGTCCAGCACACTGCAGACCAACATTACTGCGTTGTTCAAGCAACGGAGGAAAACTGGATTGCCTACGAGCTGACACCCTTCGGCGTAAGTCATGATCTGGGCGTGGCCACAACCGACGAACGGGCTCGCGCGCTATGCGAGCAGCATCACAACAGGCTGGCGGGTGGGCAGACATGACATTACTTCGCTACGCTAAACGTCGTGATGCCAACGAATCGGAGATTGTGCACGATCTGCGTAAGTGCGGATTTCTGGTGCGGCAACAGGATTTCCCGGATCTATACGTGCGCAACCCAACTTGGCCGCCCGGTATGACAAAACTGCTGGAGATCGAAGGAATCACCAAGAATCGCCAACGCACGTTGAAACAACTCACTTTTCTTCGCGACTGGAATATTCCGGTCGTCAAAACATTTCAAGATGCTCTGCAAGCTTTAACTTTGTGAAGGAGATGATGATGCCCAAGTCAGTGACCTTGACCCTTCCAACCCAGAACACCGATGGCTCCGCGATCTCGGCCGGCGAGCTCGTAGATGTGCAGGTGGGATTTGGAACCGCAACCGGCAATTACACGCTGATCGCCGACGACACCGCCTTTGCGACCCAGACGCAGAACGGCGTGGTGACGATTCCGTGGGCGAGCCTGAACGAGAACCTTGGCAACGGAACGTGGTTCGCCGCGGCCCGCGTCAAGACCGGTGATGGCGCGACGAGTGCCTGGTCGAACGAATCGAGCTTCACGATCACTCCGCCGGTCCCGAATCCGCCCACGGGTTTTACGGTTGCCTGAGAGCGTGGGTGCTGTACCTCTTGGGCCGTGGTCCTAAACCAAAGTGTAAGTTATAGTCAAGTCCCCAACAGGAGATTTTCATGAAAGGCGAAAACAAGTCCTCGATGCAGAAAGGCGAGTCCCATCACGGCAAGCATCCGGCTGAGACCGTGAAGGGCATCGAAGGTATGCACAACCACGTGGGCTCGCCGGGCAACACGGGCGTGCGCTTCAAGATGCCGAAGGACTCCGAGTGCACGGATCACTCGCGCGTGCGGGACCTCGACTGATGCCACGCGAGAACACCTCCAGCGGCAAGCCCCAGCCGCAGATGGAGATCGGCAACCAAGGGGCAAAGCTCGTGGCGAAGAAACTCGGCAACGGTGCCCCCGGCAGTCCGTACTGCGGGGGTAAGAGCGGGATGCAGGTGAAGATACCCAGCGTCCGCGATGTGTCGAAGGTGAAGTGACATGCCCGAGCCGCACAAGGGCGAAAAGCTGAACACTTTTGTCAGCCGGTACATGGGGTCGGGAGAGGCTCAGAAGAGCTTCCCCGATCAGAAGCAGCGCGCCGCGGTCGCCTACAGCGAGTTCCGGCGCAAGAAGAAGAAACGGGCATGAGTGAAGACATTACCGGCGGCCGTGGTGTCCGCGTCGGGAACGAGCTGCTCACCTTCGTGAGAGCGGACGAGAATATCCGCTGCTTACGCGACCATATCGTTGTCGAACCTTTGGGAATCGATCATGGCACTTCATTGGACGTTGTTTATCGTGGGAAGCCTGTGCGCGGTGTGGTACGGGCGGTTGGTCCTGGTACATATCCGAAGCGCTATAACGGCCGCAAAGGGCAGCGGACGAAGTCCTGGGACTCCAAGCAGTTCCGACCCTGTGACCTGAAGGTGGGCGATATCGTCGACCTCGGGGGCCTGGAGCTCGGCGGCTATCTCTTCACGAGAATCCTGTGGGGTGAGCGGGATGTTGTGGTCTGCCGTGAGGAAGATGTCGCGATCGTCGTCGAACAGGAGACAGAAGCGGCATGAGCAAGATGCAACCTCAGCGATGCTCATTTTGCGGTGAGACTCGCATCCATGGGTCGAAATGCGGCTATGCCGGCCAGCCGGTGACCAATATGGGTGTTATCCAGAAAGGCGCTACCGCAATGGCTGAACGAGTCGATGCACTCGAAAGAGGCCTCGCCGAGTCGAACAAACGGCTCAACGCGCTGATGGTGATCCTAGAGAAGCTTCAAGGAACAGCCCCACCGAAATACGAGGCTCAGTTCAATAGCTGGCCAGGGAACGCACGGTAGCCATGGCCGCCCGCAATCCCCCCGCTGATGGCAGAGCCTGGACACCCGATAAGGTCCGGGCCCGGATCAAAACCGCCTTGATCATCAACGCCCTGCAAGATCATATACTTAAGGACAAGGAAATGAACAAGTCGCAGGTGACGGCAGCCCTTGGCCTCTTGAAGAAGACATTGCCCGATCTGCAGAACATCGAGGCATCGGGCCCGGGTGGCGGCGCGATCCCGATTCAGATCAGCAGCACGGATGCCGAGCTATGACTCTCGCTCAATTCCTCGAAGAAACCTATCCGTGGTGGGCTATTGCGGCCGGAATGTTGAGCGGAATGCTGGCGCTTGCGATAGGAGTGCTGCTCGCGAAGCTGCGTGGCCGCCTTTAAGCTCACCCCGAAGCAGGAGGAAGCCAATCGCCTGCTCGCCAGCCCCGCCCGGCACATCATGCTGTTCGGGGGCTCACGCAGCGGCAAGACCTTCAAGATCGTCCGCGCGATCGTCATCCGCGCATTGAAGGCGCCAGGCAGCCGCCATCTCTCAGTCCGCTTTCGCTTCGGTCACATCAAGTCGAGCATCATCTACGACACGTTCCCCAAGGTGATGAAGCTGTGTTTCCCCCAAGTGAAGTACGAGCTGAACAAGACCGACTGGTTCGCGCAGTTGCCCAATGGCAGCGAGTACTGGTTCGGCGGCCTGGACGACAAGGAGCGCACCGAGAAGATCCTCGGCAATGAGTACGCCACGATCCACCTGAACGAGTGCAGTCAGATCCCCTGGAACAGTCGCAACATGGCTGTCACCCGCCTGGCCCAGCAGGTCATGCAAGAGTTCGACCCCAAGTCGAACATCCCGCCCAAGCCGCTGGCGCTCAAGATGTACTACGACGAGAACCCACCGGACAAAGGGCACTGGACGTACAAGCTGTTTAAGTCCAAGCAGGATCCGGAGACCAAGCGCCCGCTCAATGAGCCGGACGACTATGCCTCCCTGCAGATGAACCCCGAGGACAATGCGGCCAATCTCGCAGGCGACTACGTCAAGACGCTGAAGGACCTGCCGCTGCGCCTGCAGAAGCGCTTCCTGATGGGCGAGTTCCGCGACGCCGCCCCCAATGCCCTGTTCATCGACGAGAACATCGAACGCTGGAGAGTGACCGATGAATCTTTGCCAGAAATGCTACGCGTGGTGGTGGCTGTTGACCCAAGTGGCGCGGATGATGAAGACAATCAGGATAATGACGAAATCGGGATACTCGTGTGCGGTCTGGGTATCGACGGAAACGGGTATGTCCTTGAGGACGTTACCTGCAAAGCAGGTCCCGCAACTTGGGGCCGCGTGGCCACGCAGGCTTTTGAGCGCAATCGGGCTGACCGTGTGGTTGGTGAAGTCAATTACGGCGGAGCCATGGTCAAGCACGTCATCCATACATCTCGAGCTCGTACTCCCTTTCGGGTTGTCACAGCCACGCGGGGTAAGGTAGTCCGCGCCGAGCCCATCTCCAGCCTCTGTGAGACCGGCAAGATCCGATTCGCCGGCAACTTCCCGCTGCTCGAGGACGAGCTCTACGGCTTCACCACGCACGGCTTCACCGGCTCGCACAGCCCGAACCGTGCGGACGCCATGATCTGGGCATTCAGCGATCTATTCCCCGACATCCTCAAGCCGCCAGTGCCATTGAGGCGAGAGGAAGAAACCGTCGTGCCGACCCAGGCGCCGCGCAATGATGGGCTGGGGTGGATGGCTTAGGCGCAAGATTCTGTCTCTCGCCCGCGCCCTCATACGCAAGATTCCGTCTTGACTCGCCCCTGATCGGGCTATGTTCCACGTGGAACGTTTCACCCGCAGTTCAATGTGGCACATCCATTGCTACATTGAGCGGTTGGAGATACAGTCGCGGTCAAGATGCCCGTTATCCCCGCGCAATCCCATCAGCCTGCGTCCACTGACGCTGAAATCTTCGCTGAATGCGCTGAACGACTGCGGATTGCCCAGCAGGCCGAAGGGAAGAACCGCCAGAGAGCGGTCTTGGCACTGGAGTTCGAAGACGGCCAGCAATGGCCAGACGATCTCTACAACCTGCGCAAGGTCAGTAAGCGCCCCACGCTGACGATCAATCACACCCGCACCTTCGTGCGTCGGGTCGTGAACAACATGCGGCAGCAGCGCCCGCGCATCAAAGTGCATCCGGTGGGCGATGGCGCTGATGTGGACATGGCGCAGAAGATCGCCGGCCTCATCCGCCACATCGAGAACCGCTCGGATGGGGCCATTGCCTACGACCTCGCCGGTGAATCCGCCGTCAAGATCGGCTGGGGCTACTTCCGCATCCTCACCGAGTGGGTGGATGAGGACAGTTTCGAGCAAGAAATCCGCATTGCGCCCATTCGCAACACCTTCACGGTGTACATCGACCCGGGTGCGATTGCGCCGGCCGGTGAGGACATGGAATGGTGCATCCTCACGGAGAAGATGAAGCGCAGCGAGTTCGAGCGCAAATATCCCCGCGAGCAAGAGACCGAATGGCGCGAGGGCGGGGCAGGAGACCAGGGAACAGACTGGGAAACGAAGGAAGAAATCCGTCTCGCCGAGTATTTCCGCATCCAGCGGGTGAAAGACACGCTGATCAAGCTCACCGATGGCTCGAGCGTCTACCTCAGTGAATTCGACAAGCAGGAAGCCGCGCAACGCAATGTCTTCGTCGCGACTGACCTCCGCGGCAAGGAGATTCGCCGGCCGACCTGGCGCCGTCAGGTCCAATGGTTCCGGCTGAACGGGACGACCGTCGTCGAGCAGGTCGACCTGCCGGGCAAGTGGATCCCGATCGTGCGCTGCGAAGGCAATACGCTCGATCTCAACGGCCAGATCCGTCGCCGCGGCATGGTCGACGACATGATGGACACCGCCCGCATGTACAACTACTGGCGGACGTGCGAGACGGAGATGATCGCGTTGGCCCCCCGGGCACCGTGGATGGGCACCACGAACCAGTTCCAGGGCCATCCGGAGTGGAACGACGCCAACCAGAAGCCTTACAGCAAGCTCGTCTACAACCCCGACTTCATCGAGCAGCCCGATGGCACGAAAACGCCGCTCCCGCCTCCTGAGCGCGTCGAGACCATCCAGATACCGGCCGGATTCGTCAATGCCGCTGAGGGAGCCGCAAAGGATCTCATGGCCCTTGCGGGTATGCCTCACGAGCCTGGAGTCGATAAGCCCGGGGAAGTTGTTTCCGGCGTTGCACTACGTCGACGGCAGGCTCTGTCCGACATTGGGCATTTCCAGTACTACGACAATCAAACGCGGGCCATTGCTCACGGAGGACGTATCCTTCTTGAGTACATACGGGCCTACTACTCCACCCAACGCATGCAGCGCATTCTGGGTGAAGACGGCACGCCTGAGACGGTCGAGCTGAACGCTCCCGATCCTGAAACCAATAAGATCAAGTACGACGTCACCGTAGGCCGGTTTGATGTCGTGATGGACACCGGTCCCGGCTATGAGACCAAGCGTCAGGAAGGCGCCGAGCAGCTCATCGACCTGCTCAAGATCGCACCTGTGGCTGAGATCGTGGCCAAGAACGGGGCGGACCTACTGTTCCGCTCCATCGACGGCCCCTACAGCGAGCAATTGGCTGACCGGGTCATGCCGATGAATCCGGAGGGCATGGAGAAGGTCATGAAGGGCTTGCCGGATCAGGCCAAGAACATTGTCACGGCCCTGCAGAGACAGCTCCAGCAGGCCCAACAGACCATCCAGCAGCAAGGATTGGAGCTCAAGTACAAAGGCTCCATCGAGAAGGGCTGGATGGACGTCGAGCGCGAGAAGATGCAGACCCAGGCGAGCACCAAGGTGCACGACACCCAGGTCAACGCCGATACCAAACGGGAAGACACGCACGTTAGAGCCCAGGCCTCCATCGCGGTGGCGGAGATCGGGGCAGCGGGTCAGTTACTGAACACCAACACCGAGGCGGCCCACGACCGGGCAGCAGCAAAAGAGATGATCCAGGCGGCTGAGAAGGCCGAGAAGTCCCCCAAATGACCTTCTACCCTCATCCTCCAGGAGATCTCCATGGCTAATCCCGGACCGGCAATTGCCGGCATTCCCAACACTGAGCTGTTCCTGTCCACCGGCCCGCTCTCGCGCATGATCTATCCGGTCGGCTTCACCAATGGTGGTGCATTCGGCAACGGTACTCTGAGCTTCAACTACGTCCCGGTCACTGCGGCCGTATCCGGCTCCCGAGTGGACGGGCTGTTCAACATCGCGGTCGCCACCTCTGCCACGGCCAATACCGGCGCATTGGTCTATACGGCCATGGCGGGTATCTACACCGCGCTCACCTCGGTGAACACGGCTGGCTCGACCACCTTCCTGTCGCTCCTGTCGCAGGGCTCGACCCAAACGACCTATACATGGGCATCGAACAACTCCGGTCAGAGTCAGCTGACGGCCGCCGCAGTGCGCCCGATCTCGGTCCCGGTCAATGTGAACCTGCAGCCGGGTGAGTATTACGTCGCCTTCGGTCTCTCCACGACCAATTCGAGCATCGGCACCGCGACCACGGCATTGGCGTTCAGTGCGTCCATCCAGGCGGCACTCACCAATGCGACCGCGACCAACTACGCGGAATTCACCGCAGCGACCACGGCCAACTCCGGACTCTACGGGGCGATGGGCGTGTATTCGGCGGCGACCGCAGTGCTTCCGGGCACGATCAACGTCACTCAGATCAACCAGACCGGGGCGAATCTGCTCGGCGGTAACTTTGCCTTTGTAATCAGGAACTACTGATGAAGCCACAGCTGGTCATGGCCGATTTCGGCGGCGCGCACAATCAGGATCTGACTGAGACGAACGCGCGCCTGTTGAAAGGGGCCAGCTGGAAGCGGCAACGCACGGTGGTGATCATCCCGGCCTCGGACCTGATTCCGGCCAAGGTGGCCCTATCGCACTGGAACCTGTGTTTCCCGCCCAACAACGGCCTCGTGCGCATCTTGGCTCAAGGATTGGAAGTGGGCGATGCGTATTCACGGGCCATCGAGCAGATCCTGGCTCACCCGGACCTATCGACCTGGGAATACGTGCTGACCATCGAGCACGACAACTGCCCCCCCGGGGATGGGGTGATCAAGCTCATGGAGCGCATGGACGCGCATCCGGAGCTCGCCTGCATCGGTGGGCTCTACTTCACCAAGGGTGAGGGCGGTTGTGCGCAAATCTGGGGGGACATTAAAGACCCCCTGGTGAACTACCGTCCCCAGCCGCCAGACCCCAAGGGCGGCCTCGTGGAGTGTTATGGGACGGGAATGGGCTTCAATCTCTGGCGTTTGAGCATGTTCAAGGACCCGAAGCTGAAGAAGCCGTGGTTCGAGACCTACACCGGCAAGGATGGGAAGGGAATCGGTACTCAGGATCTGACGTTCTGGAGTGATGCGAGAAAGTACGGCTACCGCTGTGCGATTGACTGCTCGGTGAAGGTCGGACACTACGACTACAAGGGCGACTTCGGGCCGCCGGACATGATGTGGTAACCATGCTGGTCATACACGTCATCAACGGCAAGATTTACGCGCTGAACTACTCCGTGATGGAAGGGCAGATGAAACGAGTTACGTTGAATGAGGCCATCGAACTGATGAAAGGTCAGGTCACGCCATGAACGCGGTCGCGGAAGACGTCCCTTTGCTGAAGCTGGATCTCGGTTGCGGCCCGCACAAGAAAGCGGGCTTCCACGGGGTGGACCAACGTGCGTTTGACGGCGTGGATACGGTCGCAAACCTCATGGACCCCTGGCCGTGGGCCGATGGCTCGGTCGAAGAAATCAACATGTCCCACGCGCTCGAGCACTTCACCGGCGTGGAGCGGGTGCACATCTTCAACGAGATGTACCGCGTGCTCGTGAAGGGCGGGAAGGCCGTCATCACCACTCCGCACTGGTGCAGCACTCGCGCGTACGGGGATTTCACGCACGCCTGGCCGCCGGTGTGCGAAATGCTCTACTTCTACCTGTCCAAGAAGTGGCGCATGGAGAATGCCCCCGACAATGACATCCAGTGGAACCCGAAGGGATACAAGTGTGACTTCGAGGTGACCATGGGTCACACGATCCACGAGGAATTCACGACCAAACACCATGAGCGGCAGGTGTTTGCCATCTCGTTCTACAAGGAGGTCTGCCAGGACCTCATCGCGACCATGGTGAAGAAGTAAGTTATGGGAAAGGTCGTCACAGGTGCGGGACTGCAAGAGTTCATCGAGAAGGGCACGGTGACGCATGTCCCCGATCACAAGCCCAAAACCAACGGTGCGGCGCCCCTGGAGGTCAAGAAAGAGGCTCCTGTTGTGGAATTGAGCCAAAATTCCGAAGGAAAAGCGCCTGAAACGACTACGACAGCGGTGTCACCTGTAGTCACCGATGAAAATGAGGGCCTGGACCCCGAAGAGCTGGAGTTTTCCGAGCAGATCCGCAAGAAGATCGGCAAGAAGCACCGCGCGATGAAAGAAGCGCAGGAAGCCGCCGCCGATGCGGAGGCGTTTGCTAAGAATCAGTTCGATCGCGCCCGATTGGCCGAGGAAAAGCTCGCGGAAGCAGAGCGCCGGGCCAAAGAGCTGGAAGCGAAGGTGACTCCCCCGGTCAAAGAGCCGGAGTTGAAGGCGCCTGACATCAAAGATTTCACCAACGATCAGGGACAGACCGATTGGGACAAGTACACGGACGCAAAGAGTGAATATGCGGCCAAGAAAGCAGTGGCCGAGGACCGTTTAGAACGACAGAGAGAGCAAGAAGCGGCTCAAAAAGCAGCAGCGGACGCCCAATGGCGCGCCCGGTTGCAGGTAGCCGAGACGAAGTATCCTGACTTTGTGAAGGTTGTGGGGGCGGCAGACATGTTTGTCCCCAATGCGGTGCTCCAATACATCACCGAGAGCGATCACGGGGCTGACTTGACCTATTACCTGGCCAAGCACCCAGAAGAAGCGAAAGAAATCGCAAAACTCTCGCCGACCAAGGCTGTAGCCCGCGTCGGCAAGCTCGAGACGCAATTCGAGAAGCCGACCAAACCCACGGAACCCGTGGCCGCGGCTCCTGCGAAAGCTCTCGAGCGTGGTGGAGCACCGCCGCCCATTACGCCGATCTCCGGCACTGGCGCGGGTACCGTGAACCTGGACCCTGCCAAGATGAGCTTCCAGGAATTGCGGGCCTACGAGCGCGAGCGTCGGAAGAAGCGATGAGGTGAGCGAGTGCTCCTGATGTAACCCCATTCAGGAGACCTCAAGTGACTCAACAGCTCCTCACGATGTCCTACATCACCAACGAAGCTTTGGTGGTGCTGGAGAACGAGCTGGTCATTGCGAATCGTGTCGAGCGTCAATACTCGAACGAATTCGCGCAGACCGGCGCCAAGGTCGGTAACACCGTCAACATCCGGCGTCCGCCCCGGTACATCGGCACCTACGGGCCGCCGCTGAACGTGGAAGACACCTTCGAGACGTACGTACCGGTCGTCCTCAACTACCAGTTCCACGTGGACGTGCAGTTCACGACGCAGGACCTCGCCTTGAGCATGGACATGTTCAAGAAGCGCATTCTGCGGCCGCAGATCGCCACCGTCGCCAACCGCATCGATGCGGACTCGGCGCAGTACTACACCTACAACACCGCGGGTTCCCTCGGTACGCCCGGTGTGCAGCCCGCCAGCTACAAGCTCTTCTCCGACGCGCGCGCCATCCTCGCGATGGAAGCCTGCCCCACGACGGGTGAGAAGAACTGCGTGCTGGACCCGATCTCCATGTCCGCCGCCACGGATGCGATCAAGGGCCTGTTCAATCCCCAGGCCAAGATCGGCGAGTACAACGACAAGGGTATGGTCGCGAAGGAATTCGCGGGCCTCGACTGGTGGGAGGATCAGAACATTCTGTCCTTCACCACCGGTGCGCAGGGTGGCACGCCCACGGTCGCCTCCAGTCTGGGTGGCAGCACCGCGTTGCTGAGCTCCGGATGGGCCGCGAATGGCACGCTCGCCACTTCCGGATGGACCGCCTCTACCGGCGTCATCAAGGTCGGGGATATCATCCAGATCTCCGGCGTCTATCCGGTCAACCCGCAGAACCGCCTGCAGTACGGTCGCACGACGAAGCAATTCGTGGTGTTGCCGCCGGGTGGCTTCCTGACCCCCCCAAATGGCGCTGCGACCACGGGTATTTACTTCGCGCCTGCGAACCTCACCAACGGTACGTTCAACGCTAACACCGGGGTGTACACCTCTGACTCGAGCGGCAATCTGACGCTCACCATCGGCGATGCGATCATCTCCGGCGGTCAGTTCCAGAACGTCACCGCGGCCCCCACCGGTACCGGCAACACCATCACGGTGAACGGTGGAACCGGTCAGGCAAGCACTGTGACTCCCCAGGGGTTGGTGTTCCACAAGTACGCCTATGCACTGGCCTTCGCCGATCTGCCCCTGCCGCAGGGTGTGGAGATGGCCGCCAGGGCATATGACGATGAGGATGTCGGAATGAGCATCCGTCTCGTCACCCAATACACGATCAACAATGACTCGGAGCCCACACGTGCCGACGTGCTGTACGGGCCGGCCTCGTTGTATCGCTCGCTGGGCCTGCGGATCGCGGGTTAATCCATCATGGGGGCCCTGCGGGCCCCCTCTTTAGGAGAATGTCATGCCAGGTGGCTCAACACTGCAACGTGGAAACGAGCTGTTCGCGCAGATGATCTATCTGCCCTCTGTAACGGTACCGAATGTCAACGCCAATGCCACCGCGACTCAGACCTTTACGGTCAAAGGTGTTGTCATCGGCGATCTGATTGCCTGGAACCAGCAAAGTGAAGTCACGGGAATCTCGGTTGAGAATGTGCGCGTGAGCGCAACCGATACTCTGACTTTCTACTGGAGTAACACCACGGGCAGCAATGTCACCAGCACAGGGGCACAGCCCTTTTTGATTCAGGTGACGCGCGCGGAGAACACTGCTGAGTCCGGACTGGCCGGCCTGCCGAACGGAATTTACTGATGGCCAGTCAAATGGTGCATTTCTCGGTGACCACCGGTACGCCTGTACTTCAGGCGGTCGGTCCACCGAACAAGCAGATCAATGTCACGGGGTTTTCCGTGACTTCGGACACCACGAACATCTGCTATCTGAAACTCTGGTGGCAGGGCAATAGCAACACTGCGCCCGTGATCGGCACGACGGCCCCGAATGCGACGTTCCAGATTCCGGCCTCAACAGGGCTCACCAAACTGCTCTACAGCCCCCTGAGCAATGCGGGTCCTTGTTTCGCATCGGTGACCAAGAGTGCAGCGGACACGGACACCACCGCTCTGACAGCGGGTGCGGTGATCACGATCTTCATTGAATGAGCGCGACCACCCAAACGACCAGCGATCTCATCCAGGGGGCATTGCTCAACATCAATGCGTACTCCCCCGGTCAGGTCATCTCGGCCACAATCTCGGGGGTGTGTCTTCAGGTGCTGAATGACTTGTTGGATTCCCTCTCCAATGACAAGGCCTACATCTTCACGCAGGCCGAGAACATCATCGCCTGGACACCGGGAAAGTATCAGTACTCCATCGGCAATCCGGTGGGTGGCACATTCGCCGGCTATCTCACCAGCGGCAGCCCTGTCATTACCGGCGTTACGGTTCCGAGTAACCTTCTGGCCGGCGGCACCCTCTCGGACGTGCAGGCCGGCATCCCATCGGGTGCGACGATCCTGTCGTTCAGTGGCGGTGCAAATGCGGTGGCTATTACTTTCACCGGAGGGCCTACCGGTACCTCCGCCACACTGAATGCGATATGGGCAGGGGCCACCGGTCTCTACCTCATCAGCTTCAGCGACGGGGAAGTGCGCTCGGCCAACTTCACCCACAACAACACCGCAGTGACCTGGACGCCCGCGCTCACCGGCACTCCCACGACTTCCGCCACGGTGAACATCAACACCGTGACCATGAGCGCCAACGCCACCCAGACGCTCACGAGTGCCGACACGGTCACCTACACGGTTCCGGGGGATATCGCGATTGATCGTCCCCTGCGCATCCGCAACAGTTTTACCCGGGTCACGACCTCAGCGGCCGCGGGGCTCGATTACTGGTTCGACTGCGAGGTTTCGTTCGAGCGCTACAAGGAGATCGGCTACAAGACCGTTCCGGGACCCTGGCCCTACGAGGCGGCCTACCTCCCAAGCTTCCCCTATGGATCCCTGCGGATCTATCCCAATCCCACGATCGCGGGACAGGTCTATCTCTACACCGACCAGATTCTGACGAACTTCAGCTCCCTGACCCAGGCGGTGAACCTGCCGCAAGGGTATGCGCGCTCGCTCAAAAAGCTCCTGGGGCTGGAACTGTGTCCGATGTTCGGCAAGACCCCGAGTCCGGAGCTCAAGCAGCAGTGCAAGGAGGCGAAAGACCTCCTGAAGAACAACAACATCGAGCCGATTGTCACGCTGCGGTATGACTCGGATCTCATCTACAGCCGCCACACGGACGCGGGCTGGATCACCCACGGGGGCTTCGTGTGACCTACGCGGCCACCGACTTTGGCTTCTGCGGGCCTTCCTATCAGGCCCCGATGACGCTCCAGGACGCTCAGGACACCATCAACTGGTATCTCGAGCGCGACCCCGAAGAGCGCGCCAAAGAGCCGATCGCCATGTTGGGCTGTCCCGGCTTGAATCCCCTATGGTCGACCATCACCGGTCAGTCCCGCGGTGCCTGGGTGCTCCCCGGCGGGACCCAGGCCCTGATCGTGGTGGCCCAGAATCTCTATCTCGTGACCATCACGGTTCCGGCCACCCAGACGAGTATCCCGCAGTTCGCGGTGACCTTGGTAGGGACGCTGCTGACGAACGCCGGCCCGGTGTCTATCCGGGATAACGGCGTCCTGTCCTCCGGCAAGGGTGGCTATGCCCTGATCGTGGATGGGGCGAATGCGTACTACTACCTGCTCTCGGGCACCATCTACACCAATACGTTCAGCGGCTCGCTCACGATCAACACCCCGACGATCACGCTCTCGGGCACCTTGCCGAACGGGCTGATTGTGGCCTCCACTCCGACGCTCACCGATGCCGGAGGATTCATTCCGGCAGCCACCACCATCCTTTCTGTCGACACTGTGGGACTGACCATCACGATGTCGGCCAATGCCACCAACAACAGTGGCGCTGAGAACATCACACTCACTATCCCGGTCTTCGGTCGCATCACGGATCCGGGATTCCTGGGTGCTCAACGGATTGCCTTCATTGAAGGGTGGCTGATTTTAAACCAGCCCGGCACCCGGACTTTCTACACCACCGGTCCCACCGCCTACTCGATGCTCTTTCCAGGGGCTTTCTTTGCCCTGAAAGATTCCTCGACCGACAACCTTATCACGCTCATGGAGAACAACCGCGAGCTGTGGTTGGTCGGTGAGCGCACGACGGAAGTCTGGTTCGACTCGGGCCTGCAGAACTTCGCGTTCTCCCGTATCCCCGGTGTGGCCCCCCAGATCGGCTGCGCCGCGGTCAATTCCATTGCGCGTGTCGGTACGCAACTCGCGTGGCTCGGCAAGAACGAGCAGGGCGAGAACATCGTAGTGATGACCGCGCAATACAGCTGGCAGCGCATCTCCAATCATGGCGTGGAACATGCGATCACCTCCTATCCGGTCACCAGTGATGCGATCGGCTACGCGTACGAGGAAGAGGGGCACCTCTTTTACGTGCTCACCTTTCCAACAGCGGATATCACCTGGTGCTATGACACCACGACCGACCAGTGGCACAAACGCCTGTCCTGGGATCCCATGGCGGGTGTTTATCATCGCCACCGTGGCAACTGCTACATGGACTTCGGCAACCTGCGCATCGTGGGGGACTACCAGAGCGGCCAGTTTCACCAGATGAGCCGACAATTCTACACCGATGCCGGCAATCCTCTCCGGGCTCTACGACGCTCGCCGCATGTCTGGCAGAAAGCGACCCGCCAGAGGGTGTTTTTCGCCCAGCTGCAGATCGAATTCACGCCCGGCGTCGGGTTACAGAACGGGCAGGGCTCCAACCCGCAATGCATGTTGCGATGGAGTGATGACGGCGCCTTCTCGTGGTCGACCGAGCAGTGGGTCACCATCGGACTGGCCGGCGACACCAAGAATCGCGCGGTCTGGTACCTCCTGGGGGAGGCCCGCGACCGGGTGTGGGAAGCCTCTATTACCGATCCGGTGGCGCGGGACATCATCGGTGCCACCTGTTATATGGAGCCAGCCGTCACATGACACTCCAGTATCGGGCACTCCCGACCTACACCGAGCCGGTCGACGATAAAGGCAACATGTCCGCGGCATGGCGGCGCTGGTTCAGCGCCACGGATACCGGGACCCCTCCGGCGGCGGAAGCCTCCATTACGGTCGGTGCCTCACCATTCACCTATCAGGCGACCCAGAAAGGATTTGTGATCGTGACCGGCGGGACGGTCTCCAGCATTCAGTTCACCCGCACGGGAACCTATTCAACGGGTCAAACAGCCGGGGTTTTTCCGGTGTCACTCGCTGACATTCTGACGGTGACCTGGAGCGGCAAACCCACCATGACGTTTGTCCCCCAGTGAGGATTTATGGCTAACCCCGGCGCCGCTTCGGTGCAGATCCTGGAAAGCGAATGATCCCGGAAGTCCTTCCCACCCGTGAAGACATCGAGCGCCTGGAGGCGAGCGTTGCCCATGCCCCCCAGGTGGAGATTCAAACGCGACATTACTTCGCGGACGGCATGTATTGCCGTGAGGTCTTCCGGCCAAAGGACACGCTCATCGTGGGCAAAGTGCACAAGAAAGAGCACTTCTACATAGTTCTGCAGGGTGAGGTGACCGTCGTAGGGGATGGCAAGCGCGAGCACATCAAGGCTCCCCGGATCATCGTATCCCAACCCGGTACGAAGCGAGCAGTGTATGCGCATGAAGACTCCATCTGCATGACAGTACACCGCACCTTTGAGACGGACCTCGACGCCATCGAACGTGAATTGGTGGAGGACGATCCGCATTCAGTCTTTCTGCCCGGCAACATTCTCAAACAGAAGGTGCTCACGTGAGCTTTGTCGCGGTCGCAGTCGGAGTGGCGGGACTGGCGGGAGCGGCGATATCCGCCGGCGCCGCCGGTCAAGCAGCGGATCAACAAGCCGCGGCCGCCCAGAACGCTCAGAATATCTCCCAACACGAGTTTGAGACCATCACGGGGCAGGAAACGCCCTTCATGCAGTCCGGCTATGGTGGGCTGGGTCAGCTCAACTATCTGTTGGGGATCGGCACGCCGGGTACCGAAGCCACCACGAATTGGAAAAACGGCATGCCCGTAGGGACCGCACCGACTGCGGCCTCGAGCACGGCCGGCGGCTACGGGAGCCTTCTGACGCCGTTCTCGGCGGACATGATGAAGCAGTACTCCCCGGCCTATCAGTTCCAACTGCAGCAAGGCGGTCAAGGGGTATTGAATCAGGACACCGCAAGCCAGGGGGCTCTGTCGGGCGCGGCGCTCAAGGACCTGATCAGCTTCAACCAGGGGACCGCCAATACGGCGTTCAACAACGCCTTCAACCAATATCAGACCCAGCAGGGCAACATCTATTCGCGCCTGGCGAATCTTGCGAATCTGGGACAGAACGCGGCAGCCAACACCGGTCAGCAAGGTACGGCTCTGGCGGGTCAGGCAGCCCAGAGCGCGCAGAACATCGGCACCGCACAGGCCGCCGGCACCGTGGGCGCGGCGAACGCCTGGAGCAGCGGGTTGAGCAATGCGGCCACTCCGTGGCTTCTGGCGAACCAGAATCAGAATCCTTTTGCCAGTGGGTCTTATAACTCCGTAATGAATAACGGCGGATTCGGCTCCCCCGACAGTTATGGTAGTGGTTATACCCTGGAAGATTATGGAGCGCAGCCATAGTGCCGGACATGATTCCCGTCGCCACGATGATCAAACCCCCTGATCCGAATCAGGGTCTCTCGACGCTGTCCTCCATCATCGGTCTGCGACAGGCCCAACAGAACCTTGCTACGGGTGCTCTCCAACAGCAGGGTGTTGCCGCGAATGTCCAGCAGGACCAGCAACGCAATCGGGAGTTGCAGGCGGCCCAGCAGGTCGCGGTCAACGGCGCCCGTAGTGGCCAATATGACGATGGTAACGGGGGCCTCGACCGCCAGAAGATGGCGAACGACATCCTTCGGGTGGCGCCCACCTACGGTCAGAGTCAGGTCAGCTCGCTCCTGTCGCAGGCCAATGAAGTGGTGGCCAACAAACAGGCCCACCAGAACCTCACGGTTAGCCAGAAGAAAGAGATGGGCGCGACCTTCGCATCGCTCGCGGCCGATCCGACTGTCGATAATACCAAGATCATCGATGCCATCGAGCAGCTGCGCCAGGCGCACAAGGATGACCCGGAATACAGCCGGCTCCTGACCAGCCAGATCATGCATTTCCCCAATGCCGCAGCCCCCGATCAGCAGCGCTCGATCCTGGGCCGGTGGGCCGCGGCCGCGACCGGTGAGCCGCAATCCACCCCGAATGCGGTCGATACCGGCACTCAGATCCAACCCGGCGCGGTCAATCGCTTTACCGGGGCCCAGACACCGGCTGGGCCGCCGATCAACAAGCAGAGCGTGGTCACGACTCCAGCGGGTCCCTTGGCAGTGGCGACGCCTGGGAAGGGAACCGTCGCACCGCTCACCACGGCCGGCGGGGGCCAGAATCTCAACCTGACCCGACCTGAAATCGAGACTCAGCAGCACCTCGCGGCTGGCGTCAGCGAGCGCGTTTCGCATGCCCAGGCTGCGGCCAACAACACCACCCAGGCCCAGGATGCACTGTCGCGGGCCCGCACTATCCTTGACTCCCCGGAGTCCCCCAACACAGGCACGGGATTCCAGAAGGTCCAGGGCCTGCGCAATCTCATGTCCACCCTCGGGATCGACACCCAGGGAGCGACGGATGCGAACAGCCTGGTCAAGAATCTTGCGCGGTATGAAGCAGCCCGTGCCACCCAAGCGGGACTTGGCGGCACCGATGCGGCACGGGAACTGGCTCACAACGGCAGCCCCAATGTCTCGGTGGACAACAATGCACTGAAGGGAATCGTCACCCAGTCATTGGCCGCAGAACGGGCGCTGGCGGCCTACGCCAACATCCAGTCCAAGAGCAAGGATCCGGATCGGCTGGCAAAGAACGAAGCCGACTTCCGCAACATTCCAAATCTCATTCAGGGTTACGAATATGGACTCGCCCGCAGTCCCTCAGAGGCTGAGGAATTCCTGAAAAAGCATGGTCTGAGTCGCGCCGAGATGGCGAAGACGCGTCAGCTCATCAAGGAGTTTGAGGGCCGATGACGGACTTTGACCCCGATGCGTATCTGCAGGGAACGGATGCGGGCCGCGGGTTCGATCCGGACGCTTATCTGTCGAGCGCCGAGAGTTCGCATGCGCAGAGTGCAGCTGCCGCACCTCCTGTCCATGGGACTGCGATGCGTGGGGCGCTCGAGACCGGCGCGCATTTCGCCTCCGGGGCCCTGTCTCTGCCATTTCAGGGCGCCGCGAGTCTCTACAAGCTCGTCACGGCCCCCAAGGGAACGAAGGCCAATGAGGCCGCCAAAGCCTCCCAGGCGGTTCAAGAGGCGATGACCTATCAACCCCGGACGGTGGAGGGTCAGACCCAGACGGCTGCCGCTGACCTGATCCTGGGCCTTCCAGGGCGGTTGGGAGAGAAGGCGAGCACCGCGATCGCAGGCCCCGGCGGAGAAGGCAATGAAGGCCTTGCCGCGGCGGCCGATGTCGGAATCCAAGCCCTGCCCGCGGTTCTGGGCGTGCGGGGTGTGCGTTCGATTCCGGGAAACATTGGACGCGCGGCAGGAGCGTTGGGCGAACAGATCAGCTCTGCACCCCGGGGTTGGGGTGGTGCAGCGCCAGCAACCGCCGAGCAAGTGCTCTCCCAGGCCGCGCAGAATTCCCCACAATCCATGGGTGCGGCCTCGGCGGCGCCCCGCATGCAATCGGTCAGTCCCGAGCTCCAGCAATCGGTGGTGAATGCCGCCCGTCAAACCGGTGGGGCGGTGAATCCTGAGACACTCGGCCGACACATCGAGGCCGATTCGCTCCCCGTCAAGATTCAACTTACCCCCGGACAGGCCTCCCAGGACCCAGCACTGCTCTCGCATGAGATGAACAATCGCGGTCGCATCGCGGGCCTGCCCGAACTGCTGAATGAGCAGAACCAGAAACTCGGTCAGAACGTGCGCGCGATCCGCGATCAGGTGGGGCCGGATGTCTTCTCGGCCAACCCGGTCGAGCACGGTGACACCCTGATCCAGGCCTACAAGGACAAAGCTGCGGTCGCAGACGCGGATATCAGCCAGAAGTATCAAGCCTTGCGGGATGCGGCCGGCGGCGACTTCCCGGTCAGCGCACCGACACTGCTCAAGAACGCGACCAGCGCCTTGAATCAGGAGCTGCTGCTCGATCACGCGCCGAAGTCGGTCATGACCACCTTGGGTCGGTTGGCCGACAACGACAACATGACGTTCCAGAACTTCGAATCCCTGCGGACCAATCTTGCGGAAGTGATGCGCAGCTCAACGGATGGCAATGAGCGCCGGGCGGCCGGCGTCATCCGCAGTGCGATGGAAGAATTGCCGCTGAAACCTGGCGCCGCGCAGTTGAAACCGCTGGCCGATACGGCGCGCGCGGCAGCTCGAGCGCAGTTCCAGGCCCTGGACGCCGATCCGGCCTACAAAGCGGCTGTCAACGAAAAGGTGCCCCCGGACCGCTTCGTACAGAAATTCATCATCGGAGCGCCCCGCGATCAACTCGCGCTCATGCGGGAGAACCTCCAGGGCAACGATCCCGCGACCCAGACCATGGGAGTGGCCGCGCTCGATCACTTGGGGCAGATGGCCGGAGTTGATCGGGGAGTCTTCAGCCAGGCCAACTTCAACAAACATCTGCAGGCCCTGTCACCCAAATTGGGCTCGCTGTTCGATCCCAAGACGGTCGAGCAGTTGGAGACCCTTGGCAATGTCGCCCGCTACACCCAGGCCCAGCCGCGTGGCTCCTTCGTCAATAACTCCAACACGTTGGTAGGGGCGTTGGCCAGTCATGCCGCGAATGCGGCCGAGGGGATTGCCAATGTCAAGGCCGGCGGGATTCCGGTCGGCACGATTGCCCGCAAAGCGCTCGAGAACCGCTCGGCCAAGAAGCTGGCCAAAGAGACCATGACCCCCTATGGGGGCCTGACCAAGCTACCGGAGCCGCCCGAGAAATGATTCAGAGGGCAGCAAAAACCGCTACGACGAGACACAGCGCTCCGACAATCCAATGTCGGGTGCAGAAACACGCGCTCGCGGCCAGAAAGATCAGTGTTGCAGCCATGCCTGACTCTACGGGCAGACACCACTGTATGCGCAACTGTACGGCGGTGATTTCGTGACGACCACCTTTCTTGCACCCGCACCGGTCCAGAAATTCTTTGACAATAATGGACTGCCGCTTGCCGGGGGCCTGCTCACGACCTACGCGGCCGGCACCAATATGCTGATCGCGACCTACACCGATTCGACCGGCGGCACGACGAATCTGAACCCGATCCAGCTGAATGCCCGGGGGGAATGTTCCCTGTGGCTGCTCCCGAACGTCGGCTACAAGTTCGTGCTCACCGACAGCGCGGGAAATCAGATTCCGGGCTACCCGGTCGATAACATCGTGAATGCTGCCCTCCTGTCCCTCTACGGCGGGGTGGATACCGGGGTTGCAAACGCCTACATCATCAACTTCACCTCCCCGGTGGCGGCCAATACGAACGGGCAGGTGATCTACTGGCTCCCGTCGAATTCGAACACGGGTCCCTCGACGATCAATGTCAATGGGGCGGGTCCCCAGCCCATCATCAATCCTTCCGGAACCCCGCTGGGGGCCAATCAGATCCTGGCTGGGCAGTTCGTCTCCATCATCTCGATCAACGGCCAGTGGCAGCTGTATGGCGGCTCAGGGGTAGGGGTGAACGTTGGCACCTTCGGGGCGGAATTCCCGATCGCCTCCGCCACCACAACCGATCTCGGCAGCGCGCCCGGTCACAATGTACAGATCACCGGCACGACGACCATTACCTCGTTTGGCAACTCCGCGCAGACCGTCGCGCCGATCTACATCGGCCGTTTCACCGGAACCCTGACGCTCACCAATTCCGGAACCCTCATCCTGCCCGGTGGCAACAACATCACCACCTCCAATGGGGATTCATTCATCGCAGAGTTCCTGGGCTCCAGTACCTGGAAGGTGCTGTTCTACCAGTACTACGCCGCCACCAGCTCGACCGCGTCCGTCAAGGCTTCGGATACCTCACGGCAAAGCACCACGACCCTGACGGCGGATCCGGACCTCTCGGTGACCCTGCTCACGGGTCAGTACAGCTATGAGCTCTTCATGCTGTTCGATTCGGTCGCGGCCGGCGCCGGGTTCAAGTTCCAGTCCGGTGGGACCGCAGTGGATTCCCGCGGTACCTCTCCCGCGGTTGCCACAGGACTGGTCAATGCCGCCGCCTACGGTCCCAAGCTCGAATCCTTTGTGGGCGGCACACTCAGCTATGCCACGGTCGGAACGACTTCCAACAGCAACGGGGTGCTCTACAAGGGCTCCCTCCTAGTCACGACACCCGGCACCTTCAACATCACGTGGGCACAGGTCTCGAGCACCGCGAGCAATACGACGCTGCGAGCCGGCTCCTATCTCACGGCGAACCTTCTGGCCCAGAAAACCAGCTCATCCGCGACCACCCGCATCTACACGACTCCCGGCACCGCGACAGAGACGATTCCGGCCGGCGTGACCTCCTGCACGATTGAGATATTCGGCGGCTCTGCAGGAGGCGGTAATGGTACCGGCAGCGGGGGCACCTTTACCGGGGGTGGTGGGGGTGGTTCGGGTGGCTACTCCCGCACTGTGGTCTCGGTATCCGGTCACTCCACACAAACCATGCAATACACCGTAGGGGCGGCGGGGACGACCAATGGCTCGGGAGGCTTAAGTCAGGTGACCTCCGGCACCTTCACGCTCACGACGTTGACCGCCAACGGTGGCGCGGCGGGTGGGGTCGCCTCCCCCGGAGTCGGTGGAGCGGGTGGGGCAGGAGGGGCTGCTACCGGCGGCACTGCGGCCAATACCTCCGGTAATGCCGGTACCGCAGGCACCCAAGGCTCCCCGGGAACGATCGGCCTCGGCGGCGCGGGACTTTCCGGGATCAACTATGGCGGGGCCTCCGGTGGCAATGGTGGCTCCGGACTGACCGCTCCCCTGGCCGGCGGCGTCGGCGCCGTGGTGTTCAGTTACACATGACAGCCCAACTCGCACCGACTCCGGTCTTCAAAGCCTTCAGCAACAACGGCTTTCCGTTGGCGTTCGGTACGCTCACCACCTATGCGGCCGGCACCACGAATCTGCAGGCGACCTACATTGACTCGACCCAGACCACACAGAATCTCAACCCTATCCCGCTGAACTTCCGGGGTGAGTGCGCGCTGTGGCTCGATCCGACCTTGAATTACAAGTTTGTGCTCAAGGATTCCTTCGGGAACATGATCCCCGGCTATCCGGTGGACAACATCCCTGGAGGCTTCGGGGCCGGACAGTTGAGCATCAATCTGATACCCAACCCCACCAACACCTTCACGTTGGGAAGTCCGACCAACTCCTGGGCACAACTCTATCTGGGTCCTAACGATGCGCCGGTCCTCGATCCGACCACGGGCAACATCGGCTATTACGCGCGCACCGCCGCGGAGATTGCCGTCAACGTGACACCGGTCAACTTCGTGTATCCGCCCCTGACGGTGGATCGGTACGGGACGAACACCACACCCGGCACGACGGACATGACCACCGCGATCAAGGCGGCATGGAATGTCGCCAAGCAACAAGGATTCGGTGTCATCACCTTCCTGAAGGGCACGCTCTATGCGATTTCCAGCTTAGACGCAGCCTCACCGATCAATATTCCAGAACAGCAGGCTAATGGCTCGATCGCCAATCAAGCCTATCCGATGCAGTTGTACTTTCAGAGCGGCTCCAACATCACGATCGACTTCCAGGGCTGCCAGATCAAATCCACGCTGACCGGCGGACCTCTGGGGATGGTGTTCGATAACTGCCAGAACATCCGCCTCATCGGTCCGAATTTCACCGGGACTCAGGTGCAAAGCACTGGCGTGGCAGCCCTGGGCGCCATCACGGCAGGATCCGGCTACGTCAACGGAACCTACACCAATGTCCCCTTGACCGGGGGCAGCGGAACGGGCGCCTGCGCAACCTTTGTGGTTACCGGAGGGGCGGTGACTTCTGTCACCATGACTTATCCGGGTGGCGGCTATGCCGTCAGTGACAGCCTGGGCGTTTCCAATACCAATCTCGGCGGCTCAGGATCCGGATTCAGTATACCGGTCAGCAGTATTACTGGGGTGGGCAATGTGGTGTCCGTGGCGGGAGTCACCCCGATTGTCTGCACCAGCATCTCTGGCGCCACGACGGGTATCTCGATCAGCGATCTGAGCGCGACGAACTGCTTCCTTGCCTTTCGGGCAGTCGATAATCCCAACAACAACATCTGCGGCCAAATCTCTCTTTTGGGGAAGACGCGAGTGTTGAATGGAGAATACGGGGTCGCGCTCCACAATAGCGGGGATCAGACGATAATCGAAAATCTCTACACGTTCCGGGTGAATCGACCGTTCTTCTTCTACGGGGTGCAATCCGTTCATGTCAACGTGCTCGCGGATCAGACGAACTATGGATTTGCAGCCGTCTGCAAGGCCTATAGTCGGGGCACGCGCAACATTGCGATCAACTATAAAAGCATCAACGCACCCGGACAGAATACCGCGCGAATGCTGTTTGAGGTCCAATGTGATCCCGCGGTAGTCAATCCCCCGCCGACTGTCCAGAACGTCTATCTGGATCATGACGAGGTCAATGTCGGCGGCGGGTTCGGCATCCAATTCGATTATTTCGCCGGTGCCGGAGGCCTGGTACTGACCGCCAGCTCTTCCAACACACTCTTCAGCAACATCGTAATCCGCGGGTTCACCACCGGGAGTCTTGTCTCCAATGTGACGCTGACCACCACGGCGCAGTGTTTGACGAATTTCGACCTGTTGCAGTTCACCCGCCCGGCATCCAACCTCGATCTGAACAATCAATTGGGGTTTGTAAACTCCCGCAAATTCACCTACTCGCCGGTGCTCGCCTTTGGCGGGGCGAGTACGGGAATCACGTATTCCACGCAGGCTGCGGATTACTACATCGAGGCGGGGATTTGTACGGTGGTGGGGGGGATTACTCTCTCATCCAAAGGATCTTCCACGGGACAATGCACGATCACCATGCCCTTTCCCACCCGGGCGGATTCCACCCGCAATCCCATGGGGATGGCTTTGGGTAACGCCAACATGGCAGCCCTCGGCGGGACCTTGATTGGCTATATCACCGCGGCCGGCAACACCCTGAATCTATTTACGCAAGCAGCCACGGGACAGCAATCGGTCTTGGACACGAACTTCACCAACACCAGTCAGCTTACCTTTCAGGCGTCATTCCCCTTATGAGCATCAGCCTCTTTCTGCTCCTGTTCCTCTTGCGCGAGGCGGATCGCCCACAGCCACAGCAGGCCTGCGTACAACACAATGCCCGTGACGTAGAGGATCCAGAAAATCAACAGAGCCTTGGAACTGCCCATGACTCAGGCCCGGCCGAGCAGCGTCTTGAAAAAAAGTGGCATCCTGATTTTCTTACGCAGTGGTCTCGTCCAGGTGGGACCGGCAGAGGGCGGGTCCGGAGGCAATTCCATCCAATGCGTAACCGTCCAGTCATGATCGGGCGGCAAGCCCATCAGGCGGAAGGCGCGCACGTCCATATCATAGAAGCGGGGGAAGAACCAGCCCCCAAAGGGCTGCGGGTATCCGGTTTTATACAACGGATGCGTTGCCAGGACGGCGACTCTTATTTGTCGGGTTGGAAGTCGATCCGCGCAGGCGATCCATTCAATTTCCAAAGTGAGACTCCCTGCCATCGGTCGCGGACTATAGCCAAGAACTTCCGTTTCCTTCAACTCCCAGAGATGAATCCATCGTGGAGATACCCGATAACGTTGTTGGATGGACCTTGGGTGCCTTTGGTGCCGTCGTGGCGTGGCTCGTGAGATTGGAGGCCCGATTGAACGCGAGACCCACACGGACGGAGCAGGAAAAGATTGCTGCACAGGTTGCCGAGAAAATCGACAGCCAATTCAATGAGCTCAAGCGCATGCTAGAAAAGCAGAACGAAGATACTGCGACACATCGGCTGTTGGTGGGGGATGCTCTGGCGGGCATTCGTGAGAAAGTCGCGGTGCTGCGCGATCGGGCCGGCGATGACCCGCTGTCAGAGACTGGCGCGCACCGGAGGCGGTTGTGAGTTTTTTCCTCTCTGCATTCCAGATCGTAGTCGGCATCGAGGGCGGCTACTCGAATGATCCCCGCGATCCAGGAGGGGAAACGAAGTTCGGCATCAGCAAGCGGGCCTATTCGGATCTCGACATCGCGAGTCTCACCCTTGAGCAGGCCCAGCAGATCTACCTTCGGGACTACTGGGAGGTCTGCGGCTGCGACACGATGACCTGGGAACGGGCGCTCTGTGTCTTCGATATGGCCGTGAATCAGGGGCAGGGCGCTGCTCGAGCGCTGAACGTCCAAGCCCATGACGCCATCGACCTCATGGCCGAGCGTGCGATCCGCTACGCCAAAAACGAAAACTTCCCGACCTATGGAAAGGGTTGGATGAATCGCCTCTTCAGGGTCTTTAAAAACGCACAGGTCACACCTCAATGAATCGTATCTGGCAATGGGTCAAAGACAAAGCGGGGCGTATCGTCTCATCTCTCGGGGCGCTCCTTGCGGGAGCGGATCTCGATATCTCCCCCGTAAAGGATTCCCTTGAGGGGCTGCTGAGCCACAAGGGCGTGCAGTTCATCACGGTGGCGCTCTTTCTAGGCTCATGGCTGCGTCACCAGTGGGTGGCAAATCAGCATCCCAAGACCGATCCCTTGCCGCCGCCGGCACCTGAGTCAGCCCGGTGACGGCACTCCTTGCGTGCCTGCGCATCGCCTGGCCATATCTCCTTACTGCCACGGGCGGCGCGTTTATCTCACACGAGATCGACAATATTCGCTATGACGCGCTGCAAACGAAGTTCGTCACCTATCAGAAGGATGTGGCGCAGGCCGATGCGAAGGCCCAGCAGGCCGCTAGGGATGCGCTGGAAACCCAGATCACGGCTCGACTGTCCACCGAGGCCCACAATGCACAAGTCCTCTCTCAGCTCATGGCAGAGCGCGATAGCGCTGCTGCTGATCGCGATTTTGCCCGTAGGTTGCTCGCAGCCGCTCAAGCCAAGCCCACCACCGGTCGTGATCCAGTGCCTCCCGCCGGTCATCAGCCCGGAACTGCTGACGCCACCGCCGCATCAGGCAATCGATCGCTTGTTACAGACCTTGGGGATGCCGCCGCTGAAACTCGTATCTGTCTCGAGCGCTACAGCGCCCTCGAAGCCCAATTGATCCCTCAACTCAAATAGGACCCAACGGAGGTTTCTATGTTCACCCTCGTCGTTATTCTGGCCCTTGCTGCGCTGATCATCGCGATTCTCTCAGCGATCAAACCCGTTCCGCTGTGGGTGGCCGTGGTGCTGCCGGCGATCGCGATGCTGATTCAGCGTGTGCCTGTCGGATGAGTTAAACGGTGAGCAGCTTCATGCCGCAGAATCTATCCTGCAGATGACTGACCGTGGGGCTTAAAAATGGCTCCATATGGATCAGGTACCGTTCGTCGTGAGTAACCGTGAAGGTGGCCTCAAGAGGATTTTTACCCTCATCCAGAAGCCTGGCACGCAACGTCAGCGCAGCCTGCTCAAGTTCCTTGATCGTTCGCATGGTGACCTTCTGGTTGATCAGCGCGCTTCGTGGTCTCGAGTATCGAGAGAAACGCCCATGCGCTGCTGTTCCGCTGCGGTCGGCGTCTCGCTTCGATACATCCAGTCTCCTACCGATGACACGGTAGGCACTGACTGTTGAAGGGCTGAGAGTGCATCGCGGATCTCATACGCCTTATCGGTACGCACATCCTTGGGAAGATGCGGCGGCACACTGGCCAAGTAATCCTCGAAGCACAGATGGTTAAGGAACCAGTGCACAGCAGCAGCTTCGTCGCTGGTGAGTTTACGGGGCTTGCTCATTTGTCACCGTTTAGTTGGTC
>Ga0068859_100000683_pt1 | contig 34065 bp, 24 predicted proteins | sample KBSSwiS22_FD_66585 | JGI IMG/M metagenome (GOLD analysis project Ga0068859, IMG submission 66585) | Switchgrass rhizosphere microbial communities from Kellogg Biological Station, Michigan, USA - KBS Switchgrass S2-2 | ecosystem: Host-associated > Plants > Roots > Rhizosphere > Soil ... | reverse complement strand
AAGCGCGTTCTCGACTGCGATCGCAACCTGATTCGCCACCTGCTCAAACAGTTCCGCGTCGTCCGGCGAGAATGCGTGCGGGCGCGAACTCTTGATGCCGAGCACGCCCAGCACACGATCGCGGAAGATCAGCGGCGCAGCGCAGCCGGATGCCATTCCGCTGTGGGTCGCGGGATCGTAGTCAACACAGGTTGTTTTGCGTGTCGTAAAAGCGTCGCCGATCGGATTGCCTTCGAAAGGAATTACCTTGCCTGCGGCACAAGGACTCTCGTGATCGGGAAAATCAAACGCAGCCACGCGCAGTTCGTTAGTAGGCTCGTCATAAAGCGCCAACGCCGCGGCTTCGTGCGGCATGACCGTACTCAACGAAACTGAAATCGACTTCAACAACTCGCGCAAATTCAGATTCGAGACGAGCGTATTGTTGACGCGCAGCAACAGTTGAGAACGATCACGTTCGTGCGCCAACTGTTCGCGATAAAACTGACTCTCAACCGCAACCGCGATCTGCGACGTAACCAGTTGCGCGAACTTGAGATCGAAATTGTCGTAAGCGCCGGCCGCTTCACTCCAAAGATTCAAGGTGCCGAGTTTTTGATGAACGGTGCTCAGCGGCAGACAGCAAACCGACTTTATGCCCTTGTTTCTTAGCTTTTGTGCGGTTGGAAATCGTGTGTCCTGATCGAGATCGCGAATGATCACCGGTTTCTGATCGCGCCAGACGTGGCCGTTGATCGACTCGTCGATCGCGGCTTCAGTCGACTGAATATTCGCCCACCCTTCCTTGCATCCTTCGAAAAAATAAGAGCGCATCACCTGTCGCTGCTCGTCGTGCAGCATCACAGCGAGATCCCGAAATGAAAAAAGATTCCGCAAACGGCAGGCTATATCGTGAAAGAAGTCGGATAGATTGCGCTGGGTTGCAATCGCTTTCGAGAGTTCCAGTAGCGTCAGGTATTTTTGGGTCTGCACATCGACGCTGGAGAGTTGAGCGGCGTTCACTTACTACCTCCCATGTTCATCCTTAGCATACTTGACTGCTTGCCTACGATCAAAACGTCCCTTTGGTTCGGAAATTGCACGGGGCTCGGGCGCATGGTTTATGAAGTAATCAGAATTACCTGTCACAACGAAGCGGCGCTGACGCGTCTGGTCCTCGAAGGGAAACTCGCGGGTGCGTGCGTCGATGAGTTAGACAAATGCTGGCAAGACGCGCCGGACAAGTGGTCTTCGCTCCTAATTGATCTGACAAGTGTCAGCTTCATCGACGACCGCGGCAAACAACTACTCAAACGAATGCACGACAACGGCGCCACACTCATCTCCTCAAGCATCATGAGCCGCTGCCTCATCGAAGAAATCAATTCATAGCCACAAAAAAGCACATAAGGCAGAAAATTATTTTTTGGTCTATCACTCTTTTTGTGTCTTGTGTGCCTTTTTGTGGCTGACAACTTCTTGTGGCGATATTTCGTCACGTGACCAACTGTTGTCACGCATCTCGTCACCAAATCAACGAAATCATTCGCAAAGCGCAGTGGCAAAGCGGTTGCTTCTCTGCCGGACATAGCGAGACACAGGCAGGCGCGGCCTGTGCACGACAGCAGGTGGACTCGAGCCGAGAGTGGGCACGGCAACGAGTTCACCTGCTCGGGGGGAACCGGAGAATAAAAATGACAAAAACTCGATTGGTCCAAATTTTAAGAAACCGAAAGATAAGTGTGCTTTTGATAGTTGTCGCAGTCGTGGCGCTTGCGGTTGTGGTGGGTTTCGCGCGTTCGAGCAAACCCGCGCAAGCAGCGCCGCCGGTACTCGAAGTCGGTGTGGTCCAGGTGGAACAGAAGAACGTGCCGATCTACAGCGAATGGATCGGAACCACTGAAGGCATGGTCAACGCCGAGTTGAAAGCGCAGGTAACCGGCTACCTACTGCGACAGGATTACAAAGAAGGCTCGTTCGTGAAGAAGGGCCAGCTCTTGTTTGAGATCGATCCGCGGCCATTCCAGGCGGCTTTCGATCAGGCGAACGGTCAAGTGGCGCAGTATCAAGGTCAACTCGAACAATCCAAAGCTCAAATTACACAAGCTGAAGCGCAACTGGCCCAGGCTCAAAGTCAGGTATTACAAGCGCAGGCGCGTTTGGCCCAGGCACAGGCAAATCAAGTCAAAGCTGAACTCGACGTAAAAAAGTATCAACCGTTAGCCGAACAGAAAGCCGTCACACAACAGGATCTCGACAACGCCTTACAGGCTAACACTGCTGCGAAGGCGCAAGTCGATGCTGAGAAAGCAGGCGTGGAAGCAGCGCGGGCACAGCTCGCCCACGCGAGTGCACAGATCGGTGTGGCTCGCGCCGGTGTTGCGACTGCCAAAGGTCAACTCGAAAACGCACAGGCAGCAGCGAAGACCGCCGCACTAAACGTGAGTTTCACGCGCATCGTCTCGCCAATCGACGGCATCGCCGGTATGGCCCAGGCGCAGGTCGGCGATCTGGTCAGCACCACCAGTAATCCGCTAACTACAGTCTCGACACTCGATCCGATCAAGGTTTACTTCACGCTCAGCGAGCAGGACTACCTGCGTTACACGAAACCGTTTCTCGGCAGCGCTGAGCAGAATGGCAGTCTCGAACAACTCGAGCTGGAGTTGATCCTGTCCGACGGTACGACCTATCCCGAGAAAGGCAGATTCTACTTCGCTGATCGACAAGTTGATCCAAAGACGGGAGCGATTCGCATGGCTGGAGTCTTTCCAAATCCAAACAACGGCCTGCGACCGGGTCAATATGGACGAGTTCGCGCAGTGACGAGCACGCAGGAGAACGCGCTGATGGTGCCGCAACGAGCAGTGTCGGAGTTGCAGGGCACTTACCAGGTCGCGGTCGTTGGACCAGACAACAAGGTCAGCCTTCGCACGGTGAAAGTCGGTGAAAGTAGTGGCTCGATGTGGATCATCACTGAAGGGCTGCAACCCGGTGAGACCGTGGTCGCCGAAGGAACGATGAAAGTCCGTCCCGGCATGACAGTTAAACCACAGATGGTTAATAAGAACGAGTGAATACATGATCTCCAGCTTCTGTATAAACCGCCCGATAGTTGCGATTGTGATCGCAATAATTACGGTCATCGGTGGTCTGATCGCGATGTCCGGTCTGCCGCTGGCGCTGTTTCCGGAGATCCTGCCACCGCAGGTCATCGTCTCCACCAACTACACCGGCGCCGACGCGGTCACGATCGAGCAGTCAGTCTCGACACCGATCGAGCAGCAGATGAATGGCGTTGACAACATGCTCTACATGCAGTCGATCAACGCCAACGACGGCACCGAGCAGTTGATGGTCACGTTCGGCGTCGACACTGACGTCAACATCGATCAGGTAAACGTTCAGAATCGTCTCGCGCAAGCGCAGCCGAATCTGCCGACTGACGTAAACCAGTTTGGTCTGACAACGCGAAAGTCTACCGGCTTGCCGATGCTCGTCTTCTGTCTTTACTCGCCAAACAAAACTTACGATTCGCTGTTTCTCGCCAACTACGCAAACATCAACGTCAACGACGTGCTCTATCGCGTGCCCGGCGTAGGCGAGGTGAGAGTGTTCGGCTCGAGCGACTACGCGATGCGTATCTGGGTGAAACCCGATGTGCTCGCAAAGCTCGGTCTCGGCGTGCCGGATCTCGCGAATGCTGTTCGCCAGCAGAGCAACGTCAATCCCTCCGGTCGTGTCGGTGCGGCCCCCGCGCCCGAAGGCATGGAAAAGACGTACACGGTTCGCGCGAAAGGCCGCCTCGAAACGCCGGAAGAGTTCGGCCAGATCATCGTGCGTGCAAACCCTGATGGCTCCGTCGTGCGACTCAGCGACGTCGCGCGCATCGAACTCGGCGCACTCAATTATCAACAGAGCTCGCGCATGAACGGCCAACCCGGCGCGATCGTCGCTGTCTTTCAATCACCCGGTTCCAACGCACTTGCAACCGCCGAAGGCTTGAAGAAAACGATGGCGGAATTGAAGGAACGTTTTCCAAACGATCTCGACTCCGCGGTCGTGTTTGATACCACGCTGCCCGTGAGTGAAGGCATAAAAGAAACGCTACGGACGCTGGTCGAAGCGATGGTGCTCGTGATCATCGTGGTGTTTCTCTTCCTGCAAAACTGGCGCGCGACGTTGATACCGGTGATCGCTGTGCCGGTATCGCTCATCGGCACGTTCGCAGTCTTCCCGTTGCTTGGCTTCTCGATCAACACGTTGTCGCTCTTCGCTTTTGTACTCGCGATCGGACTCGTGGTTGACGACGCGATCATCGTCGTGGAGGCAGTCGAACATCACATCGAACAAGGAAAGTCACCGCGCGAAGCGACGATCCAGGCGATGAAGGAAGTCGGTGGACCAGTGGTCGCGATTGCGCTGATCCTGTCGTCAGTCTTTTTACCTGTGGCGTTCATGGGCGGCATTCAGGGACGGCTCAACAATCAGTTTGCGATGACGATCGCGATCTCGATGCTGATCTCCGCATTCAACGCCCTCACGCTTTCACCTGCACTCGCGGCGTTGTTGTTGCGGCCGCGGCAGAAGCCGCGTGGCGTCGTGGGACGTTTCTTCGGCTGGTTCAATCGCGGTTTCGACAAGGTGATGCACGGCTATCTGAACTGGAGTCACGCGATCTTGCGTAAAGCCGTGATCGGCGTCGTCATCATTCTGGGCTTCACGTTTGCCGACTTGTTCATGGGACGGACGCTGCCGACGAGTTTTCTGCCGGAAGAAGATTACGGTTACGCGATGTTGCATGTGCAACTGCCGCCGGCTGCGTCACTCGAGCGAACCGACCTCGTGTTGAAAAAAGTGGAGAACGTTCTGGGCCATACCGAAGGCGTGCGTTATTACACTGCGATCGGAGGCTTCAGTTTGCTCAATCGAATCTCGGCGAGTTACCAGGGCTTCTTCTTCATGAGCTTTAAGCCGTGGGATGAACGCACGTCACACGAGCTACAGGCGCAACAGATCATCGCGAAGATAAATGGCGAACTCGCGACGCAGATTCCGGAGGCACAGGCGTTTGCGTTCATGCCGCCGTCGATTCCCGGACTCGGTAGTGCCGGCGGGTTTTCGTTGTGGTTGCAGGATCGCAGCGGCGGTTCGGTTGAATTTCTCGATCAGAATTTACAGGCGTTCATGACTGCCGCGCGTAAGCGGCCGGAGCTTGCCGGCGTGATGTCGCAGTTTTCAGCCGGTGTGCCGCAAATTTATGCAGACGTCGATCGTGATAAAGCTTTGAAGCAGGGCGTGGCTGTCGCTGATGTTTATCAAACGCTGCAAGCGTATCTCGGCGGTTTGTACCTGAATCAGTTCAATCGATTCGGCCGGCAGTGGCGTGTGTTTTTACAGTCTGAAGGCGAGATGCGCCGTACCGAAGAGGACATCGGCAACTACTACGTTCGCAATAACGACGGTGAGATGGTACCGCTGTCTGCGCTCGTGTCTACGCGCAAGATTAGCGGGCCGGAATACACGAATCGGTTCAATCTCTATCGCAGCGCGCAGGTGTTGGGCGCGGCGGCGCCTGGTTACAGTTCGGGCCAGGCGATGCAGGCACTTGAAGAGGTCGCGCGTGAAACGTTGCCGCGCGAGATCGGTTACGACTGGGCCGACCTTTCTTACCAGGAGAAGCAAACCTCAGGCGCCGCGGTTAAATCGCTTGCGTTGTCCCTCGTGTTCGTCTTTTTGATTCTCGCTGCGCTTTACGAAAGCTGGTCGTTGCCGTTCTCGGTTCTATTGACGGTGCCGATTGCGTTGTTCGGAGCGTTCATTGGGATCTGGCTGCGCGGTTTCGATCTTGGTGTGTATGCGCAGATCGGTCTGATCGTGGTAATTGGACTCGCGGCGAAGAACGCGATTCTGATCGTCGAGTTCGCGAAGATGGAATTTGAGAAAGGTCGTGGACTGCTTGAAGCAGCGTTGGAAGGCGCGCGATTAAGACGGCGGCCGTTGTTGATGACGTCGCTGGCGTTTATCGCGGGTTGTTTGCCGTTGTGGTTCTCTTCCGGATCGGGAGCGGCGGCGCGTCAGATCTTGGGAACGGTCGTGATTTCGGGCATGTTGGCTGACACGCTGATCGCGAGCTTCCTGATCCCGGTGAGCTTTTACGTAGTTGAGAAAGTCTCGATGCGCTTAGGACGCAAGCACGTAGCCGATCAAGGCTTACATCCGGAACTGGAACCCGCGTCAGGAGATTGAGAATGTTGAAGAAAAGCGCCCTGGTATTCCTGTTATTGCTATCACTTTTGCCCGGCAACGTTTCGGCGCAGGTTAAGACTCCTGACGCGTTTCGCGGGAGTGAAGGAGTCGATCAAAACTCCATCGGCGATCTGAAGTGGTTCGAAGTTTTCAAAGATCCCGAATTACAGCAACTGGTCCGCACCGCGATGGTCCAGAATTACGATCTGCGTCTTGCCGCTGCGCGCATTAATGCGGCGCGCGCGAATCTCGGTCTCGCGCGTTCGGAGCAGTTGCCGCAGTTTGAAGCCGGCGCCGATCTCACCACGAATCGTTTTTCCAGTAACGGCCAACTGGCTGGTTCTGGTCAGGGCGGCGAGCGACGCAGCTTCGGTAGTGTCTTGTTAAATCTGCTGACGTTTGAGATCGACGTCTGGGGGCGTCTGCGTAATCAAACTAAAGCCGCGCGCGCGGAGTTGCGTGCAACGGAAGAAGATCGCAAAGCGGTGATGACGACAGTCGTGGGCGACGTCGCTGCCGGTTATTTCAACCTGCTCGAACTCGACAGCCAGCTCGAAATCGCGAAACGAACGCTCGCCGCACGTCAGGAGTCGCTGCGCTTAATCGAGATACGCCAGCAAGGCGGACTCGCGACGATGCTCGACGTACGCCAGGCCGAAGAACTCGTCTACCAGGCGTCTCAAACAATTCCCGACACCGAACGAGCAATGCAACAAACAGAGAACCAGATCAGCGTGTTGCTGGGAAACAATCCCGGATCGATCACGCGCGGTACACCACTGACCCAGCAACAGGAACTGCCGGCGGTGCCTGCGGGTTTGCCGTCTTCCCTCCTTGAACGCCGGCCGGACATCCGAGCCGCGGAAGAAAATCTACTGGCCCAACGCGCGCTCGTATCGGCAGCAAAAGCTGCTTACTTCCCACGTATCAGTTTGACGGGGCTGTTTGGGTTTCAAAGTAATCAGCTATCGAGCTTGTTCACTGGTCCAAGTCGGGCGTGGACGCTTGTGCCGCAACTCACTCAACCGATCTTCACCGGCGGACGTTTGAAATCAAACGTGAAATTCGCACGAGCGCAACAGGAGTTCGCTCTCGTCACATATCAGCAGACGATTCAGAACGCGTTTCGAGAAGTTTCGGATGCACTGATTCAGTATCGCAAGGTTCGGGAGATTCGCATTCAGCAGGAGTTGTTGGTGACGACGCTACGGGATCGATCGCGACTGGCGTATGTGAGGTATGAAGGCGGCGTTGACACACTTCTGAACGCACTCGACTCCGATCGCGAACTCTTTGAAGCTGAGTTGAACCTGACACAAACGAAACGCGACGAGTTGCTCTCAGTGGTCCAACTCTACAAAGCACTCGGCGGCGGTTGGCAAAATTGAATTTTTGTGCTTTTTTGTGGTTAAAGGAGGCGCAATCATGGAGACTGATTTCAAAAACATCACTGGAATTTTCAAAGCTAACACCGACATCGTCAACAAAGCCATTGCGGGCGTCGAGCCGGATCACTGGTTCAAAACGCCTGGTGACGATTCGAATCACTTGACCTGGATGATGGGCCACCTGATCGTCCACCGTGGCCTGACGCTCAAGTTTCTCGGCGGCGACTATGACGACACGTGGAGCAAACTCTTCGCGCGTGGCTCGGAGCGTGTCGCTGATGATCAATATCCGTCCGTCGAAGAGATACGGAATGCGTGGCAGGACGTCTCGTCAAGATTGTCGGCGGCATTGAGGGACACGCCAGACGATGTCATGACTCAGGGAGCCCCGAAGGGTGTACCGAGTTTTGACGGAAAACTCACCGGCACCGTTGCGTTTTTCGCATTTCATGACGCTTATCACACCGGCCAGGTCAGTTTTCTGCGCAAGTGGCTGGGTTATGGTCAGACAGTCGGCTAAAAATTTTTCTCAGCCGGTGTCGATTTCGGCGTTCGTCATGCGTCGTAAGGTTGAAAGCAAGATCTCAACCTGTTAGCGAGGAGCATGAAATGAAGTACATGTTGCTGATTTACCACGACGAACCGAGCTGGGCGGCGCTTAGTGAAGCCGAACGCCAGCAGATTTATGTCGAGTTCAGAAAATTACGCGCTGATCTGGTGGCAAGTGGTCAATTTGTGACCGGGTCTCAATTGCAACCGATCTCGACTGCGACGACAGTGCGCGTGCGCGACGGAAAAGAGCTGGTCACTGACGGTCCGTTTGCAGAAACGCACGAACAACTCGGTGGCTACTTTCTGATCGAAGCGAAGAATCTCGACGAAGCCACCGCTATCGCCGCGCGCATTCCATCCGCGCGCACGGGCTCGATCGAAGTGCGGCCACTGGTCGAGACTGTCGCCGAAGCAACCGCGTAAGGGCTTTCACGCAAGGGTGCCAAGAAAGACCGCAAAGGCGCCTTTGCGTCCTCTTTGCGCCTTTGCGTGAAACTTATTACGCTCGCCTGCATGTCACAGGCGCGTGAAACGCTCGAGAAAGTCTTTCGTGAAGAATACGGCAGGATCATCGCGACGCTGATCCGTATCTCGGGCTCGTTCGATCTCGCTGAAGAAGCTTTACAGGAAGCATTCACCTCAGCCGCCTCAAAGTGGGAGCATGAGGGAACGCCAAACAATCCCGGCGCCTGGTTAACAACCGTTGCCCACCGCAAAGTCATCGACGCAATTCGTCGCGATAAAACCCGCACTGACAAACAAACCGAAATCGCTTTCGAGTCGAATCGATTACAACCTTACGCAGAGGCTGAGTTGCTTGAAGAGTATCCTGACGATCGTTTGCGACTGATCTTCACCTGTTGCCATCCATCGCTTGTTCGCGAGGCGCAGGTCGCACTAACACTACGAACACTCGGCGGTCTCACGACAACTGAAATCGCGCACGCGTTTCTCGTTCCTGAAGCAACGTTGGCCCAACGGCTGGTACGCGCCAAACAGAAGATTCGTCTGGCCGGAATTCCGTATCAGGTGCCTTCCCTCGAAGTTATTGGTGAGCGACTCGCGGCCGTGCGTGCCGTTATCTATCTCATCTTTAACGAAGGCTACGCTGCGAGTGCAGGGCAGAGTTTGATTCGCAGTGACCTGTGTGCCGAGGCCATTCGTTTGGGTCGTGTTCTTTGTGAACTGTTGCCGAACGAACCTGAGAACATGGGCCTGCTCGCACTAATGCTTTTGCAGGACTCGCGACGCGAAGCGCGTGTTAAAGATCAGGGTGAACTCGTCACGCTTGAAGAGCAGGATCGTTCGCGGTGGGATGCGGCGGAGATTGCAGAAGGTGTGCGGCTGGTCCAGGCCGCGCTGTCGTTACATCGTGTTGGCAGTTATCAACTGCAAGCGGCCATCGCGGCAGTTCATGCTGAAGCGAAGCGCGCGGATGAGACGGATTGGGGACAAATCGTCGCGCTTTATGGAGAGTTGATGCGCATCACATCATCCCCAGTCGTTGCGTTGAATTACGCGGCGGCAGTGGCGATGAGTGAGGGACCGGAGCGTGGTTTAGGTTTGCTTGAGGAGGCGGGCGCGGGCGGTGCGCTTGAAAACTATTACCTCTTTCACGCCTCACGCGCAGACTTGTTACGACGTTTAGGCCGTCTTTCTGAAGCCGCCACCTCCTACACCACCGCCCTCTCCCTCACCACCAACCACGTCGAGCAGAATTACATCCGCAGACGATTGGCCGAACTGGGGAAACAATAACGCCGAAGGCGTTGGCTAATTGAGTCAACACCCGGTCTGTGCTTTTTGTGGCTGTTTCAAGTAAATTAAGCGGCACTCTCAATACGCCGAGAAGAAAGGACGATACTTTGAGCACCCTTGATTCAGTGAAGCAGGTGTACCTGCGTCTCGGCACGGAATGGAATGGTTTCGCCGCCATGCCTGATGAGTTCATCGATGCCGGTGACACTGTAGTCACTCTAGGAAAATACAGCGGCTCATACAAAGCCACCGGCAAACATTTTCAGGCAGACTTCGCACACGTTTGGAGAGTACGAGACGGAAAGGCGTATCGCTTTACGCAGTACGTCGACACGCTCCTGGTCCATCGAGCACTGCAAGCGTAATCATCCTTTCGCGGCGACCGTGGACGCCGCCACACGAAACAACCGCGCGCGCAGCGTGGGAGGAGGCCAGCCACTCTTCCAGGGCTCTTTCCTGACGAATAAAAAATCAGCCTCAGATAAACGCGAAAGACGCGGATCAGATTTTGCTGATTCGCGTAATCCGTGTTTATCCGTGGCTTTACTTACTCAGGATTCTTCGCATACGCCGGCGTGGCGGAGTGCGTTGTTTGAGGAGGGATTTGTGTCTCGTCTCCAGCATGTAGCCTAATGCCTGATACGAGATGCCCAGACTTCGAGCAGCGTGAGTGACACTGCCTTGCGCGTTTTCGAGCGCGCGTTTGATGAGTTCGTGCTCGTACGAATTTACCTCTTCGCTCAGCGTGCGTTCCAACACAACCTTCGCTGTTTCAGACACTGTGAGGTAGTCTCCGATTTCATGAAACGCTGCGAGTGCGGCTTCGGCTGCTTTATTGGCGCCGCCAGTGAGTTCGTACAAACTGATGGCACGCTGGAAAGCGGTAAACGAATCAGTGTAATCGCCGAGACGCGCCAGCGCGCGGCCGTAAGTAATCAGAGATTCCGCCAGGAGTGCGTGTCTGTCGGTTTTTTCAAGAGTCTCGACTGACGAACGCGCGGCTTGTTCAGCTTCTTCTGGAAGTCCCTGTTTAAGATAAACTCCGGCGCGCGTCTCATCTACCGCCGCTGCCGTAGTGACGTCGGCAAGCTCTACGAGTACGCGTCGCGCATAGTCCAAATGGTCCAACGCTTCTTCGCAACGATTAATCTTGAAGTAAAGAAAGCCGAGATTGTTTTGGACTCGTGCTAAGTAAGACCTGTGCTCGGCATTTTCGAAGTAGTAACTGGCCGCGGCGTATTCAATCAATGAGCGGTCAAGATAGTCGCTACGTTGTTCCCTCTCCCAAAGGTTTTCCAGCACGTTTCCGAGCGTAACGTGATAACTGCCCATCAGCGTGTTGTTCTTGAGCTTCTGAAACTGCGCTGAATTAGTGGTGAGCAAGCTGAGGGATTCATGGTATCGCGAGGCTTCGTGCTCCACAATCGCCAATCTCACAAGAGCCCGACACCGTAATTCACTGTCATCCTTCAACCGTGAGAGTGTTTCTTCAAGCAGATCGCGCGCTTCGTTCAGTTCGCCGGTGCGCCAGTAACAAAGCGCCAGATCGACCTGGGCTTCCTCGATTTTCGGCTGGTAACTGAGTGCCTGGAAGATACCGAGGCTTTCGCTAATAAGGTTCTTGGCAATCTCCTGAGCGTCCGTTAGCTGACTTTTGCCGCCGACCGCACCCGTAATTACCCCGGCCCGGAGGAGCACTTCGGCAGCCACTCTCGGCGCCAGCGCTGTTAACTGTGGGCGTTCGCCAAGGCGCGGCCAGTAGGCACTAAGTGCTAGCCGGGCTTCTTCATAACTACCTTTATTTTCAAGCAGTTTAGCCTGTTGGCAAGCACGTTCAGCACGGTAATCTACACTAAGACTTTGTGTCTCCATGTCGCGTAAAAGTGAGGCCGGTAAGGTCATGTGAGAAGTTCTCATATTATTGGTGCAAGGAAATCTAAAGAAAACCGATAGCAAATCTTAACTTCTTCTGTCCGCTCTTGCAAGAACGATTCAAACCTGCTGTAGTGGGAGATGCAAAATTTTTGCATCTCTCACGAGGAGGCACCGAAAAAAGTGAAGACCTTACGCAAGCAATGCGCTGTTGTGATCCTTACATTGATACTGGCAGTTTCAGCTTATGCCGGCCAACTTAATTGTCCGGGCGTCGCATCCGGCACCATCACTGGAACCGGCACAACCCTGCTAACCGACGTGATAGTGACGGTCATAACTGTGATTCCCTGAGGACTGCCAACATTCATAGAAAGTAGCTGACGTTCGCATTCTTTGCGAGCCGAGTTGAGGTGTGTCTGTAAACGTCATGGAAATTTCTGTTGACAGTTGGACCAGCGAAGAGTACATTCCGGCCCGCTGAAAAACACGTCTCCCACGTTATGTGAACTCACGTAACCAATCCGCAAACTAACGGATTGGTCCAGGACAGATTCCCGACTATTGCGCAACGCCTCCCCCAGCATTTGCGCGCTCAATTACAAGTAAAACGATCCGTGGCCTCGCGTCGCAGGGATAACTCTACGCGCTGATATGGATCGTCCCGGAAGGAGAAGATATGCATCGCCGATCTCGAGCAGTCCTTGTCTGTGCATGGTCCATAGCGTTCCTCGCCTGTACTGTCTGCGTAATCTTCGTTACCCGCATGTCTGCCAGCGCAGATCAAACTCAGGCGCAAAGGCGTTCCGTCGGCAAAGGAAGAAATCTTTCCTTGCAACCGGAGGCCTTTAAGTTGAGTCGTCGCCTCGGAAACCGATTCTCAGTCTCACGCGAAACTGCTTCAGACATAGTAGGTACATTGACGACCGGCAGTGAGCAGAAAAACGTCCGTATCACCCGGCGACAAACGTCCAGCGGCGAAGACGTTGGGCTCGCAATCGCGGCTGAAGCCGGAACGCTCGCATGGAACGATGTCGAGGGCGCAAAAGCAACTGGCGGCAGAAGACTTGATGAAGCACAACAAACACTGATCGAGCGTGTGGTACTCGACAGCCCTGATCAGTTCGTGGTAGCGCAACTCCGCGGCGCAAGCTATTACGCGGTAGCGCGGAACGTCAGAGATGATGTGGGTGGTAGTGACAATTACGATGGTCCAGTCTGGGACGTTGTGCGGATTGAGGAACCTCCCGGCGAACACGCGCAACGACTCTCGAATAACTCGCGCCTCTACTATATCAACGTCCAAACCGGATTAATCGACAAGATCGTCTCCGAGCTAAACGGAGAAACAATCGAGGCCAACATCGTCGAGTGGTCCGATCAGGCTGGAGAGAAATTTCCGTCACATATCGTCTGGAAACGCGGTAACGAAACGGTCCAGGAGTTTCGCTTAATCAATGTGTCCCTTCAACCGCAGCAATAACGGAGTGACCCCATGCAAACGCCCGGATCATATACCTTCCTGCGATTATTTCTGTTTAGCACGGCACTGTCACTGCTCTCGGCCGCCTCGCTGACCGCCCAAACAACCGCGGCTCGACCGGATCGCGGAATCATGCCGGGAGCATCGTACTCCGTATCAGACATCGAGAACATCAGTCTGACTAGCGGCAACGTTCAGTTGACTATCCCGCTGGCTTCGCTGCCACCAATGGCCGGAGGCAAACTGAAGTTCACGGTAAATGCGGTCTATAACAGCAAGCTGTGGAACGTGACGCGCCAGGAGAACCGGGAGGGTCAGTTTTATGGTTGTCCGAGCTGGGTAGTCGATACGCCGCAATTGAGCGATTTGGGCGGCTGGCGAATACCATTTGGCTACCGGATCGTCTTTCGCAACGCACATGAAGACTTCGACTATGTGAGGCCAGAGGCTCCACCCACACCGGATTGCGAAACTGATGTGCAGGAACAACTGCGACTACAAAGCCAGTACTATCGCGTAATCCTGATAGGCCCTGACGGTGCTGAACATGAGTTGCGGCCCACTGACAGTTATGCGCCTTACGGCGGCATTCGTCCTTACCTGCTGAATTACTATAAAGACATCCCCAACTCCGTCGGCGGTGCCATCCGGTACTACTCATACGACGGTAGTTATCTTTACGCAGTGATTAATCCGTCGAGCTCTTCGACGAGTTGGACTGTCTACATGAACGACGGAACGCGAATCGTTCAATACAGTAATGGGATTCAAAGAATCACGGACACAAACGGCAACAGCATCAAGATCTTTTCGGATGCGAACGGTAGTCACGCGCAGGATGAGCTTACCGGACGTGAAATCAGGCTCTATAACGATAAAGTTTTTTATAAAACCGTAACCGGCGTCGAACAATCCATCGATCTTGTCATGGGCAGCACGCACGTCCAGGGGAAGATCTATCAAGTCAACGATTGGACTCCGACCGGAGGAGAATTCGGCGGCGGAGCTTACTGCACAAGAAATGACATTTTGGACACCTGGGTGCCGGTCATTCGAGAGATCGTTTTTCCAGTCACCGAGCCGGGAGTATCAGCACGGCGGTACACTTTCAGTTATAACTCAGATACAGCCACTGCCAACGTTACGGATGACATGCGCCTGGGTTGCAACATGCCTCTGCAGCCGTATACGCGGACCGTTTCCAATGGTATGGGCGAGTTGAGCCAGGTCGCGACTCCTTCCGGCGCAACCGTGACATACAGCTACAGCAAAACCTCAATAAATAACTTTTCTTTCGATACGAACGACATTCCGCGTGCGACTGTGACGCAGAAGCAACTGACTCACGATGGTGTTACCGATACCTGGACTTACAACATCACTGAATTTGCGGGCTGTGGCGGCATAGTTACCGCTCCCGATGGTTCGGTGAATACTGAACAGTGTTATCCACACGACCCCGCCTGGGCGCGATTTTTTGGCTACACTGACGACCGCGGCGGCTTGACGTATCGCTCCCGCCGCTCAGACAAAGAGATGGTTGAGCGTCATTGGACCATGCTGCCTTTCAGCGGCGCGAATAACAATCTTACCGGAAGCACCGGAGTTACCAGTTTCAATCCTGTGGTCGACGTTGAATACCGGACCCTGTTGGACGACACCGCCAATCACAACCCGATCAAGATGTCGGCCACAAAATATCAATATGACTTTAATGGCAATCTTACCCAGCAGATCGATTACGACTGGTTCGATCCTGCGCTGGTAAGCAGGGACGTCGTTGGTGTGCCGACGGGTGTGCCTGTTAGTGCCACCGTATTGCGAACAACGAACTACTCTCACTACAACCAGGCCGCGACTGCGAGTTCAGCAAATGTCTATGCCAAACGCTTGCTCAGTACTGCCACTCCGCCAATCTTGAACGCACCGCGGCAAACGACCCTTGGCTCAAGCATCGTGAAGTTCAGTTACGATGGACAGGCTTTCGATGTCGCACCGACTGTCGGAAATCTCACTACCAAGAGCGTTTTTGATGATCTCGACAACAAATGGATCGCGACCAGCAGCACCTATGATGTTTACGGAAACGTTCTCGCGGCGACTGATGGCCGTGGCAAAGTCATACAATACTTTTACGACGACACTACACATGCATTGCCAAACCGCGTTGTCGTTGACCCGCAGAATGGTACGGATCCCCAGATAACCACGACTGTCTTTGACTATGCGACGGGACTTGTGACATCGGTTACTGACCCGAACAGCGCAACCTCAACGATCAGCTATATGAATCAGCTTCTGAATGCGGTGGATCCTTTTGGCCGCCCGGGTGTAACGACTGGTCCGCTCGTTAATGCCGGCGGCACGAATCAACATCATCGCGTGACCACTACCTACGAAGACCATTCGCTTCGTGTCATAGTGGCTTCTGACCTCAACTCCGAAGATGACAAGTTGCTCAAAACCAGGACCACCACTGACATGCTGGGCCGTACTGTGCTCGTCGAACAAACCGAAGATGGCACAAACTACACGCTCTACTCGCAACAGGCTTACGCGCAAGCCGGCCGGATCACCCTCTCATCCAGTGTGATGCGCTCAGGCACTTCGTCCAGCACAGATTCCTGGACGCGTGTAACGAACGATGTTCTGGGTCGAGTAAGTGAGGTAACCACGTTTGGCGGTGCCACACAGCCGCCGAATAGCGGTACGACAGCCGCAGCCACGGGCACCGTTGCCACGGCTTACAACGCAAATTTCACCACCGTCACCGATCAAGCCGGAAAAGTGCGACGCAGCGTGGTTGATGCGATCGGGCGATTGATTCGAGTTGACGAACCCGATGCTTCCAACAATCTCGGTACGACCACAGCGCCGGTGCAACCGACGAATTATGCCTATGATGTTTTCGGCAATCTGACAACGGTGACGCAGGGCGCGCAGACGCGCACCTTCACTTACGACTCACTCTCGCGTTTGCGCACTGCCGTAAACCCCGAAAGTGGATCGATCGCCTATCAATATGACGACAATGGCAACCTGCTGGTGAAGACTGATGCGCGCGGAGTTTCAGCGCACTTCGAGTACGACTCACTGAACCGTATCAAACGTCGCTGGTACAACGGGTCGAATCTGATCTCCGGCACCACCCATAACACCCCTGCGCTGCCTGCGGGCGTAAGCGCGACAGACGAAGTCAAGTTCTATTACGACTCGCAAGTGCTGCCCACGGGTGCGCCTTCCTATACTCGCGGCGCTACTGTCGGACGTCTGGTGGCTCAAACCTACGGGACCAGTATAGACGGTGATTACTATGCGTATGACGCACTCGGACGCGCCACGCTCAAGTATCAGCAGACAGGTTCAATCGCCTATCCGATGAGTGCGAGTTACAACCTCTCAGGCGCACTCACTACGCTGACGTATCCTTCAAACCACACCGTCACCAATACTTACGATCAGGCCGGCCGTTTGAGTGCATTCAGCGGCACCCTCGGAGATGGGACGACGCGCACCTATTCGACCGGTATCGAGTACGACCCGGTCGGCGGTATCCGACAGGAGCAGTTTGGCACTCAGATTCCTCTCTACCTGAAGAAGCATTACAACAGGCGCGGCCAGCTTTTCGACATACGACTTAGCACGATGCCGTGGGCCATTGATCAGTGGAACTGGAACCGCGGAGCTATAGTCAACTATTACAGCTCTAATTATGCCTGGGAGGGTGACCCGTCGACTCCCGCCGGGCCCGACAACAATGGCAACGTGCTACTGCAACAGCATTGGGTACCCGCCAATGACGCGATCAGTAGCTACAACTACACCCAGGACTTTTACAGCTACGACTCGCTCAACCGTCTCCAGTCTGCGGTCGAAGTTCACGGGAGCCCGGCGGGCCAAAGCGCCCAGGACTACGCGCAAATGTTTGTTTATGATCGCTGGGGTAATCGCACGATTGACCCTGCTTCGTCGGGGATTGGAATCAATACCAAACAGTTCACGGTTGCCACTACGAACAGGTTGGGAGTGCCGGCGGGCCAACCGGGAGCAATGGGTTATGACAACGCCGGTAATTTGACTACTGATACGTATACCGGCGCCGGTAACCGCAGCTACGACGCTGAGAACCGAATGATCACGGCGTCGGATAATACTAACCAGGTAAGTCGTTACACGTATGACGCGGACGGAAAGCGTGTGCGTCGCCAGGTTGCAGCGAGTCAGGAAGAATGGCAGGTTTACGGATTCCACGGTGAGTTGGTTGCTGAATACCGGGCCACGGCACCGGCTTCAGCGCCGGAGAAAGAATACGGTTATCGTGACGGACAGTTGCTCATCACTGCAACTGGTCGTTTCAACGTAGCTCTGACTGCGAACGGCGCGGTCGCCACTGCCTCCAGTGCGCACACGTGTTGCGGCTTTTCTACTACTGGTGCGATCAACGGTAACTATCGTGGTCCATGGGGCAACGGTGAGGGCTGGAATGATGCAACGCCCGACGTAGTACCCGATTGGATTCAGGTGGACTTTGCCGGCAGTAAAACAATTGACGAGATCGACGTTGTTAGCCTGCACGACAACTACACTCAGGAAAACACACCGACAGAAACACAAACATTTACGCTGTACGGATTACTTGCGTTCGACGTGCAGTACTGGAACGGCAGCAGTTGGGTAACAATACCCGGCGGCAGTGTGACTGGTAATAATAAGGTCTGGCGCAAGTTCACGTTTACACCAATCACCACCAGTAAGATACGAGTGTGGATTACTCAGGTACCTGATTCATGGAGCCGAGTGGTAGAGATCCAGGCGTTCGGCACCTCAGCGGGTGCTGACAAAGTACAGTGGTTAGTTGCGGATCATCTCGGCACGGCGCGAATGATAGTTGATCAAACTGGCAATCTGGGTAGTGTGAAGCGCCACGATTATCTGCCCTTCGGCGAAGAGCTATTCGCCCCTACCGGCGGCCGCTCCGCAGCGCAAGGCTACGCAGGCGGCGATGGCATCCGCCAGCAGTTCACCGAAAAAGAACGGGATTTTGAGACGGGGCTGGATTACTTTGAGGCTAGGTACTATTCGTCAACTCAAGGTAGGTTCACCAGTCCCGACGAATTCAAAGGTGGGCCGCAAGAGTTATGGATCTTAGGAAGTGGACATCCGGAGAAGCAGGCGCTGGTGTATGCTGATGTCACCAACCCACAATCGCTGGATAAGTATCAGTACGCCTTTAATAATCCTCTTCGGTATGTGGATCCTGACGGCCAGAAGCCACAGGACGGTTATGAATTGCAATTGAGGCGTGATGAGAAAGCGCTCCGTGAAGGCAAGATGAGTGCGGCGGAGTTTCAAGCTCGCCAAAATGCACGGGGCGTCGGAGCAGCGGCGGGTGCCGCAGTCGTTCTGACGGCTATTTATGGTCCTGCAGCTGCAGAGGCGGTCCTCCTTTGGTTAGCTCGAAATCCAGACAAAGCTGAGCAAATCGTCCAAGCGGCGACAGAAGCAGCCGGCGGGCCGCCCGGTCTGACGTTAGCTCCAAGCTCTCGTCTTACTGAGTTTGAAAGAGAGACAGGAAGTCGACTGGCCAAAATGTTGGGAACCGAGCTAGTAGAGAGTGCCCACGTCGGAGCAGAGTATGTTGTGGCTGGGACAACGAAAACGATAGATGCCATGGGGACGCCAAGCGCTTACAAGTTTTGGAATAAGGGTGAATTCTTGGAGTCAATTGGAAGTCACCTGAAAAAATCTGTTGATTACGTTGCGATTGATGTCAAAGGGGCGACGGCGAGTCAGATTGCGGAGATCACGTCATATGTAAATAATTTACCTAAGGAGCTCCGGGACAGGGTGATCTACGTACGACCTTAAGTATTCTTTCGCGGTAGGAGTGGTATGGCGGTAATCAGTTTTTCAGACCAACCAAACGAAATTTGGTGCGTCGCTGGATGGGCCTTTCGCCAATTGCTCGATGATGTCATTTCCCAGTATCCGGAAAATGGAGAGATGGCGGCTAAATTCGAAGAATCGAAGACTTATGGTGGTCTCGTTCTTTATCTCCTGAAACCAGAAATGGCGGAGAAGATTGCTAATGCGATAAGAAAAGTTGCGGAGGGAATACTATCAGGAACAATCTCCACTGGCCTGACGAATCAACCTTACGGGGATGCTATTACAATTGAGCAATATAGATCAGCCCTGAAAGAACTGTTGAAGGTGGTACCGAGCAGCCAGCTGCTCTAAAACGAGCAGCTCTTTTTGCATGTCGTAGTCTTAAGCTGGAATTACCGATTGGTCGCAGCGGCGGTTTGTTTGGCCTGGAACTGGTCCCAGTATTCCTTCACGAAGTCTCTCTGCTTGCCGTGACCATAGCCGGAACCGAATTCATACTGGTCCATCTCTGCCAAAGCTTGTTCGAGATTCCAGTTGTCGTGACGGAAGCGGTACACGGCGCCTACTACTCCCGTGCGATGCCGGCCGCCCGCGCAGTGAACGAAGAACTTGCCCGTTTCCGGATCATCAACCACTTTCAAAAACTCGTTGATCTGGTCCATGCTGGGAGCACTCTTGTCAACCATCGGAATATTGACGTAACGCAGCCCGGCAGTCTCGACCGCAGGCTTCTCATACTCCATCGAATTGTCTGTTAAGTCGATGATCGTCTTCACGCCAAGCGCGGCGAGCGCCTGATAGTCGCCATTCTCCGGACGTGCTCCACGAAAGAAACGATCGTCCATCTGACCAAAGTTCTTGATCTTGATATTGGGGAATTTGCTGCTGTGCTTTTCCTTGGCAAAGCAAGCGCTGGAAATCGAGAAAACAAGTGCCAGAATCGCAATAATCGCTGGGGAAACCTTTTTAATAGAACTCATTTAACACTCCTCAACTTATCAAAACTCGTTTAACTTATCGGGCTTGTTTGCTTGATGCAGACATGTATAAGATTCCCCATACCCGCCTTCAGTTGCACCCGATCTTGCCACAAAAAGGGCGCCAAAAAGGCATGAAACAACTCAATCAGGCTTCACGAAATTTGCATCGCGTTTGATAACCCAGCGGCCGGCGGAGTTCTTTTGCCAGATGGTGAGAATGTGACCGGAGTGCCTGGCCGCTTTCCCTTCACGCGTAAAAGTCAGGTCAAGAAAACTGCGCATCCACGCCCAATGACCCGCAACCTCAATCTCCTTAATATCGATCCTCGCGTCCATCTCCAAGTCTTTCATCTGCTCCTGATTGGCAGCGGCAAACTCCTTCTTGCCAAACGGCTCCTTGCCGGAAACGATGAAGAGAACATCGTCGGCGAGAAGATCGAGCATAGTCGACAAGTCGCCTTTTTTACTGGCCGCAAGCCAGGTCTCCACCGATTCACGAATTGCCTGCTCGTCGTCCTGAGCCATGCTTCTCATCGTCGCTTGTTTCTCCATGTCATCCCTTTCTTCGCGCGATCATACCCGAATCGATAGTCTCTCCAGTGCGCGAGATTGCCTGGAAGTACATCTGATCTCCGGCAACTTCAAACAGCATAAAGTGGAGGTCACGATCGTAAGACTTCTCGGTCAACTGCGAAGTCTCACTAACGTCACCGGTGCGAAGTTTGCCGCCCGCTCCGGAGACAAAGTAGTAGATCCCCTTCTGGGGCTTGATTCTCTCATACACGTGATCGTGACCTGTTAGTACCACGTTCACTCCGTACTTAACAAAGATCGGCTCGACCACTTCGCGCAACTGACCATCCGAGCCGTGCGCCTTTGCCGAGGAGTAAGGCGGGTGATGAAAGAAACAGATCTTCCATTCCGAAGTGTCTTTAGCCAGCTCGTCCTCCAGCCACTTCACCTGCTTCTTGTCCATGTAGTTGCTGTTGAGCGAGTAGAAAGCAACGTTACCTTTTGTAAAGCGGTAATACTCCTTCCCGTTCATGTTGAAGTTTTCGTAATTGACCTGTATCGGCATATCGTGATTGCCCAACGTCGCATAGAATTTTACTTTGTTGTCGAGCAAGACCTTGTAAGGCTCGGAAAACTTCTTCTCGAAATCCTTCGGATCCTCGCCGCCGTACATGTTGTCGCCCATCATCAACACGAACTCAAACGGAAACAGCGCGCGATATTTGACCATCATGTCGCCGACGTCATGTTGCTTTACCGTACCCGAACCGGTGTCGCCGATTACTGCAAAACGAACCGAGCCGTTCTTAACCGGCAGCGTGAGTTTCGGTGGCGAACTGTATGCACTGTTGTTACTGAGTTTTTGTGCTGAGAGTGGAAGAAAGAGAGTTGCCGTTACAATCAACGCAAGCAGGAAATTATGAATGTGAAACCTTCGCATGTTCTTAACCTCATGGTAGTGCGTCGGGCATGTAGTCGATGATCACGTTACTCTCGCGATCCACCAGCAACATGTTTCGGCCGACGAATCGATACCTGACTTCTTTCGGCAGTTGCGGCAGCTTTGCAAGCAGCGTCGCAGGCATTTCGGACAACTCGGCGCTCTCGGCATACGGATAATTCACACGCAGAACGACGCCGTGCGTCTCGGTTTCAAAGATCGTCTCGCGCAGTTCGCGTCGATCTTTACCCTGGAATTCGGTCTTCAAAGTGCGGCGAATATAGTCTGCGGTTTCCGGGCGAAATAGTTCGCCGCGTTTCGCACCCGCACGCGAGTTTCTCAGCGACTCTTCGAGCGCAGTGCGATAAGCGTGAAGCTGTTCGGGCGTGCTGTCCTTCGAAAGCCTGGGCGCGTTTGCTCTAATCTTCTTGCGCAGCTCAACGTATGCATTGACCTGCTTCTCAAACGCTTCAATTGCAGCCTTGTCGGCAGGTGACACTACCGCCGGAGGCGCCAACGCTGCATTCGAACTCTGCTGAGCAAAAACTGCACTCGCAACTGCTAATAAAACACCAAGACACAGAAAATATCGCAATATTTGACCTTGCATACCCGGCGCAAAACGCAAGGAACGGGCCAGTAGGAAACTCACGTTACAAGCTACCGGTATGTGCGATCTGAGTTCACTCTGATGTACGGAGTTCGTGCAAGCGAAGCTTTGTGGGGAATTTGATTCGTTAGCTAGAACAAGTCAGGAAGAGGGGCTTGCCCCCGCCGATCGAAGGGTCGGCAGAGCGGGGGCAAGCCCCTCTTCCTGACTTGTTCTAATCAATCTCCTAAATTCCTCTTCGCGCTGTTGGTCTAAGAGGCAAAGGGTGCAAGCGTTTAAAAAACGGGGCCGGCGCTGATGTCGAAATCGACGCTCGCCTCGGGTGCGGTTCTTTCCTTGGCGAGTTGTTGGAGAACTTCCGCAAGCGCTTTAAGGCTGAGGGGCTTGGTGAGGTGGGAATAGAACCCTGCGGCACGAGCACGCGCGACGTCGTCGCTCCGGCCAAAACCGGTGATGGCCACGACCGGAACGTGCTGGCGGCCGTCGATCTTTCGTAATCGCTGTAGAAACTCAAATCCATCCATCTCCGGCATCGAGATGTCGGAAAGAATCACGTCAAACTCATTTTCCTCCACGATGCGCAACGCCTCCGCTCCATTCGTCGCCGTGGTCACATTCGCACCCGCAACTCGCAGCAGTTCCCTTAACATCGCGATCGTGTCTTCCGAATCGTCCACCACCAGAAAACTCTTTGCCGCAAACACTTCGAATTCAACCGCGCCCGCGGTAAGCGACGGCGCATTCGGCGACACTATTTCGCGTAACAACGGCAGACGAATCGTGAACTGCGAACCTTTATTAGGACCATCAGACTCAGCGCTAATCATCCCGCCGTGAAGTTGCACGAGTTGTCGCACGAGCGCGAGTCCGATTCCCAGACCACCATGCCGCCGTCGATTACTGCCGTCAGCCTGGCGAAACATTTCAAAAACGTGCGGCAGAAAACTCGCGTCGATTCCCTGCCCTGTGTCCGTCACCAACAAAACCGCACTATCATCGTCACCCCTCAAACTGATCTCGATAGTCCCGCCCGCAGGCGTAAACTTCACCGCGTTGTTCAGCACGTTCCACGCTATTTGCTGTAGACGTAGACGATCGCCTTCGACAAACAAGAGTTGATCATCGACGTGCAAACGAATCTCAATCTCTTTTGCCGCGGCGTCCGTGCGCACAGTCTCCACCGCACTATCGATGATCGCTGCGAGTGAAACTGTCTCCAGGTTCAGAGAGATTTTGCCTCGCTGCAGACGTGAGAGATCGAGGAGATCGTTTATCAGTTGCGACTGCGATTGCGCATTACGTCGCAGCGCTTCGCTCATCTTGATCAAACGCTGCGAGCCCTCGATCTCGGGCATGCGCAACAACAGTTCCGAATAACCAAGAATGACGTTCAGCGGATTCCGAAGCTCGTGAGAAAGCGTCGCAAGAAATTCGTCTTTGAGCTGATTCGCTTTTTCGGCGGCGTCGCGTGCTTCCTGCTCGCTCTTCAGCAATCGCTCACGTTCAGCTTCCGCACGCAGCTTTTCCACGGCGGTCCAGGTACGTTCGGCGGCAGTTTGTAATAACGCCACTTCCTCTTTGGTCCATTGGCGCGGCTCGTCGTCGCTGGCCCAAAGTGATGCGACCCAACGCCCTTCGCGCAACAACGGAAAGGCTATGTAAGCACGCTCACCAGTCGCCTCATAACTCCGTTGGTAGTCGGCAGCAGTTCTCGGGTCGGTCTTTGAATCGTAATTGACGACAGTCTTTCCGAGTTGCATTTCACGAGTGGTGATGCTGCTGTAGTCGGAGAGGCGATGTTCACCCGCAACGGATTCGACGCCGTCGCAGTAGTCTTTGTGGACGATTTCGAGATCACGCTCCACGTCAGTCTCGTTAAATAGACAGCGACGAACCTTGAGATGAGTGCCGACAGTTTCAGCAACTGCGTAAGAAAGTTCGTCAGGATCGTGCAGCGTGCGTATCAACTCGCTGACTCGCGCCAGCACCGTGAGCCTGCCCTCGGCAAGATGGCGTTTCTTGTCGATACGGTTCAGCGAAACGGCTGTCCACCAGATCAGACCGGCGAGCAAAATCAGTACCGCTAAGGTAAAAGATGCGGTGGCAAAGCCAAAACTGGGCCAGTCGGCATTGCGCGTAACAGTCCTAATCCATCCCAGCAGAATTAGTATCAAGAAGGCGGGCCACATGCGCCGCGCCACAACAGCTCCTGGACTACTTCCAAGCAGTGCGGCGATAGCGGTGCGTTCGGGTCGCGCCAACAGAATTGCTACCGCGAGACACAGAAATGCAATTACCGAGTGTATGGCTATCGTGAAATAGTATGCGAATGGTTCCTGCTGCTCGACACCATAAAAGTAATAAAGAAAAACCAGCAGGGTGATTGCGAGCACGAATAACACTGAGATGTTTGCAAGCTGGAACCAGCGCCGTGAACGCGCATTCAAAAACAAAAGAGCAATGCCCAGCAACGAGAAGTTGAGCGATGCGGCGACTCCCATCCGGCCTGGAAACGACAGGCCCGCTTCTTTTTGTGATTCGTGAAAAAGTAATTGATCGAGTCCGGAGTTCCAGCCCAGAAGATGTTCGCTCACTGTGATCAGGCCGACAAACGCGACGACGGCGGCAAGCAGTTGACTAATGCGACGCTTCCGAAGTGAGGCGGATCTGTCCTCGATGAGAAATAACGCCACAGCGGCCAGTATCAGGCAAACAGCGGTGTTTGCCTTCATCGTAACTAGTGAAGGGTGAATTTTTTTGAGCAGTTCAATATCGAATATCCATCCGAGCAGTCCGGAGACGCCAATACAAAACGCCACGAACGACAGACCGATCGAGAAAGCATGGCAGCGGATCCGTTGTCGGTGTTCGTCGAGATTCATCAGCTATTCAGCTTTGAAGATTCGGAATAAGTAATAGTACGACGGAAACAGCAAAATTGCGCCTGCCGCGAGGGCGCCGAGCAACAATTGCAGCGTGATTTGCGGCGCAGCGGCTGAACTGATCGTGAGATCCGGTTCCACCAAATGCGGAAACTGGGCGAAAGCCCAGCCCAACAAAATCAACGTCACTTGAGCGGCCGCACAAACACGCGCCAGACGATAGCGCCGGGTCCAGAGCGTAACGAACGCACTCGTAGCAAAGATCGCGGTCAGAATATGAAGACCCAAAGCCCACCAGCTCCGGCTGATTCCCGCACGAACAGTTGGCGCGCCGGTTTTCGCCAGAATGAAAACCATGAGTGCGAGTAAACCAACCGCAACTCCCGCGATAATCGCGCGCATGCGGAAGTCTTCCTGCAACTTTCGTTCACGTGCTTCCAGGGTCAGGTAAACAGCCGCCAGAAATGCAAACAACGCGAGCGCAAAGAGACCCACCGCCAAAGGAAACGGAGCGAGCCATGAACGAAAGAAACCGCTCGTGACGGCGCCGTTCTCAACCCGAATCGTTCCCGATGCGATCGCTCCCAGCGCCGTCCCTAAAAGGATCGGGGTGATGATGCTCGCAATCGAAAACACGATACTCCAGCGACGTTGCACATCGTCGCGCTGTACATCGTACGTGCGAAAAGTGAACGCGGTGCCACGCAACACGATGCCGATTAGCAGCAGTGTGATCGGAATGTGAAGCGCAGTCGCAATCGCGGCAAAGGCGGGTGGAAATGCAGTGAAAAGAATAACGACAACGAGTATCAACCAAACGTGATTGGCTTCCCACACGGGGCTGATCGCATCCGCGATCAATTTTCGCTGCTCGCGCGCGCGTGGTCCGAAGGCGAAGAGATCCCACACGCCGCCACCGTAATCGGCGCCGCCGAGCAGGGCATAAAGCACGAGTGACCCGACCATTACTCCGGCAATGATCGTTTCAAGCGGCAACACGCGCCTCCTGGGGTTTCGGTTCAGGATCTTTCGGACTCGCTGCGACCTGACGCAGTAATAAGAAGACAGTGATTACTGCCAGGAAAATGTAGAGCACGGTGAAGGTCAGGAATGGCACGATCAGTCCGGGCATCGGTGTGACGGCCTCACTGGTTCGCATCACGCCGTTGATGATCCATGGCTGTCGTCCAACTTCAGTAACGACCCAGCCGGTTTCCACCGCGATGAACCCGAGCGGCGCGGCGATGATGAGTAGTCGCAGAAACCATTTTGACTCGAGCCACTTTTGATTACGCCGCCCGCGCAGGTATCGCCACGCCGCCCACAGTGCGACCAGCATCATCGCCACACCACACGCGACCATGATCTGAAAAGCGATGTGGACGATTGCGACCGGTGGACGATCAGCGGCGGGAAAGTCATTAAGTCCTTTAACGACCGCATTCGGATCGCCGTACGCGAGTATGCTCAGTAGATAAGGAATCTCGATGCCACCAATTCGTAATGACGCGCCCTGTTCAGTTTGAAAATGTCCTTCAAAAGCGGCGAGCTTTACGGGTTGCGTTCGTGCGACTGACTTCGCGAGCGAGTCGCCGCTCAACGGTTGCAGGATTGCACTCACGCCACCGACCAGCAACGCGATCGCGAGCGCGGCTCTGTGAAAACGATTGGTCCGGTCGCGTCTGAGCATGAACGCGTGAATGCCGGCAACAGCAAATCCCGTTGCCGCGTAAGCAGCGAGCGTCATGTGAAGAGTTTGTGAGAACGCCGCGGGATTCAACATGGCGGCGATCGGATCGATGTCAACCGGCTTGCCATCGGTGAGGCGAAAACCCGTTGGCGCATTCATCCACGCGTTAGCGATAACAACGAAGATGCCCGAGAGCGCACCGCTGACAGCGACCATCACGCCGGCAAACAGGTGCGCGCGTGGCGGTACGCGCTTCCAGCCGTAGAGGTAAATTCCCAGGAAGATTGCTTCGGTGAAGAATGCAAAGCCTTCGAGTGAGAACGGCATGCCGATGATCGAACCGGCGTAGCCCATGAATCCGGGCCACAATAATCCGAGTTCAAACGAGAGCACTGTGCCCGAAACAGCGCCGACCGCGAAGAGTATGGCCGTGCCTTTGGCCCAACGTTGGGCGAGCGTCAGGTAGATCTCGTCTTTGCTGCGCAGCCACTTCCCCTCGGCAATAATCATCAGCAGCGGCATCGCGATCCCGATCGCCGCAAAGATGATGTGAAAAGCGAGCGACATCGCCATCTGCGAACGCGCCGCGAGCAGATCGTCCATGACGATATTTAGCCACAAAAAGGCACATAAGGCACACAAAAGAAGCTTTAACAAAGACCTCTTTTGTGTGCCTTATGTGCCTTTTTGTGGCTAATGTTCGAGATGATAAGGAACGCTGGTAACGATCACACCCTTCTTGAACAACAGCGAACCTTTCAGCAGCAGCGAGCTTTGATTGTGAAGCGCATGTTGCCACCAACGCGCGGGAATGAATTCAGGCAGCACGACGGTGATGATATCGTCGGAGTTTTCTTTCGCGAGGCGATTAATGTATCGCAGTAAAGGTCGCGTCAGTTCGCGATAAGGTGACGGAAGCACCACAAGCTGCACACCCGCACCCCAACGTTCCCATTTGTCTTTCATGCTTGCGGTCGCTTCTTCTCCAAAGTCGACGTAAACAGCCTGCACTTTGTCTGACGCAATCGACTTCGCATACTGCAACGCCGAAACAACGCCCCTATGTATACCCGAGATCGGAACAATCACGATGTGCTTTATCGGTCTCAGCGGCGCGAGCCCTTCGGTCGAGAGCTGTTTCGCAACCATCACGTAATGCTTGTGGATCGCCCTGAAGAGCGCGACGAGCAGCGGAATCATGACTATCACGATCCACGCACCATGAATAAACTTGGTCGCGATGAAAACGCAGAGGACGATGAACGTCGCTAACGCGCCAATCGCGTTAATTACGAGCGACTTCTTCCAGTTCGCGGGCGCAGTCACTTCATCGGTCACGAAATACGATCGGTCTTCATCCTCCAAAACAACTTCGGGCAATGAGCCACTACCAGCGCGCAGCTTTCTTCGCTCGCGCAGCCAATGGACCACCATGCCTGACTGGGACAACGTGAACGACAGAAATACCCCTACAGCGTAGAGTGGTATCAATCGAGAGGTGTCGCCGCCAAACGCGCTCACAAGGATCCCGGAAAAGATCGCGAGAATCACGATGCCATTCGAGAACACAAGACGGTCACCGCGATTAGCAAACTGCCGCGGCAGAAACCGATCGCGCGCCAGCAGACTCGAGAGCCGCGGAAAATCAGCAAACGCAGTATTCGCCGCGAGCACGAGTATCGCTGCCGTCGCGGCCTGCACGACGTAGTAGAACCATCCCAACGGACCCGTGAACATGATGCGCGCGAATTGCGAAATGACAGTCTCACTCTGTTTCGGATGCACGTGGTACAAGTAGGCCATCACACTCGTACCAAGAAACATCGTCGTCAACAGAATCGCCATCCAGATCACTGTTGTCGCTGCATTCGTTGCTTCCGGTTTTTTGAACGCCTGCACACCGTTTGAGATCGCTTCAATACCCGTCAGCGCAGCGCAACCATTCGAGAACGCACCCAGCAGTAAAAACAACGTCAGCGGTTGCAGCTTGTAACCTTCGGCAACTTTCAACTCTTCCGGCCCCGGCACTGTCGCCGCGCCGCCGTAAGTGAAGTAGTGAAACAATCCGAACGCGATCATGAAGAGAAAACTGACGACGAAGACGTACGTAGGCGTCGCGAACAGCGCACCTGATTCACGAACGCCACGCAAGTTTGCAATCGCGATAAACGCGATAAAGATCAAACACAAGATGACTTTGTGATCGTCGAGCCATGCGTAGCTTGTCCCCTGGACCGCCGACGTGATCGCCGCCACACCCGCGGCGATCGATACCGAGACCGTGAGCACGTAATCGACGAGCAACGCAGCAGCGGCAACCAATCCAGGATTCGTGCCGAGATTCTCTTTTGCGACGATGTACGCGCCGCCACCCGATGGGTAAGCGTGAATCGTCTGCCGGTAACTCGTGGCTACGATCGCCAGCAACACCGCGATCCCAACCGAGATCGGAACCACATAATGAAAGGATGAGCCTGAACTGAAGGCCGCAGCCGCAGCGAGCACGAGCAGGATTTCTTCCGTGGCGTAGGCCGTCGATGAAAGCGCGTCAGATGAAAAAACAGCGAGCGCAGTTTTCTTTGTGAGCCGCTCGTGGATTGCCTGTTCAGTTCGTAGTGCCCTTCCCACGAGTAAACGCTTGATTGCAGTAGCCATTAGTTTCCCTTCATCCCTTCGCTTTCCAGCGTGCCGCAATCGGTAATCGATCGGGGTCGAGACTTCTCAAAATCAGTCTTCGTGTCGGCGGCACCTTGCGTTCGTTCCACAGGAAGTCGCTCAAAAGACGGCGCGCTTGTGAAGTCCAAAAAGAATTCTCCGGCTCCAACCGCCGCCCGGTCATACGCTCGACATACGAGATCGCTTCCGCGTTAATCTCTACGAGCACGTCATGCGTTTGACCGCCGGGAGTGGTGACCATGAATCGCCGGTGTGAATAATCGAGTGCGGGTGTTTCTTCGTCGTCAAGGATCGTGAAGCCGTTCATCGTGATGGTTTGAACAAGCGGCTGCGGCTCTCTGAAAATTATTTGTGACTTCACTAACGCCGCCGCAACTGCATTACGCAGCACTTCCGGAGTCATTGGTTTGCGCACGAAATCAGTGGCGCCGAGTTTCATCGCATCCACGGCAAGTTCGATCGACGCGTACGCAGTGGCCATCACGACGCGCGCGTCTTCGTTCTGCTTTTTGAGTTCGCGCAGTGTTTCCAGGCCATCCATTCCGGGCATTCGCTGGTCCAGGACCACTACGACCCACGTCGAGCCGTCGTCATAAACACTCAGACCTTCGGCCCCATTGCTCGCCTCGCCGACTTGATAGCCCGCGGCTTCAAGCGTTAAGCGCATCATGCGCCTGATATGTTCTTCATCGTCGATTATCAGTATTCGTTCCTTCATACTTCGTTCTTTCAGGCAGCGATGGGCAACGTAAAAGTGAACGTCGAGCCTTTGCCCCTTTCTGATTGCACACTGATCTGCCCGCCATGCGCTTCAACGATCAGCCGCGAAATCGCCAGGCCTAAACCGGCGCCGCCGGTCGCTGCGCCCGGCACTTGCACAAACTTGTCGAAGATGTGCGGCAGGTATTCCTGTGGGATGCCGCTGCCCGTATCAGAGACGGAAACGGCCAATGAGTCTCCACGCGGCTGCGCGCTGATCTTTATCTCGCCGTATTGCGTGTAACGAATCGCATTGACCACGAGGTTTGCCAGGACACGTTCGACTTGCATTCGATCAACTCGCACCGCCGGCAGCGTGAACGGCGCATCGACTTTAAAGTCCAATCCTTTCGATTCGACTTGCGGTCGCAGTTCCTTAGTGGCTTCGTCAATCAGATCTCTTGTCTTTACAAGGGCAAGAGTGGGTTTGCTTTCGCCGGCCTCGATGCGTGAGAGATCGAGCAGGTCGCGCATTAACTTGTCGAGACGTTCGCAGTCTTCACGACAAGCGCTCAGCACTTCGATCTGTTTGTCAGTCAGTTCCCCGGCGGCTTTTTCGAGTAACAGGTGAACACCCATCCAGACGCTCGTCAGTGGGGTGCGTAACTCGTGCGAAGCCGTGGCGATGAAGTCTGACTTGAGGCTATCGGAGTCGCGCAGTTGATGCAGGTTTTCGGTCATGCGATTGTATTCGGCTTCACTCTCAGACTCATCCGTCTCCATTCGTGTAAATCTGCGGCACGACTTGCACGGTAGCGTCGCGAACTTCATCCAGAAAACGATTGATCACGGAGCCGTGCAGCAGAATGTCCCAACGCGAGCGCGACGTTTGTCCGAACACCACGTGCGTGATCCCTTCGCGACGCGCGAAATCGATCAACGCATCGGCGATGTTGCGCGCTTTCAATTTCACAACGCGTGCACCCAGCTCTTGCGCGAACTGAATGTTCTCCTGAAGTGCGGCGTAGTCTTCGGGTTTGATCCGGCCCATTTCTTCGCGCGGCGTTTCGACGTAAACCGCGTACCAATCGGACGCGAGCCGTCCAGCGATTCGCGAACCCGTGCGCAATAATTTTTTCGCACTTCCGCGCGACGCCATCGCGACCATCACCTTTTCGGGAATCACTGCCTGGTCCAATCCCTCGCGCTCGCGATACTCGTGCGCCTTCGCCGCCTGGTCCTGAGCCACCTGTCGCAACGCCAGTTCCCGCAGCGCTGACAAGTTTCCTTTGCGAAAGAAATTATTCAGTGACTGTTCGATCTTCTCGACGCCGTAGATTTTTCCCTGCCGCAGACGCGTGCGCAGCGTTTCGACGGAAACGTCAACGTTGACCACTTCATCGGCGCGACGGAAGAGGTGATCGGGCACAGTCTCGCGCACACGCACGCCGGTGGTGCGCGCGACCACGTCGTTCAGCGATTCGATGTGTTGAATGTTTACGGCAGTGATAACGGAAATGCCGTGACTCAGAAGCTCGAGCACGTCTTCGTAACGCTTGCGATTCTTCGAGCCAGGCACATCGGTGTGGGCCAACTCGTCAACTATCGCCACCTGCGGATCGCGCTCGATGACAGCATCGACATCCATCTCTTCAAGCACGACGCCACGATATTCGACGTTGCGCAGCGGCACGCGCTCGAGGCCTTCGGCGAGCGCGGCAGTTTCACTGCGCCCATGCGTTTCGAGAACTGCGACGACGATATCGATTCCCTGCCGCTGCAGCGCGTGCGCGTCTTCGAGCATCTGCCAGGTTTTCCCCACGCCTGGCGCCGCGCCGATGTAAACGCGCAGCGTCGGCTTATCGCCAACTTTGAGTTTGGCGAGCAACACTTCCGGTGATGGTCGTTTCAGCTCCGCTGCCATTTGCTAACGCTTCATTGGTTTCCTGTTGTCCAAATCGAGGTTCAGTTCCAACACGTTTACTCGTGGTTCACCGAGAAATCCGAATTGACGTCCTTCCGTGTGCAACGCAACGATGCTGCGTAGTTCCGCTTCAGTCATGCCGCGCTCGCGCGCCACACGCGGTACCTGGAACTCCGCGCCTGCTGGTGAAATGTGTGGATCAAGTCCAGACGCGGAAGTTGTGACTAAGTCGATCGGCACAGTCTTGCCCGGATTCTCTGCTTGCAACCTTCCGACGTCAGCCTTCACACGATCGATCAGCTTTTGATTTGTTGGGCCAAGATTCGATCCTGATGATGCACCCGCGTCGTAACCTGCGGCAGAGGGTCGTCCGCGAAAATATCCCGGCGAAGAAAACGACTGGCCAATCAGACGCGAACCGATGAGCGCGCCATCCGCGTTCTTGATCAGTTGGCCGTTCGCCTGGTGAGGAAAGATCACTTGCGCCAAACCGGTGACAACGAGTGGATAGATCAATCCCAGCAGGATCGTCGTCACTATCGTCATTAGAATCGCGGTTACCAGGTTTCTCATAAAGTTAAGCCAGTCCGATCGCATGAATCAGAACGTCGATGATCTTGATCCCGATGAACGGCACGGCAATGCCGCCGAGTCCATAAATCAACAAGTTGCGTCGCAAGAGCGCTGCGGCACTCATCGGCCGGTACTTCACACCTCTCAAGGCGAGCGGAATGAGCGCAATGATGATCAATGCGTTGAAGATGACGGCGGAGAGAATCGCCGACTGCGGCGTTCGCAGACCCATGATATTGAGCGTGTTGAGCACCGGAAAGGCGGTCGCAAACATCGCGGGAATGATCGCGAAATACTTCGCGACATCGTTGGAGATCGAGAACGTCGTCAACGCGCCGCGAGTCATCAACAACTGCTTTCCGATCTCAACTACTTCGATCAGCTTCGTCGGGTTGCTATCGAGATCGACCATGTTGCCGGCTTCTTTCGCGGCCTGCGTGCCCGTGTTCATCGCGACGCCGACGTCAGCCTGAGCCAATGCCGGCGCATCGTTGGTGCCGTCGCCGGTCATCGCGACGAGCTTGCCGCCTTCCTGCTCGCGCTTGATGAGCGCCATCTTGTCTTCAGGTGTCGCCTGCGCGAGGAAATCATCGACGCCCGCTTCGCGTGCGATAGTTGCGGCGGTGAGCGGATTATCGCCGGTGATCATGATCGTCCTGATACCCATCCGCCGCATTTGATTGAAGCGCTCGGCCATGCCGCCCTTGATGATGTCCTTCAAATGAATGACGCCCAGCGCGATTCGATCCTCGGCAACGACGAGCGGCGTGCCACCGGCTTTCGAAATGTCTTCGACGATGCCCGCTAACTCGCTCGGCACGTGCTTACCGAGGCCGTTGAGATATTTATCGATCGCATCAGCGGCGCCTTTGCGCACTTCACGACCGTCGTAATCAACGCCCGACATACGCGTCTGCGCGGTGAATGGAATGAAGTGAGCTTCGTGAGGCGCGAGCTCACGTCCACGCAGTCCGTATTTCTCTTTCGCCAAAACGACTATCGAGCGCCCTTCGGGAGTTTCGTCAGCGAGTGATGAGAGTTGCGCAGCTTCAGCCAACTCGGTTTCGTCAACGCCGGGCAACGGGATGAACCGCGTTGCCTCTCGATTGCCCAACGTGATCGTTCCGGTCTTATCGAGCAGGAGTGTATTCACGTCGCCGGCCGCTTCGACCGCACGTCCAGACATCGCGAGCACGTTGTGTTGAATCAGGCGGTCCATGCCGGCGATGCCGATAGCTGACAGCAATCCGCCGATCGTGGTGGGTATCAAACAAACGAGCAGTGCGACGAGCACGAAGATTGTTTGCGGCGCGTTGGAATAGATCGCGAAAGGCTGCAGCGTCACAACCGCCATCAAAAAGATGATCGTGAGACCGGCGAGCAGGATGTTGAGTGCGATCTCGTTCGG
>Ga0068859_100000682_pt1 | contig 34086 bp, 31 predicted proteins | sample KBSSwiS22_FD_66585 | JGI IMG/M metagenome (GOLD analysis project Ga0068859, IMG submission 66585) | Switchgrass rhizosphere microbial communities from Kellogg Biological Station, Michigan, USA - KBS Switchgrass S2-2 | ecosystem: Host-associated > Plants > Roots > Rhizosphere > Soil ... | reverse complement strand
GCGCGGTCGCGCGCGGCGGTCAACGCTGCATTGCAGCCGCGGGCGCTTTCGGCCTAGCGTGTTTCATCCTCGCATTTCGGAGTTCGTATCGATGCGCCGTATCGGCATCACGCTTGCCGCACTGCTTCTCGCCAGCCCCGCCACGCTCGCCGCGCAACAGCCGCCGAAAGGCGCGCGCTATGGCAGCTGGGGCGTCGACCTCAAGGACATGGATCCCAGCGTCAAGCCGGGCGACGACTTCTTCCGCTTCGTCGAAGGCCATTGGCTCAAGACCGCCGCGATCGCCCCCGACAAGGCGCGCGCCGGCTATAACTACGACTTGCCCGACGCGACCGAGCGGGAAGTGCGCGCGTTGGTCGAGGCCGCCGGCAGCAGCCCGACCGATCCGGTGATGCGCCAGGTCGGCGATTTCTATGCAGCCTATATCGATACCGCCGGCATCGAGGCGCGCGGGCTCGCGCCGCTCAAGCCCTATCTCGCGCGGATCAAGGCGATTGCCGACAAGAAGCAGCTCGTGCGGCTGATGGCCGAGCCGGGCTATGCCGCTCCCATCAACATCGGCGTCGCCGCCGACGAGAAGGACCCGACGCAATATACCGTCGACAGCGGCCAGGCGCGGCTCGGACTGCCGACGCGCGACTATTATCTGCTTACCGGTGAGAAGTACGACACGATCCGCAAGGCCTATCGCGCCTATGTCGCACAGGTCTTCAAGCTCGCCGGGATCGCCGGGGGCGAGGCCAGGGCGGACGCGATTCTCAAGCTCGAGACGCGGCTGTCGCAGGACCAATGGACTCCCGAGAAGCGCCGCGACCCGCAGGCGACCTATAATCCGATGACGCGCACACAGCTGATGAAGCTCGCGCCGCAGTTCGACTGGGACGCGACGCTCCAGCACGTCGGGCTCGCCAAGATGCCGATCGTCGTGGTTGCCGAGCCCAGCGCGGTCGCCGCCGCGGGGGCGCGGATCGGCGACGTGCCGCTCGCCACCTGGAAGGACTGGCTGACCTTCCGCTTCATCAGCGACCATGCGCAGTTCCTGCCCAAGGCGTTCGACGACGCGCGTTTCGGCTTTTATGGCAAGACGCTGTCGGGCGTGCCCGTACAGGCCGAACGCTGGAAGCGCGGCGTACGGTTGCTTGACAGCGCGCTCGGCGAGGCGGTCGGCCAGCTCTATGTCGCGCGGCACTGGACCCCCGAGACCGAGCGGCAGGTCAACGAGCTCGTCGAGGACATGCGCGCCGCCTATCGCGACCTCATCGCCCACGCCAGCTGGATGGACGAACCGACGCGCAAGGAAGCACTCGCCAAGCTCGCGGCATTCGATCCGCGGGTCGGCCATCCGGTCAAATATATCGATTATTCGAGCCTCAAGGTCAGTCGCGCCGATCCGCTCGCGAACGACATGGCGTCGGACCGGTTCCAGTGGAACCTGCGGCTGTCGCGGCTCGGCAAGCCGGTCGATCGCAGCCTGTGGGAAATGACTCCGCAAACCGTGAATGCTTATTACGACCCGGTGATGAACCAGGTCACCTTCCCCGCGGCGCAGCTTCAGCCGCCGTTCTTCGATGCATCGGCCGATCCCGCGATCAACTATGGTGAGACGGGCGCAACGATCGGCCACGAAATGGGGCATGGCTTCGACGACGAAGGCCGCCAGTTCGATGCGCAGGGCAAGCTGCGCGACTGGTGGACCAAGGAATCGGCCGATCGCTACACCGCGCACGCCCAGCTGTTGGCCAAGCAATTCGACGCCTATGAGCCGATCCCCGGCGTGCACATCAAGGGCCAGCTCACGCTCGGCGAGAATCTCGGCGATCTCGGCGGGATCGAAGCCGCTTATGCCGCCTATCGCCGCTTTGTCGCGCGCCACGGCGAGCCCGCGGTGATCGACGGCTATACCGGCGATCAGCGCTTCTTCATTGCCTATGCCGCGAGCTGGCAGGGCAAGGCGCGCGACGACGCGCTGCGCTCGCAGCTGCTCTCCGACCCGCACAGCCCCGAGCAATATCGCGTCAACGGCATCGTCCGGAACTTCGACGCCTGGTACCAGGCGTTCAACGTCCAGCCGGGCGACAAGCTGTACCTGCCGCCCGAGCAGCGCGTGCGGGTGTGGTGAGCGTTATCGGATCTAACCGTGCACCGGCTTTCTCCCCCCTTGCGGGGGAGAATAGCTTTGCTTGGCAGCTTGCTGCCTAGCAAAGCCTAGAGAGGGGGTGCGGTGCGCCGCACCGCGCGCGCCTTTGGCGCGCTCACCCAATTCCATAATCCTCCCGAGCGGTTGTTAAACTACCCCATCACCGGCTCGCGCATCGCACCCATCCGCCGCTCGAACAGCCGCCGGTAGATCCCGTCCGGCTCGGCGAGCAGCGCGGCATGGCTGCCGTCCTCGACGATCCGGCCGGCGTCGAACACCAGGATGCGGTCGAGCGACCGCACCGTCGACAGCCGGTGCGCGATGATCAACGCGGTGCGCCCCTTCATCAACCGCTCGATCGCTTCCTGGATCAATGCCTCCGATTCCGAATCGAGGCTCGAGGTCGCTTCGTCGAGGATCAGGATCGGCGCATCGGCGAGGAACGCGCGTGCCAATGCGACGCGCTGCCGTTCGCCGCCCGACAGCTTGACGCCGCGCTCGCCGACCAGCGTCCGATAACCGCCCGGCAGCGCCGAGATGAAGCCATGCGCATTCGCGAGCCTGGCCGCGCGTTCGATCTCGCCCAGCGTCGCGCCGGGTCGGGCATAGGCGATGTTCTCGGCCAGGCTGCGGTGGAACAGGATCGGTTCCTGCGGAACGATCGCGATCTGCTGGCGCAGCGATTCCTGCGTCGCGCGCGCGACGTCCTGGTCGTCGATGCGGATTTCTCCGCTGCTCACGTCGTACAGTCGCTGGATCAGCTTGACGAACGTCGTCTTGCCCGACCCCGAATGGCCGACCAGCCCGACGCGCTCGCCCGCGCGCAGCGTGACGTCGAGATCAGTGTAGAGCGGCTTGACGTGCGCGCCATAGCGGAAGCCGACATGGTCGAAGCGGATCTCGCCGGTTTCGATGGCGATCGCGCGCGCATCGGGTCGATCCTCGATGCCGAGCGGATGGCGGTTGAGCTGGACCAGCTCCTCCATGTCGTTCACGGCACGCTGGAAGTGCGAAACGTGCTGGCCGATGTCGCGGAGGTAGCCGTGCACCACCAGATAGGTGGTGAGCACATAGACCACGTCGCCGGGCGTCGCGCGCCCGCTCCACCACAGCCACAGCGCCGCGCCGGTGACGATCGTGCGCACTGCCCACAATAGCGCGTTCTGGCTGCTCCCCGCCCAGGTCGCGCGCATCCAGGTGCGGTCGGTGCGGCGCTTCCACTTGCCGACCACGCGCATCAGCCGCGCGTCTTCGCGCGTCTCCGCGCCGAACGCCTTGACCACCGCGTTGCAGCTGATCGCATCGGCGAGCACCCCGCCCATCCGCGTATCCCAGCTGTTCGACAGCCGCGCCGCAGGCGCGACGAAGCGCAGCTGGAGCGCCACCACCAGCACGACATAGGTCAGCACGCCCGCGGCGGTCAGCAGACCGAGCAGCAGCGAATGCGCCGACAGCAGCACGATCGTTCCCGCCAGCACCAGCGCCGACGGCAGCAGCGCAAGCAGGACCACGTCGTCGAGCAGGTCCATCGCCCACATGCCACGCGTGATTTTCCGCACCACCGATCCGGCGAAGCTGTTGGCGTGCCAATCGGTCGAGAAGCGCTGGATGCGCTGGAAGCTCTCGCGCGCCATGTCCTGCATGATTGCGAGCGTGAACTGGACGATGAACTTGTAGCCGAAGTAGCGCGTGACGACCATCACCAGCCCCAGGCCGGACATGATCGCGAACGCGGCGAGCACGGTTTCGCGACCCGCGACGCCCTGGCCGAGCGCGTCGGTCATCCGCCCGGCGAACCACGGCGTGAACACTTCGGTCAGCGTGCCGAAGCAGATCGATCCGCTGGTCAGCCAGGCGAGCCCGGAGCGTTCGCGCCAGTGGCGGAGGCTGTAGGCGACCACGCTGCGGATCGCATTTCCCTTGTCGGGTGCGTTGCTCATAATGCTGCGACGTGCCGGCAACGGCACGCCTCTCCCTGATCGAGTGACGGAAAACTGCGGAAAAATGGCGGACTCGGGTGGTCCGCGGATGCCGAGCTAGCGGGTGGGCTTGCCCAGGCCGGCGGGAAGATGCGTTCGCGATACAGTCATCAAAACGCCTCCCTGCTGCAGTTCGTCCGGCACGGCCGCTACCAGAATCGTCGCGGACTGCCAAGCCGCGCACTCGAACCTGGTTCCGTGCTTCGGCCATTGCCGCTCGCGGGTTTGCGCCTTAGGCGAGGGCCGTGGCCGACCCGCTCGACATCCTCCACACGACATTCGGCTTTCCCAGTTTCCGCGGCGTGCAGCGGCAGGTGGTCGATCGCGTGCTTGCCGGCGACCGCACGCTCGCGGTGATGCCGACCGGCGCGGGCAAGTCGCTGACCTATCAGCTTCCCTCGGTGATGCTCGACGGCACATGCCTCGTCGTCTCGCCATTGATCGCGTTGATGCACGACCAGCTGCGCGCCGCCGAAGCCGTCGGCATCCGCGCCGCGACGCTCACCAGCGCCGACGACAATCGCGAAGAGACCATTGCGCGCTTCCGTGCCGGCGCGCTTGACCTGCTCTATGTCGCACCGGAACGCGCATCGGGCGAAGGCTTTCGCACCTTGCTGCGTCAGGCGCCGCTGTCACTGTTCGCGATCGACGAGGCGCATTGCGTCTCCGAATGGGGACACGACTTCCGCCCCGACTATCGCTTGCTGCGGCCGTTGATGGACGCTTTCCCGGAGGTACCGCGGCTCGCGCTCACGGCAACGGCGGACGCGCACACCCGCGCCGACATTCTCGAACAGCTCGGCATTCCGGTCGAAGGGTTGATCGTCTCGGGATTCGATCGCCCCAACATCCGCTACGACATCGCGCCGCGCGACAATGGTCCGCGCCAGATCGAGCAGTTCCTCGCCGACAATCCGGGGCCGGGAATCGTCTATGCACAGACGCGCAAGGCGGTCGATCAGCTCGCCGAGAAGCTCGGCGGCAACGGCCGCCCGGTGCTGCCCTATCACGCCGGGCTCGATCCCGACGTGCGTCGGCGCAACCAGGCTGCGTTCGTCGCGAGCGAGGACATGGTCATCGTCGCCACCGTCGCGTTCGGCATGGGCATCGACAAGCCCGATGTGCGCTTCGTCGCGCACGCGGGCCTGCCCAAGTCGATCGAGGCCTATTATCAGGAAACCGGCCGTGCCGGCCGCGACGGCGATCCGGCGGTCGCGCAGCTGTTCTGGGGCACCAGCGATTTCGCCCTCGCGCGCCAGCGGATCGGCGAAGTCGAGGAAGGCCGCCAGAGCGGCGAGCGCGCGCGGCTCGATGCGCTTGCGCGGCTGGTCGAAACGCCCGGCTGCCGACGCGCGGTATTGCTCCGGCATTTCGGCGAGCATCCGGCGGACCAGTGCGGCAATTGCGACAATTGCCTGTCCGCGCCGAGCGTGGTCGACGCCACCGAGACCGCGCGTAAGCTGCTGTCGGCGGTGTATCGCACTGGCCAGAGCTTCGGGGCCGGTCATCTCGAAAAAGTGCTCACCGGCAATGCCGACGAGCGCGTGGCGAAGTTCGGCCACGACCGGCTGACGGTGTTCGGCATCGTCGAGGGCGAGGAGGCGCGGCTGCTGCGCCCGTTGGTGCGCGCGCTCCAGGCGCGCGGCAGCCTGGCGGTCACCGAGCATGGCGGGCTCAGCCTCGCCGGCGATGCACGCGCGATCCTCAAGGGCGAGCGCAAGGTCGAGATCGTCGCGCCGCCGCTCAAGGTGCGCGGCAGCAAGCGTCGCGCCGATCGCGGCGGGGCGAATCCAACCGGCGATCCGCTGTTCGATGCGCTGCGCGCCAAGCGGCGCGAGCTGGCGCAGGCGGCGCAGGTGCCGCCCTATGTCATTTTCCACGATTCGGTGCTGCGCGAGATGGCGGCGGCACGGCCGGGGAGCCGCGTGGCACTAGGGGAAATCTCGGGCGTTGGTGCACGAAAGCTCGAGGCCTATGGCGATGCCTTCCTGCACGTGATCGAACAATTCGCGCGCTAGTTGGGCGCGCTATACGCGCCTTGAAGCGGTGCCGGCCCACTCCCCCTCCCGGCCACCCAGTCAGTCCATGCTATGGGTGGCCGGGAGGGGGAGTGGGCCGGCACCGCACCTGTTTCAGCCTCGCTGAAACAGGCTATAGGAGAAGCCATGATCCGCCGAGTCGACGACCGCATTTCCGTTTCCCCGCAGATTTTCCCTGGCGATGTCGGTGAACTTGCCGAGGCGGGCTTCACCATGGTGATCAACAACCGCCCCGACGGCGAGGAGCCCGGCCAGCCCGAAGGTGCCGCGATCGGCGAAGCCGCACAGGCGGCAGGCATGGACTATGTCGCGATTCCGGTGACGCACGCCGGCTTCTCGGCGAACCAGGTCGAGGCGATGGCGGCGGCGCTCGCCCGCGCGCCAGGCCCGGTGTTCGCCTATTGCCGTTCGGGAACGCGCTCGTGCAATCTCTGGGCGCTCGCCCAGGCCAGCACAGGCGTCGCGCCAGACGAACTGATCGCCAAGGGCGCGGACGCCGGCTATGATCTGAGCGGCCTCCGTCCGCTGCTCGAAACGCTGTCGGGCAAGGCATGAGCTGGCTCGAGCTCAGCGGGTCGGTCACGGCCGTGCTGGTGCTCGCCGTGCTCGCCTGGGCGCTCAAGCTCGGCCAAAGCAAGATCAGCGACCCGGCGACGGCATGCCGGCTGGCCGAGGAAATGCTCGCGGGCTTCATCGCGCGGCGCGCGATCGTCAGCCAGGACGGAAGCGCCGCGCTGGTCGCGGGCAACGGCACGATCGCAGTGCTCAAGCGCCACGGCGCGCGCGTCGCGGCGCGGCGAATGATCCCGCCGCTGCGCGTGCGCGAGGCTGTCGAAGGCGTGACGATCGATACCGGCGAGCGCATGTTCGGTCCGGTCACGCTGCTCGGCGTGCTGCCCGACGACGTCGAACGGCTGGATGCCCCGCTGACACTGGTGTAAGTATCGCGGGCATGCAGTTGCCCGATCCGGTCCTGTTCGCCATCCCCGCGTTCGTGCTGCTGATCGCGGTCGAGATGCTGATCGCCCGTGCGCGTGATCCGCTGCGCTATTGTCCCCGCGACACGCTGACCTCGATGGCGCTCGGGCTCGGCAGCACCATCGCCAGCGCGCTCGCCGCCGGGCTGGTCTTTGCGCTGGCAGTCTGGGTGTCGCAGTTCCGGCTCTTCACGATCGGCTGGGAATGGTATTGGTTCGTGCTCGCGTTCGTGCTCGACGACCTGGCCTATTATGTCTTTCATCGCAGCGCGCACCGCGTGCGCTGGTTCTGGGCGAGCCACGTCGTCCATCATTCGAGCCAGCATTACAATCTCTCGACAGCGCTACGGCAGACTTGGACCAGCATCTTCAGCCTCGCCTTCCTGTTCCGCCTGCCGCTGTTCCTGATCGGCTTTCCGCCCGCGATGATATTCTTCGTCGCCGGGCTCAACCTCGTCTATCAATTCTGGATCCACACCGAGGTGATCGGCCGCATGCCGCGCTGGTTCGAGGCAGTGATGAACACGCCGTCGCACCACCGCGTCCATCACGCGACCAACCCGCGCTACCTCGATCGCAATTATGCCGGCGTGCTGATCCTGTGGGACCGGCTGTTCGGAACGTTCGAGCCCGAGCGGCTCGACGAGCCGCCGCGCTACGGGCTGGTCAGGGATCTCGGCAGCTTCAACCTGCTGTGGGCGGCGTTCCATGAATGGATCGGGATCGCGCGCGATGCGTGGAGCGCGCCGGATTTCACGTCGCGGGTCCGCTATCTGGTGGCGCCGCCGGGGTGGAGCCACGACGGCAGCCGCGAGACATCGGATTCGATTCGCGCGGCGTGGCGGTCAGGGCAGGTGCGCCAGGCGCCGTCGTCGGAGGATACGGCGCGGGCAGCCTGAGGCTGGAGCAAGGCACCAAACATCTCAACCACTTGCTTCCCCGGCGAAGGCCGGGGCCCCGTATCGGGCTGCTCGCAACTGTTTCCCGGCCGTCGTCAGGAAAGCAGGTGCGCTTTCGGAAGCGATTCGGATGCCCGGCGCGATGCCTGCACGCCAAAAAATGGGCCGGTGGCTTTCGCCACCGGCCCAGTCGTCCGCAGGAGGAACCTCGGTTGGAGGCCGGCGCTGCGCCGGCCCCCGAATGGTTGGAACTCAGTAGTTGTAGGCCCGCTCGCCGTGCGAGCTGATGTCGAGGCCTTCGTGCTCGACATCGACGCTCGGACGGATGCCGACGGTGTATTTGAGGGCCAGGAACAGGATCGCCGAGATACCACCCGACCACAGCAGCGTGAGACCGACGGCCTCGAGCTGGATGATCAACTGGCTGGCGATGCTGTAGTCGGCCGGAGCAACCGCGACGGCCGGGAACTTGGTGTAGTCGAAATAGCCCTGACCGCCGAGCTTCGGATCGGCAACGATCGCCGTGCCGAGCGCGCCGATGATCCCGCCGATGCAGTGCACGCCGAACACGTCGAGCGAGTCGTCGTACTTGAACATGTTCTTCACTGTCGTGACGAAGAAGAAGCAGACCGGCGATACGGCCAGGCCGAGCACGATTGCGGTCATCGGATGCGCATAGCCCGAGGCTGGCGTGACAGCGACCAGACCGGCGACGACGCCCGAGGCGGCGCCCAGCAGCGACGGCTTGCCGTGCACGAACTGCTCGATCAGTGCCCACGACACGCCCGCGGCGGCGGTGGCGACGAAGGTATTGGCGAAGGCGACCGCGGTCACGCCATTCGATTCGAGGTTCGAACCCGCGTTGAAGCCGAACCAGCCCACCCACAGCAGCGAGGCGCCGATCATGGTCATGGTCAGCGAGTGCGGCGGCATCGGTTCGGTCTTGTAGCCGGTGCGCTTGCCGATGATGAGGCAGCCCACCAGGCCCGCGATGCCCGCATTGATATGCACCACGGTGCCGCCGGCGAAGTCGAGCGCGCCCTTGAGGAACAGGAAACCGGCATCGGTCGGCGCGTCAGGCAGGAAGTCCGGGCCAGCCCAATACCAGACCATATGCGCGATCGGGAAATAGACGAGGGTCAGCCAGAGGACCATGAAGATCATCAGCGGCGTGAACTTCACCCGCTCGGCGAACGCGCCGATGATCAGCGCGGGCGTGATGCAGGCAAAGGTCATCTGGAAGCAGACATAGGTCAGCTCCGGAATATAGACGTTGTTCGAGAAGGTCGCGGCATAGGTGCCGCCGTTCACGCCCATCAGCAATGCCTTGGTCGTGAAGCTGCCCCAGAAATGATTGTCGCCACCCGAAGTGAACGCTTCCGAATAGCCCCAGGTGCACCACACCAGGGTGGTGATGCACACGATCATCAGCACCTGCATCAGCACCGACAGCATGTTCTTGGTGCGGACCAGGCCGCCGTAGAACAGCGCGAGGCCCGGCACCGACATCATCAGCACCAGCGCGGACGACACCAGCATCCAGGCATTGTCACCCTTGTTCATCATCGTCGCCTGCTGCTCGACGGTCGGAGCCTTGATAAGGTCCGCCGCCCACGCAGGCATCGCCGCGACGATCGCGGCGGCGCCGAGCACGAGCCCGGCTGTTTTCCATCCTTGCTTCATTGCAACCCCTTTCATCACAGCGCCGTCTCGTTGGTCTCGCCAGTGCGGATGCGCACGGCCTGACCAACATCGAGGACGAAGATCTTGCCGTCGCCGATCGCGCCGGTGCTTGCCGCGGCCTGGATCGCCTCGACCGCGCGATCGACGATGTCTGACCCGCAGACGACTTCGATCTTGATCTTGGGCACCATGTTCGTGCTGTATTCGGCACCACGGTAGATTTCGGTCTGGCCCTTCTGACGGCCGAACCCCTTGACTTCGGAAACGGTCATGCCGGCGATGCCGACGCCCGTGAGTGCCTCACGGACTTCGTCCAGCTTGAACGGTTTAATGATGGCGATGATGAGCTTCATGTCGCCCCCTTGCGCTGTTGTCCCAGGGTCTCTGCAGCAAAGGCTGTGCCAGACTCGGAATCGCAGATTCCCGCGGATTCCGGTCGGCCGATTATTACCGTAACGTTAAATTTTGTGCAGTCGCGAAGGCGTGCTCAAAAATCAGGCAGCGGAATCGCGCAGGGCAATGGCGTCGGCCAGATCGTCTTCGTCCACCATCACGCGTACCGGCAGGAACATCAGGCTGCCCTCCGCGACATGGGTGCCGATGTCGAACGCGACTGCGGGGATGCCTGCCGCCTCGAGCGCCGAGACCAGCACGCTCGCCTCGACGAAGCCGAACCGACCGAGTTCGACCAGCGCCATCAGCCTTGCTCGAACGCGACGGCGATGCGTGTCTCGACGGCGGTGCGATCGGGAATGCGGATGCCGAACAAGTCGCCCAGCGCGTCGCACGCCTCGCCGGCGTTCGAAAGCACGCGCTGTTCAGTCCTCCCCGCAGAATGCTCGGCAAGTTCGCGGTTACGCAGCGCGATGCGCTTGCCGGGGAGTGCGCGCGCGGCGGTGAGCATCCGCGTGAAATGCGAATTGGGGTTGGTCGATGTCCACCAGTTGATCGGCTCATAGTCGATCGCCAGCTGCGGATGCAGGTCGAAGCGATAGGTGGTGCGCCACTCGCTGCCGATCCGCACCTGCTGTCGCCATTCGCCATCGCGTTCGATCAGCCGGAAAGTCTCGTGCGGCGTCGCTTGCTCGGTATCGGGCACGAGGTCGAGCACTCCGGTCAATGTGTTGCCACCGAACCCGACGTCGACGACGACAGGCCCCTCCGCCAGCGCGATCAGCAGCACCTTGTGGCTGCGCATGCTCACACTGTCCTCGGGCATCATCCAGAGCACGCGCGCGGCAAGACCTGTGACGTCGAAGCCCAGGCGTTCGAGCACGAGCTGCAGCAACCCGTTCTGCTCGAAACAATAGCCGCCGCGCCCGCCATGGACGAGCTTGGCGACCAGGCTCGTACTGTCGAGCTTCACCGGCAGCCCCAACAGCGGATTGAGATTCTCGAACGGAATCGCTGCACTATGCAGCCGCACCAGCTCGGCGAGCGTCGCGCGGTCGGCGGCGAGCGTCCCACCATAGCCGATGCGCTCGAGATATGCGGCGAGATCCTCGTTTGCGAGCGTCATGCCACCGCGCGCGGCCTGCGCGGCTCGCCGAGCGCGCATTCGAGCGCCGCGCGATCCCAATTCCCGAGATCGGCGGCGGCACCATAGGTCGATTGCAGGAAGTCCATCACCGCCGCGCCGGGATCGGCCGCCGCGCGCACTGCGTCGTACGCCAGCAGATACTCGCCGAGGCCCGGCTCGAATTCCGCAGCCGCCGGCGCCACCGTCGCGTCGGCGAAGCCGGCCCGCGCGGGATAGGCATAGGAATAGAAGGCGGCATGCGGCCAGGCGTCGTTGCCCGGCCAGAAGCCGGCGCTCGACACTTCATGGCTATAGGCTTCGCGCGTCACGGCGTCCGGCAGCCCGGGCACGCCGCCGGGATGCAGCGGCGCGCGCCGCCCGGAGAATCGTGTCACTGCCAGGTCGAAGCTGCCCCAGAAGAAATGGACCGGGCTCGCCTTGCCGAGGAAGCCGGTGCGGAAGCGCTTGAAGATGCGATCGGCGTGCACCAGCGCGGCGTGAAAGCGCGCGACCGCTTCGGCATCATAGGGACGCTGGCGATGATCGTCGGGAAAGCGCACCGGATCGGGCAGCTCGTTGGGCAGCGTCGAAATGCGACAATCGATGCCCAGCGCTGCCAGTGCTTCCATCACGGCGCCATAGAAGCCGGCGATGCTGCCGCACGCCAGCTCGAGGCCGTGCGTCTCGCTCCCCGCGACGATTTCCAGCCGATGTTCGGCAAGGTCGAAATCGATCTGGAAGCTGGTGTCGTGCCAGGGGATCGGCGACGTCGTCAGCCCGCGCGGCGTGACGTAGAGCGGGACGTGCCAGCCATGGTTCTGCCACGGCGTGCAGGCGAGCCGCACCTTGCCGACGATCTGCGTCATCAGCTGCAAATGCAGGGCGGTCTCGCGCCACGCCGGCCAGTCGAGCACAGGCCAGTCGTGCGTCACGCCGCCGTGCCGCCGACCGTCAGTCCTTCGATCAACAACGACGGCTGGCCGACGCCGGCGGGTACCGATTGCCCGCTCTTGCCGCACGTGCCGACACCGTCGTCCAACGCGAAGTCGTTGCCGATTCCGATCACCTTGGTCAGCACGGTCGGGCCGTCTCCGATCAGCGTCGCGCCCTTGATCGGCGCGCCGAGCTTGCCGTCCTCGATCTTGTACGCCTCGGTGCACGAGAACACGAACTTGCCGCTGACGATGTCGACCTGCCCGCCGCCGAAGCTCTTGGCGTAAATGCCTTTCTTGACGCGGGCGAGCAGCTCCTGGGGGTCGTCCTGCCCGGCGCGCATGAAGGTGTTGGTCATCCGCGGCATCGGCGCGAAGCGGAAATCCTCGCGCCGGCCGTTGCCGGTCGGCGCGACGCCCATCAGCCGCGCGTTGAGCCGATCCTGGAGATAGCCTTTGAGGATGCCGTCCTCGATCAGCACATTCTCCTGTGTCGGCGTGCCTTCGTCGTCGATCGACAGCGATCCGCGCCGCGCGTGCATCGATCCGTCGTCGACCACCGTCACCCCGGGCGCCGCGACGCGCTCGCCGATCCGGCCCGAAAACGCCGAAGTGCCCTTGCGGTTGAAATCGCCTTCGAGCCCATGCCCGACCGCTTCGTGGAGCATGACACCCGGCCAGCCGGGGCCGCACAACACGGTCATTTCGCCGGCCGGCGCGGCGACTGCATCGAGGTTGACCAGCGCCTGCGCCAGCGCCTCGTCGATTGCGCGGTTCCATGTGGCGGGCTCGAACAGCCCCTCGTAGAGCGTGCGGCCGCCCATGCCGAAAGTGCCGGTCTCGCGGCGCCCGTTCGCTTCGACGACCATGCTGACGTTGAGCCGGACCAGCGGACGCACGTCGGTCGCGATGAAGCCGTCGGCGCGGACGATCTCGACCACGCTCCACGAGCCCATCAGTCCGACCGAGACTTGCACGACGCGCGAGTCGCGCGCGCGCGCCGCCGCGTCGATCGTCTGGCACAGATTCACCTTGTCGGCGAACGGCACCAGGTCGAGCGGATCGGCGTCGGTGTAGAGGTGCCGGTTGTTCTTGCGCGGAGCTTCGGCGGGCGCGTGCTGCGCCGGATCGATCAGCTGCATCGTCGCGGCGGCGCGGCGGATCGCGTCCGCGCTGATCTCATTGGCGTGCGCGAACGCCGTCGTCTCGCCCGAAACCGCGCGCAGCCCAAAGCCGGACTGCGTGTCGTACGACGCGGTCTTGAGCCGTCCGTCGTCGAACCCGAACGCCTCGGAGCGCTTGTATTGGAGATAGAGCTCGCCGTCCTCGGCACGAGTTAGCGCATCGGCGGTCAGCTTCTGCGCGAGGTTCGAATCGAACGCGTCGCGGTAAAGGAAGCCACGGGGATCACTGTACATGCCCGCGAATATAGGCATGTCCTGAGCAAAGTCGAAGGACTTGTCCTGAGCGACGTCGAAGGGCGCCTCAGGCGCTGGCGCCAGACGCGATATCCGGAAGCTTCGCCTGGTTGGCACCGTCGGCGGGCCCGCCGATCAGCACGAAGCGCCGATCGCAATAGCCGCAGTCGACATAGCCATGCTCGTCGATCTGCAGGAACACGCGCGGATGGCCAAGCGAAGTGGGAATGCCGTCATGCGCCCCGTCGCACGAGACGCGGGCATGGCTGACGCGAGAGATCTGGGGCGGCGGAATCATGGGCGTGCGTTAGCAAGGGACGCCGCGTCGAGCAATTGGCTAGGGCCCTCCCTCCTCCCCCGTGAACGGTTTTGGTAGGTCGGGGGTGACCACGCAGATAGCCCGCGCTATGCGCTCTGCATGACCGAGGCCGCGATCGACATCGAGCAACTCTGCAAGACCTATGCGGGCGGCAAGCGAGCGCTCGACGACGTCACCTTCCAGGTGCCGCGCGGCACGATCTTCGGACTGCTCGGCCCCAATGGCGCGGGCAAGTCGACGCTGATCAACATCCTCGCCGGGCTGGTCAACAAGAGCAGCGGGCGCGTCGGCGTGTGGGGCTTCGACATCGACGTCCATCCGCGCAACGCCAAGGGCTCGATCGGCATCGTCAATCAGGAGATCACCTTCGATCCCTTCTTCACGCCGGCCGAGACGCTCGAGATCTTCGCGGGTCTGTTCGGCGTGCCTCGGCGCGAGCGGCGCACACTGGAACTGCTGCGCGCCGTGCATCTCGAGGACAAGGCCAACGCCTATTCGCGCACGTTGTCCGGCGGCATGAAGCGGCGGCTGATGGTCGCCAAGGCGCTGGTGCACAATCCGCCGGTGCTCGTGCTCGACGAACCGACCGCCGGCGTCGACGTCGAGCTGCGCCAGCAGCTCTGGGCCTATGTCCGCGAACTCAACGCGCGCGGCGTGACGGTGGTGCTCACCACCCACTATCTCGAAGAAGCCGAGGAGCTGTGCGATCGCATTGCGATCATCAACAACGGCAAGCTGATCGCCAACCAGCCGACGCGCGCGCTGGTCGGCATGGCGCAGGAGAAAGTCGTCGAAGTCACTGTCGATCGCGATCTCGCGGCGACGCCGACCAACGTCTGTTTCCAGAAGATCGAGATCAAGGGCGACCGCACGCTGGTGATTACCTATCGCAAGGACGAGGCCAACGCCGGCGAAGTGCTCGCCGCTATCCAGGGCGGCGGCTACGGCATCGTCGACGTGTCGACGCGCGAAGCCGATCTCGAGGACGTGTTCCTCAATCTCACGCGCGCGGCGAACGCATAACCGCAAACGTCCCGCCGGTCGTTCTAGCGCCGGTACCGCGACAGAAACGCCCAAAGCACCTCATTGTCCACGACCCATTCGTGGCCGCGTCCCTTGGCGATCCGCGCCGCCACTTCGACGCCATCGCGGCACGGCGCATAGCGTTCGTCGTCTACCTGTTCGGATACCGCCGTCACCGTGAGTGCCCCGCTGCAACGGTCGAGCTCGGCCCAGCGCGCGAGCGCGGCGCGCATCGGATATTGCCAATAGCGCGGTCCGCCGCCCTCGATCGGATTGGTCGTGTCGCGGTCGCCGGCGAAGGCGAGCACGGGCATCGCGCGCGAAGGAGTGCAGGTGGCCGGATCGGGGCGGCTCGGATCGCCGGGCAAGGGATTGCCGGCGCGCAACCCTACCACCGGCGCGATCGCCGCGAAGCGGTCGGCGGCGACGCAGCCAAGCCACGACGTCATGCGCCCGCCGCCTGAAAGCCCGGTGGCATAGACACGGGTGCGGTCGACGCATTGCTGGGTAGCGAGCCAGTCGATCGCCGCACCCAGGTACGCGACGTCATCGGCATCGCTCGCTTTCGGCATCGCGCCGGTCACGGTGGGGACGCCGGGGATGTTCCATGCAAAGCCGCTGTCGACCGCGATCGCGCCATCGGGCGCGGCGACGATGAAGCCGTGCCGGTCCGCCGTAGCCGCAAGCTTTGCGCGTTCGAGTATCTCCGCGCCCGTCCCGTGGCTGCCGTGCAACAGGAAGACGAGCGGCACACCCTGCTCGGCCAGCGCGGGCGGCAGATGCACGAGCATCGTTCGTCCCGTCGTGCCTACTGCGACACGCTGCGTGCTGCCGAGCGGCGCGATCGTGCAGGCGGCGTGGGCCCCAGGCACCAGCAGTAGCGACAGCCCGAACGTGCACAATTGCGCCAGTGCGCGAAGCGGGGTCATGGCCTCTCCCTGTCGTGGCCGCCGGGCAAGGATCGGCCGAATTGGATTTTCCGCAATTTCACGCCTAGTCGGGCGTTTGACAAGCAAACCGCATTGGAACGCGCGCATTGGCGACTGACTCGCATAGCTCCGACATCCTCGTCATCGGCTCCGGCGCCGCCGGGCTGACCGCCGCGCTCAATCTCGCGGAACGCTTTCAGGTGACGGTGCTCGCCAAGGGCGCGCTCAATGAGGGCTCGACTGCCTGGGCCCAGGGTGGGATCGCGGCCGTGCTCGAGCCCGGCGACACGTTCGACAGCCATATCGAAGACACGATGATCGCCGGCGCCGGTCTCAACGACCGCGCGACGGTCGAGTTCGTGGTCGAGGAAGCACCCGCGGCGATCGAGCGGCTCGCGAAGTTGGGCGTCCCCTTCAACACCGAAGGCAACGCGCTGCATCTGACGCGCGAGGGCGGGCACAGCCATCGCCGCATCGTCCATGTCGACGACGCCACCGGCGCGGCGGTGCAGGAGGCGCTGCTCAAGGCGGCGCGCGCGCACCCGAATATCCGGCTGGTCTCGGACATGGTGTGCATCGATCTCGCCACCAGCCGCCACGAGATCCGCTATTCCGGGGCGGGCAACATCTGGGGTGTCTACGCCTTCAACAAGGTCAGCGGCCGCGTCGAACTGTTCACGGCGCGCGCAACCGTGCTCGCGAGCGGTGGCGCAGGGCGTACCTACCTTTTCTCAACCGCGCCGCGCGGCGCGACCGGTGACGGCATTGCCATGGCGTGGCGCGCGGGATGCCGCATCTCGAACATGGAGTTCATGCAGTTTCACCCGACTTGCCTGTACAATCTCGAGGTCAAGAACTTCCTGATCACCGAGGCGGTGCGTGGCGAAGGCGGACGGCTGCTGATCCCGGGGAGCGGGCATCGCTTCATGCCCGATTTCGATCCCCGCGCCGAACTGGCGCCGCGCGACGTGGTGGCGCGCGCGATCGACCATGAGATCAAGCGGCTCGGCCTCGACTATGTCCATCTCGACATCAGCCACATGGGCGCGGATTTCGTGAAGCAGCACTTCCCGACAATCCATGCCCGGCTGCTCGATCTCGATATCGACATGACGCGTGAGCCGATCCCGGTGGTGCCGGCGCAGCATTATACGTGCGGCGGCGTGGTGATCGATCGCGACGGCCGCACCGACCTGCCGCACCTCTATGCCGCCGGCGAAGTCACCCAATCGGGGCTGCACGGCGCCAATCGCCTCGCGTCCAACTCGCTGCTCGAATGCTTCGTGTTCGGCGAGGCGGCCGCCAACCATATCGCCACGCATTGGGGCGATCTCGCGCCGCCGCCCGAGATCCGGCCGTGGGACGAGAGCCGTGTCGCCGATTCCGACGAAGAAGTGGTGATCAAGCAGAACTGGACCGAGATCCGCCGCTTCATGTGGAATTATGTCGGGATCGTGCGGACCACCAAGCGGCTCGAGCGCGCGGCGCACCGCATCCAGATGCTCACCGACGAAGTCGCCGATTACTATGGCCATTTCCGCGTGACATCCGACCTGATCGAACTCCGCAACCTGCTCGAAAGCGCCAATCTCATCGTGCGCTCGGCGCTCCACCGCAAGGAAAGCCGCGGCCTGCACTATACGCTCGACTATCCCGAAACCCTACCGGAGGCGGTCGACACGGTGCTCGTGCCCTGATCTCGGATTTTGTTCGCGCGGAGGCGCGGAGGCGCGGAGCGCGGGTGCCGCCGCGGCAGCGGCAGCCTTCCTCGCAACGCCAACGCGCGCGACGCCTGCGACCCTGTTCCGGCACCCCGCGCCAATACCGACCTCTCCGCGCCTCCGCGTCTCCGCGTGAGAATTTATTGGCCCCGCTTGAGGAACAGCCGGCGCAAATGACCCTCGGGCCAGGTGATGTCGCGGATCCGCCAGCCGGCGGACGTCGAAACCAAATCATAGACCAAAGTCATCGGCCGCCCGTTTCGGAAGCGCACCACCGCCCGGGCGCTGCGCTTTGCCACCGTGATGGGTCCGATCTTCGCCGTGAAACGTTCGAAATCCTGGCAGTCGCAGAACGGATCGCCGTCGAGCGCCCCGACTTCCCCGCGTCGCGCGGCGTCGCGCGCATCGCGGCGCATCGCAACCGCAAGCCCCGGTTCGAACCAGCGCTTGGGATCGTCGAGCGATGCGCCTTTCTGCTTTTCCGAGCCGTGATGCCGATAAATGCCGGTCAGGAACGCGCGGACCGAGGCCTGGTCCTGTGCGGCCGGTGCCGCGAGCGCAGCTGCAATGCCGAGCGCCAACATAGTTGTCATTTCGCCTCCTGCCCAAGCAGCAGCCCCAGCCGCGCCACCAGCCACGGCATCGTCAGTCCCTGCACGAAGATCGAGAAGGCGACCACGCCGAAGGTCACCGTCACGATCGCATCGCGCTCGGCGACGCTGACGGGCAGCGCCAGCGCCAGCGCCAATGCCAGCGCGCCGCGCAGCCCACCCCAGAACAGCACATGCTTATACCCCCAGGGCAGCGCGAGCGGCGTCCACGCGAAGGCGAGCGCGATCGGATAGACGGTCGCGGCGCGGCCGGCGACCGCGAGCACGATCGCGATCCCCACCGCTTCGAGCAATTGCAGCCACGGCAGCCCCACTTCGTGCGAGCCGATCAGCAGAAAGATGATCGAATTGGCGAGGAACGCGACGAATTCCCAATGCGTGATCGTGCTGTCGCGCCCGTCCGCGGTGAACCAGCGCGGCAGCGCATAATTGCCCACGATCATGCCCGCCGTCAGCGTCGCGAGCACGCCCGACAGATGGAAATGCTCGGCGATCAGGAACGCGCCATAAGCGATCAGCATCGTCAGCGAGAGTTCGACCAGCCGGTCGCCGGTACGCCCCGCCACCAGGATCAGCGGCAATGCGACGAGCGCGCCCGTCGCGGCGCCGCCGAACGCCGTGACGAGGAAATCGAGCGCGACATGCGGCGCATCGGTCGCGCCGCCGCTGGCAACCGCGACGAGCACGGCAAAGCCGACCGCGGCAACGCCGTCGTTGAGCAAGCTCTCGGCTTCGACCAGCAGGTGCAGCCGCTCCTGCACCTTGGTCGCCTTGAACGCGGCGATCACCGAGACCGGATCGGTCGCCGCGATCAGCACGCCGAAGAACGCCGTGCCGAGCCAGCTCCAGCCGGCGAGCCAGTGCATGCCCGCCGCGACCACTGCCGCGCCGAGCGCGACGCCGATCGTCACCAGCGCGAGCAGCAGCGGCAGTTCGCGACGGAATGGCCGCCAGTGGATCTGGATCGCCGCTTCGAACACCAAAGGCGGCAGCAACACGAAGAAGATCAGCTCGGGGGTCAGCGCCCAGCGCACGCCGCCGGGCAACAGCGCCAGGCCGATCCCGGCGACGACCAGCCCGACCGCATAGGGAAGGCGCAACCGCGCGCTGAGCATCGCGACCAGGCACGCCGCGAACAGCAATATTCCGGCGGTCCAAAAGTCGAACGAATGCATCCATTCCTCTTCGGTTCACGTTTCGTCGCTACAATGCCGTTATTCGTCGCAAGGCAATGCATCATCGCTTGTTGCGAAGCGCCGCGCGACTCAAAGATAGTCCTGGGCAAGGGGCAGTAGTGACGTAATGCGCGTACAGGCTTTTTCCGTGACGCAGCGGGCCCTGACGATAGCAGGGCTCGCGCCGGCGATGTTGCTCGGATGCGCGGTGCATCCGATGCCGGCGACGACGGCCGCCCAACTCCCGCCGCCCAACTACAGTTCGCTGCTGCCGATCCCCGCGGCCTATGCCGCGCCACCGGCCCCGGCCCCGGCGCATGTACCCGCTCCCGAAGCGCTGGTCGCGCAGGTCGATGCGCTCGCGCGTCATTTCGACGGCGTCGTCGGCATCGCGGTCAAGAGCCTCGGCGATGGCTGGACGGTGTCTTCGAACGGCGACCTCAAGCTGCCGCAGCAGAGCGTGTCGAAGCTGTGGGTGGCGATGACCGTGCTCGACGCGCGCGATCGCGGCCGGCTGACGCTCGACGACCAGCTCACCATCACCAAGGACGATTTCACGTTGTTCCACCAGCCGATCGCCGCGCTGGTCAGGGGCGACAAGGGCTATAGCGCCACCGTCGGCGAGATTCTGAAGCGCGCGCTCACGATGAGCGACAATACCTGCAACGACAAGCTACTGCGCTATGTCGGCGGGCCCGGTGCGGTGCGCACCTTCCTCACACGCCATGGAATCACCGACGTGCGCTTCGGCCCGGGCGAGAAGCTGCTCCAGGCTGGTACCGCCGGGCTCGAGTGGAAGCCCGAATATGTCATGGGCGGCGCGTTCGAACGCGCGCGGGCGCGCCTGCCGCAGTCGGTGCGCCTCGCCGCGTTCGAGGCCTATGTCGCCGATCCGCCCGACGGCGCGGCGCCGCTGGGGATCGCCGACGCGCTCGCCAAGCTCAAGCAGGGCAGGCTGCTGTCGCGCGATTCGACCGAGTGGCTGATCGGAACGATGGAGAAGTCGCACACCGGCCGGCAGCGGCTGCGTGGCGCGGTGCCTGCCGGCTGGGAGTTCGGGCACAAGACAGGCACCGGTCAGGACCTCGGCGCACGGATCGCCGGCTACAACGACGTCGGCATCCTCACCGCCCCCGACGGCAAGAGCTATACGCTCGCAGTGATGATCGGCGACACCCGCCGCCCGATACCCGCGCGGCAGGAGTTGATGCAGGCCGTGGTGTCGGCGGTCGTCGCGAACCACCGAGCTGAATCGTACGGCGGATAGCGCCAACCCTGGCTCGTCATGCCGGACTTGTTCTATAGGCGCTAACTTCGAGGGATTTACCCACTATCCTACTCTTCGTCATTCCCGCGAAAGCGGGAACCCAGGGCCACACGCGACGTCCTGTGCCACCCTGGGTCTCCGCTTTCGCGGGGATGACGGTCTGAGGGGAGGTAAGTTGGCGCATATGGGACTTGTACCGGATGACCAGGAACAGTCGATTTGCGCTCCGCTCAATCCACCCAATCCAGCCCGATCTCGCGGTAGAGCGCCCGGTCCTCTTCCCAGCGCGGGTTGACCTTGACGTGCAGATAGAGGTGCACCGGCACGCCCAGCAGCTTGGCGAGTTCGGCACGCGCCCGCGCGCCGATCTCCTTGATCCGCGTCCCGCCCTTGCCGAGCACGATCGCGCGCTGCGTGTCGCGCGCGACCAGGATCTGCTGGTGGATCTCGACCGAACCGTCGTCGCGTTCCGAATAGCGCTCGGTCTCGACCGCCGAAGCATAGGGCAACTCGGCGTGGAGCTGGAGATATAGCTGCTCGCGCGTGATTTCGGCGGCAACCATGCGATCGGTGGCGTCGGAAACCTGGTCCTCGGGGAAATGCCACGGGCTAGGGGGCATGCGCGCGGCGAGCGCCCCCTTGAGTTCGGCCACGCCGTCGCCGGTCGCCGCGGAGACGAAGAAGGTCTCGTCGAACGCGAGCCGTTCATGAAGCTTCTGGGCATGACTCAGCAGCCGTGGCTTGTCGGCGACATCGACCTTGTTGAGGATCAGGATCCTGGGCTCGCGCCGCCCTTGCAGCGCATCCACGATCGCTTCGACCTTCGGCCCGATCCCGCCCTTGCCGTCGACCACAAGCGCGATCGCGTCGGCACCCTCGGCGCCTTCCCATGCCGCGGCGACCATCGCGCGGTCGAGCCGGCGCGCCGGGGTGAAGATGCCGGGCGTGTCGATCAGCAGCAGTTGCGTATCGCCTTCGATCGCGATCCCCATCAGCCGTGCACGCGTCGTCTGCGCCTTGGGACTGACGATCGCGACCTTCTGGCCGACCAGCGCGTTGACCAAAGTCGACTTGCCCGCATTGGGCGCGCCGACCACGGCGATCAGTCCGCAGCGTTGGGAGTCACTCACAGCTATTCCTGTCTTGATTCCCCTCCCTGCAAGGGAGGGGTTAGGGGTGGGTTCGCGTCAGCGAGCTGAACGACCTCAGCTCAACTCGAACCGTGGACGCGGCTGCGCCGCACCCACCCCCAACCCCTCCCTTGCAGGGAGGGGAGTTTTAATCCAACAGCTTCTCCAGCAGCGCCTTCGCCGCCGCCGTCTCCGCTTCCTGCTTGCTCGTGCCTTCCGCCGTCGCCTCGGCCAGCTTGCCGATGCTTACCCTCACCGTGAACCGCGGCGCGTGGTTGGGCCCCGAGCGCTCGACCACTTCATAGACCGGCGCCTTGCGATTCTGCGCCGCTGCCCACTCCTGCAGCGCCGATTTGGGATGTTTCGGCGCCTGTACCTGGCTCTCGATCCGATCGGCCCAGGCGCGGCGGACGAAAGCGCGCGCGGCGTCGAGCCCGTGCTGGAGATAGAAAGCGCCGAGCAGAGCCTCCACCACGTCGCCGAGCACATTGTCGCTGTCGGCGGCGCCATCGTCGCGCGCCTGCTTGCCGAGCCTCAGGTGCGCGACCACGCCTTGTTCGCGCGCGACATCGGCACACACTGGGCCGGTGACCAGCGCGTTGAGCCGGCGCGACAATGCGCCCTCGGCTTCGTGTGGGAACAGCTCGAACAGCCATTCGGCGATTACCAGCCCGAGCACGCGATCGCCGAGGAATTCGAGCCGCTCGTAATTGGCGGCCGCCTGGCTGCCATGCGTCAGCGCGCGCTCGAACGGCGCAAGATCGGTCGGCCGCTGACCGAAGACTTTAGTGATCCATCCCCCCAAATCGGGGGCTGTCAAAATCCGTGTCCGATTCGGCTCCAGCGCGCGGCCGTGAACCATGTCCAGGGCAGGAACCAGTTGGCGCTGCCGTCGGTCGACCAGAAGCTGACCAATGCCTTGCCCTCGAGATTCTCCATCGGGACATAGGAGATGCCGCCGACATAGACCGGAAATCGGCTGTCCTCGCTGTTGTCGCGATTGTCGCCCATCAGGAAGACGTGGCCGGCCGGCACGGTGAACACGTCGGTGTCGTCGGCCTGCGTCATTGCCATGTCGAGCACCTCGTAGCTCCGCCCGCTCGGCAGCGTCTCGCGATAGCGTGGGATCTTGCACGACAACTCTTGCGTCGTCGCGTCGACGCTCAGAAACTTGCTCGGGCACTCGCCATGCTCGGCCGTAGTCTCGGCCGGGAAATTGGGCGTGATCGGCACGACGAAGTCCGCGATGCGGTCCTTGGGGATGCGCTTGCCGTTGAGGATCAGCTGGCCGCCCTGCATCTGGATCGTGTCGCCCGGCAGGCCGATCACGCGCTTGATCCAGTCCTTATGGTCCGACGGCGCCTTGAACACGACGACGTCGCCGCGCGCGGGATCGGCCCAATGGAACGTCGGCACGAAGTCCAGCGTGATCGGCAGCGAATAGCGCGAATAGCCGTAGTTGAACTTCGTGACGAACAGATAGTCGCCGATCAGCAGCCGCGGCAGCATCGATTGCGACGGAATGTTGAACGGAGAAAACAGGAAACTCCGCACGACCACGACGATCAGCACCAGCCAGACGATGAATTTGACCGTGTCGACCCAGGTCTCTTCCTTGCGCGCCTTGCGCTTGGAGCGTTTGCCGGCGGAAGCCTCGGGCGACGACACGGGAGTGGGATCGGTCATGGGCCGGTTCTCTGCGTCCGCGCAGGGTGTTGCGTCAAGCCGCTGGATCGCGGTGGCCAGCCAGCTTTCGGGACGCTACAGCAGCGCGCGCTGGATCTGATCCGTCGGTCCAAGGGCCAAACTCCCTTCGCCGGGGAGTGAAATGGGTCAGATCTGGGGCGCTCCGTTCTAGGGGCGTGGCCCTGGGCGATTGGGAGGTTACATGCCGATTCCGGATTGGTCGAAAATCAAGACGCTCGCGCCGCAGCGGCTCGACGCTCTGTTCGCGGCAGATGGCGAACGGCTCGCGAAATTCTCGCTCGACGTCGCCGGCATCCATTTTGACTGGTCGAAGACGCACCTCACCGCCGACTCCGTCGCGGCCTTTTCCGACATCGCCGGCACGATGGGTTTCACCGCGAAGCGCGACGCGCTGTTCGCCGGCGAAGTCGTCAACGTCACTGAGGGCCGCGCCGTCGAGCACAGCGCCGAACGCGGCGAAGGCGCGCCCGAGAGCGTCGCGCGCGCCAGGGCGTATCAGGCACGGATGCGCGCGCTGATCGATGCGATCGAAGCCGGCGCGCTCGGGCCGATACGCCACATCCTCCATGTCGGCATCGGCGGCTCGGCGCTCGGCCCCGACCTGCTGGTCGACGCGCTCGGACGCGACGCTGATCGCTACGACGTCGCGATCGTGTCGAACGTCGACGGCGCCGCGCTCGACGAAGCGACGAAGCGATTCGATCCGCAGGCGACCTTGCTTGCGATCGCGTCGAAAACCTTCACTACCACCGAAACGATGCTCAACGCCGAAAGCGCGATCGCGTGGATGGCCGAAGGCGGCCTCGCCGATCCCTATGGCCAGGTCGTCGCACTCACGGCGTCGCCCGACAGGGCGATTGCCTGGGGCGTCGACGAGACGCGCATCCTGCCGTTCGCCGAAAGCGTCGGCGGGCGCTATTCCTTATGGTCGTCGATCGGCTTCCCCGCGGCGCTCGCGCTCGGCTGGGACGCATTCGAGGAACTGCTCGAAGGGGCGGGCGAGATGGATCGGCACTTCCGTCTGTCGCCCCTCGACAAGAACGCCCCCGCGCTCGCCGCCTTCGCCGACCTCTATTACACCCAGGCGCGCGGCTGCGAGACGCGCGGCGTGTTTGCCTATGACGAGCGGCTGCGGCTGCTACCCTCCTACCTCCAGCAGCTCGAGATGGAATCGAACGGCAAGCGCGTGACGGTCGACGGCGAGTCCGTTTCCTATCCCACCGCGCCGATCACCTGGGGCGGCGTCGGCACCGACCAGCAGCACGCGGTGTTCCAGCTGCTCCACCAGGGCACGCACCTCGTGCCGGTCGAGTTTCTCGGCGTCGTCGAGCCGGGCGACACTCAGTCCGACGACCACCATCGCCAGCTGTTGCTCAACATGTGCGCGCAAGGCGCGGCGCTGATGGCCGGCCGCGGCCACGCCGATCCCGCGCGGACCTATCCCGGCGATCGCCCATCGTCGACCTTGCTGCTCGACCGGCTCGATCCGCGCACGCTCGGCGCGCTGATCGCCTTCTACGAGGCGCGTACGTTCGTGAACGGCGTGTTGCTCGGCATCAATTCGTTCGACCAGTTCGGCGTCGAGCTCGGCAAGGAAATGGCCAAGGCCGCGGACCAGGGGGGGCTGGAATTCGACCCTTCCACCACCGATCTGATCGCACGCGCCTTCCCCTGACACGAAAGACCCAAATGGCCGACTTTGACTACGACCTCTTCGTGATCGGCGCGGGCTCGGGCGGCGTGCGCGCGTCGCGCGTCTCGGCCGCCTATGGCGCCAGGGTCGCGATCGCCGAGGAGTATCGCGTTGGCGGCACCTGCGTGATCCGCGGCTGCGTGCCGAAGAAGCTGTTGGTCTATGGCGCGCATTTCGCCGAGGATCTCAAGGACGCGCGCCGCTTCGGCTGGGACGTGCCCGATTGCAGCTTCGACTGGGCGGTGCTGCGCGACAACGTCCTCAGCGAGGTCGACCGTCTCAACCGTGCCTATACCAGCACGCTCGACAACAATGGCGTCGAGATCCTCCTCGAGCGGGCGACCGTTTCGGGGCCACAGGAAGTGACGCTCGCGTCGGGGCGGAAAGTCACGGCCAGGACCATATTGATCGCGACCGGCGCCTGGCCGCAGCGGCCGGACTGCCCCGGCAACGAACTCGGCATCACCTCGAACGAAGTCTTCCATCTCGAAGCGCTGCCCAGGCGCGTGCTGATCGCCGGCGCCGGCTATATCGCCAATGAATTCGCCGGCATCTTCAACGAATTCGGCTCGAAGGTAACGCTGATCAACCGTTCCGACGTGATCCTGCGCGGTTATGACGAATCGATCCGGGACCGGTTGCTGCAGATCTCGATGACCAAGGGCATCGATTTCCGCTTCCACGCCGACTTCCGCGGGATCGAGAAGCAGGCCGACGGCAGCCTCAAGGTGTCGATGACCAAGCACGATCCGATCGAAGTCGATTGCGTGCTGTTCGCGACCGGCCGCGTGCCGCACACCAAGGGCCTCGGGCTCGAGGAAGCCGGCGTCGAGCTCGACGCGAAGGGCGCGATCAAGGTCGATGCCGACAACAAGTCGAGCGTCGATTCGATCTATGCGGTCGGTGACGTAACCAACCGCGTCCAGCTCACGCCGGTCGCGATCCGCGAGGGCCAAGCGTTCGCCGACACCGTTTTCGGCGGCAAGCCCCACCGCGTCGATTATAATTGCATTCCCTCCGCCGTGTTCAGCCACCCGCCGATGGCCGGTGTCGGCTATACCGAGGGCCAGGCGCGCGAGAAGTTCGGCGCGGTCAAAGTCTATACCTCGGACTTCCGCCCGATGAAGAACGTGCTCGCCGACCGCCACGAGCGCGCGCTCTACAAGATGGTGTGCGAGCCAACGACCAACCGCGTCGTCGGCCTCCACATGATCGGCCCCGACGCGCCCGAGATCCTCCAGGCGGCAGCGGTGGCGGTCAAGGCGGGACTCACCAAGGATGTATTCGACCAGACCGTTGCGCTCCACCCGAGCATGGCCGAAGAGCTGGTGCTGATGAAGTGACCCTATTCCCCTCCCTGTAAGGGAGGGGCTAGGGGTGGGTCGCGGCGGACGGGGCTCGATGCCCCGGCCGACGCGCATGGTCGAGGCGGCGCCGTGCGCGTCGCTCCGCGCCGCGCAACCCACCCCCGACCCCTCCCTTGCAGGGAGGGGAGCTTTGAGGACAAGCCAAACCAATGCCACGCAGATATTTCGGCACCGACGGCATTCGCGGGCTCACCAACGCCCAGCCGATGACTGCGGTCATGGCGATGAAGGTCGGCATGGCGGCGGGTGCGCATTTCCGCCGCGGCGACCACCGCCACCGCGTGGTGATCGGAAAGGACACCCGGCTGTCGGGCTATATGCTCGAAAATGCGATGGTCGCCGGCTTCACCAGCGTCGGAATGGATGTCGTGCTGGTCGGGCCGATGCCGACGCCGGCGGTGGCGATGCTGACCACTTCGATGCGCGCCGATCTGGGCGTGATGATCTCGGCGAGCCACAACCCGTTCGCCGACAATGGCATCAAGCTGTTCGGCCCCGACGGATTCAAGCTGTCCGACGAAGATGAAGTCGCGATCGAGGCGCTGATCGACGGCGATGTGCCGCTCGCCGCCGCGGGCGACATCGGCCGCGCGCGCCGGGTCGAGGATGCGCGTGGGCGCTATATCCATTTCGCCAAGTCGACCTTCCCGAGCGACCTGCGGCTCGACGGGCTGCGCGTGGTGATCGATTGCGCGAATGGCGCCGCCTATCAGGTTGCGCCGTCCTCGCTGTGGGAATTGGGCGCCGACGTCGTCTCGATCGGCGTTACCCCCAACGGCAAGAACATCAATGATGCGGTCGGTTCGACGGCACCGCAGACCTTGTGCGAGACCGTGGTCGCATCCGGCGCGCATATCGGCATCGCGCTCGACGGCGACGCCGACCGGCTGATCGTCGCCGACCAGACCGGCAAGGTGGTCGACGGCGACCAGCTGATGGCGACGATCGCGGGCAGCTGGGCGCGCCAGGGCCGGCTCGCCGGGGGCGGCCTGGTCACGACGGTGATGTCCAATCTTGGGCTCGAACGCCATCTCGCGGCGCAAGGCCTGGGCATGATCCGCACCAAGGTCGGCGACCGCTATGTGCTCGAAAAGATGCGGTCGTCGGGCTACAATGTCGGCGGCGAACAGAGCGGGCACATCATCCTCTCGGACTATGCTACGACTGGCGACGGACTCGTCGCGGCGCTCCAGGTGCTGGCCGAGCTGGTGCGCGCCGGCGCGCCGGCAAGTGAAGTGCTCCACCGCTTCGACCCGCTGCCACAGATCCTCAAGAACGTCCGCTTCCAGGGCGGCAAGCCGCTCGACGCCGAGCCGGTCAAGGCCGTGATCGCCGCGGCCGAGGCCGAACTCGACGGCAGCGGCCGATTGGTGATTCGCCCCTCGGGCACCGAACCGGTGATCCGCGTGATGGCCGAAGGCGACGATCGCGGACAGGTCGAGGCAGTTGTCGACCGGATCTGCGACGCCGTGCGGAAGGTCGCGGCCTAGGATATTCCCGCACGGCTTGGATTGTTGGACGATCCCGGTTACGCCAAACTCGTGGAACAGATGAAGAATATCCGCCTGTGCGCATTCGGATCGGAACCGTGCGCCGTGCACGCGTTCTCGCATCGCCGGTCGGCGCGTCGTGGGGGCGGGAGGCGACGAATAGGAGCAATCAACTTCGTCAACTTCGTTGGATTTCGCGCCTCCCGGTAAAGGCTGAACCGATGTTGGAAATGCGCCCCGATTGCGAACGCTGCGGCACTGGCCTCCCCGCTGATTCGGGCGGCGCGTTCATCTGCTCGTTCGAATGCACTTTCTGCGCCGAATGCGCCGAGGCGCTCGACGATCGCTGCCCCAATTGCGGCGGCGAGCTGCTCGACCGGCCGACGCGCGTCGGGGCGATGCTCAAGAAGCACCCGGCCTCGACCGAGCGCAAATTCAAGGGTTAGCCTCTGTCCTAAACCCCGGTTTTTGTGGCAGAGGGCGCCGTCAATGACACCGCGCATCCTGATCATCGCCGGGTCCGACTCGGGCGGCGGTGCCGGCATCCAGGCCGACATCAAGACCGTCACCATGCTCGGTGGCCATGCCATGACCGCCGTCACGGCAGTCACGGCGCAGAATAGCCTTGGCGTCACCGACGTGCAGCTGCTCCCGGCCGAAAGCGTGCGCGCGCAGATCGACGCCTGCGTGAGCGATCTCGGGGTCGACGCGGTCAAGATCGGCATGATCGGTTCGGCGCGCACGGCGCGGATCGTCGCCGAGAAGCTGGTCGAGCTGCCCGGCGTACCGGTGGTGTTCGATCCCGTAATGGTCGCGACCAGCGGCGCGAGCCTGGCCGACGACCACACCGTCGCCGCGTTCGAGCGCCTGATGGATCGCTGTACCGTCGTCACGCCCAACCTGCCCGAGCTCGAGGCATTATCGGGCATGAAGGTGCGCGACGAGCACGAGCAGCGCGCGGCGGCGCTGGCGCTCGTCCGCAGGCATCGCTGCGCGGTGCTGGTCAAGGGCGGACACGCCAAGGGTGTCGAAGTCGTCGACCGGCTGTTCTCGGTCGATCCCGACGATCCGCCGGAACTCGGCTGGACCAGTCCGCGCATCGACAGCGACGCGACGCACGGTACCGGCTGCACCTTGTCCTCGGCGATCGCGTGCGGGCTCGCGGCGGAATGGGACCTGCCCGAATCGGTCGCGCGCGCGCGTCGCTTCGTGCGGATCGCGATCCAGCAGGCGCCGCGGCTGGGCCGCGGGAAGGGCCCGATGGGCCATGCCGGCGTCCGGCTCGATCTCAACATGAGCTTTTTCGAGCCAATGCTCAATCAAGTCACCGTTCCGGCCGACGATCTTGGGGCGAGCGAGCGCTTCTACCGGCTGCTCGGCATGAAGCAGATCGTGCGCGCGACGCCGCGCTATGCCCGGTTCGAGACCGAAGGCGGCGCGACCTTCTCGATCGAGGCGCGCGGCGAAGTCGCGGCGCCGGTGGTGTTTCTCGAATGCGGCGATCTCGACGTGACCGTCGCCTATCTCCAGCAGCAGGGCGTCAAGTTCGAATCCGAGCCGACCGACCAGCGCTGGGGCTGGCGCGAGGCGCGGCTGCGCGATCCCGCCGGCAATGCGATCTGTCTCTATCAGGCCGGCGAGATGCGCCGCTTTCCGCCGTGGCGGCTCGACGATGCCTGACCTCAAGCACGAACGGAAATATCAGCGCAGCCACAAGGGGCCGATCGCCGGCGTCGACGAGGCCGGGCGCGGACCGCTCGCCGGTCCGGTGGTCGCCGCGGCGGTGGTGCTCGACCCCAAATGCATTCCCGAGGGGATCGACGATTCGAAGGCGCTCACGGCGGCCAGGCGCGCGCGGTTGTGCGCCGCGCTGCTCGACTGCGCACGGGTCGGCGTCGGGATCGCGAGCGTCGAGGAAATCGACAGGCTCAACATCTTTTGGGCGACGATGCTGGCGATGGAGCGCGCCGTCGCCGCGCTAGGCTTCCGCCCGGCGATGGTGCTGGTCGACGGCAATCGCTGTCCGAACTGGGACCATGTTTCGACGGCGATCGTCGGCGGCGACGCGCTGTGCATGTCGATCGCCGCCGCCTCGATCGTCGCCAAGCACCAGCGCGACTGCATGATGGAAGAGCTCGACGCCCTGTTCCCCGGCTATGGCTGGGCGTCGAACAAGGGCTATGCCGCTGCGGTTCATCAGGAAGCGTTACGCAGGCTCGGACCCACGCCGCATCATCGCCGCAGCTTCGCCCCCGTCGCGCAGGCCCATTTCGATTTCGGTCCGGCGATGCCAGCCGAGTGAGTCTTTTTCGCCACACCGCTATTGCTGGGGCCTGTGGATAACTTTGGGACTCAATATGTGGACAGTCACGGAATGTTCTCGTGATTTAACGATTTAGCAATCGTCCGCGTTAACCATTGTCTTGTTGACGAAGGGCCCGAAACCGAACGAGACCGGAGCCTTCGGGCAATTTGGGGCAGGCATTATGGGGGTATTGGAGCAGGTCAAAGTAGCGCGCGCGACTCGCAGCTGGGTCGATGTGCTGCCGCTCGACTCGATCCTGATGAGCGACTGCATCGAAGCGATGAAGGCGCTCCCGGACGCATGCATCGACATGGTGTTCGCCGATCCGCCCTATAATCTGCAGCTCGGCGGCGACCTCCATCGGCCCGACGGCAGTCAGGTCGACGCGGTCGACGACGAATGGGACAAGTTCGCCAGCCTCGCCGCCTATGACGCGTTCACGCGCGCCTGGCTCGCCGAGGCGCGCCGTATCCTCAAGCCGAATGGCTCGATCTGGGTGATCGGCAGCTATCACAACATCTTCCGTGTCGGCGCAGCGATCCAGGACCTCGGCTTCTGGATTCTCAACGACGTCGTGTGGCGCAAGGCCAATCCGATGCCCAATTTCAAGGGCACGCGCTTCACCAACGCCCACGAGACGCTGATCTGGGCCTCGATGGGCGAGAAAGCGCGCTACACCTTCAACTATCGCACGATGAAGACTCTCAACGACGAGCTGCAGATGCGCTCGGATTGGGAATTCCCGATCTGCGGTGGGCAGGAGCGGCTCAAGAAGGACGGCTACAAAGTCCATCCGACACAGAAGCCCGAAGCCTTGCTCTATCGCGTGCTACTCGCCTGCACCCAGCCGGGCGATGTCATACTCGATCCCTTCTTCGGCACCGGCACCACTGGTGCGGTCGCCAAGCGTCTCGGGCGGCGCTGGATCGGGATCGAACGGGAAGTCGCTTATGTCGAAGCGGCAAACGAACGCATCGCCGCGGCGCTGCCACTCGACGAATCGGCGCTGACGACGATGCAGTCGCCAAAGAATGCGCCGCGCGTCGCATTCGGTGCGCTGATCGAGAACGGCCTGCTCGCGCCCGGCACCGTGCTGTGCGACACCAAGCGCCGCTGGCGCGCAGTGGTGCGCGGGGACGGTTCGCTCGAGGCCGAGAGTGCGTCCGGATCGATCCACAAGGTTGGCGCGGCGCTGCAGGGCGCGCCGTCGTGCAACGGCTGGACCTTCTGGCACTATGAGGCCGATGGGGGACTCAAGCCGATCGACGTGCTGCGCCAGAACTATCTGCTCGCGACGCAACCATAGCCTTCCATTCCTCTACCGCTCGCGGGAATGGGACTGGATGGCCAGCCTTTTCCTCGCGTCGGCCTCTCCCCAACCCATCACCTTATGGTGATTCCATGCGAACACCGGACGTAGAACCGGCGACATCAGCCGCATCCACGGCTTGGCGACTTCGACGCGCCAGACATAGCGCGCGATCGTGCCGTCGCGGGTTTCGGTGAAGGTCCACAGCCCGGTGCCGTCGAGCTCGCCGAATGCCCGGCCTTCGATTGCGCGGTGCTTCTCGACCCGCACGGTCTCGACGTCGAAGCGCAGCGTATAGGGCAGCGCGGTCTTCCAGTGCATGCGATAGACTGAGCCGAGCCCGTCGGCGGTACCCGCCTGCAACTGCTCGACCCGCGCCACCGCCCGCCACCAGCGCGGCCAGTCCTCGGTCGCCGCGATCAGCTCCCATACGCGGTCGATCGGCGCTGCGAGATGCCATTCATTGGTGAGTTCGAAATGCGTGACGGCCATCACATCCTCTCCGCTTGCTGGGCATAGCAGCTACGGAGCGCTACGGGGATCGGATGACCAAGCGCTACCTCCGCCCCACCCAATTCGTCGACACGCCGGTCGGCCGTGACGGCGAAGTCGCGCGGCTCGGGGGCGGGCTCGGCTGGTTCGCCGCCTATGAGATGATCGCGGTTGCGGACGGCCGGCGCGTTGCGGTCGAGACCTGGCCGGTGGCTGAATTCGCCGAACGCGCCGGCGATGATTCGGCGTTGCTCGCGCTCGCGGCGCGCATCTCGGCGGCCCGCACCCCGCTCACGCTCGGCGAGCGCGTGCTGCGGTTCGACCAGCCGCAAGTGATGGGCATCCTCAACGTCACGCCCGACAGCTTCTCGGACGGCGGCGCGCATCTCGACGATCCGGCGGGCGCCGCCGGCGTTGGTGTCGACATGGCCGTGGCGGGCGCGGCAATCGTCGACGTCGGCGGCGAATCGACGCGGCCCGGCGCACAACCGGTGTGGGAAGGCGACGAAATCGCACGCGTCGTGCCGGTGATCGAACGGCTGGCGCGTTCGGGCACGCCGATCTCGATCGACACGCGCAAGGCCGCCGTGATGGAGGCCGCGCTCGCCGCCGGTGCGCATCTCGTCAACGACGTCGCGGCACTGCTCTATGATGATCGTGCCCTCGAAGTGGTGGTGCGCGCACAATGCCCCGTGGTGCTGATGCACGCGGGCGATTCGAAACAGGGTGCCGGGGGCGGACGCGCCTATCAGGACCCGTTGATCGAAATCTATGATTGGCTCGAGCGGCGCGTCGACGAGGTCGTAGCGGCGGGGGTCGAGCGGGCGCGCGTGCTGATCGATCCGGGCATCGGCTTCGGCAAAAAGCTGAACGACAATCTTGCGCTGCTCAACGGGCTGGCGCTGTTCCACGGCATCGGCTGCCCGATCCTGCTCGGCGCGAGCCGCAAGCGTTTGATCGGCGCACTGTCGCACGAGGCGCCGGCCGAGGCGCGGCTCGGCGGGTCGCTCGCGCTGGCGCTCAAGGGTGCCGATCAGGGGGCGCAGCTGTTGCGCGTGCACGACGTGTTCGAGACCGCGCAGGCGCTGCGCATATGGCGCGGGATGCGCGACGCGGCGCTGACCGCCATCGGCTGAGATCGTACACCGCAGCGGTGCGAGCGATGACTGGTGGGAGGGCGAGGCGCCTCGGCTAGCGCACGGACAGGCGCCTCGTTAACCCTTGTAGTGCCGTCTAGTAACCATGTTGTTGCAGCGCGATTCCGGAAGCGCCCCTAGGCGTTCTTCCGGGATCACGCGGCGGTCTGGTCGATCCCGAGCTCGCCGAGCTTGCGATAGAGCGTCGAGCGGCCGATTCCGAGGCGGCGCGCGACTTCGGTCATGCGCCCGCGATAATGGCCGATCGCCAGCCGGATCACGTCGGCTTCGATCTCGTCCAGCGCGCGCATGTTGCCGTCGGCGCGGAACAGCGTCACGCCGGCATGCCCGCCCGCGGCCGCCCCGGCTCCGCTTCCCACAGGCCGCCCGAGCGCAAGCTGGGCGATCTGCGGGAAGTCGGCGCGGGTGAGCGCGTCGCCCTCGGCGAGGACCGACGCACGAAACAGTGCATTCTGGAGTTGGCGGACGTTGCCCGGCCAGTCGTAGCCGGCGAGCAGTGCCAGCGCGTCGTCGGTGATGCCGAGCGGGCGCAGTCCCGGCTGTTCGGCGATGCGGCCGAGCAAGTGGCGCGCGAGCGCGGGAATGTCGCCGGTGCGTTCGCGCAGCGGCGGGATCGCCACTTGCACGACGTTGAGGCGATAATAGAGATCCTCGCGGAAACGGCCGGCTTCGACTTCGGCGGCGAGCGACTTGTTGGTCGCTGCGATCACGCGCACGTCGATCTCGCGCGCGTGGCGCGCGCCGATCGGCTGGGTCTCGCCCGATTGCAGCAGCCGTAACAGCTTGACTTGCGCATCGAGCGGCATCT
>Ga0068859_100000681_pt1 | contig 34110 bp, 34 predicted proteins | sample KBSSwiS22_FD_66585 | JGI IMG/M metagenome (GOLD analysis project Ga0068859, IMG submission 66585) | Switchgrass rhizosphere microbial communities from Kellogg Biological Station, Michigan, USA - KBS Switchgrass S2-2 | ecosystem: Host-associated > Plants > Roots > Rhizosphere > Soil ... | reverse complement strand
TCGTGCGGCGCGTCGGGATCCAGCTTCTTGACCACGCGGATGATCTTCAGGAGCTCGTCCATCAGGCCCTGCTTGTTCTGCAGCCGGCCGGCGGTGTCGATCAGCACTACGTCGAAGCCCTCGGCGCGGCCGCGGGCGACGGCGTCATAGGCCAGGCCTGCGGCGTCGGAGCCGGTGGGCCTGGACATGAATTCAGCGCCAGCGCGGTCGGCCCAGACCTTGAGCTGCTCCACCGCCGCGGCGCGGAAGGTGTCGCCGGCCGCCACCAGCACCTTGGCGCCGCCGCGCACCAGGTCGGCGGCGATCTTGCCCAGCGTCGTGGTCTTGCCCGAGCCGTTCACCCCGATGAACAGCACCACGCAGGGCCGAGGTCCGGCCAGCGGATCGAAGCGGCCCTGGCGCTTTTCCAGCTCCTCGCCGATCGCCTGGGCCAACGACTCGCGGATCTCCTGCTCGTCGACGTCCTTGCCGAACTTCTCGGCGGCGAAGCGCTCGGTGATGCGGGCCGCCGAATGCGGGCCGAGGTCGGCCTCGATCAGCATCTCCTCCAGCTCGTCCAGCCTCGCCTGGTCGAGCGGCGCCTTCTGCGAGAAGACGTCGGAGATCTGGTCGCCCATCTGCTTGGACGAGCGGGAAAGCCCCTGGGCGAGGCGCTGAAACCAGCCGCGTTTGGGTTCGGACATGGCGGCCTTCTAGCTTCCCGCCGGGACCGCGTCACGTGCGGGCGGCTCAGCCTCTCCATTGCCCCAAAAGCCCCGGGCCACTAGGTTGCGCGCCTTCTGCAAACCGGCCCCTTCTCCATGACCCTCACATTCGAAGACATCCTCGCCGCCCAAGCGCGGTTGAAGGGTCACATCGAGCGCACCCCGTGTCGACCGTCGCGGACGCTGTCGGAGATCACCGGGGCCGAGGTGTGGATCAAGTTCGAGAACCTGCAGTTCACCGCCGCCTACAAGGAGCGCGGCGCGCTGAACAAGCTGCTGCAGCTCTCGGATGCGGAGAAGAAGCGGGGCGTGATCGCCGCCTCGGCCGGCAACCACAGCCAGGGGCTGGCCTATCACGCCGCCCGCCTGGGAATCCCCGTGACCATCGTCATGCCGCGCAGCACGCCCTTCGTGAAGGTGCAGCAGACGCGCAACCACGGCGCCGAAGTGGTGATGGACGGCGAGAGCTACGACGAAGCCTCCGCGTTCGCCCAGAAGCTGTGCGAGGATCGCGACCTGGTCTTCGTCCATCCGTTCAACGACGTCGACGTCATGGCCGGCCAGGGCACGGTGGCCCTGGAGATGCTGGAGGACGTCCCCGACCTGGAGGTGCTGCCGGTGCCGATCGGCGGCGGCGGCCTGATCGCCGGCGTCGCCACCGCGGCCAAGCACGTGAAGTCCGACGTGCGGGTGGTGGGTCTGGAGCCGGCCATGTACCCCTCCTTCACCGCCAAGATGCGCGGCGTGAACACCGCGGCGGGGACCGGAGGCGCGACCATCGCCGAAGGCATCGCGGTCAAGGCCGTGGGCGACCTGACCTACGCCATCGCTCGGCCGCTGATCGACGAAGTGCTGCTGATCGAAGAGCCGTTCTTCGAGCGGGCCGTGGCGCTCTACTGCAACGTCGAGAAGACCGTGGCCGAGGGCGCAGGCGCCGGCTCGCTGGCCGCCCTGCTGGCCTATCCCGAGCGTTTCCGCGGCAAGAAGTGCGGCCTGATCCTGACGGGCGGCAACATCGACACCCGCCTGCTGGCCTCCGTGCTCACCCGCGAACTGGTGCGCGAACAGCGTATCGTCAGCCTACGGATCATCGGCGACGATCGGCCTGGCCTGCTGGCCACCGTCTCGGCGGTGATCGGCCAGATGGGGGCGAACATCATCGAGGTGGCGCACAACCGCCTGGCGCTGGACGTGCCCGCCAAGGGCGCGGAGTTCGACCTGATGATCGAGACCCGCGACGCGCAGCACACCCGCGAGATCATGGACGCCCTGCGCGAGCGGGGCTATCCGCCCCGGACGGTCTGAGAATGCTCCGTCAGCTGACGATCATCCTGGCCGCCGGTGCGCTTGCGCTCTCGGCATGCCACAGGAGCCTGCCGGACAACGCCGAGCCCTCTAAGGCCTTCCTGGAGAGAACCGCCAGGACGCCGGGGGTCACGAGCCTACCCAGCGGACTGATGGTCCAAGTCGTCCGCTCCGGTCCCAAGGAGGGCCTGCGCCCCGGCCCGTTCGATGAGGTGAAGGTCAATTACGAGGGCAAGCTGGTCGACGGGAAGGTGTTCGATTCCAGCTACCAGAAAGGCCAGGCGGCCACCTTCACGCCGCGCGGCGTGATCAAGGGCTGGCAGGAGGCGCTTCAGCTGATGCGGCCGGGCGATGAGTGGATCGTCTACGTGCCGCCCAAGCTCGGCTACGGCGAAGAAGGAGCCGGCGGCGTCATACCGCCCAACGCCGCCCTGATCTTCCGCATCGAACTGCTGGGCGTGCTTCCCGCCGAGGGGCGGGTGCAGACGGGCTAGATATTCGCCATTCTCCGGCGCCTGGCCTTTCGCCAGGCGAAATCCGGGCTGACGGCCACGATTTGGTCTATCGGTGATCCATGGCGAGCGACTTGACGCCCAAAGCTCTCGAGATCCTGCAGACGCTGGTCGGCTTCGACACCACCTCGCGCGCCTCGAACCTGGCGCTCGTGGAATGGGTGGAGACCTATCTCGACGGCCTGGGCGTCCCCCATCGGCGCGTGCCGAACGCCGACGGCAGCAAGTCGAACCTCGTCGCCACCCTGGGGCCGGCGACCGCCGGCGGGGTGGTGCTGTCGGGCCACACCGACGTGGTGCCGGTGGACGGCCAGCCCTGGACCACCGACCCCTGGACGCTGACCGAGCGCGACGGCCGGCTCTACGGACGCGGCGCGGCCGACATGAAGGGGTTCCTGGCTCTGGCGCTGGCGGCCGCCCCAGAGCTCGCCTCGAACGGGACCCGCCGGCCCGTCCACCTGGCCTTCTCCTACGACGAGGAGATCGGGTGCCTGGGGGCGCCCGACATGATCGAGGTGATCCGCGCGGAACTGCCGAGCCCGGCGCTGGTGGTGGTGGGGGAGCCCACCGACATGGTCGCCGTCAACGGCCATAAGGGCATCGCAACCTTCACCGTCACCGTGATCGGGCGGGAGGCCCACTCCAGCCAGACCCAGGCCGGCGTCTCGGCGATCATGGAGGCCATCCCCCTGCTGGCCAGCCTCAAGGCGCTGGGCGAGCGGCTGGAGCGCGAATCCGATCCCGCCTCGCCCTTCACGCCCAAGGGCGCGACGCTGACGGTGGGCGTCGTCCACGGCGGCACCGCCGGCAACATCCTGGCCAGAGAGTGCCGGTTCCTGTTCGATCTGCGCTGGCCGCCAGGCATCGACCCGATGCAGGTTCTGGCGTCCTTCGCGGCCGAGGTGGCGGCGCTCGACGCGGCGCTGAAGGCCCGCGCCCCTGAAGCCGGCGCGCATCTCGTCCGCCGCTCGTTCACCCCGCCGCTCTCGCCCGAGCCGGACGGCGCGGCCGAGGCCTTCGCCCGCAGATTGACCGGCGACAACGGCCCGCCGCGCGCGGTGGCCTTCGCCGCCGAGGCCGGCCAGTTCCAGCAGGCGGGCTTCTCCACCGTGATCTGCGGTCCGGGCTCCATCGCCCAGGCGCATCAGCCGGACGAATACATCGAGCGCTCGCAGATGGAGCGCGGCGCGGCCTTCATGCGCCGGCTCATCGAATGGGCGCAGGCGGCGCCCTGAGCGGCCGCACCAGCGGATCGCGTCGCACCAGGGCCGCCGGGCTCCACACCATCATCCGGGCGATGTCGCAGGAGGTGGCCGTGCGCCCCGCCTGGGCTTCACGCCGCATCCGCAGCGCCAACGGCAGGCCCCTGATCGCGGCCGCGAGGCCCCGGAGCGGCGCGCGCAGCTCCCGCCGCTTTGCGTGACTGGCGAACAGCAGGGCCGTGATCGCCAGGTGATAGGGCAGGGTCATCGCCAGCAGCAGGGGCGGGGTGTTCTTGAGGTAGACCCAGACGCGGTTGCGGGTGCCGTGGAAGACGGCGAAGTCCGAACGCGGGCCGCCGCTGGAGGCCGAGCCCACATGCCGCACCACCGCCTTGGGCGCCAGGACCGTGGCCTCTCCGCGCAGCCTGAGCCGATAGCCGAGGTCCACGTCCTCGCAGTAGCAGAACAGCCGCTCGTCCAGCCCGCCCATCTCCAGGAACAGGGCGCGGTCGATCATCATCGCCCCGCCGCAGGCCGAGAAGACCTCGCCGGCGACGGCCCCGCCCGGGTCGCGACGCAGGTAGCCTCCGCGGTAGGCCAGGCCGGACGCGCTCATCACATCGCCCAGGCCGTCCAGTACGGTCGGGTCCTCCGCCATCAGCTGGCGCGAGGCGAAGCATCGGACGTCCGGATGCGCCTTGGCCGCGGCCAGCAGCTCGGCCAGCCAGTCGGGCTCAGCGAAGGCGTCGGGGTTAAGCAGCGCCAGCCATCGGCCGCGCGCCGCCTGCGCCGCCTGGTTCACCGCCGCGGCGAAGCCCCGGTTCTCGCGGTTGCGGATGAAGGTCGCCTCAGGCCGCGCCGCAGCCTCCGCCTCGGCGGCGCCGTCGTCGGAGGCGTTGTCCACCAGCACCAGCTCCACGTCGGGCGTGGTCTGGCCGTCCACCGCCGCCAGGCACCGCGCCAGCAGCTCCCCGCTCTGATAGGCCACCACGGCCACGCTGACCTGGGGCGCCGAAGGCTTGTCTTTCCCGTCGTCCCGGGCCATCGGGGGGCTCATCCCACAACTTCATCGACCACATGACGACGATCACGCCGCTGGCCATCCCTGAGGTCCTGCTTATCACGCCCAAGCGCCATGGCGATGCGCGCGGCTGGTTCGCCGAGACCTGGAGCTCCCGCACCCTGGCGCAGGCCGGCGTCGAGGCCGCCTTCGTGCAGGACAACCAGGCCTTCAACGCGCGCAAGGGGACGCTTCGCGGCCTGCACTTTCAGCAGGCGCCCCATCCGCAGGCCAAGCTGGTCCGGGTGCTGAAGGGCGCGATCTACGACGTCGCGGTCGACGTGCGCCAAGGCTCTCCCACCTTCGGCCAATTCGTCGGCGCCGAACTCACCGCCGAGGGCGGAGAACAGCTTTTCGTGCCGCGCGGCTTCGCCCACGGCTATGTGACGCTGACCGACGCTTGCGAGCTCTTCTACAAGGTGGACGGACAGTACGCGCCGCAGACCGAAGGCGGGCTGATCTGGAACGACCCGGACCTCGCCATCCCCTGGCCTCTGGAAGGCGAGCCGGTGCTGTCCGACAAGGACAAGCTGCTCCCCCGCCTGCGCGACCTGAAGGCGGTGTTCTAGTCTCGGGGGCCGCGCGCCCCCTCAGTCGCCTTCGGCGACAGCTCCCCCGCAAGCGGTGAAGCATCTAGGCCTCAGTTCCTCCACCGCTTGCGGGGGAGGTGGATCGCGCCGACGGCGCGAGACGGAGGGGGCGTTCTGCATCCTGCAGCCACTCCGCCCGCACCTCGGCATCCAGCTCGCCTGCGAGCCGCGCATCCCTCAAGGCGGCGAACGGCTCGGCCTCCAGCAGCCGCGAGAGCGCCCAGACCGCGGCGCCCCGGACCAGCGGGGCGGGATCGTCCAGCAGACGCTCGGCTTCGGCGGCGAGCGCCGGCTCGCCGGAGTTGCCGATGGCGTAGAGCACGTTGCGCGCGAACCGGTCGCGGCCGATGCGCTTGACGGGGCTCTTGGCGAACAGGGCTCGGAAGGCGGCGTCGTCCAGCCGCGACAGCTCCGCCAGCGACGGCGCGCGCAGGGCGGCGCGGGCGGCGAGCCGCTGTTCGTGGGCGACCCTGGCGAACTTGTTCCATGGGCAGACGGCCAGGCAGTCGTCGCAGCCGTAGATGCGGTTGCCCAACGCCGGCCTGAACTCCCGCGGGATCGGCCCCTTCAGCTCGATGGTGAGGTAGGAGATGCAGCGCCGCGCATCGAGCTGGAACGGCGCGGGAAATGCGTCCGTCGGACAGATGTCGAGACAGGCGGTGCAGCTTCCGCAACTCATCGGCTCGGGCCGGTCGGGCGCCAGTTCGAGGCTGGTCAGGATCGAGCCCAGGAACAGCCAGGAGCCCAGCTCGCGGCTGACGAGGTTGGTGTGCCGGCCCTGCCAGCCGGCGCCCGCGCGCTCGGCCAGCGGCTTCTCCATCAGCGGGGCGGTGTCGACGAACACCTTCAGTTCGCCCCCGAAACGCGCCTGCAGCCAGCCCGCGAGCTGCTTGAGCCGGCCCTTGATCAGCTCATGGTAGTCGTCGCCTCGGGCGTAGACGCTGATCGCGCCCCGCGTTCGATGCGCCAACACAGCCAGGGGATCTTCGTCCGGGCCGTAATTGACCCCCAGAACGATGGCCGAGCGCGCGCCGTCCCACATGGCGCGCGGGTGGGCCCGCCGCTCGGCGGTCTCGGCCATCCAGCCCATCTCGCCGTGGCGGCCGGCGGCCAGGAATTCCGAAAGGCGGCCCGCGGCCGGCCAGGCCTCGTCGAGGTCGGTGAAGCGGCAGAGGTCGAAGCCGAGCCTTTCGGCCTCGGCGCGGATCAGGTCTTCGCGGTCAGAAGTCGAGATCGTCATAATGCCCAGCCGGGGTCAGCCCCGGCCAGCGGTCCTGCAGCAGAGGCCGGAACGCCGGCCGTGACTTCAGCTTCATGTACCAGGTCCGCACGCTGGCGAAATCGGGCCAGGGCACGTCTCCGAAGTAATCGATGACCGACAGATGCGCCGCCGCGGCGAAATCCGCCAGGGAAAGCCTTCGTCCCGCCAGCCATTCGCGCCCCGCCAGCAGGCCGTCCATGTAGCGCAGGTGGACGCGCAGGCCGTCGCGGCCCTGGCGCAGATTGGCGAGGTCGGGCGCGCCCATCCGCAGGAGCCGCTTCTCCATCTTCTCCAGCAGGATCAGGCCGCCGGCCTCGAACTCGAACTTGCGGTCGAACCATTGCAGCAGCCGCCGCGCCTCGGCGCGTTCGCCGGCGTCGGCCGCCAGAAGCGGCGTTTCGGGATAGGCCTCCTCCAGATGGTCGAGGATCGCCCGGCTCTCACAGAGCACCAGCGGCTCGCCGTCGCGCGTCTCGACCAGGACCGGGGTGACGCCGGAGGGATTGAGCCCGGTCAGCTCCGGCGGCCGCTCCCAGTAGCGCACCGTCTGGTCGGCGAAAGCCAACCGCTTTTCGCCCAAGGCCAGCCGCACCTGTCGCGAGGCGGGGTCGAGCGGGAAGTGGTGCAGGATGCGGTCGACGCTCATGTCCGGCGAAACGCTTGAGGCCGGGACCGCGGTCGCGAATCCCTTCGACGCCCAAAAGACGCCCGACCCGTTAAGGCGGCGTTAGCCCTACTGGCCGCGGCGCGAGCAAGGCTGCTCACGCCTTTGCCGCGGCGCGCTCCGGAAAGGCGCCGCCGTGCGGTTCGGCGCGGCCGCGCGGGTCGGCGTGCATGAGGATGTCGGCCGAAGGGAAGGCCTCCAGCACCCGCTTCTCCGCCGACACCAGCACCTCGTGCGCCTCCTCCAGCGTTAGTTCGGGATCGAGGTCCACGTGCATCTGCAGGTGGACATAGGGGCCGGCCGCACGCGTGCGCAGCTGGTGGACGTCGGAAATCCGCCGGTCGCTGGTGACCAGCGAGACGATGCGGGCGCGGGCGTCGGTGGGCAATTCGCGGTCGAGAAGCTGGTTCGCCGCGTCGCGGAACACCAGCGTCGCGCCCCAGACCAGCAGCAGGGCGACGAACAGGGCCGCGGCGGCGTCCAGCCAGTTGAGCCCGAGCCAGGCCGAAAGCGCGATGCCGGCCAGCGCCGCGAGGTTCGAGGCCAGGTCGGACGCGTAGTGCGCGCGGTCGCCCGACACCGCCACCGACGAGGTCCGGCGCAGCACTCGCGTCTGGGCGACCAGCAGCAGGCTCGTCAGCACGGTGGAGACGGCCATCACCGCCACGGCCCACCCCTCCTGTCGCAGGGGGTGCGGGGCCAGCAGGTCGACCACCGCCTCGCGCCCGATCAAGGCGGCCGAGGCGAACACCAGCCCGCCCTGGAGAAGACTGGCGAAGGCTTCGGCCTTGCCGTGGCCGAACCGATGCTCCGGGTCGGGCGGCGCCACGGCGTAGCGCACCGCGAAGAAGGCGGTGAGGGAGGCCAGGAGGTCGAGGCTGGAGTCCGCCATGGAGGCCATCAGCGCCACCGACCCGGAAACCAGCCAGGCCATGGTCTTGATCGCCACAAGCACGGCGGCGACGATCACCGACAGCAGGGTCACCCGGCGGGTGAGGACCGCAGTCTCTTCGGCGGGGATGGCGGGGACGCCGTTCATCGGTGAAACCTTAGTCGCCGGGGAAGGCCGCGCCAGCGCTAACGACTCGCAGGTTCCGGCGCTTTCCGGTCAGCCCAGCGGGCGTACGCGGTTGACGTGCCCCATCTTTCGGCCCGGCTTGGCCTCGCGCTTGCCATAGAGGTGCAACCGGCTGTCCGGCTCTGCGGCGTAGCGGGGCCAGGCGCCGGCTTCGTCGCCCAGCAGGTTCAACATCTCCACGCTGGCGATCGCCCTCGCCGGCGCGAGCGGCCAGCCGGCCACGGCGCGGATGTGCTGCTCGAACTGGTCGACGGCGCAGCCGTCCTGCGTCCAGTGGCCGGTGTTGTGGACCCGGGGCGCGATCTCGTTGACCAGCAGGCGGCCATCCTTCAACTCGAACAACTCCACGCCGATCACGCCCACATAGTCCAGCCCGGCCAGGATTCGGGCGGCGATCCGCTCGGCCTCAAAGGATAGGGCCTCGGTGGCGCGGGCGGGCGCCAGGGTGCGGCGGAGCACGCCGTGCTCGTGATGGTTCTCGCCGAGCGGGTAGACCGCCGTCGAGCCGTCGCGCCCGCGCGCGGCGATCACGGACAGCTCGCGCACGAATTCGGCCGGCGCCTCGACGATCACCGGGCGGCCCCCCAGCGCCTCGAACACCGCCCCGGCCTCGGCCACGTTCTCGATCCAACGCTGGCCCTTGCCGTCATAGCCATCGCGGCGGGTCTTCATCAGGCAGGGTGCGCCGATGCGGCGCGCGGCCTCCAGCGCCTCCTCGGGCGAGGCGGCGGCGGCGAAGGCGACGGTGGCCACGCCCTGGGCGTTCAGGAAGGTTTTCTCGGCCACCCGGTCCTGGGCCACGGCCAGGGCCTGGGCGCCCGGCGCGACCTCGACGCCGGCGGCGGTCAACCGCTCCACGGCGGCGGCCGGGACGTTCTCGAACTCGTAGGTGACCACGTCGGCCAGGCGCGCGAGTTCGTCCAGGGCGGCCGGATCGTCATAGGCGCCGACCAGGGTGCGCACCGCCACCCGGCCTGCGGGCGAATCGGCGTCCCGCTCGAGGACCACGACGTCGAATCCCAGGCGCGAGGCGGCCTCGGCGAGCATGCGGCCGAGCTGGCCGCCGCCCAGGACGCCGATGGTCGAGCCCGGAGCCAGCGGGCTCACGCGTCCTCCACGCTCTCGGCCACGCTGTCGGCTTGGCGCGCGGCGAAGGCCGCCACCTTGGCTGCGACGGCGGCGTCGGACAACGCCAGGATCTTGGCCGCCAGCAGGCCGGCGTTCTTGGCGCCCGCCTCGCCGATCGCGAGGGTGCCCACCGGCACGCCGGCCGGCATCTGCACGATGGACAGCAGCGAATCCATGCCCTTCAGAGCCTTGGATTCGATCGGCACCCCAAGCACCGGCAGGTCGGTCAGCGAGGCGGTCATGCCCGGCAGGTGGGCCGCGCCGCCGGCGCCGGCGATGATCACCTTGACGCCTGCGGCACGGGCGCCCTTGGCGAAGGCGTACATGCGCTCAGGCGTGCGGTGGGCCGAGACGATCTTGGCCTCATAGGCCACGCCGAGCTCGTCGAGCATGGCCGCGGCGTTCTTCAACACCGGCCAATCCGAGCGGCTCCCCATGATGATGGCGACGGGCGCGGCTGCGCTCATGGCTTGGGTGGCCTCCTTGGCGCCCCGGTCCACAGAAGGGCGCGGAGTATAGGCGCCGGCTTCACCGCCGCAACCGACATGGTAGATTCCGACTTCAGGCCGGCGACGGCGCGATTCTCAGGCGGTTGAACCGGATGACCACGCGGCGGCCCCTGCGCTCGCCTCCGGACCTGTTGACCCAGGCCGTCTCCGCACGGCTGGGCGTGCCCCCTGAGGATCTCGGGCCAGAAGCGGCTAAGGCGGTCGCCCGCCTGCTTGCCGAGGTCGAATCGCTCTCGTCGCGCTTGGCCGAGGTCCAGGGCCTGGCCGACCGCGACGCCCTCACCCCGCTGCTGAACCGACGCGCCTTCGTGCGGGAGATCGGCCGGGCGCTGGCCTTCTGCGAACGCTATGGCGCGGTGGCCAGCCTGGTCTATTTCGACGTCGACGGGCTCAAGGGGATCAACGACCGCCTGGGTCATGCGGCCGGCGACGCGGTGCTGAAGGCGGTGGCCGAACGCCTGCTCGCCCATGTCCGCGCCTCGGACACGGTAGGCCGCATGGGCGGCGACGAGTTCGCGGTCCTGCTGGTGCAGACCGATGGATTCCAAGCCGAGGCGAAAGCCGCCCAGCTCGCCCAGGCCGCCGCCGAGCCGATCGAGGCGCTCCAGGGGTCGGCGCGCATCTCGGTGTCCTGGGGCGTGGCGCAGGTGCGGCCCGGCCTGAACAGCGAGGGCCTGATCGCCGAGGCCGACGCGGCCATGTACGCCGAACGCGCCGGGCGACGGGCCGTTTAAGGCCGGCCGGCGCTTCCGCGGTCGAGGGTGCGGTCTAGGCGATGATGTCGGGGGTGAGCTGCGCCTCGACGAAGGCGATCTCGTCTTTCAGCACCAGCTTCTTGCGCTTCAGCCGGCCGATCAGCAGCATGTCGGGTAGCGGCGACTGGGCGATCGCCTGGATGGCGGCGTCCAGGTCCGCGTGGTCCTGGCGCAGCTCCGCCAGCTTCGCGCGGAGCGCTTGCTCATCAGCCTCGTCCATCGGCCCTATCCTACTCGATGCAGGCGGCGAGCGCAGCCAGGGCGCTCTCCGGCGCGGGCCCGCCCCAGGCGGAGGCCGCGGATTTCAGCGCGGCCAGGCGCGAGGCCGGTTCGGCGGCCGCCGGGACCATGCCTTGCAAGGCTTCGACGAGCATGCGCTCGGCGCCAAGCTCCACCGCCTGCACCTGGGCGCGCAGGTCTTGCCGCACGACGTCCAGCGTGGGCGGGCGCGCCGGCTTCAGCGCGCGTCGGACCCCGCGGAGCGGCGCAACCACCTCCGCCTCCCATCGGCGGGCGAACCGGGCGGCGAGCTGTAGCGGCGCGGGCGCCGTCTCGCCCGTCCAGGCGGCCCATAGCAGGAAGGAGACGCACTGCCCGTGGCGGTCCTGCAACTCCAGGCTCGCCTCTCGCGCCCCCGGCCGGCCGTAGGCGGCGACCATCCAGTCCCAGGCCGCCTGGGCGCTCACCCGCGCTTCTCCGGGTGGATCGCGGCCAGATCCTCGCCCCAGCGGCGAACGGCGCCCCAGGACAGGCCGAACAGATCGAGCGCCCGGCCGACCGACTGGTCGACCATCTCGGCCACGCTTTGGGGATGGGCGTAGAAGGCGGGCGCCGGCGGGGCGATCACCGCGCCCATCTCCGCCAGGCGCACCAAGGTCCGCAGATGGCCCAGATGCAGCGGGCTTTCCCGCACCATCAGCACGAGCGGCCGCCGCTCCTTCAGCGTCACGTCCGCGGCGCGGGATAGCAGGCTGGAGGTCACCCCGGTGGCGATCTCGCTCATGGTGCGCACCGAGCAGGGCGCCACCACCATGCCCAGCGTGCGGAAGGAGCCGGACGCGATCGCTGCGCCGATGTCGGCCGGCCGGTGCGCGACATCGGCCTTCTCAGCGACCTGCGCGACCGTCAGGCCGGTCTCCTGGGAGAGCGTCAGAGCGGCGGCGCGGCTGACCACCAGATGGGTCTCCACGCCCAGCTCGCGGCAGGCGTCGAGGACCCTCAGCCCATAGACGGCGCCCGAAGCGCCGGAGAGGCCCACCACCAGCCGCGGGCGCTCGACATCTGACATGCAAAAGGTCCCGAACGCTCGAAAAGGCGGCGCCGCTTCAGCTTCGCCGCCTGCAAACATATGTGATCTGACAGGCGGGGAAAGCGGGTGTTCACTGCTTCACCCCGATAGCGAGGAGCCCAATCGTCATGGCCGTGGAAGCTCGGATCCGCGAACTCGGATCTCGCCACCAGTCTCTCGAAGAAGCCATTCAAGACGAACTGCGCAGGCCCGCCGCCGACGACCTAAGACTGAGGGAGCTCAAGCGACAGAAACTCAAGCTCAAGGAAGAGATGGAGAGCCTGCGCGGCCGCATGCACTGAGTGGGGGCTGCGCGTAGGCGGTCCGGGGCCGCCGCCCATCCCGCCGGCCCTGTGCGCTGGCGGGATGGGCCGGCGTTCGATCAGCTAAGGCCCGCCCGAGCGTCCAGGATTTCCCTATTCGTCGCTCGACTCGGCTTCGGCGAAAGCGTCGGCCTCCGCTTCGGCAACGCCCGTTTCGGAGGCGGGACGCAGAGTCGGGCCGTCGACGTCGCCGCGGCGGGCGTCCTCCTTGGCCTTCTTGTCCGCCGCCTTGCGCACCACCGCGTCCAGCTCGAGCTGGGTGGCCAGGCCGAGCGTCACGGGATCGACAGGCTTGAGGTTCGGCGCGTTCCAGTGCGTGCGGTTGCGGACCTGGTCGATGGTCGCCTTGGTGGTGCCCAGGAGTCGCGAAATCTGGCTGTCCGGCACTTCGGGGTGGTTGCGCAGGAACCAGGCGATGGCGTCGGGACGGTCCTGGCGACGCGAGACGGGCGTGTAGCGCGGCGCCTTCTTCACCGGCTTCAGCAGCTCGGCATGGCGGCTCTTCTGGGCCTTCATGCGGTAGGCGGGGTCTTCCTGCGCCGCATCCAGCTCCTCGCGCGAGAGCTGGCCGTTGGCGATCGGGTCGGCGCCGCGGATGTCGCGAGCCACCTCGCCATCGGCTATGCCCTTCACCTCCAGCGGATGCAGGCCGCAGAAATCGGCGATCTGCTCGAAGGTCAGCGAAGTGTTGTCCACCAGCCAGACGGCGGTCGCCTTGGGCATTAGGATGTCGGTCATCTGCGTATTCCGAAAATGAAGGCGCCCGGCCTTTCGGCCGGGCGGAGATGGCAAATCATATAGGCCGGAACCGCCCTCCAGGGAACCGGAATCCATTCGGTCGCGCGCGCGGCGCTGAGGCCGGGCCTCTAGGCCAGGAATATCGCCCCCGCCGGCAAGCTGGCCGCCGAGACGTTCGAAAGGATCATGTCGTCGCCCGTGGCGGTCAGGACGATGACCGCGTCGGCGCCGGACTGGATCACGCTGTAGTCCGCGCCGGCGGGCAATTGCACCCGGTCGCCCTCGAAGCCATTGAAGTCGGTCACGCGATCATGTCCGTCGCCCACGCGCAGGTGGAAGGTGTCGGCGCCCGGCCCGCCGGTCAGGACGTCGTCGCCGAGGTCCCCCCAGATGTCGTCAGCCCCGCCCCCGCCATCGACGGCGTCGTTTCCCTGGCCGCCGCGCACGATGTCGGCGCCGTCGCCGCCCCTCACCACGTCGTCGCCGAGGTTGCCGTTGAGCTGGTTGGTCCCGGCGTGGGCGACGACCAGGTCCGAACCTTGGCCGCCCAGCAGGAAATCATTGCCCCCTGAGCCGCCGTCGACGGTGTCGTCGCCCCTATTGCCGTTGATGTCGTCGAAGTCCGCGCCGCCGACAATGGAGTCGTTCCCGTCCAGGCCCAGGATCTGGTTCCGCCCGCCGACCCCGCCGTCGAGGGTGTCGTTCCCGGCGCCGCCGAAGATGGTGTTGCCGGCGGCGTTGCCGTGGATCACGTCGGCGCCCGGCCCGCCGATCGCGTTCTCGATCACCGCGTTCTGCGCGATGGCGATATTGCCGGTCAGGCCTCCGACATTGGAGAAGTCGCCGGCGCGCAGGTCGATGAGCTGGTTCTGGCTGTAGCCGGAAAAGTCCAGGGTGTCGGTCCCGCCCGCATCCCAGATCGCCGCCAGCAGCTTGGTCGAGCCGCTGGTCGCCGTGAGCCATGGCGCATTGGTGTTGGAATTGAACCCGTAGACGGTGTCGCCCGTCCGGGTGCTCATGTTGGGGCCGTATTCGAGCTGCGCGGCGGCGATGTCGTCGAGCATGGGCGCGGAGGCGTAGGCCCCGCGGAAATTCGCCCCGGTCTCTGTTTCGCTGAAATAGCTCATGACCGTGTATTGCCGGTCGTCTTCGTAATAGCTGGCGTCAGCGGCGTAGGTCAGGGCGTCGCTGGAGGAAACGTCGTAGTCCGAAGGGTGCGCCAGGCCGATGGCGTGGCCGAGCTCGTGCACCAGCACCAGGGCGCCAAACGTGCCCGCCGTCGGCGTCAGATTGTAGCTCAGGCTCGAATTCACCCAGACGTCGCCCGCGCTCGAGCTGGACGAGGTCGAACCGGGAAAGAAGCTGAACGCAGACGCCCCTTCTTCACCGCTGCTGTAGTTGCCGAGCAGGATGGCGGCGTTGTTGGAATAGGCCTGGTCGCCGGTCAGGCCCGAGCCCACCCGGATGAAATTGATGTTGGCGACGTCGGCCCAGGACCGCAACGCCAGCTCGACCTGGCTGATCTGAGCGCTGTTGAACCGCGAGAACCCGCTGGTGTCGTCAGGCATGGTCGCCGGCGCCGTGGAGCGGAAGGCGTAGGTGACGGTGAACGGCGCGCCCAACGCCGCCGACCAACCCGGCGCGTGCCGCACGATCTGATCCGCGGCCTGGGAGATGGTGTAGCTCGGCTTGCCGGTGTCGGTGAACGACGTGGCGCGAGCGTCGGCGTTCAGATAGGCCAGCGACAGGTCGTCGGCTGTCAGGCCCTGGGCTGCGCCGTCGTACAAATCCGCGGGGGACATTCCTGCACTCTACCGATCTCCATCCCCTCAAAATCATTAAGGGGCCGGGCCGCCAATGTGCAAATGGCGGTCCGTGTGACGCAACATCGCACGCGGTTCGGCCAACTCAGCCGCAAAGCCGCCGCAAGCGTATGGCGTCGGCGGGCGCGGCGCAGCCGATGTCATTGTCGAAGTAGGCGTAGACATCGCGCCCCTCCGCCCGCCAGCCCTGGATATGGTCGGCCCAGCGTTGAAGCTGTGCTTGCGAATAGGCGCCCCGATAGTCGCCGCCCGGCCCGTGGCCGCGAATGTAGGCGAAGCTGGCCGTGGCCCGCCATGGGGCCGGCGCCTTGAAATGGTCGGCGACGCACAGCGCCACGTCGTGCTGCGCCAGGAGATCGAACACCGCCGGCTCGTACCAGCTCGGATGGCGGAACTCGACGGCGTGCCGGCGACCCTGCGGCAGGAGGGCGAGGAAGGCGGCGAGGCGCTCGAGGTCGAGGTGTAGCTGCGGCGGAAGCTGGAACAGCGCCGGCCCCAGCGTCTCGCCGAGCGCCAGCATCGGCGTATAGACCCGGGCGAGCGGCGCCTCCACATCGCGCAGCTTCTTGGCCTGGGTGATGAAGCGCGACGCCTTCCAGGCGAACACGAAGCCTGGCGGGGCCGCCTCCCGCCAGGCCGCCACGGCGGCTTGCGAGGGCAGGCGATAGAAGGTCGCGTTGATCTCGGCGGTGTCGAAGCGCTCGGCGTAGAAGGCGAACCAGCGCTTCATCGGCAAGTCTTGCGGATAGAAGACGCCGCGCCAGTGCCGGTAGATCCATCCCGACGTTCCGACCCGAAGCTCGCCCGTGCGACCGCTCATGGCGGGCGGAATGCGGCCGAGAGCCAGACGTTGCAGCTAGGGACTGTCGGGCGGAGGAGCCGTGGCGATCATCCGCGAAGAGCGCCATGGCCCCCACCGGTAGTAGGCGAGCGCCATGATCAGCATCGTCATCGATCCCAGGGGAAAGCTCAGCCACACAGCGTCCGCCCCGAGCCAGGGCATCATGCCGTATGCGAAGGGGGTGCGCACGACCCAGTAGGCGATGAACATGAACAGCAGCGGGACCCAGGCGACGCCCGCCGCCCGCACCACCGAGGCCAGGACGAAGGCGACGCCGAAGAACGCAAAGGTCCAGATCATCACCAGGTTCATGTGCACGGCGATGTCGATCGAGGGGCTGCCTGCGGGCAGGAACAGCTGAAGCACCCAGCGTTGCGTGGCCAGGATCACCAGCGTCGGGCCAAGCGTCAGCGCCAGGGCGTAGAGGACCCCGACACGCGCGATCTTCTCGACGCGATCCATGCGGTCGGCGCCGATGTTCTGCGCCGCCATGGCGGTGACCGCCACCCCTAGCGCCATGCTGGGCATCTGGATGTAGCTCCAGAGCTGCCAGGACGCGCCGTAGGCCGCGGCCGTCTGCGAGCCGAAGCGGTTGACGGCGCTGATCATGGCCACGGCCGCCAGGTTCACCATGATCATCTGCAGTCCCATCGGCGCGCCCTTGAACAGCATGGCGCGGACCACCGTCAGGTGCGGGATCAGCGCCCGGGCCTCCGAGGGCCGGATCACCAGGGGCGAGCCGCGGCGGTAGAGGTGGATCAGCATGGCCGCCAGGACGAGGGTCTGCGAGACCAGGGTGGAGGTCGCCGAGCCGGCGATCCCAAGTTGCGGAAAGGGGCCAAGTCCCATGATCAGCAGCGGGTTGAGGACGATGTCGAGCGCCACCTGCGCCACGGCGAAGACGAAGGGCGTGCGGGCGTCGCCCAAGCCGCGCTGGGCCATCATCACGAAGGTGAAGAAATAGATGAAGGGCAGGGCCGCGAAGATCACCCTCAGGTAGGCGATGGCGTCGGCGCGGGCGTCCGCGGGCGTGCGCATGGCGTCGAGGATGGCCGGGGTCAGGGCCGCCCCCAGCAGCCCGACCGAGAGCGAGATGACGATGAAGACGGCCGTGCAGGTCCCCACGACGCGGCGGATCAGGGCGCCGTCCCGCGCGCCCACCGCTTGGCCGATCATGATGTTGGAGGCCATGGCCATGCCGAAGATCGCGCCCAGCATCAGGAACAGGATCTGGTTGGCGTTGGTCGTGGCGGTGAGGGCCGCTTCGCCCAGAACGTGGCTGACCCAGAAGGCGTTGGCCGAGCCGTTCAGCGACTGCACCAGGTTCGAGCCCAGCACCGGCAGCATGAACATCAGCATGGTCGAGCCGATCGGCCCGGCCGTCAGGTCGGGAGCCCGGCGCCGCGCCGGCGCGTCCTGCGTCTTGTCCTGGTCCAAAGGCCCGCCCCGCTTGGCGCCCAACGCACGCCCGAACACGACGCCCTCTGCCCGAGGGGCGGCGGACTGTCCATGGGCGAGACGAACGGCCGCGGGGCGCCGGCTTGGGCCTCGGCCAGGGTTGAGCCTCCGCGGTTTCGATGTAAGAGGGCGCGGGGGACCGTGGACACGGCCGCGTCCGCGGCCAGGGCGTAGAAAGACCGAATGAAGATCCTGATCACGGGAGGCGCCGGCTTCATCGGATCGGCCGTCGTGCGGCGGGCCGTGAACGAGGGGCACGAGGTGGTGAACCTCGACGCCCTCGCCTATTCGGCCAACCTCGACAACGTCGCTGCGGTGGCGCAGGACCCTCGCTACGCCTTCGAGCACGCCGACGTCGCCGACGCCGGGCGCATGGCCGAGGTGTTCTCGCGCTGCCGGCCCGACGCGGTGATGCACCTGGCGGCGGAAAGCCATAACGACCGCGCCATCGAAGGCCCGCTCGACTTCGTGCGCGCCAACGTGATGGGGACCGCGGTGCTGCTGGAGGCCGCGCGCGCCCACTGGAACAGCCTGCCGCCGGCGCGCAAGGCGGCCTTCCGCTTCCACCACGTGTCCACGGACGAGGTCTTCGGGGCGCTCGGAGAGGACGGCGAGTTCACCGAGACCACCCCCTACGACCCGAACTCCCCCTATTCCGCGTCGAAGGCGGGCGCCGACCACCTGGTTCGGGCGTGGGGGAGGACCTATGGCCTGCCGGTCGTGCTGACCAACTGCTCGAACAACTACGGGCCGCATCAATTCCCGGAGAAGCTGATCCCCACGGTCATCACCCGGGCGCTGGAAGGCAAGACCATCCCGGTCTACGGCGACGGCCGCCAGGTGCGCGACTGGCTGCATGTGGACGATCACGCCGAGGCCCTGCTGCTGGTGTTGACCAAAGGGCGGCTGGGCGAGACCTACTGCATCGGCGGCGACGCCTCGAAGCGCAACATCGAGGTGGTGCGGATGCTGTGCGCGCACCTGGACAAGTACGCCCCGGCCAACACGCCGCACGCCGACAAGATCACCTTCGTCACCGACCGTCCCGGGCACGATTTCCGCTACGCCATCGACGCCTCCAAGCTGGAGGCCGAGCTCGGCTGGAAGCCGCGGATGCCGCTGGAGGCCGGCCTCGAGGACACGGTCCGCTGGTACGTGGAAAACCGCGACTGGGTGGAGCGCATCCGCGAGCGCGGCTTCCATTCCGAGCGCCTGGGCCTGGTCGACGCATGACCCTTAAGGTGCTGCAGTTCGGCCGCACCGGTCAGGTCGGGACCGAGCTCCTGCGGCAGGCGCCCGGACGCGACCTGGCGCTCACCGCCCTCTCCCGTGCCGAGGCCGATCTTGCGGTCCCAGAAAGCGCGGCGGCCCAGGTGCGCGCCCAACGGCCGGACCTCGTCATCCTGGCGGCCGCCTACACCGCCGTCGACCAGGCGGAATCAGAGCCCGGCCTGGCGCACGAGGTGAACGGCGAGGCGCCCGCCGCGATCGCCGCGGCCTGCCGGGATGTCGGCGCGGCGCTGGTCCATTTCTCCACCGACTATGTGTTCGACGGCCGCAAGGGCCAGCCTTACGTCGAGACTGACGCGCCCAACCCCCTGAGCGTCTACGGCGCGAGCAAGCTGTCGGGCGAACGGCTGGCCTTGGCCGCCAATCCACGGACCCTGGTGCTGCGCGCCTCGTGGGTCGTGTCGGCCCACGGACGGAACTTCGTGAAGACCATGCTGCGGCTTGGCCGCGAGGGCCATCCGCTCAAGGTGGTGGACGACCAGTTCGGCCGGCCCACGGCGGCGGGCGACCTTGCCGACTTCGTGCTCCGCGCGGCGCCGCGCCTGGCCGCCGGTCGGGCGGGCGACCCGATCTATGGCCTGTTCCACTACGCCAATGCGGGCGAGACCAGCTGGCGGGGCTTCGCCCAGGCGATCCTGCAGACGGGCCTGGGCGCCGCCGCTCCGGCGGTGGAGGCGATCCGCACCGCCGACCGCCCGGCCCCCGCCCAGCGTCCACTGCGCGCGACGCTCGACACGACCAAGCTGGAGTCGGTTTTCGGCGAGGCGCCGCGTCCCTGGCGCGAGCCCCTGGACGGGATCGTCGCCGATCTGATGGCGGAGGCGGCATGAGGCGCGGGATCATCCTGGCGGGCGGGTCCGGCACGCGGTTGCACCCGCTGACGCTGGCCACGTCGAAGCAGCTGCTGCCGGTCTACGACAAGCCGATGATCTATTATCCGCTGTCGGTGCTTCTGCTGGCCGGCGTGCGCGAGGTGCTGATCATCACCACGCCGGAGGACCAGCCCAGCTTCCGCCGGCTGCTGGGCGACGGCTCGCAGATCGGCGTGCGCTTCGAATACGTCGTCCAGCCCAGCCCGGGCGGCCTGGCGGAAGCCTACCTGCTGGGCGAGGAGTTCGTGGGCGGCGAACCCAGCGTGATGATCCTGGGCGACAACATCTTCTACGGCCACGACTTCGTCCGCATGCTGAAGTCGGCCCATTCACGCGACCGCGGCGCCACGGTCTTCGGCTATCCGGTGCACGATCCGGAGCGCTACGGCGTCGTCGAGCTGACCCCTGAAGGACGGGCCGTCTCCATCGAGGAGAAACCGGCCGCGCCCAAGTCGAATTATGCGGTCACCGGGCTCTATTTCTACGACGGGCGCGCCAGCCAGCTCGCGCGCACGCTGAGCCGTTCGCCCCGCGGCGAGCTCGAGATCACAGCGCTGAACCAACTCTACCTGGAAGCCGGCGAGCTGCACGTCGAGGTGCTGGGCCGCGGCTTCGCCTGGGAGGACGCCGGCACCCACGACAGCCTGATCCAGGCCGGCGAGCTCGTGCGCACCTTCGAGCAACGGCAGGGCCTGCGGATCGGCTGCATCGAGGAGATCGCCTTCCATCAGGGCTGGATCGACGGCCGCCAGCTCGCCCGGCTCGGCGACGCCCAGGCCAAGAGCGGATACGGCCGCTACCTGATCGAGCTGGCCGAGCGGCCGAAGATCCCCGATCCCGCAGGGGAATGACCCGCCGCCCGGCCGTGCGCCCTAAAGGTGATGGGTGCAGAACGCCAGAAGCAGGATGAGGGGGATCGGCACGCCGAGCCCCAGCAGAATCAGCGAACGCATCTCTTGGGTTTCCTCTCCGTCGTGTCACCTCGCCCGGGCCTGGGCGGCCAAGGCTTGGCTTAAACATCGGAGCGGAGCCGTCGTTCCGCGGAGCCGCGGCCGGTTGGCGGGCTTCTAGTCGCCCCACAGGTCCTGGACGTCGCCCTTGCGGTTCAGCATGCGCACCGCGCGCTTGAGCACCGTCAGCAAGCGCTCGCGCCGACCGGCCTCGTCATAGGTCATCGAGCCCTTGGCCAGGCCCTCCAGCAGGAACCGGCCGAGGTCCCGGCTGGCCTGGAAGCGCGGGTCGACGCCGGCCTGGAGCAAGGCCCCCACATGTCGCCCCCCGACCTCGGCCTGGTCGAAGGCCGCCTGGGCGTTGGCCAGCCGCTCGCGCAGCATGGGGTCGGTGCGGGCCGCGGCCTCCAGCTCGGCGAAGGCGACGAAGGGCATTTCGTGCAGCAGCGTCCAATAGGCGTCGACGGCCTGTTCGGAGGCGTCCACCCCCGCAGGGGGCGGGCCGACCACGGCGCGCGCCAGCAGCTCGGCGCGCTGGCGTTGGATATGCGCCACCGCCGCCTCCACCAGCTCCTCTCGGGTGCTGAAATGGTAGAGCATGGCGCCGCGCGTCAGGTTCGAGGCCTCGGCGATCACCGCGTTGGTCGCGGCGTGGTAGCCGATGTCGGCGAACAGCCGCATCGCCGCATCGAGGATGCGGGCGCGGGTCCGGAGCGATTTCGGCGTCGTCTTCGCCGGGCTGATGCTGGTGTCCATGGCGCCTGAGGGTCGTGCAGGTCTCGCGCCCGCGTGATGCTGATCTAGCAGCGCCCCACGCCGCCCCGCCACATTTCACGAAAGCGACATGCAATCACCCTAGTCGCTGGACAGTTTCAAGGCGCCGGGAGAGCGTAAGTGACCGAGGCCGTTGTCCGGCGCTACCGGACCGTGTTCATTTCCGACATCCACCTGGGCTCGCGGGGCTGCCAGGCCGAGCTGCTGCTGGACTTCATCCGGCACGCCGCCTGCGACCGGCTCTACCTGGTGGGCGACATCATCGACGGCTGGAAGATGAAAAGCGGCTGGTTCTGGCCTCAGAGCCACAACGACGTCGTGCAGAAGGTCCTGCGCCTGGCCCGCAAGGGGGTGGAGGTCACCTATGTCCCCGGCAACCACGACGACAGGGTCCGGGATTTCTGCGGCGTGCACTTCGGCGGGGTGGTGGTGGCCAGAGACGTCATCCACGAGACGGCCGACGGGCGGCGATTCCTGGTCACCCACGGCGACGAGTTCGACGGCGTGGTGCAGCACGCGAAATGGCTGTCGATGCTGGGCGACTGGGCCTACGGGGCGGCGCTGGCGGCCAACACCTTGGTCAACCGCGTCGGCCGGAGGCTGGGCCTGCGCTATTGGAGCTTTTCCGCCTTCCTGAAGACGAAGGTGAAGAAGGCGCTGCAGTTCATCGAGAATTTCGAGCACGCGGTGGCGGACGAGGCGCGGCGCCGTGGCGTCGACGGCGTCATCTGCGGGCACATCCACAAGGCCGAGATGCGCGACATCGACGGGATCGCCTATGTGAACGACGGCGACTGGGTGGAAAGCTGCACCGCATTGGTGGAGCACATGGACGGGCGGCTGGAGATCCTGGAGTGGGCGAAATTCCGCTCCTGGGATTCGGTGGACCGCGCCGCCCGCGAAGGCCAGGGCCTGCCCGAGCCGCTGGCCGCCTGAACCGGCCGATTTGACACCGCCTCGGAATTGCTGACAGTGCCGCTGTCATGAAGCCACCTTCGGCCTCGCACCCCGGCGCGCGGGACCGTCAGCGGACGGAGACGCGGGAGCAGATCCTGTCCGCCGTGGCCCGGCAGATGCAGGCCGGCGCCCAGATGGAGGAACTGAGCTTCGCGGAGATCGCCCGCGAGGCCGGCCTCGGCGAGCGCACCGTCTATCGCCACTTCCCCACGCGCGAAGCCCTGCTCGGGGCCTTCTGGTCGTGGATGCAGTCGCAGGCGCAGCTGGAGCGTCCGCCGCCGGCGCCCGCCCCGCCCCGGACGCCGGTCGCGCCGCGCATCCGCGAGGGCATCAAGGCGCACCGCGACAGCCAGCGGCCGATGCGCATCCTGCTGGCGACCGACGCCTGGGAGCCGCAGGTCAACGGCGTGGTCCGCACCCTGACCCGCGTGGTCAAGGAGCTGCGCGACATGGGCCATTCGGTCCAGGTGATCAGCCCCGACCAGTTCAAGACCTTCCCGCTTCCCACCTATGCCGAGATCAAGGTGGCGATCGGCGTCTACGAGCCGGTGCAGGAGCGGTTCAAGGCCTTCGAGCCCGAGGCCGTCCACATCGCCACCGAAGGCCCCATCGGCCTGGCCGCGCGGCGGATCTGCGTGGAATGGAAGCTGCCCTTCACCACCAGCTATCACACCCGCTTTCCGGAATATGTCTCGGCGCGCCTGCCCGTGCCGCTGGCCGCCGGCTATGCCTACATGCGCTGGTTCCACAAGCCGTCTGGCCGGCTGATGGTCGCCACTCCGACCATGCGCAATGAGCTTTCGCAGCACGGCTTCCGCAACATCTCTTCCTGGTCACGGGGCGTGGACACCGAGGTCTTCCGGCCGCGAACCGAAGCCGATCCCGACGTATTCGAGGGCCTGGCGCGTCCGATCTTCCTCTATGTCGGCCGCGTGGCGGTGGAGAAGAACATCGAAGCGTTCCTCGGTCTCGACCTGCCGGGAACCAAGGTGGTGGTCGGGCCCGGCCCCCAGCTCGACGAGCTGCGGGTGAGCTACCCGCAGGTGAAGTTCCTTGGGGCCAAGTCGGGCGCCGAGCTTTCGGCGCACTACGCCTGCGCCGACGTCTTCGTCTTCCCCTCCCTGACCGACACCTTCGGCCTGGTGATCCTGGAGGCCATGGCGTCGGGCACGCCGGTGGCGGCCTATCCGGCGCCTGGGCCGGTCGACATCATCCCGGAGTCCGGCGCGGGCGCGCTCGCCCACAGCGCCACCGAGGGGTTGCGCGAAGCCTGCCTGGAGGCCCTGAAGCTCGACCGGCGCCAGGTGCGCGCCTACGCGGAGAAGTTCTCCTGGCGGGCCTGCGCGGAGGATTTCGTACGCAACCTGCAGCCCTATCCGGAACCGGAGAAGACCCGCTTCTGGCGTCGGCTGCGCCGCCTTGCCCGGGTGCGCCGCCGTCGGCCCGAGGCGGCGTAAGCGCCCCTAGCCGAACCGGCCGGTGATGTAATCGCTGGTGCGGCGGGTGGAGGGGCGCGTGAACACCTGGTCGGTGGGACCGAACTCGACCAGCTCGCCCAGGTACATGAAGCCCGTGTAGTCGCTGATGCGCGCCGCCTGGCCCAGGTTGTGGGTGACGATGACGATGGTGTGGTCGACCTTGAGCTGGCTGACGGTCTCCTCCAGCCGGGCCGAGGAGATCGGATCGAGCGCCGAGGTAGGCTCGTCGAGCAGCAGGACCTCCGGGCGGACGGCGACGCCGCGGGCGACGCACAGTCGCTGCTGCTGGCCGCCGGAAAGGCCCAGGCCGGATTCCTTCAGCTTGTCCTTGACCTCGTCCCACAACGCCGAGCGGCGCAGCGCGTCCTCCACGCGGGCGTCCATGTCGGCCTTCGACAGCTTTTCGTAGAGGCGCACGCCGAAGGCGACGTTGTCGTAGATCGACATCGGGAAGGGCGTCGGCTTCTGGAACACCATGCCGATGCGCGAGCGCAGGCGCGCCAGGTCCATCCGTGGACTGAGGATGTTCTCGCCGTCCATCAGGATCTCGCCCTCGGCGCGCTGGCCGGGATAGAGGCCGTACATCCGGTTGAGGGTGCGAAGCAGGGTCGACTTGCCGCAGCCGGAGGGGCCGATCAGGGCCGTCACCTGGTTGCGCGCGATGGGCGCGGAGATGGATTTCAGCGCGATCGACTTGCCGTAGAAGAAGTTGAGGTTCTTCACCTCCACCTTCGTCAGCTCGGCCGGGATCGGGGTGATGCTGGTTTCGAAGTCTGTCGCGGTCATCGTGTTCATGAGCGGCGCTGCTCCTTGGCGAGGGTACGCGCAAGCACGGTCACGCCCAAGACCGCCGCAGCGATCAGCAGGGCGCCGGCCCACGCCAGCCTGCGCCAGTCGTCATAGGCGCTGAGGGCGTACTGGAAGATCACCGCCGGCAGGTTCGCCGTCGGATGGGCGAGGTTCAAGCTGAAGAACTGGTTGTTCAGCGCCGTGAACAACAAGGGCGCGGTCTCGCCGCTGATGCGGGCGAAGGCCAGGAGGCCGCCGGTCAGCATGCCGCTGCGCGCCGCGCGCCACAGCACCTTGCGGATGATGAAGGAGACCGGCGCGCCCAGCGCCACGCCCGCCTCGCGCAGGGTGGCCGGCTGCAGCGACAGCACGTCTTCGGTCGTCCGGGTGATCACCGGTACGGCCAGGAGCGCCAGGGCCACGGCGCCGGCGAAGCCGGAGAAGCCCCCGAAGGGCGCCACCAGCAGTTCGTAGACGAACAGGCCCACCAGGATCGACGGCGCCGAGAGCAGCACGTCGTTGATGAAGCGCACCACGCTGCCGTAGCGGCTCTTGCCGGCGTATTCGGCCAGCCAGGTGCCGGCCAGCACGCCCACCACGCAGGCGATAGCCATCGCCAGCGCGCACATCATGATCGAGCCGACGATGGCGTTGGCCAGTCCGCCCTTTGATCCCGGAGCCGGGGTCGACTTGACGAACACATCGAGATTGAGGCCGCCGACGCCCTGGCTGAGCAGCGACCACAGAATGGCGGCGAGCGCGATCAGGGCCACCGCCGTCACGGCGATGCAGAAGCCGGAGAAGACGAGGTTGCCGACGCGGCGGCGCGCGATGCGGGCGGCTGAAACGCTCATAGCCGCTGCTCCGCGCGGCCGAGCAGCAGGCGCGCCAGCGCCAACACGATGAAGGTGATCACGAACAGCACCAGCCCCAGCGCCACCAGAGCGGCGGTATGGTGCGGGCTGGTGGCCTCGGTGAACTCGTTGGCGATGGTGGAGGCGATGGTCGAGCCGGAGTCGAACACCGAGGCGGGGAAACCGTGCGAATTGCCGATGATGAAGGTCACCGCCATGGTCTCGCCGAGCGCGCGGCCCAGGCCCAGCATCACCGCGCCGATGGCGCCGGCGCGGACGTAGGGCAGGGTCACCTTCAGCACCACTTCGGCCGTGGTCGCGCCCAGGCCATAGGCGCTCTCGCGCACGGCGGCGGGCACGGTGAGCAGCAACTCGCGAAGGGTGGCGGCCATGAACGGCAGGATCATGATCGCCAGGATGATCGAGGCCGAGAGTATGCCCGAGCCGTTGGGAACGCCCGACGTCAGCTTCTCCAGCAGCGAACCCGGCTCCGCCTTCATCATCAGCGGCATCTGGACGTACTTGGAGAAGATGGGCGCGAAGACGAACAGGCCCCACATGCCGTAGACGATCGAGGGAATGCCCGCCAGCAGCTCCACCGCCGTGCCGATCGGCCGGCGCAGGGGGGCGGGACAAAGCTCGGTCAGGAAGAAGGCCACGCCGCCCGCCACGGGCAGGGCCAGGGCGAGCGCCAGCACCGAGGTGATGACCGTGCCCACGACCGGACCGGCGGCGCCGTACACCTCGGTGACCGGATTCCAGGTGGCGGTGGTGAAGAAGCCGAAGCCGGCTTTCTGGAAGGCGGGCAGGCCGCCGATGAACAGCGACACCAGCAGGCCCCCCAGCGCCACGAGCAGGGCCGTGGCGGCGGAGAAGCACAGGCCTTCGAACACCTGGGCCACGAGAGCGCCGCGCGGCCGGGTTCGGCGCGTCGGGGCGCTGGCGAGATCGGCGGCGGTCATGAGATCGGCTCTAACGAGGCTGTGCGACACTTCTACGACATTGTTTTGAGGATTGCGTAGCCGCGCTTGTGAGCGGGCGGACCCCGTCGGAAGGCGGATAGCAAGAGGCCCCGAGGCGAGGTTTCACCCCAGGGCCTTCAAGAGGGCCCCGCCCGCGGGGGAGCCTGCCGTCCGTAGGCTTTAAGGATAGACCGGCTTGCCGTCCGGGCCCTTCACGCGGGCGAAGGCCTTCTGCCGGACGAGCTGCTTCACCGAAGCCGGGAAGGACACGTAGTCCAGCGCGTCGGCGGCGGCGTCGCCGTTCTTGTAGGCCCAGTCGAAGAACTTCAGCACTTCCCGGCCCTTGGCGGAGTTCTCCTGCTTCTCGTGAATCAGGATGAAGGTCGCCCCGGTGATCGGCCAGGCCGCCGGCGCGGCCTGGTCGAGCAGCAGCAGGTAGAAGCCAGGCGCCTTGGCCCAGTTGGCGCCCGCCGCGGCGGCGGCGAAGGCCTCGGCCGTCGGAGCGACGAACTTGCCCGCCTTGTTCTGCAGCAAGGTGTAGGTCATGCCGTTCTGCTTGGCGTAGGCGTATTCGACGTAGCCGATGGAGCCGGGCGTCTGCTTGACGAAGGCGGCGACGCCGTCGTTGCCCTTGCCGCCCAGGCCCGTGGGCCACTGCACGGAATCGTTGCCGCCGACGTCGTCGGCCCAGTGCTTGGCCTTCATGGTGAGGTAGGTGGTGAACAGGAAGCTGGTGCCCGAGCCGTCGGAGCGGTGGACGACGGTGATCGGCATGTTCGGCAGCGCCAGGCCCGGATTGGTCCGCGCCAGCAGCGGGTCGTTCCACTTCTTGATGACGCCGCGGAAGATGTCGGAGATCTGAGCGCCGGTGAGCTTGATCTGGCCCGAACGGATGCCGGGCAGGTTCACCACGGGCACCACGCCGCCGATCACGGTCGGGAACATGACGAGGCCGTTCAGGGCCAGGTCGTCCGGCTTCATCGGCTTGTCGGACGCGCCGAAGTCGACGGTCTTGGCGGTGATCTGCTTGATCCCGCCGCCGGAGCCGATCGCTTGATAGTTGAGGGCATTGCCCGTCTGGGCCTTATAGGCTTCCGCCCACTTGGCGTAGACCGGAGCGGGGAAGGTCGCGCCCGCGCCCGAAATCACAGCGGCCTGCGCGCAGGTGGCGGCGGCCATCACGGCGGCGCCGATCGCGGCCCCCAAGATCTTCAACATCGTCCTCTCCAGAGTTTGGAGCGCCCCAACCCGGTCGCCCTTCGGCGGAGCCTTTAGCCGCGCTCCATATCAGTTTGGTGACACCTTCCGCCGGCTGAGCATCACATTGGGCTCTCGCGCGCGGGACGTCCGACCCGCTGTAATATCCCTGTCATCGGACTGTCGGCCAGGCGTCACACGGCAAGGCTAGACCCCCCATGGCGACGGGAGGCGGCGAGCGGCGAACGCGCGCGGCCGGCCCGGCGTCATCCACAATTGGGGGATATTCCTATGACCGTTCCGACGCCGGCGCATAAGCGTCTTGCGCGCAGCGCCCTGGTGGCGCTTCTGATGACCAGCGCCGCCAGCGCCGCGCTCGCCGCGCCCGCCCGCCACAAGGCCCGCGCGCCCCGCGCCGACGCCGTCCTGGCCTCTGAAGTCCGGGAACTGAAGGCCCAGGTTCAAGCGCTGAAAGCGCAGCTCGACGCCCAGGCGCAAGCCCAGGTCCAGCCGTCCGCCCAGGCCCAGGCTCAGCAGGCCCAGCTCGACGCCCTCAACGAACAGCTCGCCGACCTCAAGACCCAGCAGACCACCGCCAACGCCGACATCATCACTCTGAAGGCCCCGCCGCCGGTCACCGTTTCGCTGCCGAACGGCAAGCCGGCGCTCGCCTCTTCGGACGGCCGCTTCTCGGCGAACATCAAGGCGATCGTGATGTTCGACGCCGGCGCCTACCTGCAGAAGCACAACCTGCCGGCCACGATCACCGGCGCGGCCCGCGACCTGAACGACGGCACCAACTTCCGCCGCGCCCGCTTCGGCATCGACGGCAAGATGTTCAAGGACTTCGACTACGCCCTGATCTACGAGTTCGGCGGCTCGGGCGCGGAAGACACCGGCCACATCCAGGAAGCCTGGGTCCAGTACAACGGCTTCCGCCCCTGGCGCCTGCGCGTCGGCGCCTTCGAGCCGAACATCGGCCTGGCGGCCGCGGTCTCGACCAGCCAGATGCCGCTGCTCGAGCGTCCGGGCATGGCGGAAATCACCCGCAACGTTGCCGCCGGCGACAGCCGCAGCGCCATCCAGATCCAGCGCAACGGCGTTCTCGGCGAAGGCGACACGGGCCTCGCCGCCCGGTGGTTCATCTCCACCGCCGTCACCGGCAACACGGTGGGCACGTTCAACTCGGCCGCCAGCAGCTTCAACGTCCAGCCCTTCGGCGAACAGCAAGCCTGGATCGGCCGCCTGGCCATTGCGCCCTTCGACACGGTCAACTGGCAAGGCCACCTGGGCTTGAACGCCCAGTACGTCTTCCACCCCAACGACGCTACCGGCGCCGCCAACCCGCGCTACCCGGTGCAGCTGCGCGACCGCCCGGAACTGCGGATCGACGGCGCCCGCCTGGTGGACACCGGGGCCATCGACGCCCGCCACGTGACCGCGCTCGGCGGCGAAGCGGCCTTCAGCGTCCAGAACTTCCTGGTCGAAGGCGAGTACTTCGACATCAAGGTTGACCGCCGCAACACCACGGCCACCCTCCTGGGCGATCCGAGGTTCACCGGCTGGTACGTCCAGGGCGTCTGGGTGCTGACGGGCGAAAAGCGGCCGTACAACGCGACCGAGGCCCGCTTCGACGCGCCGAAGATGAACTACAACTTCAACCCGGCTGCAGGCACCTGGGGCGCCTTCGAACTCGCCGCCCGCTACTCGACGGTCAACCTGAACTGGCATGACGGCGCCGCAGGCGCGGCGACCCCCACCGGCGGCGTCCGCGGCGGCGAGCAGAAGATCGCGAGCGCCGGGATCAACTGGTACCTGAACCCATCGATGCGCCTGATGCTCGACTACCAGAACGTCAAGATCGAGCGGCTGAACGCGGCCGGCGCCAACATCGGCCAAACCTACAACGCCGTGGCCGCGCGCGCGCAGTTCAACTTCTGATCCCCCCGGCGAGGCTCGCCTCGCATTGGCCGCCGCGGCCCCCCCGCGGCGGCCTTTTTATTGCGATTATGAAATCTTTCCGGCGATGCCCGGCCTTCCCATATAGACGGCGCAACCTCGGGGAGATGCGGCCGAACCATGCGCAACCACATTCGCACCTTCATGCTGCTGGCGGCGCTGACCGCCCTGTTCGTCGGCGCGGGCTACGCCGTGGGCGGGCCGGCCGGCATGGCCATCGCCTTCGTCCTGGCGGCCGGCATGAACCTCGTCGGCTACTGGAACTCAGACAAGATCGTGCTCTCCATGTACCGGGCGCAGGCGGTGGACGAGAGCCACCCGGAGGCGCTGGTCCGCAACTACGTCGCCGACGTGCGCGACCTGGCCGTGCGGGCCGGCATCCCCCAGCCCAAGGTTTATGTGATCGACCAGGACCAGCCGAACGCCTTCGCCACCGGCCGCGACCCGGCCCACGCGGCCGTGGCCGCCACCCGCGGCCTGCTGCAGATGCTCGACCGGCGCGAGATCCGCGGCGTCATGGCCCACGAGCTGGCGCACGTGAAGCACCGCGACACGCTCACCATGACCATCACCGCCACGGTCGCCGGCGCAATCTCGGCGCTGGCCAACTTCGCCTTCTTCTTCGGCGGCCGCGACGAGAACGGCCGCCCGGCCGGCATGGTCGGCGCCATCGTCGTGGCGATCGTCGCGCCGCTGGCGGCGGCGCTCGTGCAGATGGCCATCAGCCGCGGGCGCGAATACGAGGCCGACCGCGGCGGCGCGGAGATCAGCGGCGACCCGCAGGCGCTCGCCGATGCGCTGCGCAAGATCGAGGCCTACGCCAAGGGCGGCTACGTCAACCCGCAGGCCGAGGCCAACCCCGCCACCGCCCACATGTTCATCATCAACCCGCTGGCCGGCCGCGGCGGCGACAACCTCTTCTCGACCCACCCCGCCACCGAAAACCGCGTCGCCGCCCTGATGGCGCTGAGCGGACGCGCGTCGCCAGACCCCCTGCCCTCGACGCGCCCGCAGGCGCGCGGCACGGCGGTGCCGGTGACGGAGGAACCGCGCGGGCCGTGGGGGTGAGAGAGCCTTATTGAGCAACCCATAAGTCCTTAGCGGTCATCTTCCTCTTCGGACCCGAGGAACGGATTCACCGATCCGGCCCCGCCCGTCAGCAAACCGTAGACAGCGGCCTTGGTGCGCAGAGGAATTCCCCTCCAGATTTGCTCTATCCTGGAATTTTGGTCCAGCCGAGTCGCCGTCCGCTCCAGCCTCCACCACCGTACTGCGCCTTTACCCTGCCACCATTGTAGTTTGGGTCGATTTTGAAGTGGTGTTCGAACATCTGGCCCTTTGTCGCGCCGGGCGCAGGCATGGTTCGGTTCCATTTGCTGTCGAGAAACCAGTCCGGCAAACGCGAGGAGCGGGGAAACATCCCGTGACTCCCCATAGCGTCCCTTGGATACGGCTCGTCTAGATACCTGGCGAGTTCGGGCGACGCTCCTTTCGCCACACGTTCCGCAACTGTCGGCGCTCTCCCAAGATATCCCAATTCGCGAAGGGTCTTGATTTCGGGACCACTCGCCAAAAACATCCCCACCTCAAACCCAAGATCGCCTGCCTTGGCGCCGCGCCGCAGGCCGCGCCGATACTGTTCGGAAGCAGTTGGTGCGGGTCCTTCGACGGGGGATGCCTTACGGAGCGCGTCCCCGCCAGCGGACCAAAAATCTTTTGCAGTGGCGACTGGATTGAAAAGACGCTTCGGGGCCTCAACGGTGAAATTTTCCACGCCCTTGGCGATACCCCTTCCCAGTTTCTGCCAAGCTGATTGACCGGGCGGGGAAACCACCTGATCGATCGGATCGACGAGAGCCCTTGCGAGTGCAAGAGTCTCCTGGAGATCCTTAACCGTGCGGTGAGCACCGACTAGTCCCCCGCCTAACACTCCCACGCCATATCCGGCGGCGCCGGCGGCGGCTTTTGACGGTGTCCATTCGCTCCGGCTTTGAGCTTCTTGCTCTTCTAATCGGCGCCTGTAATTTTCCTGTTTAAGCCGCTTCTTCTGCGCTTCGTTGCCTGATCCCATTCCAGAACGATGACCTCCGCCTTCCTCTCATCGGGCCGATTCGCCCGATCGGAGAACTTCAAGCGGTTTGCGGCCCAATCAAGAACATTCGGAGAACATTTCCCGCGCCTTCATCCGTCAGAGCGGCCCCTCCATCGCAGGCGCCATCACGGCCGCCAATAGCGCCAGCGCGACGGCCAAAAGTACGAAGGCCAGGGCGACGAGGGCGAGTTGGCCTAGGCTGTTTGGCCGTTGCAGGACGATCAGATCGTAGCGCTCGTCCCAGGTCGTAAGGCCCTTCTCCTGCAGCCGCGAGTAGCCGAAGATCAGCGGGATGATGACGATCAGGGGAATGAACAGCGCGCAGCCGCGCACATAGGCCTCCATTTCCCGCCTGAAGGCCTGGGCGTAGGCCATCCGACCCCCTTCGGCTCGGACCACGCGAATTCCACACAGCCACTTGCCAGGCGTGGTCGAGGTCCAATGAAGCAGCAGCGCTCCAAGCAGCGTGCTGACGAAAGCTCTCGACGGAGGGACAATTAAAATGAGCGCAAGGACGCCGATGGCGACTTTGACGCTCTCCGAGGGCGGCAGCGCAGAAAGCAAGGCGACGAGCACGCCGATGAAAAGAGCGGCGAGGAAGGTCGCATCGAACAGACGCGCGATCAGCCTTCGCCACGGATGGGTCGAGGTGTCCGACCAGCCGCTTCCCTCCACCGTCCCGGTCTCAACCAAGGCCATGGTCTCGCCTCCCAAGAAACAAGCTTCAGCTTAGTGACCGAGCCATCGGCTGCCCGTCAAGAACGAATAAAGAACTCGCGGCAAATCCGCGTCGCCGCGGCCCGGTCGGTTGCCGCTGGGCGCCGCAGCGTATAGGTGCGGGGGCGAAGACCCGCTGACGAGACGAAGGATTCCGGCATGAACGCTCCGGTCCTGGCCGCGACCCTCGCCGACGCCGCCCAGCCGCGCCACGACTGGACGCTGGCCGAGGTGGAGGCGCTGTTCGAGCTGCCGTTCACCGAGCTGGTGTTCCGCGCCGCCGAGGTCCACCGGCGCTGGTTCGACCCGGCCGAGGTGCAGCTTTCGCAACTGCTGTCGGTGAAGACCGGCGGCTGCGCCGAGAACTGCGGCTATTGCAGCCAGTCGCAGCACTTCAAGACCGGCCTGGCGGCCTCCAAGCTGATGGACGCCGAGACGGTGATCGAAGCCGCCCGCGCCGCCCGCGACGGGGGCGCCCAGCGTTTCTGCATGGGGGCGGCCTGGCGCGACCTGAAGGACCGCGACCTGCCCAAGGTGGCGGCGATGATCTCGGGAGTGAAGGCTCTGGGCCTGGAGACCTGCGCGACGCTCGGCATGCTGAAGCCCGAGCAGGCGACGGCGCTGAAGGACGCCGGCCTCGACTATTACAACCACAACCTCGACACCGGGCCGGAGTACTACGACCAGGTCGTCACCACCCGCACCTACCAGGACCGGCTGGACACGCTGCAGGCGGTGCGCGACGCGGGGCTTTCCACCTGCTGCGGCGGCATCGTCGGCATGGGCGAGACCCGCCGCGACCGCGCGGGCCTGCTGCACCAGCTCGCCACCCTGCCCGCGCACCCCGACAGCCTGCCGGTGAACGACCTGATGCCCATCGCCGGCACGCCGCTGGGCGACAGCGCGCCCGTGGGCGCGTTGGAGTTCGTTCGCACCATCGCGGTCGCGCGGCTCGTTTGTCCCAAGTCGGTGGTGCGCCTGTCGGCTGGGCGCGAGCACATGTCGAAGGAGATGCAGGCCCTGTGCTTCCTGGCCGGCGCCAACTCCATCTTCGTCGGCGGCAAGCTGCTCACCACCTCCAACCCGGGCGAGGACGAAGACGCGGCCCTGCTGGCCGAGCTCGGCATGCGGCCGATGGGGACGGCGGCGGGCGCCTAGCCCAGCACCACCGTCCTCACCGCGCGGGTGAGCGTCGCCAGCTCCTCGTCGTCGATCACGAAGGGCGGGGTCAGGTAGATCACCTTGCCCATGGGGCGTATCCAGGCGCCAAGCTCGGCGAAGCGGCGGCAGAGCTCGCCGACCGCGACCGGCGCCTCCATCTCCACCACACCGATCGCGCCCTTCACCCGCACGTCGACGACGCCTGCGCCCTGGCGGCAGGGCGCGAGGCCCTCGGCCAAGCCGGCTTCGACGCGCGCCACCGCTCCCCGCCAAGCGCCGTCTTCGAACAGGTCGAGGCTGGCGTTCGCCGCCGCGCAGGCCAGGGGATTTCCCATGTAGGTGGGGCCATGCATCAGGGCCGCCGTCGGATCGTCGGACCAGAAGGCCTCGAACACGCGCCTTGAGGCGACGGCGGCCGACAGCGGAAGGGTTCCGCCGGTCAGCGCCTTGGAAAGGGTCATGATGTCGGGGACCACGCCCGCGCCCTGGCAGGCGAAGAGGTCGCCGGTGCGGCCGAAGCCCGTGAAGATCTCGTCGAAGATCAGCAGCACGTCGTGCGCGTCGGCCAGACGGCGCAGGCGGCGCAGCACCTCGTCGTCATGGAACAGCATGCCGCCCGCGCCCTGGACCCTGGGCTCCACCAGGATCGCGGCGACCTCTGCGGCGTGCGCGGCGAGGAAGGCGTCGAGCGCCGCATCGGATGCGGCGTCGATCGGCAGGGGCAGGACGTGCTGGGCCGGCAGCACGCCCGCGAACAGGCCGTGCATCCCCTCCTCGGGGTCGCAGACCGTCATCGCCGCCAGGGTGTCGCCGTGATAG
>Ga0068859_100000677_pt1 | contig 34196 bp, 45 predicted proteins | sample KBSSwiS22_FD_66585 | JGI IMG/M metagenome (GOLD analysis project Ga0068859, IMG submission 66585) | Switchgrass rhizosphere microbial communities from Kellogg Biological Station, Michigan, USA - KBS Switchgrass S2-2 | ecosystem: Host-associated > Plants > Roots > Rhizosphere > Soil ... | reverse complement strand
TGTGGAGATGGTGATGCCGGGGGACAACGTGAACCTGGAGATCAACCTGATCACGCCGATCGCGATGGAGAAGGGGCTGCGGTTCGCCATCCGAGAGGGCGGACGCACGGTCGGCGCCGGGACGATTGTCGAGATCATTGAATAGGGGCTTCCTTTTTCGAGCGAGCGTAGCGAGCAAATGACTAAGAACGACAAGATCCGGATCCGACTGAAGGCCTTCGACTACCGGATCCTGGACCAGTCGGCGAGCGAGATCGTCGACACGGCCAGGCGCACCGGGGCGAAGATCGCCGGCCCGATTCCGCTGCCGACGGCGGTCTCGCGCTACACGGTCAACCGCTCGCCGCACGTCGACAAGAAGTCGCGGGAGCAGTTCGAGATGCGGACGCACAAGCGCCTGCTCGACATCCTCGAGCCGACGTCTCAGACGGTCGACGCCCTGATGAAGCTGGAGCTTCCGGTCGGCGTCGACGTCGAGATCAAGGCGTTCGGGAAGTAGCCATGGCCGTACACGGAATCATCGGCAAGAAGGTCGGGATGACCCAGATCTTCGCGGCGGACGGCACGGTCGTGCCGGTGACCGTCGTGCAGGCGGGGCCCTGCCTCGTGGTGCAGAAGAAGACCGCAGACAAGGACGGCTACGACGCGTTCCAGATCGGTCTCGTGGGCGCCCGCCCCGACCGCGGCGCCAACAAGGCGGCGAAGGGCCGCTTCGAGAAGGCCGGCGTCGCGCCGATGCGGACGCTCATGGAAGTGAAGGCGGACAAGGGCGAGGAGCTCAAGCCCGGCGACAAGGTCCTCTGCGACTCCTTCAAGGAGAAGGACCACGTCGACGTGATCGGCACGTCCAAGGGCAAGGGCTTCATGGGCGTCGTGGCGCGGCACGGGTTCCGCGGCGGCGCCGCCACGCACGGCTCGATGTTCCACCGGGCGCCGGGCTCGATCGGTCCGTCGGCGTTCCCGTCGCGCGTCTATCCGGGCACCCGGTCGTCGGGCCGCCTGGGCGGACGCCAGGCGACGACCAAGAACCTAGTCGTCGTGCGGGTGGACGCGGAGAAGAACCTGATCTACCTGAGCGGCCCGGTCCCGGGGGCCCGCAACGCGATCGTCAAGATCGTGAGATCGAGCTTCGCGAGGAAGAAGTAAGCCATGCAGAGCGCCAAGATCGCCGTCATCAACTGGAAGAAGGAGCAGGTCGGGGAGGTATCCGCCCCCGAGGGCGTCTTCGACTATCCCTACCGCCGGCACCTGGTGTGGGAGGTCGTCAAGGCGTACCGCGCCGGTCAGCGCGCCGGGACCCACAAGACGAAGGTCCGCTCCGAGGTCTCGGGCTCCGGCAAGAAGCCCTTCAAGCAGAAGGGGACCGGACGCGCCCGGCAGGGCGGCGGACGGCCGCCGATCCACCGCCACGGCGGCACCGCGCACGGCCCCGTGCCGCGCTCGTACGCGCAAGACGTGTCGGTCGGGGAGAAGAAGAACGCGCTGAAGGCGGTGCTCTCGCGCCGGTTCGCCGAGGAGCGCATCGTCGTGCTCGACAAGATGGACCTGCAGACGGCGAAGACCCGCGACCTGAAGGCCGCGGTCGACACGCTCGGCATCGAGGGGAAGGCGCTGTTCGTGGACGTGGACGCGCGGGAGAACGCCAACTTCGCGCGCGCGTCCCGCAACGTCCGGGATTGGAAGCTGGTCGATTCGCTCGGCGTGAACGCCTACGACGTCCTGGCCCACGGCACGGTCGTGCTCTCGAAGGGCGCCTTCACGCGGGTCGTCAAGAACCTGGGAGGCGAATGATGCTGCCGCAGGAGCTCATCCGGAGGCCCCTGATCACCGAGAAGGCGACTCGGTTGAAGGAGGGCTCCAACACGGTCTGCTTCGAGGTCGCGCGCACGGCCAACAAGATCGAGGTGCGCCGCGCCGTCGAGACGCTCTTCGGCGTCAAGGTGCTGGACGTGCGGGTCGCCAATCGCCAGGGTAAGTGGAAGCGCATGGGCCGGTTCCTCGGCCAGCGGAAGGCCTGGAAGAAGGCCTACGTCCGGCTCGCGCCGGACGCGAAGCTCGAGTTCTTCGAGGGCGTGTAAATGGCTGTCAAGAAATTCAAACCGACCTCTGCCGGAGTCCGGTTCCAGACCAAGCTCGATTTCGAGGAGATCTCTCCGGTCCGTCCGGAGAAGCGCCTCACGGTCGGGCTCCGCTCGACCGGCGGCCGCAACAACCAGGGCCGGACGACCTCCCGCTTCATGGGCGGCGGCCACAAGCGGCTCTACCGGATCATCGACTTCCGGCGCGACAAGCAGGACATCCCCGCGCGCGTGGCCACCATCGAGTACGACCCCAACCGGACGGCGCGCATCGCCCTGCTCCACTACGCCGACGGCGAGAAGCGCTACATCCTCGCGCCCAACGGGCTGCAGGTCGGCGCGCAGGTCGTCTCGGGCCCGGCCGCCGACATCCTGCCGGGCAACGCGCTGCCGCTGCGGGCGATCCCGCTCGGCACGACGATCCACAACATCGAGCTCACGCGCGGGAAGGGCGGCCAGCTCGTCCGCTCCGCCGGCTCGGCGGCGCAGCTGATGGCCAAGGAGGGCGACTACGCCCAGGTCCGGCTGCCCTCCGGCGAGGTCCGCGAGGTCCACGTCGAGTGCTACGCGACGATCGGGCAGGTCGGCAACCTCGAGCACGAGAACGTCTCGATCGGAAAGGCCGGCCGCAACCGCTGGATGGGCTGGAGGCCGCACAACCGCGGCGTCGCGATGAACCCGGTCGACCACCCCATGGGCGGCGGCGAGGGCAAGACCTCTGGCGGACGCCACCCGACCTCGCCGTGGGGCTGGAAGACGAAGGGCATGAAGACCCGCAACAACAAGCGGACGGACGGATTCATCATCCGCCGCCGCAAGTCGAAGGCATAAGCGATGACGCGTTCGATCAAGAAGGGGGCGTTCGTGGACGCCCACCTGCAGAAGAAGGTGGCGGCGCTGAACTCCACGCGCGAGAAGAAGGTCGTGAAGACCTGGTCCCGCCGCTCGACGGTGATCCCCGACATGGTCGGGCACACGATCGCCGTCCACAACGGGCGGAAGTTCATCCCGGTCTACGTGGCCGAGAACATGGTCGGGCACAAGCTCGGCGAGTTCGCGCCGACCCGGATCTTCAAGGGTCACGGCGGCAAGAAGGCGGCCGAGGCCGGAGCGGCGGTGGCTCCGGGCGCGCCGGGCGTCGCCCGACAGGCCCCTGGCGCGGCGCCGGCGGCCCCGGCCCCGAAGGCATGAGCCGGACATGAAGGCCACAGCACGACTCCGCTACATGAAGGGCTCCGCGCAGAAGGCGCGGCTCGTCATCGACATGGTCCGCGGCAAGAAGGTCAACGACGCCGTGGCGATCCTGACCCACACCAACAAGGTCGCCGCGCGCGCGATCCTCAAGACGCTGCGCTCGGCCGTCGCGAACGCCGAGCAGAAGGAGGCGCACCTGGACGTGGATCAGCTCGTCGTGCGCCGCATCACCGTCGACAAGGGGCCGCAGGAGCGGCGCGTGCGGCCGGCGCCGATGGGCCGCGCGTATCGGGTGCTCCACCGCAAGAGCCACCTGACCATCGAACTCTCGGACGAGGTGTAGAGCATGGGACAAAAAGTTCACCCCTACGGATTCCGGCTCGGCTTCAACCGAACCTGGCACTCGCGCTGGTTCTCGACCAAGGACTACCAGAAGTTCCTGCACGAGGACCTCAACCTGCGCAAGGAGCTCAAGGGTCGGCTGTCGCACGCCGGAGTCTCCGAGATCGACATCGAGCGCTTCGCGGGCAAGCTCAAGGTCAACATCCAGACCTCGCGGCCGGGAATCATCATCGGCAAGCGCGGGGCCGAGGTCGACAAGCTGCGCGACGAGCTCCAGAAGCGGACCAACACCGAGGTCCACATCAACATCATCGAGATCCAGCGCCCCGAGACCGACGCGCAGCTGGTGGCCGAGTCGATCGCGCTCCAGCTCGAGCGGCGCGTGGCGTTCCGGCGCGCGATGAAGAAGGGCATCGAGTCCGCGTTCCGCTTCGGCGCCCAGGGGATCAAGATCCGCTGCGCCGGACGGCTGAACGGGGCCGAGATCGCGCGCTCGGAGTGGTACCAGGAGGGCCGCCTGCCCCTGCACACGCTCAAGGCCGACATCGACTACGGCTTCGCCGAGGCGAACACGACCTACGGGAAGATCGGCGTGAAGGTGTGGATCTACCGGGGCGAGCAGCACAAGGCGAAGAACCGAAGGAAGACCGCGGCGTGAGCCGAGAGAACCAGGAATAGACGAGTTCAGCCATGTTGATGCCTTCGAAGGTCAAGTACAGAAAACAGCAGCGCGGCCGCATGGGCGGGAAGGCCTACCGCGGCGGCACGCTCGCGTTCGGCGACATGGGCCTCCAGGTCCTGGAGCCGGGCTGGATCACGGCGCGGCAGATCGAGGCCGGACGCATCGCGATGACGCGCGCGATCAAGCGCGGCGGCAAGATCTGGATCCGCATCTTCCCGGACAAGCCCATCACCAAGAAGCCGGCGGAAACCCGCATGGGCAAGGGCAAGGGCGCTCCGGAGGGCTGGGTCGCCGTCGTCAAGCCGGGCCGCATGCTCTACGAGATGGAGGGCGTCGACTTCGCCACGGGCAAGGAGGCGCTGAAGCTCGCGGCCGACAAGCTGGGATTGAAGACGCGTCTGGTGACGCGCGAGTCCGAGATGGAGATCCGATGAAGAAGAAGGAGCGGGAGACGCTGGCCCAGCAGGGCGACGCCGACCTCGCGGAGAAGGAAAAGCAGCTTCGGGAGGCGAGCTGGAAGCTACGCCTCCAGAAGTCGACCGGGCAGCTGGAGGACCCCAGCCGCCTGCGCGTCCTCCGGCGCGACCTGGCCCGCGTGAAGACGTACCGGCGGGCGCTGGCGCTGAAGGAAGAGGGGCGGGGATGAACGAGGCCGTCGAGAAGCAGAGCCGGGGCCGCGCGACGAAAGTGGGTCGCGTCGTCTCCAACAAGATGCAGAAGACGATCGTCGTGCAGGTCGAGCGGCGCGTGCAGCACGCGGAGTACACCCGCACGATCAAGCGGACGAGCCGCTTCCACGCGCACGACGAGAAGAACGAGGCCAGGGTCGGTGACCGCGTGCGGATCGAGGAGACGCGGCCCCTGTCGAAGCTGAAGCGCTGGCGGTTGAGGGAGATCCTGACGCGAGCGGAAGCGTAGGGCCGAGGCTTAGGGAGCAGTCATGATTCAGATGGGCACCATCCTCGAGGTGGCGGACAACTCCGGGGCGCGCAAGATCGCGTGCATCCGGATGCGGGGCGGCTCGGCCGGGCAGTATGCCGGGCTGGGCGACATCATCACGGCCTCGGTCAAGGAGGCCGCTCCGGATTCGCCGTTCGTCGAGAAGCACGGGAAGCGGGTCGTCCGCGCCGTCGTGGTGCGCACGCGGCGCAACCACCGCCGCAAGGACGGGTCGTGCATCCGGTTCGACGACAACGCGGCCGTCCTGATCTCCAACGAGGGCGAGCCGATCGGGACGCGCGTCTTCGGGCCGGTGGCCCGCGAGCTGCGCGAGAAGAAGTTCATGAAGATCATTTCGTTGGCGCCGGAGGTGCTCTGATGCCGCGCTCGAAGCCCCGCCTGCGGAAGAACGACACCGTCGTCGTGATCGCGGGGAAGGACCGCGGGCGCCAGGGGCGCATCCTCCGGATCCTCCCGGCGGAGGGCCGGGTCATCGTGGAGCGCGTCAACATGATCAAGCGCCACACGCGGCCCAACCCTTCGAAGAACATCGCCGGCGGAATCTCCGAGAAGGAGGCCGGGATCCACATCTCCAACGTGATGCTGGTGGATCCGGACCGCAACACCCGCACGCGCGTCGCGCGCCGGCGGGATTCCGAGGGCAAGCCGGAGCGTGTCGCCAAGAAGAGCGGCGCGGTCCTGGCATAGCCAACGACTAACGACTAACGACTAACGACGAACGACTAGCCATGACAGCCAGACTCAAAGAACAGTACGCGAAACAGGTCGCCCCGGCTCTCCGCAAGGAGTTCAGCATCGACAACGGCATGGCCGTGCCGAGGCTCGAGAAGATCGTCCTCAACATGGGGCTCGGCGAGGCGGTCGCGAACCCCAAGATGCTGGACGGCGCCGCGGAGGAGCTGACCGCGATCGCGGGGCAGCGCGCCGTGGTGACCAAGGCGAAGAAGTCGATCGCGACCTACAAGCTGCGCACCGGCATGCCGATCGGAGCGCGCGTGACGCTCCGCGGCGACCGGATGTGGGAGTTCCTCGACCGGCTGATCAACATCGCGCTGCCGCGCGTCCGCGACTTCCGCGGCGTCTCGGCGAAGGCGTTCGACGGCCGCGGGAACTACACGCTCGGCGTGCGCGACCACTTCATCTTCCCGGAGATCGACTACGCGAAGACCGACAAGTCCAAGGGACTCAACGTGACGATCGTGACGACGGCCGGACGGGACGACCGGGCGAAGGCGCTGCTCGCCGAGCTCGGCATGCCGTTCGCAAAATAGAAGTCACAGAAGTAATCGGAGAGAGTGATCGATGGCCACACGTGCAATGCGAATCAAGGCGGCGCGCAAGCCCAAGTTCATGACGCGCACGGTCCGCCGCTGCAAGGTCTGCGGCCGGCCGCGCAGCGTGCTGCGGAAGTTCGCGCTCTGCCGCATCTGTTTCCGCCAGAACGCCAACCTCGGGTACATCCCGGGGATCCTGAAGGCCTCGTGGTGAACGCGATGAAGACGAGCGATCCGCTGAGCGACCTGTTCACGCGCCTGCGCAACGGGATGCGGGCCGGGCACGACCGGGTGGACGTGCCGGCGTCGCGCCTCAAGGAGGCCGTGCTCAAGGTGCTGGAGAACGAGGGCTTCGTGGCGTCGTACCGCCGCGAGGAGAAGGACGGGCGTCCCGTGCTGCGCGTCGGGCTCAAGTACGACGGCGAGGGCGAGCCCATCGTGGCCGGCATCGAGCGCGTCTCGCGCCCGGGCCGCCGGGTCTACGCCAAGGCCGACGCGATCCCGGCGGTGCTGGGAGGCCTCGGCATCTCGATCGTCTCGACGTCCCGGGGCATCGTTACGGACAAGCAGGCCCGCAAGGAACGGCTGGGCGGCGAAGTTCTCTGCAACGTCTGGTGAGTTAAGGAGAGTCATCCGTGTCTCGCATAGGAAAAATGCCGGTCGTGATCCCCAAGGGCGTGGACGTCAAGGCCGACGCGCAGAGCGTCCGGGTCAAGGGCCCGAAGGGCGAGCTGATGAGCGCCATCCCGGCGGGGCTGAAGGTGACGGTCGCCGACGGCGCCGTCCGCATCGCCCGCGAGGGCGATCTGCCGCACACGCGCGCCGTCCACGGTCTGCTGCGGAGCCTGGTCGCCAACTCGGTCGAGGGCGTCACCAAGGGCTTCACGCGTGAGCTCGAGATCTCGGGCGTCGGCTACAAGGCCGAGGTCAAGGGCAAGTCCGTGCTCTTCACGCTGGGCTACTCGCACCCGATCGACTTCCCGATCCCGGAGGGCATCGCGGTCTCCGTGGACGCGAAGGCGGGCCGCATGACGGTCACGGGCGCCGACAAGCAGCGCGTGGGCCAGACCGCGGCCGAGATTCGCAAGCTCCGCGTGCCGGATCCCTACAAGGCCAAGGGCATCAAGTACGCCAACGAAGTCATCAAGCGCAAGGTCGGCAAGGCCGGCGGGAAGTAAGTCATGAATCGATCGCAGGCAAGAACGGAGTCCCGGGGCCGCGTCCGCATGCGGATCCGGCAGGTGGTCCGCGGAAAGCAGGAGCGGCCGCGTCTGGCCGTCTACAAGAGCGGCCGGCATATCTACGCGCAGGTCATCGACGACGGCAACGGGTCGACCCTGGCGCACGCGTCCTCGCTCGACGCCGGGCTGCGCAAGGAGAACGTGAAGGGCGGCGGCAACAGGGAGGCGGCCGGCAAGGTCGGCCTGCTCGTCGCCGAGCGCGCCAAGAAGGCCGGCGTCACGAAGGTCGTGTTCGATCGCGGCGGGTACCGCTACCACGGCCGGGTGAAGTCCCTGGCCGAGGCCGCGCGCAAGGGCGGACTGGAGTTCTAGGCATGGCTACAGGAATGAGGTCGAAGCGATGAGCAGCAACCGGGGTCCGCGGGCGCCGCGCGAGCGCGAGAAGGAACGGGACGCGCAGGGTCGCGAGCTGATCGACCGCGTCGTCCACATCAACCGCGTGACCAAGGTGGTCAAGGGCGGCAAGAACTTCTCCTTCTCGGCGCTGGTCGTGGTCGGCGACGGGCAGGGGCGGGTCGGCTACGGTTCGGGCAAGGCCAAGGAAGTCCCCATGGCGATCAAGAAGGGGATCGAGATGGCCAAGAAGAACATGCAGCGGATCTCGCTCAAGGGGACGACGATCCCGCACACCATCATCGGCGCCTACGGCGCGGGGCGCGTGCTCCTGAAGCCGGCCGCCGCGGGAACGGGCGTCATCGCCGGCGGCCCCGTCCGCGCGGTGCTCGAGTCGGTCGGCATCCAGGACATCCTGACGAAGTCGCTCCGCACGACCAACCCGCACAACGTCATCAAGGCGACGTTCGACGGGCTCCTGCGGCTGAAGAACGAAGACGAGATCGCCAAGCGGCGCGGACGGGCGGTTTCGGCCGACGCGGCCGCCGCGACGACGGAGGAATCGGCGTGACCGAGGCCGGAAAGAAGTCCGAGAAGAAGGGCACCGTCAAGTTGCGCCTGGTCAAGAGCGGCATCTGCACGCCCAAGGACCAGAAGGCGACCCTCCGGGGGATCGGCTTCCGGCGCCTGGGCGAGGAGCTGACGCGAGTCGATTCGCCGTCGCTGCGCGGCATGATCCGCAAGGTCCGCCACCTCGTGGAAGTTGAAGTCGAGTCGGGCAAGTGACCAAGGGCTGACGCCAGAACGGAAGATCATGGTCGAGAAGAAGAAGACTCCGAAGACGAAGAAGCCGGGCGCTTCGGGCGCTGCCCCCAAGAAGGCGAAATCCGCGAAGCCGGCCGCCTCCAAGGCGGCGGCTCGCTCGAAGGCCGCGGCGGCCAAGCCCGCCACGCCCCCTGCGCCGAAGGCGGCCCGTCCTCCGCGTCCTCAGCGAAAGGCCGCCGAGGCGCCGTCGCGTCCGCCCGCCACGGGCGTGCACGATCTCGCGCCCGCTCCCGGCGCCACCCACTACCGCAAGCGCGTGGGCCGCGGTCCGGGCAGCGGCCACGGCAAGACGGCGGGCCGCGGCTACAAGGGCCAGCGCTCGCGCACCGGCTACCGCCACCAGCGGGGCTTCGAGGGCGGACAGATGCCGCTCCATCGCCGGCTGCCCAAGCGCGGCTTCACGAACATCTTCCGCGTCGAATACGACATCGTGAACATCTCCGACCTCGACCGGTTCGAGGCCGGTGCGGCGGTGACGCCGGAGGCGCTCTCGGATCTGCGCCTCACCCGGAAGAACCGTCCGGTCAAGATCCTGGGCGATGGAAAGATCCAGAAGGCGCTGACGGTCTCGGCGCACAAGTTCTCGGCCTCGGCGAAGGCCGGGATCGAGGCGGCCGGCGGTCGGTGCGAGGTGCTGTCCCGTTGAGCGCGCTCCAGAGTTTCGCGAACGTCTTCAGCATTCCCGATCTGCGCAAGCGGATCGTGTTCACGTTCCTGCTGCTCGCGGTGTACCGGCTCGGCGCGCACATCCCGACGCCGGGCGTCGACCCGGCGGCGATCAACGCCTTCTTCCGGGCGTCGGCCGGCTCCTTGTTCGGCTATCTCGACATCTTCTCGGGCGGCGCGCTGCGGCGGCTGTCCGTCTTCGCGCTCGGGATCATGCCGTACATCTCGGCGTCGATCATCCTGCAGCTGCTGACGGTGGTCTGGCCCTATCTCGAGAAGCTCTCCAAGGAAGGGGAGATGGGCCGCAAGAAGATCACGCAGTACACCCGCTACGGGACGGTTCTCCTCTCCTTCATCCAGGCGAGCGGCATCGCCCTCTGGCTCGAGAAGCAGGTCTCGCCCGGCGGGCTCCCGCTCGTCCCCAGGCCGGGGGTCGGGTTCGTCCTCATGACCGTGCTCACGCTGACGACCGGCACGATGTTCATCATGTGGGTCGGCGAGCAGATCACCGAGCGCGGCATCGGAAACGGCATTTCGCTCATCATCTTCGCGGGAATCGTGGCGAACCTGCCGCGGGCCATCTTCGGGCTCTTCAGCCAGCTCCGCCAGGGTGGACTCAACATCCTGAGCCTGATCGGCGTCCTGGTCTTCATGATCGCGATCGTCGCGCTCATCGTGTACGTCGAGCGCTCGCAGCGTCGCATCCCCGTGCAGTACGCGAAACGCGTCGTGGGCCGCCGCGTCTACGGTGGCCAGAACACGTACCTGCCGCTGCGCGTCAACACGGGCGGCGTCATCCCGATCATCTTCGCGATCTCGATCCTGACGCTTCCCGGCTACCTGGCCCAGATCTCCGGCGCCGAGTGGATGAAGCGGGCCGCGACGTCGCTCTCGATGGGGCACCCCCTCTACGTGCTCCTCTACGGGGCCGGCATCGTCTTCTTCTGCTACTTCTACACGTCGATCATCTTCAACCCGACCGACACGGCCGACAACATGCGCAAGTACGGCGGCTTCATCCCGGGCATTCGTCCCGGCAAGAAGACGGCGGACTACATCGACACGGTGCTGTCGCGCATCACGATCGTGGGCGCGCTCTACCTGACCTTCGTGGCGCTGCTCCCGGACATCCTCAACAACGGGTTCAAGGTCCAGGGCATCCCGGGCATCGGCCCATGGCTCGAGACCGTGCTGCCGAAGTTCATGACCGAGGGCTTCGGCTTCAACTTCTACTTCGGCGGGACCTCGCTCCTGATCGTGGTCGGCGTCGCCATGGACACGGTGCAGCAGGTCGAGTCCAAGCTCGTCGAGCACCACTACACCGGCTTCCTCAAGAAGAGCCGCATCCGGGGGCGCCGGAGCTAGATGCGAGTCGTCTTTCTCGGGCCCCCGGGCAGCGGCAAGGGCACCCAGGCGAAGCTCCTCGCGAGCCGTCTGGGCGTTCCGGCCATCTCGACCGGGGAGATCCTCCGCGCCGCCGTCCTCGAGCGCAAGCCGCTCGGCCTGCAGGCCAAGGCGATCATGGACACGGGCGAGCTCGTGTCGGATGACCTGATGGTCGCGCTGATCCAGGAGCGGACGCAGGATGCGGACGCCCGCGGCGGGTTCATCCTGGACGGCTTCCCGCGCACGATCGCGCAGGCCAGTGCGCTCGAGGCGATGCTGACCGCGACCGGCCAGTCGCTGTCGGGGGTCCTCAACCTGTCGGTCCCGGAGCCGCTGCTCGTGGACCGCATGGCGGGACGCGCCGCGGCCGAGAGCCGCTCCGACGACGTTCCCTCGACGGTGCGCGAGCGGCTTCGCGTCTACCGCGAGAAGACGGCGCCTCTCGTCGACTACTACCGCCAGCGCGACCTTCTCGCCGACGTCGACGGCGTCGGCTCGATCTCCGAGGTCTCCGACCGGATCGACCGGGCCCTGCGCTCGGTCCCCATGCGCCGGACGGCGGGGAGCCGGGCATGATCACGATCCGCAGCCACGAGGAGCTCCTGAAGCTCGAGGAGGCCTCGCGCATCGTGCTCGAGACGCTCGCGATCGTCGAGAAGGCCGTCGCGCCGGGCGTGACGACCGACGACCTCGACCGGATCGCCGAGGCCGAGATCCGGCGCCAGGGAGCCCGTCCCGCCTTCGTGGGCTACCGGGGCTACCCGAAGACGCTCTGCACGTCGATCAACGACGAGGTCGTGCACGGGATCCCGGGGAAGCGGACCCTCCAGGAGGGCGACATCATCGGCATCGACTGCGGCGCGGTCGTGGACGGCTACTTCGGCGATGCCGCGCGGACGGTCGCGGTCGGCCGGATCGACCCGGAGTCGGCGAAGCTGCTCGAGGTCACGCGGCGCGCCCTCGCCGAGGGAATCGCGGCCGCGAGGCCCGGCGCGCGCGTGTCGGACATCGGGGCGGCGGTGGAGGCCGTGGCGATCGTGAACGGCTACGGCGTGGTCCGCGACTTCGTCGGCCACGGGGTCGGGACGGCGCTCCATGAGGAGCCGCAGATCCCCAACTACGGGCCCGGCGGGCGGGGGAGCCTCCTCAAGGCGGGCATGGTCCTGGCGATCGAGCCCATGTTCAACCTCGGCCGGGCGGAGGTCGGAGTCGACCCGGACGGCTGGACGGTGCGGACGCGCGACCGCTCGAAGTCGGCCCATTTCGAGCATACGATCGCCCTGGAGCCGCAGGGTGCGGTGATCCTGGGAACGGGCAGCCTGGCCGGCCTGCGCGCGGCCGTGAGCGCCTAGGCATTTCCGCATGTCGAAGGACGAGGCAATCGAGGTCATGGCAACGGTCGTCGAACCGTTGCCCAACGCGATGTTCAAGGTGGAGTTGGAGAACAAGCATCAGGTCCTGGCGCACATCTCCGGAAAGATGCGGAAGAACTTCATCCGCATCCTCCCGGGAGACAAGGTTCTCGTCGAGCTGTCGCCGTACGACCTGACGCGGGGTCGCATCATCTACCGGTACAAGTAGGAGTCCCTGTGAAAGTCCGAGCGTCCGTCAAGAAGATTTGCGCCAAGTGCAAGATCGTGCATCGCAAGGGCGTCGTCCGCGTCATCTGCGTGACGCCCAAGCACAAGCAGAGGCAGGGGTAAGACATGGCACGCATCGCGGGAGTCGATCTGCCGCTGAACAAGCGAGTCGAGATCGGGCTGACCTACATCTACGGGATCGGGCGGCCCAAGGCGAACTTCATCCTCGAGAAGGCGGACGTGCGTCCCGACACGCGGGTCAAGGACCTCTCGGAGGAGGAGGTCGTCCGGATCCGCAAGGTCATCACCGACGACGTGAAGGTCGAGGGCGACCTGCGCAAGGACATCGCCGTCGACATCAAGCGCCTGATGGACATCGGTTGCTATCGCGGCCAACGGCACCGGCGCAACCTGCCGGTCCGCGGACAGCGCACGCACACCAACGCGCGGACCCGCAAGGGACCGCGCAAGCAGACCATCGCGGGCAAGAAGAAGGCGACGAAGAAGTAGAGATCGGGAGAGCAGGCGAAATGAGGAGGTCGTTAGTCGTTAGTCGCTAGTCGTTAGTCGTGAGCCGTCGAGGAACTCGCCGAGCTGGCTAACCGCTAATGACTAATGACTAATGACCGCGGCTAACAAGGACGGATATGGCTGAAGCGACAGCAGCACCTACACCGGCGGTACCGGAAAAGGGCGTCAAGGGCGCCAAGGGCAAGCGCCCGCGCGGAGCGAAGAAGGAGAAGAAGGCGATCCCGCACGGTCAGGCGACCGTCGCGGCGTCGTTCAACAACACGATCGTCTCGATCGCGGACCAGGAGGGCAACATCCTGGCCTGGTCCTCGGCCGGACGGATCGGGTTCAAGGGCTCGCGCAAGGGCACGCCCTTCGCGGCCCAGCTCGCCGCGGCCAACTGCGCCGAGCATGCCAAGGAGCACGGGGTCCGCTCGGTGGACGTCCGGGTCACGGGACCGGGCGCGGGCCGGGAGTCGGCCATCCGGGCGCTCCAGGCCAACGGGATCGACATCAAGTCGATCAAGGACACGACGCCGATCCCGCACAACGGGTGCCGGCCGCGGAAGCGGAGGAGAGTCTAGAGGGAATAGTCATGGGTTATGGGTTATGAGTCGTGAGTGGGCTCGCCGAGCCGCCTCCCGACCCACGACTCACGACCCTTAACCGTCCGTAAACCGACGCTCGATCCGAGTCGGGAAGAAGGACGTAAACCGCAAGACGGATCGAGGAGGCAAAGGTTTGGCTCGCTACAGCGAATCGGTTTGCCGGCTCTGCCGGCGCGAAGGGATGAAGCTGTTCCTCAAGGGGGACCGCTGTTTCAAGGACAAGTGCGCCATCGAGCGGCGCAACTACCCGCCGGGGCAGCACGGCCGCCGGCGCTCCAAGCTGCTCGGCTACGGGATCCAGCTCCGCGAGAAGCAGAAGGTCAAGCGCATCTACGGCCTCCTCGAGAGCCAGTTCCGGCTGGCCTTCGCGCGCGCGGAGCGGCGCAAGGGCATCACCGGCGCCAACCTCCTCGAGGAGCTCGAGCGCCGGCTGGACAACGTCGTCTACGCCCTCGGCTTCGCGGCCTCGCGGGCGCAGGCGCGTCAGCTCGTGCGCCACGGCCACGTCGCCGTCAACGGCCGTAAGGTCTCGATCCCGTCCTACCGGGTCTCGAAGGGCCAGGTCATCTCGATCAAGGAGAGGAGCCGGACCAACGAGCAGGTCAAGTCGTCGGTCGAGACCGCCCGCGCGCGCGGCGTCCCGTCGTGGCTCGACCTGACGGCCGAGAGCTTCTCGGGCCGCGTCGTCGAGCTGCCGAAGCGCGAAGACATCAAACTGCCGATCCAGGAGCAGCTGATCGTCGAGCTGTACTCCAAGTAGGCGCGGCGCGGAACGCCGCGCGGCCTGAAGAATGAGGAGAGAAGACTTATGACTTTGTGGAAAGGCTTTCAGAAACCCAAGCGGCTCGAGATCGACTCCGAGACGCTGACGTCGACGTACGGAAAGTTCTACGCCCAGCCCTTCGAGCGCGGCTTCGGCACGACCATCGGCAACGCACTGCGCCGGGTGCTCCTGTCCTCGATCGAGGGGGCGGCGATCACGGCCGTCAAGATCGAGGGCGTGCTGCACGAGTTCTCGTCCCTGCCCGGGGTCGTCGAGGACGTCACGGACATCATCCTCAACTTGAAGCAGATCCCCATCAAGATGCACACGACCGAGGAGAAGCTCCTGACGCTCGACGTCGAGCGCAAGGGCAAGGTGACGGCGGCCGACCTCCAGGGAGACTCGTCGATCGAGATCCTGGACCCGGACGCGCCGATCGCGACCCTGTCGGAGAACGGACGGCTCCGAATGGAGATGCGCGTCTCCGCCGGCCGCGGCTACGTCTCGGCCGACAAGAACTTCGACGACGACATGGGCATCGGATACATCCCGATCGACTCCGTGCACTCGCCCGTGCGCCGCGTCAACTATCACGTCGAGGCCGCCCGCATCGGGCAGGCCACGGACTACGACCGCCTCGTCCTCGAGGTCTGGACCAACGGCACGATCTCGCCGACGGACGCGGTCGGGCTCGCGGCCACGCTCCTGCGGGATCACCTCACGATCTTCGTCAACGCCGAGCACGAGACGGCGTTCGAGGGCGGCGCCGACGGCGAGCTGCCCGAGAACCTCGCCGAGTACCTCAACAAGTCGGTCGATGAGCTGGAGCTCTCGGTCCGCAGCGCGAACTGTCTGAAGAACGCGGGGATCCGGACGATCCGGGACCTCGTGCAGCGCTCCGAGAAGGAGATGCTGGAGACCAAGAATTTCGGCCGGAAGTCCCTCAACGAGATCAAGGACATCCTCCGCCCGATGGGCCTGTCCCTCGGCATGGAGATCGAGCCGGTCGAAGCCAAGAGCGAGTAACGCCATGCAACACAACCGAGCGGGGCGCAAGCTCCGTCGCACGACGCCTCACCGGCTGGCCATGTTCTCGAATCAGCTGGCCTCGCTGATGACGCACGAGCGGATCGAGACCACGCTGACCAAGGCGAAGGAGCTGCGGCCCCTCGCCGAGAAGCTCATCACGACTGCGAAGAACGACGGCGTCGCGGCGCGCCGGCGGGTCTACCGCTGGATCCCCGACCGGACGACCGTCGCGCGCGTTTTCGAGACGCTCGCGCCCCGCTTCGTGGACCGGCCGGGCGGGTACACGCGCATCCTGCGCCTGGGCGCGCGCAAGGGCGACGCGGCCGAGGCGGCCATCCTCGAGTTCGTCGACTACAAGTTCGAGGCCAAGGAGAAGGCGCCGCGCAAGGAGTCGCTGTCCGATCGGGCTCGGCGTGCCACGGGCGGCCGCGTCGAGACGGTCCGCAAGGAGAAGGCGGAGGGCGGCGAGACGCCGCCCGAGGCGCGCGAGACGCGAGCGCCGCGCAAGGGCGCCTCTCCGAAGGCCGAGAAGGTCAAGCCCGCCGCCAAGCCGGCGCCGAAGAAGGGCCCGTCGCGCACGGGTCCCTCGAAGCGCGGCGCGTAGTCCTTCAGGGAAAGCCAAGAGGCCGTTCGATGGAATCCCCGGGCGCCGCATCCGCGCGGCGCCCTTTTCTTTTGGGACCCCCCGACGCCGCGGGGCGCCGGCGAGCCGTCTGGGCCGCCCTCGGCTGGGGCGTCTTCCTGCTCACGCTGACGTCGTGGCCGTCGCCGCCCGAGGTCCCCGTCGTCTCGGGGATCCCGAACTTCGACAAGCTCGTCCACACGTTCCTCTACGGCGTGGAGGGCTTCCTCCTCTGCCGCGCCGTCGCGTGGCCGGAGGCGTCGCGCTCCGCCTGGCTGCGCGCGCTCGCGGTCGCCGGCGTGATCGCGGTCTGGGCCACGCTCGACGAGACCCATCAGTTCTGGATCCCCGGGCGCTCGATGGAGGGCCTCGACGCCGTCGCCGACATCGCGGGCGGCTTCACGGGAGCGCTGGTGTCGGCCGGGCTCGGGCTGCGCCGCGGCGGTCCGGCCAGGGGCTGACTCTCAGGGCTTCGCGGCCGGAGCCTCGGTCTCCTCGATCCGGTGGTACTTCCCGGCGGCGAGGGACTGCACGGTCTGCACGATTCCCGATGGCCAGTAGATCGTGAGCCTCGCGATGGCGTTCTCGTCGCCGAGGCCGAACACGACCCTCGGATCCGACGAGGAGAGATAGCTGTTCCCCGCCACGACGAGCCGCGTCCGCTTCCGGCCGGCCGGGGTCTCCGCGACGAGCCGCGCGCCGATCCCTTGACGGTTGGACTTGCGTCCGACGAGCTGGACGCCGGCCCAGCGGGCCTTCCCGCCGTCGTTGCGCAGGAGCTGCAGCGGGCCCCCCGAGTTGGACACGGCGATGTCGAGGTCTCCGTCGTTGTCGTAGTCGGCGACCGCGGATCCGCGGCCGACGTGCGGCTTCTCGAACGCGGCTCCGCAGGGCCGCTCCTGAAAGCGGCCCGAGCCGTCGTTCCAGAGGAGGAGGTTCCGTTGCGCGTATGGGACACCCTGCCGCTTCGGGCGCTCGAAGGTGTGGCCGTTCGCGACGAAGGCGTCGAGGGCGCCGTCGCCGTCGAGGTCGACGAGGTTCAGCCCGAAGCCGACGAGGTTGACCGCGGGAGGTCCGAAGCCCGAGGCGATCGACACGTCCTCGAAGACTCCGGAGCCGCGGTTCCGATAGAGCTCGTTGGTCTCGTTTTCGAAGTTGGCAACCACGAGATCGGGCAGGCCGTCGCCGTCGAGGTCCTGGGCGTCGGTTCCCATGCCGCCCTGCGGATTTCCCTGCGGGTCGAACCCCGTGCCGGAGACGACGGAGATGTCCTCGAATCGGCCGCCGCCGATGTTGTGAAACAGGAAGTTGATCGTCTCGTCGTTGGCCACGTAGAGGTCGATCCGGCCGTCGAGGTCCAGGTCGGCGAAGACGGCGCCGAGAACCCGGCCCTCGGCCTCGCCGAGGCCCGCAGCCCGAGTGACGTCGTGGAACGCCCCGTCGTTGCCATTGTGGAAGAGGCTGACGGGGGATCCCGGGTACATCATCGGCGGGCAATAGTCGCGCTCGTTTTTGGCCGCGTCGCCGCAGAAGAGCCTGTCCTCGTTGCGGTCGTCCACGTAGCGCCCGAGGAAGAGGTCCAGGCGGCCATCGCCATCGACGTCGCCCCAGGCCGCCGCCGTCACGAAACCCTTGACGTCGCCGAGGCCGCTCCGGGCGGTGACGTCGGTGAACGTGCCGTCGCCGTTGTTTCGGTAGAGGATCACGCCTCCCCAGTTGGTGACGAGAAGGTCGACCCAGCCGTCGTTGTCCCAATCGGCCGCATAGGCGCCCATGCCGTAGGCGACGTCGTGGAGGCCCGCCTTCGCCGTGACGTCGGTGAAGGTTCCGTCCCTGTTGTTGTGAAAGAGCCGGTCTTGGGCGCGCGGGCTGCCCCCGGCGGGCGGCGGAAAGGGGCCGCCCTGCACGACGTAGAGATCCATCCAGCCGTCGTTGTCGTAGTCGAGCCACGCGAGCCCGGACCCCATCGTCTCCGCCATGCGGTGCGCCGACGTGCGGCCGCGGTCGTGGGTGAACGCGAGACCGGCCGCCGGAGCGACGTCGGTGAAGCGGACGGGACAGTCCGTGGCGCCGCCGGCCGACGCCGAGGCCGCGAGGATCAGGATCAGCGGAATCATCATGGCGTCTTCGCGACGCGCGCGCGCTCCGCCGCGAGAAGCGTACGGAGGCGGGCCGCGTCCGGCTCGAGCTCGCGCGCGCGCTCGAGAGCCGCGACGGCCTCCTCGTGGCGGCCGAGGCCGGAGAGGGCCTGTGCGCGCGCCCGAAGGAGATCGGCGCTCTCCGGAAACCCGTCGAGGAGCGCCAGCGCCTGACCGGCCTGGCCGCGGGAAATCTGGGACTCGGCGAGCTGGATCGCGCCGTGGCTCGACTGTGCCTCGAAGATCCTTTGCGAGGCCCTCGCGTAGAGGGTGTGGTGGAGCGCGAGTTGCTCCTCTCCTTCCTTCCTTCGCCCCTGGCGCACGAGGAGGGTCCCCAGCGCATAGCGCGGCGCGGCGAGGTTCGGCGAGAGCTCGATGGCCCGGCGGTACGCGGCTTCGGCGTCGGCCGGCGCGCCCGCGGCCTCGAGAGCGCGCCCGAGCTGGAAGGCGATCGCCGCGTCGCGCGGGGCGAGCCGTGCGGCCTCCTCGAGCTCGGCGCGCGCGGCCGCGCCCTTGCCGAGAGAGAGAAGGAGCTGGCCCAGCTCGAGCCGCAGCGCGGAGGAGTCGGGATGCCGTGCGACGGCGAACCGTAGCGCGGTCTCCGCCTCCGCCGTGCGGCCAGCCTGCCAGAGCGCGTCGCCGAGGAGGCCGAGCGTCTCGGCGCCCCGGTCCCCCAGCTCGCTCGCGCGCGCGAGCTGGACGGCGGCATCCGCGAAGCGCTGCTGGTCGAACAACGCGATGCCGTAGGCCGTGCGCAGAGGAGCGTCGCCGTCGAACGCGTCGACGGCCGCGGCGGCGACGGCGTTGCCTTTCTCGGCCTGCCCGGCCCTCCACAGGGAGTCGGCGAGAGCCAGCCGGTAGCGGCTCTTCGTCGGCGCGAGGGAGACCAGCCTCTCGTAGGCGCCGATCGCGCGGTCGTCTCCGGCGGCCGCGTAGGCCTCGGCGAGCGCGTCGAGCGGCCCGACCGCGTCGGGTGCGAGGGCGGAGGCCTTCGCGAACTCCCGCTGCGCGTCGTCGCCGCGATCGGCCGCCCGGAGCGTCATCCCGTAGATGTAACGCGCCTGAGGGCTCTCCGGCTCGAAGGCCGCGGCGAGCCGACCCTCGTCCACGGCCTCCCGCAGCTTCCGCTGCGGCATCAACGCGAGCGCGAGGTTGCCGTGCGCCCTGGCGTTGCGAGGCTCCGCGCGGAGGATTTCCCGCAGAACGGACTCGGCACCGGCGTAGTCCTTGCGCTCGAGCAGTCCCTCGGCGCGCGCGAGGTCATCCGCAGACGCCATCGTCGATGACGCGAAAAGGACCGTCAGACAGAGCGCGATGACGCCCCGCACGTTGGCCCTATCTTATGCGGTGGCGGGGACGAAGGCGCCGAACTCCGGGACCGGTGCTCCCGTGCGAAGGAGAGATCGGGGAAGCGGGCCGGGGCTACTTCTTGAAGAACCCGCCGCCGCCGCCTCCGCCCTGGCCGGCCGCGGCCCGCGGGCCGCCTTCGGCCAGGACGATGCGCTGGTTGAGCTCCTTGATGCGCTCGTTCAGCTGACCGATCTTGGCCTGGAACTCGCGGGTGATGCGCTCGTTGTCGCCCTTGAGGCGGTTGATCTCGCCCTCGGTGTCGGCCAGGACCTGGTCGCGGCCCTCGACCGCTTGACGCTGTGAGCGCAGCTCCATCTGGTACTTGTTGAGCTCCTCGTCCTTCTCGGTGATGCGGAGCTTCCACTTCTCTTCCTGCTCCTCGTAGAGACGCTTGATCTCCAGGAGCTGCGTGATCTGCGAGAAGTCGCTGTCGGATGCCATGAGTCCACCTCGCTGGTTCTCCTCGATCTGGGGGAAGAGCTTGCGGAGCTTGAGGGACAGGTCCTCGGGGTCGGTCGAGATCTCCATCGCCTTCGCGTACGTGATCCGCTTGTTGCAGAGCAGAGCGATCAGCGACTGGTTCATCGACTGCATCTTGTAGTAGTTGACCGAGTTCTCGATCTCCTCGTGGATCTCCTTGACCTCGCCGGAGAGGATGTGCTTCGCGATCTTCGGCGAGTTGATCATGATCTCGACGACCGGCGCGCGCCCCGCCCCGTCCGAGGTCTCGATCAGGCTCATCGAGACGATCGCCTGCAGGACGATCGAGAGCTGCGAGCGGACCTGGGCCTGCTGCTCCTGCGGGCAGGAGTCGATGATGCGGTCGATCGACTGGGCCGCGCTGTTGGTGTGCAGCGTCGAGAACACGAGGTGGCCCGTCTCGGCGGCCGTGATGGCGGTCTGCATGGTGTTCCAGTCCCGCATCTCGCCGACCATGATGACGTCCGGGTCCTGCCGGAACATGTTCTTGAGGGCCTCGTTGAAGCTGGGGGAGTCGGTCGAGACCTCGCGCTGGGAGACGGCGGCCTTGCCGTCCGCGAACAGGAACTCGATCGGGTCCTCGATCGTGACGATGTGGACCGGCCGCTTCTCGATGATCGACCGCATGACGCCGGCGAGCGAGGTCGACTTGCCCGATCCGGTCGGTCCCGTGATCAAGACCAGGCCCTTCTGGAGGTGGACGAAGCTCTCCAGGACCTCCGGCAGGTTGAGCTCGGAGATGGACGGGAGCTTGAACGGAATCCGCCGGAACACGGCCGCGTAGGAACCCCGCTGCACGAAGATGTTGCAGCGGAAGCGCGCGACGCCCGTCAGGCCGTAGCCGACGTCCACGGACTGGTTGCGCTCGAGGCGCTCCTTCTGGGCGGGAGTCAGGATCTGGAGGAGCATCTCCTCGAGGTCCTTGGGCTGGAGCGTGTCCGCGTTCAAGGGGATCAGCCGCCCCTTGATCCGCAAGAGGGGCGGTCTCATGGGCTTCAAGTGGAGGTCAGAGGCCTCCTTCTTGGCCATGAACTTGAGAAGCTCGGCGAGGGTCAATGTGTAGAGATTATAGCCGGTTACGGGCGCCGGCGGACCTGTACGGCCAGCCAGTCCCGGGCTTCACGCCGATTACGCACGTCGCCGAGCGCGACCTGCAGGCGCAGCTGCGCGAGGAGCTCGCCGACCCGCGGGCCGGGCGGCACGGACGCCCAGCGGATCACGTCGCCGCCGCTCACTTCGAGTCTCTTCAAAGGTGTCCGGGCCATTCGCTCGAGCCGCGTGATCCGGCGCACGGTCTCGCGGGCTCCGGACAGCCTCGCGAGGAGAAGCGCATCCGGCGCGGCCTCGCCGGCCTCGAGGAGCCACGCGACCGCGTCCCTCCGGTTGCCGCTCCGAACCCCGGCCGCCGCCCGCGCGAGGGACTGCAGCCGCGCGACCTCCTCGGCTTCGCGCCGGGAGAGGCGCAGCCCGGAGAGCCACCGACGGGTCTCCTCCGGCTCGAGCGCGAGAGCGCCGGCGAGCCGGGCCAGTCTCAGCCGCCGGCGCCGCTCGCCCGGAAGCCGCCGGATCGCGGGGCCGTCGAGGGGGCGGAGCGATTTCGCCGCCCGCGCCGCGAGCCTCGGCGGGAGCTCGAGCGCGAGCGTGGCCGGCAGCAGTCCCGCCCGGGCCGCCCACGCGCAGGCGGGGCCGGCGTCGGGCGCCTCGAGGAGCCGGGTGAGCTCGACCGCGATGCGCTCGCGCGCGACCCGGGCGAGCTCCGGGGCCGCGCGGCGGGCCGCGGCGAGCGTCGCGGCGTCGGGAGAGAGGCCGTGCGTCGCGAGGAAGCGGGCCGCGCGCAGGGCGCGCAGCGGATCGTCGAGGAGGTTCCTGGGGTCGACGCAGCGCAGGCGCCGGCCCGCCAGGTCGGACAGCCCTCCGAAGGGATCCACCATCCGGCCGTCGGCGACGCCCACCGCGATCGCGTTGACCGTGAAGTCGCGGCGCCCGAGGTCCGCCTCGATCGTTCCACCCTCGATCTCCGCGACGTCCAGCGGACGGCGGCCGGCCACCCGGAAAACGCGCGGCCCGGGCCGGTCCTTCGAGAGGAAGACCGCCGTGCCGAGCCCGGCGCGCTGCAGCTGCGCCGCGATCCCCTCCGCGTCGCGAGCGACCGCCGCGTCGACCTCGGGAATCGGAATCCCGAGGGCGGCGTCGCGCACCGCGCCGCCGACGAGCCAGCAGTCGACGCCGGAGCTCTCCGCGATCCGGGCGAGCGCCCGGACCTCGGGCCGCCGGCGCAGACGCGCGATCCTCGATGTCCGAGCCGCGAGACCCTTCACAGCATGCCTACGCTACAATTTCCTCGATGTCATCGTCCCCGGAGCCGCATTCGTCCGCCGTCACCCCGGAGACCGTCCGGCAGATCGCGACGCTCGCGCGCCTGAGGCTCCCGGAGCAGGATCTGGCCCTCTGGAGCCGGCAGCTGTCGCGTATCGTCGACTACATCGACCAGTTGAAACGCATTCCGGAGGAGGCCTTCGGGGCCCCCGCGGCCGGACCGGCCACGCCCCTGCGGGACGACGCCTCCCGCCCCGGCCACGGCGAGGAGGCCCTGGAGGCCAACGCCCCGCGCCGACTCCACGGGTACGGGGTCGTCCCCCGCGTCGTCGGATCGGGTCAGGGCTAGGGCTAGGGGCTAGGGAGTCGCGACTGGGCACGGCACCGGGCGTACGGGAAACGGCCGAGGCAGTCGGCGCGGGGCGCCGGCGCGCGACCGACGTGGTCGAGGACTCCCTCTCGCGGATCGCGGCGGGCGACGGGAAGATCCGGGCGTTCCTCGAGGTGACGGGCGAGCTCGCCCTCGCGGAGGCCCGCGCCGTGGACGCGCGCGTGGCGGCCGGCGAGCGTCTGCCGCTCGCCGGCGTCCCGCTCGCCGTGAAGGACAACATCTGGATCGCCGGGAGGCGGGCGACGTGCGCGTCGCGCATCCTGGCGGGGTTCCGGCCGCCGGGCGACTCGACCGTGGCCGCGCGGCTGCGCGATGCCGGCGCCGTCTTCATCGGCCGCGCGAACATGGACGAGTTCGCGATGGGCTCGTCGACTGAGAACAGCTCGAGCCACGTGACGCGCAACCCGTGGGACCTCGACCGGATCCCGGGAGGCTCCTCCGGCGGCAGCGCCGCGGCGGTCGCGGCCCGCTTCGTGCCCGGAGGCTTCGGCTCCGACACGGGCGGGTCCATCCGGCAGCCCGCGGCTTGCTGCGGGGTGGTGGGGTTCAAGCCGACGTACGGGCGCGTCTCGCGCTACGGCCTGGTGGCGTTCGCGTCCTCCCTCGACCAGATCGGACCGCTCACGCGCTCGGTCGGCGACGCGGCACGCCTCTACCGCGTGATCGCGGGATTCGACCCGATGGACTCGACGACCGCGCGGCGCGCGCCGGGGGACCCCGAGGCGGCGGTCGAGCGCGGGGTGAAGGGCCTGCGGGTCGGGTTCCTCCGGGAGGCGCAGGTCGAGGGGCTCGACCCCGAGGTCGCCGCCAACCTCGAGGAGGCGCGCCGCCTCTTCCGCGACGCGGGCGCGCAGGTGACGGACGTTTCCGTGCCGCGCTCCTCGGTCGCGATCGCCATCTACTACGTGCTGGCGAGCGCGGAGGCGTCCTCCAACCTCGCCCGCTTCGACGGCGTGCGGTACGGGCCGCGGGCAAGCGACGGGAGCCTCCTGGATCTCTACGTCGACAGCCGCACCGCCGGCTTCGGCGCCGAGGTCAAGCGGCGGATCCTCCTCGGGACGTTCGCGCTCGCGAGCGGCTACTACGAGGCGTACTACGGCCGCGCGATGCGGACCCGGGATCTCCTGCGGGCGGACTTCGACCGGGCCTTCGCGGCGGCCGACGTGATCGTGTGCCCCTCGATTCCGGCGCCCGCCTTCCGCATCGGCGAGAAGACCGAGGACCCCCTGACGATGTACCTCTCCGACATCTTCACCGTTCCGGCCTCGCTGGCCGGACTGCCCGCGATCTCGGTGCCCTCGGGCCTTACGCGCGCCGGCCTGCCGCTCGGCATCCAGGTGCTGGGGCCCGCCTTCGGCGAGGAGGCGGTCTTCGCCGCGGCCCGCACGCTGGAGGCCGGAGCCGGGTTTCCGGATGCCCTTCCTTCGCGCGAGCCGTAAGGCGAGGCCGGCGCTGACGGCGCTGGCGGCGCTCGCGTTCGCGGCGGCGGCCGCGGCGGTGTTTCCGGCGCCTGCGTTCGCGAAGGAGAAGACGGTCGTCGTCTCGCGGGAGATCCAGGTGACGATCGGGGACGGCGACGAGATCGTCCTCTCGGCGCGTCCGCTGCCGGGGGAGGGCATCGACGCGTTCGTGCGCCGCCTGACCGACGACCCGGCCACCAAGAAGGAGATCTTCGCGTCCAATCGCAACCTCGGTCGCAAGCTCAAGCCCGACACGGTCGTGCGGGTCCCCTACCGGCTGCTCGCGGGGGCGTTTCGCAAGATCGCGATCGAGGCCCTGTTCCCGGGCGACAAGGCGACGGCGGAGGGCTGGGAGCACAAGGTCGCCGCGCTGACGGGCAAGCCCGAGTCGCTGTGGAAGGTGTCGGAGTGGTTCACCGGCGACGCCGGGAGGTACAAGGAGATTCGCGAGGCCGGCGCGATCGCATCGCTCGAGACGCAGCCGGGCCAGGTGATCCGGATCCCGCCCCGCCTCTTGACGCCCTCCTTCCGCGAGGCCGTCGCGGCCGCGCCGCCGCTGTCCGCCGAGCCGCCGGTCCTCGAGTTCGGCGCGGACGCGCAGGGGCCGTACGCCGTCTACCGGCTCAAGAAGGGCGAGGCGCTCTACTCCGCGGTCGTCGTGCGCTTCACGGGACGCGTGCACGCCGAGGACGTCAACGCCAAGGCGCGCGAGATCGCGCAGCGCAGCGGGATCGACGACGTGCACGCGATTCCGGTCGGGTTCGAGATCAAGATCCCCGTCTCGGACCTCACGCCCGAGTTCCGCGCCGCCAACGACCCCGAGCGCCTCAAGGACGAGGCGACGCGGCTCGAGGCCTCGCAATTCTCCAACAAGGTCAAGAGCGCCGACCTCGCCGGCGTCACGCTCGTCCTCGACGCAGGCCACGGCGGCCGCGACACGGGGGCGCTCGTCGACGGCGTGGAGGAGGCGGCGTACGTCTACGACATCGCGTGCCGCGTCGAGCGTCTCGTGAAGGCGCGCACGCGCGCCCGGGTCGTCCCCACGGTCGGGCGGGACGCGCCGTGCGCCGGCGGGATCGCGGCCGCGGTCTCCTCGAGCCGCAGCGCCCGCGTGCTCACGACGCCGCCGTATCCGATCGAGGACGCGGCGACGGGCGTGAACTTCCGCTGGTACCTCGCCAACGCGGTGTGGCGGCAGAACGGCCGCGACGGCACCCAGGACCGCACGGTGTTCGTCTCGCTCCACGCCGACTCGCTCCACCCCGCGGTCCGGGGCACCATGGTCTACGTGCCGGGCGAGAAGTTCCTCAACGGCACGTACGGAAAGTCCGGCGAGCCGTACGAGTCCCGGCGCGAGGTCCGCGAGGCGCCCAGGGTCAGCTTCTCCCGCAAGGAGCGCATCGAAGCGGAGGGCGTGTCGCGGGACCTGGCCGACCGCATGGTCGCGTCGTTCCGCGCCGCGGACCTTCCGCTCCACGCCTTCGATCCGATCCGGCGCAACGTCATTCGCGGCGGACGGGAGTGGGTCCCGGCGATCCTCCGCTACAACCGCATCCCCGCGCGCGTGCTGGTGGAGGTCTGCAACCTCAACAACCCGGAGGACCGGCGTCTGCTGCAGACGCCGGCCTACCGCGAGCGGGTCGCCGAGGCGCTCGTGAATGCGCTCGTCCGCTTCTACGGCGGCCGGCTGCGCGATTCCTGATTCTCGGAAACTTCTCGGGACCCTTCGCGCACGACACCGCCTCGGGCGGAACCTCGGTTATAGACTCGGCGCGGACGCGAAGGGGAGGAGTCATGCGACTGGTCGAGAAGGAGCCCGTTCTCCGCGCCGCGCTGAGGGTCGTCGCGGGAGTGGCCCTGGCGGCCCTGGTCACGGCGCCGGCATCGCTACTCGCGCAGGACTGGCGCGGGGGCAAGGCTCGGGTGGACGGGATCGTCAAGGGCACGAAGGGCGAGCCGATCGAGGGCTGCAAGGTCTCGCTGCGGTGGGGCAGGAGCACCCACGGCGGGCCCGACCTCACGACCGACAAGAAGGGCCGCTGGGCCATCTTCGGGCTGGTCGGCGGCCCCTGGGACATCGACTTCGAGGCTCCCGGCTACCAGACCAAGAAGATCTCGGTGGACCTGCAGGAGGGGGCGCGCAATCCCTCCGTCGAGATGGAGCTCGAGCCGGCCGCGCAGGCCGCGCCGGCGGCGGCGGCTCCGGCCGAGGTCCAGATCAGCGTCGGCGGCAAGAAGATCTCGAAGGAGACCGCCGCGGCCATCGAGGCCGGCAACCAGGCGATGGCCGCCAAGAACTGGGCCGGGGCCCGCGAGAACTACGTCAAGGCGCTCGCGGAGCTGCCCGACAACACGCCGCTCCTCCAGCGCGTCGCGGCGGCGTACCTCGGCGAGAACAACGTCGACGAGGCCCTGCGCTACGCGCACCAGATCACCGAGAAGGATCCCCAGGAGAGCAGCGCCTGGATGATGATCGCGGAGATCGAGCTCCAGCGCGGCAACCTCGAGGCCGGCAAGGTCGCGCTCGACAAGATCCCGCCCGACAAGATCACGAATCCCCAGCCCTTCCTGAACGTCGGCATCCTCTCGATCAACGCCAAGAAGCCGGCGGAGGCCGAGCCCGCCTTCGACCGGGCGATCGCGATCAAGCCCGACCTGGCCGACGCCTACTATTACCGCGGCCTCGCGCGCATGCAGCTCAAGAAGAACACCGAGGCCAAGGCGGACCTGCAGAAGGCCCTCGAGCTCGCTCCGAACGGGCCCGACGCCAAGGACATCCGCGACCTTCTCAAGACGATGCCCTGAGGCTTTCCTCAGGGTTCCGTCCCGGCGCCGCCGCGGGGAGATAATGGGGACGGTCTTGGGACGCGAGGCCGTCATGGTGAAGATCCGCGGGCTCCGGTCGTTTTCGCTCTTGCTCTCGTCGTGTGCGCTCGCCGCCGGTGTCGCCGCGGCGGCCGCGCAGGAGCCGGGTCCCGTCCGCGAGACCGCCGAGGTGTCGCTCGTCGAGGTGCCCGTGCGCGTCGTCGACAGGAACGGCGCGCCGATGCGCGGCCTCGAGGCCAAGGACTTCACGCTCTTCGACGACGGGCGCCGGCAGGAGATCGTCGGCTTCGACGCCGTGGACCTCGCGAACCACACGGCGGCGCCGGGAGTGGCGCCCCCGCCGCCCGCACGGCGGCGCTTCCTGATCCTCTTCGACTTCTCGTTCGCGCGGCCCAAGTCGATCGTGGCCGCCCGAAAGGCGGCGCGCGACTTCGTGCTCGACGGTCTCGACGCGACGGACCTCGCGGCCGTGGCGGTGTATTCGGTCGAGAAGGGCGTGCGGATGCTGGTGACGTTCACGTCCGACCGCGCCCAGCTCGCGCGCGCGATCGAGACCCTCGGACTCGAGGCGCCGCGCGCGCCCGGCGATCCTCTGGCGTTCGCCTACGACACTTCCGCCCTCCACCTCGGGCCGGTCCTCGAGACCAATGCGGATGGAGCGGGCCGCGCCGATGCGCAGGCGGCGCTGATCGAGCACCTCCAGGCCATGGAGTCGATCAACCATGCGCGGATCGACGAGTACCAGCGGGGCCGGGTGAGGAACCTGATCCGTTCCTTCGGCGAGCTCGGCCAGGCGCTCGACGCGGTCCAGGGACGCAAGGACGTGATCTACCTCTCGGAGGGGTTCGACGGACGCTTCCTCGTCGGCACGCGCGAGAGCGACCTCGAGCGGCAGTGGCTGATCCAGGGCGAGCAGTGGAAGGTCGACTCGGAGAAGCGCTTCGGGGACACGCCCCTGCGCAGCGAGCTCGACGAGATGGGCCGGCTCATGCGCCGCTCGGACTGCGTGATCCACGCGGTCGACATCGCGGGGATCCGCTCGGGCGGCGACGCCGAGGAGGCGGCGCCGCGGACCTTCCCGGGAGGAGCCGAGAACTCGCTCTTCGAGATCGCGAACGGCTCCGGCGGCGAGGTCTTCCGCAACGCCAACGACCTGCGCGGCCAGCTCGACTCGCTGATCACGCGGACGAGCCTCGTCTACGTCCTGGCGTTCAAGCCCGACAAGTCCCGGGGCGAGGGCTTCTTCCACGAGCTCAAGGTGAAGGTCGGGGCGTCCGGCGCGAAGGTGTCGGCGCGGCCCGGATACTACGAGCGCCGCGGCTTCCGGCGCCTCTCGCCCTTCGAGCGCAACCTCTCGGCGGCCGACGTCATCGCCAACGAGATCCCCATGGAGGAGATCCCGATGCGGGTGCTGGCCGCGGCCTTCGCGAGCGGCGAGCCCGCGGCCTCGGTCCCCGTGCTGCTCGAGATCCCCGGCGACCGTTTCCTGAGCGGGCAGCAGGGAGACCGCGCGACCGCCGAGATCTACGTCTATGCCACGGACTCCGACAACCAGCTGTCGGACTTCCTCGTGCAGACGATCGCGCTGGACCTCACGAAGAGCCGCCCGAAGCTCCTCGCGAGCGGGCTCAAGTACTACGGCGAGCTGCGACTCAAGCCGGGCCGTTACCGGCTCCGCACGTTGATCCGCAACGGCGAGACGGGGCAGATGGGGCTGTCGGTCTCCTCGCTCCTCGTTCCGGCGTTCGCCCAGGACCAGCCCTATCTCGCGCCCCCGCTGTTTCTCGAGGGGGCGGGCGACTGGGTGCTCGTCCGCGGACGGCGGAATGCCCCCACGCCGAACGCCCCCACGGACGCGGGGTCGTCGCCTCTGCTCGAGCTGAGCGCGGAGGGATTGTCCGCATCGGCCGAGCCGCAGCTCCAGCCGGGCAGCGCGTCGCGCGTGTGCCTCGTCGCTTACAACTTCGGCGCGCCGGGGGGCAACGACGAGCTGCGCCTGAACGGCCAGATCATCGCGTTCGACGGCCGGCCCGTTCAGGAGGGCCTGCTGTCGATCGTGGGCCGCTCGACGGCCGAGGCCGACGGGCGCCGGGTGCTCCTGCTCGCGTTCACGCCTCCCCATCTCTCCGCGGGGCGGTATGGCCTGCGCATCTTCGTCCAGGACGCGGCGGGCCGCGCCCGACAGGCGTGGGCCCCGTTCCGGGTTCCTTGATCCTCCCGGGTCCCTGGCTCCTGGCCGCCGTCCTCGGAATCTCGGCTCCGCCGACTCCGGTTCGGCCGCCGGCGCCGACGGCGACCCCCGTCGGGGAAGCCTCGCCCGAGGCATCCGAGCGCGAAGCCGCGGTCGCGTCGATCCTGCGGCGGGCCGAGCGCGTGGCGCCGGGCGCGCCGGAGGCGAAGCGCCTCTCGGCCGAGCTCGTGGAGGCGGGGTCCGGCTACCTGCGCCGCGGGGAGTCGGGGCGCGCGATCGAGCTCCTCGGCGAGGCGTACGCCCTCGACGAGACCAACGGCTCCGCGCTCGCCGAGCTGACGCTGGCGTACGCGAAGGAGGAGGACCTGGACGCCGCGGCCTTTCACCTGAGGCTCGCGGAGGATCGGGCGGACGCGGACGCGTCCGCCGTGCCGACGCCCGACCGGTCCGCGACGTCCTCGACCTGGATTTCGATCGGCGAGATCTTCTCCGCGGAGCACCGTCTCGAGGAGGCGGTCGGGGCGTGGACCGAGGCGGCCCGCCTCGGCGGACAGGACCCCGCGCTGCTGCGCCGGCTGGCGCTCTCGCGGGACGAGCTCGCCGTCGCGCGGGGCCAGCGGTCGCTCTCCTCCGAGAACTTCGCGCTCTTCGCCGAGCCCGCGGTGCCGGACTCCGTCGTTCGCCTCGCGGCGGATCAGCTCGAGGCCGCGCACCGCTCGCAGTCGGAGTTCTTCGGGAGCCGGCTCGCGAAGCGGCAGGTCGTCGTGCTCTATGGCGGCCGGAGGTTCTTCGCGCTCGCCTCGGTGCCCGACTGGGTCTCCGGCGTCTACGACGGGAAGATCCGCGTGGCGCTGCGCGCGAACGCGGAGGACCCGACGGTGATGTCCTCCGTGCTCGCGCACGAGCTCGCGCACGCGCTGATGCGCCAGGTGTCCGGCGACCGCGCCCCCGGCTGGCTCCACGAGGGGCTGGCGCAGTGGCTCGAGGGGAGGAGGATCTCGCGGGACGAGACGCGCGACGCGGTCAAGGCGCGGGGCGCACGGTCCATCGAGGAGCTGGAGAGCCGGTTCCCGGGGGCCATGGACCGCGCGCAGGCGAAGGCGCTCTATGCGCAGAGCCTGTCACTCGTCGAATACGTCGTCGCGGTGCGCGGGGAGGGAGCCCTCGTGTGCGTGGTCAGGAGGCTGCGCGACGGGGACACGCTGGCGGAGGCGCTGCGCCGCGAGGCGGGCCTGGCGCCGGGCGAGTTGTTCTCGGGCTGGAGGGCCTGGGCCGGCGTCTGAGGCTCCGTTCAGGCGGGTCTCTAGCGAACGGGCGTGCGCGGTGCCGAGGGCGTCTCCGAGAGAAACGCGACCCAGGCCGGGTCCGTGGCGATGGGGAGATACGCCGGATCGGCGCGCAGCGCGCCGCGGTCCAGCCGCCCGAGCCCCTCGAGGGGGCGCAGCGCCGCGACGGTCGCGGATGCGTTGCCCGCACGGGCGTAGATCTGGGCCTCGAGCTCCGCCCGCCGCCAACTCTCGCCGATGAGCGACCGCGCGGACTCGACGGCGGCGACGGCCGCCGCCGTGTTCCCGACGTTGGTCTCCGCGACCGCCAGCGAGGCGAGCGTGTCGGGGTCGGGGCCGGTCGCCTCGAGATAGTGGACGAGCCGCGCCCTCGCGTCCGCGCTGCGGCCCTCCGCGAGAGCCATGAGGGCCAGCTCCTTGCCGGCGCCCGGGGCCGGCGGCTGCTCCTCGAGCGCCTGCTGGAAGTCGTGGCGGGCCTGCGCCGTGTCTCCGGCGGCGCGTGCGAAGAGTCCCATCTGGTAGTCGACCGGAGCGCGCGGGGCCCCGGCGTCGATGGCCTTCTCCCATGCCGCGCGCGACGCCTCGACGTCGTGCTCGGCCTGCTTCTGGAAGGCCAGCTTCTCGAGCTCGCGCCACTCCTGCGTGGGCATCGTCTCGGCGAGGGCGAACGGCTCCATCAGGGCCCGGCGCGCCGCGAGCCCTCCGTCGATCAGGAAGAGCAGGCCGGGCACCGCCGCCGTCATCCAGAGCAGGCGCCGCCGATCGGGGGCTATCCTCCGCGCGAAGACCAGCACGATCGCGACGACCGCCACGAGTCCGAGCAGCCGGGGGAAGACGCGGGCCCGGGCCTCGCGGCCGCGGTCGCGCGGGACGACCGGGTGCGGACCCAGGAGCTGCCCGGCCTCGCGCGCGAGCGAGAGTCCCGGATCGAGGAGGACGACGTCCTCGACGACCCAGCCGCGGGGCGTGCGCGAGAGGATCCACCGCGTCTTGACGGCGGCGTTGCCGTAGTGGAGGCCGAGCGAGACCGGGACCGGGCCGTCCGCGGCGGGAGGAGCCCAGGCCCAGCGCACCTCGGAGGCGGCGTTCGCCGCCGGCCGCAGCGCGTCGAAGAAGTGGTCCCGGACGGTGGTGCGGAGGATCTCCTGCTGCCGGCTCGTCAGTCCGGACCACACGGCCGGCTCCAGGAGGCGCCGCAGGATCCCGTCGGCGTCGATGGCCTCGACCAGGGTCCGGCGCTGTCCGTGGAGGGCGGCGGTCGCGGCGTGGCGGGCGAAGTCCGCCGCCTCCTCGGAGGAGACCGCCGGAGCGGCGGACGCCGCGGATGCTACGGACGCTGCGGACACCGGCAGGGGAGTCTCCTGTGAGAAGAGCGGAGCGACGACGCACAGGAAAAGCGCCGCGGCGCACCCGCCGGCAAGGGAGGCCGCCCTCATGCGGGCGCGCCTCTCTTCGAGCTCAGAAGCCGCCGGTCGCGGTCTCCGTCGAGCTCGGCCGGGCGAAGACCTTGAGCGTCATCGGGACGTTGCCGATGCGCAGCTCGTCGCCGTCGCGCAGCGCGACGGGAGAGGTCAGCCGGGAGCCGTTGACCCAGGTCCCGTTCTTCGATCCGAGATCCTCGAGCGTCGCGAGCCCCGCGTCGATCATCACGCGCGCGTGCCGCCGCGAGACGCCCTGCGCGTCGATCCAGACCAGGGAGTCCGAGCCGCGGCCGAGCACGTTCTCGCCGTCCGCCAGCGCGATCTCGCGCTGGCCCCAGATCAGGCGGAAGATCGAGTCGCCCGAGCTCGACGGGCGTCCGTCGCGGCGCGTGACCGACGCGGCCCCGGAGAACGCGTAGCCGTAGCCGTAGACCGTGCGGATGAACTCCGGCGAGCGCGCGTCGTCGCCCGTGGCCGAGCGGATCTCGGCGATCAGCGTGGGAAGGTTCACGTCCGAGACGACGGTGTCGGGCCAGAGGCGCTGGTGAAGCTCGGCCTTCGGGATCGCGCGCGGGCGCGATTCCAGGAGCACCTGAAGGAGCTTGAACGCCTTGGGTGAGATCGCGACCGGCTTGCCTTCGCGCAGCAGCGCTCGACTCTCGGAATCGAGGGTCAGGTTGCCGAAGCGAAACGTCATGCACCAAAGAAAACACTATAACGCGCCGGCAGTTCCCCGATCGGGACGAACGCCGAAACGGCGCGGACGGGAACGCCGCGGGAGCGTTCGAGCCGTGGACGCGCGTGGTCGCCCGAAAGCGCAGCGGGACGGCTAAACGGGAATCGGCTCGAGGCGCGAGACGCGCGGTGAGAGCGACTCCGCGCCGCGCTCGGTGCAGACGATGTCGTCCTCGATGCGCACGCCGAACCGTCCGAGCAGATAGATCCCCGGCTCCGAGGTGAACGTCATGCCGGGCTCGAGGATCGTGCGGTTGTGTCCGACCATGTAGGGCGGCTCGTGCACGTCGACGCCGAGGCCGTGACCGAGGCGATGCGTGAAGTGCTCGCCGTATCCCGCCTTCTCGATGACGCGCCGCGCGGCGGCGTCGACCTCGGAGCACGGGACGCCCGGCGCGGCCGCGTCGATCGCGGCGGACTGGGCGTCGAGCACGATCGACCAGACCTTCCGGTACTCGTCCGTCGGCGTGCCGAAGAAGGTCGAGCGCGTGATGTCGTAGTAGTAGCCCTCGGGGCGGTCCCAGGCGTCGATCAGCACGGCCTGGTCCTTCTGGAGCGGGCGCGCTCCCGACGCGCCGTGCGGCAGCGCCGAGGACTCCCCGAACTGCACCACGTTCTCTCCGCCGAACGCCGAGGAGATGTCGGTCTCGAGGCTCCCCGGACGCAGCGTGGCGAAGGCCTTCCGGAAGCGGGGCAGCGCCACCTCGATCGCGTGGCGCATCATCTCCAGCTCCTCCGGCGACTTGATCATCCGCAGCGCCGCGAAGAGCGTCGCCGCGGAGACCGGGCGCCACCCCGTGCGCGACTGGAGCAGCCGCTCGACGTCGTCGTAGGCGGTCGAGGGCTCGACGGCGAGGATTCCGGAGGACGCCGGCAGCAGCGCCGCGGCCTTGGCGAAGGGATCCTCCGTCTCCTCCCAGGTGACCACCTTCTCGACGGCGGACATCCGGCGCAGCCGCTCGGCCTCGAAGGCGGGGCAGATCACGAAGGGGTCGCGATCCTGGAAGAGAAACAGGGCCGTCAGACGTTCGCTTCGGTGGAAGTCGATGCCGGTCAGGTAGAACAGGTTGGACGACGGGGTAGCGTACAGCGCGTTCGCGGATAGCGACGCCAGCCGCTTCCGGACGTCCTCGAGGCGACGGAGGTAGATTTCTCGCTTGGTCGACGTCATAGACATGGCGCGGATGCTAGCAGACTCGAGACGGAGGCGGGTTCGGACGCGGTTCGGCGCGTCCGCCGTGTTCCTGATTCTTCTCGTCGGGATCGCCGCGTGCCGCCGGGGCGGCCTCTCCGCACCCGGCGCGCCGGTCGTGCTGATCTCCGTCGACACGCTGCGTGCCGACCACCTGCCGGCGTACGGCTACAAGGGCGTCGAGACTCCGAATCTCGACGCCCTCCGCAGGGACTCCGTTCTCTTCGAAAACGCCTACTCGCACGTCCCGCTCACGCTCCCGTCCCACGTCTCGATCTTCACCGGCCTCCTCCCGCCGCAGAACGGGGTGCGGGACA
>Ga0068859_100000675_pt1 | contig 34217 bp, 24 predicted proteins | sample KBSSwiS22_FD_66585 | JGI IMG/M metagenome (GOLD analysis project Ga0068859, IMG submission 66585) | Switchgrass rhizosphere microbial communities from Kellogg Biological Station, Michigan, USA - KBS Switchgrass S2-2 | ecosystem: Host-associated > Plants > Roots > Rhizosphere > Soil ... | reverse complement strand
GTGACGAAGGTTTCCAGCAGCACCCGGTCGTCGCCGAACGAGGCGGCCGCCTCGCGCCGGCAGCTGGTCAGCGCCTCCAGGAACTCGGCCTTGGCGTCGACCCTGCGCATCCCCTTGCCGCCGCCGCCGGCCACCGCCTTGATTAGCAGCGGATAGCCGATGGCGTCGGCTTCCTTGGCCAGCCTGGCCTCGGACTGGTCGGCGCCCAGGTAGCCGGGGGTCACCGGCACCCCGGCCTTGGCCATCAAGGCCTTGGCGGCGTCCTTCAGCCCCATGGCGCGGATGGCGGAGGGCGGCGGGCCCACCCAGGTCAGGCCCGCGGCGATCACCGCCTCGGCGAACTCGGCGTTCTCCGACAGGAAGCCATAGCCCGGGTGGATGGCGTCGGCGCCCGCCTCGCGGGCCGCGGCCAGGATTTTCTCAGCCACGAGATAGCTCTCCCGCGCCGGCGCGGGGCCGATGGCCACGGCGACGTCGGCTTCGCGCACGTGCAGCGACCGGGCGTCCGCCTCGGAATAGACGGCGACGGCGGCGAGGCCCATCCGGCGGGCGGTGCGGATGACGCGGCACGCGATCTCGCCGCGATTGGCGATCAGCAGGGTTCCGATCATCGTCACATCCGGAAGATGCCGAAGCGGGGCGCCTCGGGAATGGGGGCGTTCAGGGCCGCGGAGATGGAGAGGCCCAGTACGTCGCGGGTCTGAGCCGGGTCGATGATCCCGTCGTCCCAAAGCCGGGCGGTCGCGAAATAGGGGCTGCCTTCTTGCTCGTAGCGTTCGCGGACGGGCGCCTTGAAGGCCTCTTCGTCGGCCTTCGACCAGGCCTGCCCGCGGGCCTCCAGGCCGTCCCGGCGGACCGTGGCCAGCACGCTGGCGGCCTGCTCGCCGCCCATCACCGAGATGCGGGAGTTGGGCCAGCTCCAAAGGAAGTGGGGGCGGAAGCCGCGGCCGCACATGCCGTAGTTGCCGGCGCCGAAGGAGCCGCCGATCAGCACCGTGAACTTGGGCACGCTGGCGGTGGAGACGGCGGTCACCAGCTTGGCGCCGTCCTTGGCGATGCCGCCGGCCTCGTATTTGCCGCCGACCATGAAGCCCGAGATGTTCTGCAGGAACACCAACGGGATGCGCCGCTGGCAGGCGAGCTCGATGAAGTGGGCGCCCTTCATCGCGCTCTCCGAGAACAGCACGCCGTTGTTGGCCAGGATCGCCACGGGGAAGCCCCAGATGCGCGCAAAGCCGCACACCAGCGTCGAGCCGTAAAGGGCCTTGAACTCGTCGAACTCCGAGCCGTCGACGATGCGGGCGATCACCTCATGCACGTCGTAGGGCGCGCGCACGTCCGTGGGGACGAGGCCGTAGAGTTCCTCGGGGTCGTAGGCCGGCGGCCGGGGCGGCTGCAACGCCATCTGCTGCGGCTTGACGATGTTCAGGTTGGCGACGATGCGACGGACGATGGCCAGCGCATGCTCGTCGTTCTCGGCCACATGGTCCACCACGCCGGACTTGCGCCCGTGGGTTTCGGCTCCGCCCAGCTCCTCGGCGCTGATGATCTCGCCCGTGGCGGCCTTCACCAGCGGCGGGCCGCCCAGGAAGATGGTGCCCTGGTTGCGGACGATCACGGACTCGTCGCTCATCGCCGGGATGTAGGCGCCGCCCGCCGTGCACGAGCCCATGACGCTGGCGATCTGCGGTATGCCCTTGGCGCTCATCTGCGCCTGGCTGAAGAAGATGCGCCCGAAATGGTCCCGGTCCGGGAAGATTTCCGCCTGGTGGGGCAGGTTGGCGCCGCCGGAATCCACCAGGTAGACGCAGGGCAGCCGGCAGGTCTCGGCGATCTCCTGCGCCCTCGTGTGCTTCTTCACCGTGATCGGGAAGTAGACGCCGCCCTTCACGGTGGCGTCGTTGGCGATGATCATCACCTCGCGCCCGCTCACCCGGCCGACGCCGGCGATCAGGCCCCCGGCCGGCGCCTCGTCTTCGTACATGCCGTTGGCGGCCAGCTGGCCCACTTCGAGGAACGGCGAGCCGGGGTCCAACAGATGCAGCACCCGGTCGCGCGGCAGCAGCTTGCCGCGGCCAAGATGGCGCGCGCGGCTTTCCTCGGGGCCGCCCAGCGCCGCCCGGGCGACGCGCGTGCGCAGGTCGGCGACCAAGTTGCGGTTGACCTCGGCGTTGGCGGCGAACGCCTCGGAGCGCAGGTCGAGCTTGGTGGCGAGTTTGGGCACGGTGCGAAGGCTTCTGATCTCTGTCCGAGGGCCTGACGGCGCCGCTCTTGCGGCCTCAGGTTAGGCGGCCCTCCACCCCTTCGGAAAATTGTGTTTTGATGTGGAAAACCATAAACAGCGTTTATGATCGAGCGTTACCAGCTGCGGTACTTCCTGGCCGTCGTCACCGCCGGCAACTTCTCGCGCGCCGCCGCGCAAGTGAACGTCTCCCAGCCCGCGCTGTCGGTGGGGATCGCCAAGCTGGAGGCGACGCTGGGCTCGCGCCTCTTCCGCCGCAACAGCCAGCGGGTGCACCTCACCGAAGCAGGCGCGCGCCTGCTTGCGCGGGCGCGCCTGATCGAGCGCGAGTTCAATTCCCTGTCTGACGGGCTGGAGGACCAGGCGCCGCGCGCGATCCTTAGGCTGGGGCTGCTGAGCACCTTTCCCACCCGCCTTCTGGCCCAGGTGGTCCAGGCCAACGCCGCCGCCGAAGCCCCGGACGCGCTGGAAGTCGTCGAGGGGGTGGAGCGCGACCTGGTCGAGCGGCTGCAGCGCCGGCGCATCGACCTGGCCTTGACCCTGCTTCGGCCCAACGAGGCCCGCTTCCCCAGCCTGGAGCTGTTCGTCGAGGGCTACAGCCTGGTCCTGCCGCCGGGCCACCCGCTGGCCGGCCAGGCCGAGGCGCCTGGGGAGGCCTTCGCCGACGACACCATGATCGTGCGGCGCAACTGCGAGGTGCTGTCGGAGACCAGCCGCTATTTCACCGCGCGCGGCGTGCGCCCGCGTTTCAGCTTCCGCTCCACCCACGACGACCGCACCTTCGCCCTGGTCCGCGCCGGCCTGGGCGTGGCGCTCGCGCCCGACAGCTGCGTGGGCGAGGGGCTTTGCGCCATCAAGCTGGCCGGCTTCAACCACCAGCGGCGCGTCGGCCTGCTGTTCGCCGACGAGGCGTTGTGCGAGGCCGCCTCGCCGACGCTCGCAGCGCTGAGGGCGCTCCAGGATTCGTGCTAGGCGGGGGCGCCCGTCGGATTCACAGGGACCCCGGTCAGGTGGCGAACGATCTCTACACGCGGTTCTCGAAAAGCTTCGCGGCGCACGGCGCGCGCCCCTTCATCGCCGAAGATGATCGCCGGTGGAATTACGCCGAGGTCGAGGCGGCGACGGGCCGGATCGCGGGCCGGCTGCGCGCGCTCGGCTTCAAGCCTGGCGACCGGCTGCTCGCCCAGACGGAGAAATCGGTCGAGGCTCTGATCGTCTATTTCGCCTGCATCCGCGCGGGCGGCGCCTACCTGCCGCTGAACGTCGACTACACCGAGGCGGAGCTGGCCTATTTCTTCGCCGACGCCGAGCCTTCGATCGCGGTGTGCCGGCCGGCCTCATCGCCCCTGTTCGAGCGGCTGGCGGCGGGCAAGCTCCGCGTGGAGACGGTCGAGTCCCTGTTCGCGGCCGCTCCCGCCGAGGTGGCTGCGCCGGTCCCGCGTCAGCGCGACGACATCGCCGCCATCCTCTACACCTCCGGCACCACCGGCAAACCCAAGGGCGCCATGCTCAGCCAGGGCAACCTGGTTTCGAACGCCGAGACCCTGGTGGAGCTCTGGCGGTTCACGCCGCAGGACCGGCTGATCCACGCCCTGCCGATCTTCCACGTGCACGGGCTGTTCGTGGCCGTCCATTGCGCCCTCTTCTCCGGCGCGGCGATGGATTTTCTGCCGCGCTTCGAGCCGGCGGCTGTGATCGCCAAGATGGCGCAGGCCAGCGTGCTGATGGGCGTCCCAACCTTCTACACCCGCCTGCTGGCGGAGCCGGGCTTCACCTGCGAGACGGCGGCCGGGATGCGCCTGTTCGTGGCCGGCTCCGCGCCGCTGTCGGCCGACACCTTCCGCGCGTTCGAGGCGCGCACCGGCGAACGGGTGCTGGAGCGCTACGGCATGACCGAGACCGGCATGCTGACCTCCAACCCCTATGAGGGCGGGCGGCGCGCGGGCAGCGTCGGCCGGCCGCTCCCGGGCGTGGAGCTGCGCGTGGCCGACGCCGAGACCGGCGAGCCGATGGCTCAGGGCGAGGTGGGCGTGGTCGAGGTTCGCGGTCCCAACGTCTTCCTGGGCTACTGGCGCAATCCTGAGAAGACGCAGGCCGAGTTCCGCCCCGACGGCTTCTTCGTCACCGGCGACATGGGCCTTATCGAGCCGGACGGCTACGTCCGCCTGGTCGGCCGGGCAAAGGACCTGATCATCACAGGCGGCCTGAACGTCTATCCGGCGGAGGTGGAGGCCGTGCTCGACGACCGGCCCGACGTGGCCGAGAGCGCGGTGATCGGCCTGCCGCACCCCGATTTCGGCGAAGCGGTGGTGGCGGTGGTCAAGCCCGCCGAGGGCTTCGACGAGGCTCGCGTCCGCGCCGCGCTGCGCGAGCAACTCGCCGGCTTCAAGACGCCGAAGCGGATCGTGGCCATGGACGCCCTGCCGCGCAACACCATGGGCAAGGTGCAGAAGAAGTTGCTGCGCGAGCAGTTGGCCGGGCTGTTCACGGACGCTTAGATGGGCGGCGCTGCGACGGCGAGGGGAGCGGCATGGATTTTCGGCTGAGCGACCAACAGGCGCAGGTGCGCGACGCCGTCGCCGCCATCTGCCGCCGGTATGGAGACGACTACTGGCTGACCCGCGACCGGGAGGGCGGCTTTCCCGAAGACTTCTACCGCGAGTTCGCCGAGGGCGGCTGGCTGGGCATCTGCTATCCGGAAGCCTACGGCGGCGCCGGCCTCGGCCTGGCGGAGGCCGCGGTGATGATGCGCGCGGTGGCGGAATCCGGCGCCGGCATGTCCGGGGCCTCGGCGATCCACGTGAACATCTTCGGCCTCTATCCGGTGCTGGTGTTCGGCTCCGAGACGCAGAAGCAGCGGATGCTGCCGCCGATGATCGCCGGCCGCGAGAAAGCCTGCTTCGGCGTCACTGAGCCGGACGCCGGGCTCAACACCACCCGTCTCAAGATGCGCGCCGAACGGCGGGGCGACCGCTATGTCGTCAACGGCAAGAAGGTCTGGATCTCCACCGCCCAGGCGGCCCACAAGATCCTGTTGCTGGCCCGCACCACGCCAATCGACGAGGTCAAGACGCCGACGCAGGGGCTGAGCCTGTTCTACACCGACCTCGACCGCAGCCGCGTGGACGTGCGCGAGATCGACAAGATGGGTCGCAAGGCCATCGACTCGAACGAGCTGTTCTTCGACGGCCTGGAGATCCCGGAGGAGGACCGCATCGGCGAAGAGGGGCGGGGGTTCGAATACATCCTGCACGGCATGAACCCGGAGCGGGTGCTGCTGGCGGCTGAGGCCATCGGCACCGGCGCGGCGGCGCTGGCGCGGGCGGCCCAATACGCCAAGGACCGCGTGGTCTTCGATCGGCCGATCGGCCAGAACCAGGCGATCCAGCATCCGCTGGCGCAGAACTGGCTGGAGCTGGAGGCCGCTTGGCTGATGACCCAGAAGGCGGCCTGGGAATACGATCAGGGGGTCCAGACCGGCGTCACCGCCAACGCCGCCAAATACCTGGCGGGGGAGGCGGGCTTCAACGCCTGCCAGCGCGCGGTGATGACCCACGGCGGCTACGGCTACGCCAAGGAATACCAGGTGGAGCGCCTGCTGCGCGAGGTGCTGGTGCCGCGGATCGCCCCCATCACTCCAGAGCTGATCCTCTGCTTCATCGCAGAGCGGGCGCTGGGCCTGCCGAAGTCGTACTAAGCCCCCCGCGCCCTTGCGTCCGTCCCGGCTCGCCCGGCCGGGTCCAGCGCCTGGCTGATGGCCTCGATCAGGCGCTCGGCCCGGATCGGCTTGGCCACCAGCCCGTCCACGCCGCAGGCCCGGTATTCGGCCACCTGATGGGTCATCACATTGGCCGACAAGGCCAGGATCGGAGTGCGCGGCAGGCCTTCGCGCGCCTCGCGCAGGCGGATCATGCGGGTCGCTTCCACGCCGTTCAGGCGCGGCATCTGGATGTCCATCAGGACAAGGTCGAAACGATCGCGTGCGAAAGCCTCCACCGCCTCCTGACCATCCGCGACAAGGGTCAGGTCCAGGCCGAACGGCTCCAGCAGGGCGGCGACGATCTGCCGATTGGTCTCGTTGTCGTCGGCCACCAGCACGCGCGACGGGACGTCGTCGGCCAGAGGCGGGGCCCGGGTGGGGATCGTCGCCTCATCGGCGAAAGCCGCGCGCGGAAGCGGCAGGCTGAAACGGAAGGCGGAACCCTTGCCCGGCCGGCTCTTGACGATGATCTCGCCATCCATGCGGCGGACAAGCTCGCGGCAGATGGCCAGCCCGAGGCCCGTCCCGCCGATTCGGCTCGTGCTTGACGCGTCCACCTGGGCGAACTTGTCGAAGATGTCCTTCTGCCGGTCCAGGCGGATGCCCACGCCCGTGTCCTTCACGTCGAAGTCGACGACGGACGGGCGAGAGGTGACGCGGACGGTGACGCCGCCGGCGTCGGTGAACTTCACCGCGTTGGAGCAGAGGTTGCCCAGCACTTGGCGGAGCCGAAGGGCGTCGCCGCGCCGAGAGCCTGCGCTCGCCGCGTCCATGACGATGTCGAAGCTCAGGCCCTTCTGCGCGGCCAGCACCGCGAAGGGTTCGCAGACGGCGTTGACCGTGGCCGCAAGGTCGAAGGGCGCGGCCTCGATCTCCATTTGGCCGGCCTCGATTTTCGACAGATCGAGGATGCTGTTGAGGATCTCCAGAAGCGCTTCTCCGCACTGGCGGATCGTCGCCAGCCTCGCAGCCTGCACCTCGTCCGCCGCGCTCATGGCCATCACCTGAGCCATGCCGAGTACGCCGTTCAGAGGCGTGCGGATCTCGTGGCTCATGTTGGCCAGGAACTCGCTCTTGGCCCGGCTGGCGGACTCGGCCGCCTGGCGCGCCAGCTCCAGCGCCGCCTCACGCTTCCGGATGCGGTCGGCCATGTGGTTGAAGCTCTCGCCGAGGTCGGCGATCTCGTCGCGTCCGACAACCGCCACCTGAACCTCCTCCCCGCGCCCCAGCCGCTCGGCCGCGGCGCAAAGCGCGGCGATCGGCCGGGTCACCTGCCGGGCCAGAATCCGCGCGCCGGCCGCGAGCGCCAGACCTGCGGCGCCCAACAGCACGACCAGACCGAGGCTGAGGGCGCCCGTCGCGAGCGCCTCGCGCCCCGCATGCGGGGCGTTACGCTCCAACGGCAGATAAACCACGCCCAACATGGCCAAGAGCACGATGGCGAAAAGGATCAGCAGGTAGACGGTGAACTTGGTGCGCAGGCGGCGGAACTGGAGCGCGGCGGCGCCTCCGCCCAAGGCGGAAGGGGGACGACGCCCGCGAAAGCGGACACGTCTGATCTCCTCCAGTGCCGGCAAGTCTTTGACCCGCTCTCTTCGAAATGCAGCCGAGCGTGCCTAAGATGTTCTAACGCCATGTGAATGGCTGAATGCGCAGTCTGCATGCCTGGCCGGCGAACGCTTGTCACAGAACTGTAAAAAATAGTTGCCCCACATGCCCTCGGCGCTGCGCGAGTTTTCGGACGGAACTCGAAACCTCTTTTTGGCCGCTCGAGCCCTAAGCTCAAATTGATCCGTGGGGCAAAATCAGGCTTGAGCGCGGGTCGGGATAATGGTTCTTGCGCCGCAAGCCGTACGGCGTGTTCCGCGACACAGTTGGCGAGGTTCGATGCCGCAAAGATCGCCGGGTTTGCTCGCGCTCGCCTTGGTGGCGGCCCTCGTCGGCTGCGCGAAGAAGGACCGGTCCCCGCCGTCGGCGCAGGAAGCCGGCTATGTCGTCGTGTCTTCCCAGGCCGTGCCCCTGGAGATCGAACTCGCCGGGCGCACCACCGCCTTCGAGACCGCCGACGTGCGCCCGCAGGTGAGCGGGGTGATCCTTGCTCGCCGCTTCGAGGAAGGGTCCATCGTCAGCAAGGGCCAGACGCTCTACGAGATCGATCCCAGCCTCTATCGTGCGGCTGCGGCCCAAGCGAGCGCCAACCTGGCGGCGGCCAAGGCGAGCCACGCCGCCGCCGAGGCCAGGGCCGCGCGTTACAAACCGCTGGCGGACATCGAGGCGGTCAGCAAGCAGGACTACACCGACGCGCTGGCCCAATCCCGGCAGTCGGCGGCCCAGGTCAAGCAGGCCGAGGCGGCGTTGCAGACGGCGAACATCAACATGAGGTTCACCCGGGTGCCCGCGCCGATCAGCGGCCGGATCGGACGCTCCCTGGCGACCGCCGGCGCGCTGGTGACCAACGGGCAGGCCGCGGCGCTGACTTCGATCCAACGGCTGGATCCGATCTTCGTCGACATCCAGCAGTCCAGCGCCGAACTCGTAGTCCTGCGCCAACAGCTCGCGCGAGGCGGGATCGCGCCAGTCTCCAGTCCGGTCCGCCTGATGCTTGAAAGCGGCATGGCCTACCCGCTGGCCGGACGGCTGGAGTTCTCCGAGGCGCTGGTGGATCCGACCACGGGCTCGGTGACGCTGCGCGCGCGCTTCCCCAATCCCGACGGCCTTCTGCTGCCCGGCATGTTCGTTCGCGCACGCCTGGTCCAGGCAGTGGCGCCCAACGGCATATTGGTCCCGCAACAGGCGGTCTCCCGCACCGCGGCAGGCGAGGCCAGCGTGCTTCTGGTCGGCCCGGGGAACACGGCGGTTCCGCGGATTATCCGCGCCGAGCGGACCATCGGCGACAAGTGGCTGGTCACTCAGGGCCTGGCGCCGGGCGACAAGGTGATCTCCGAGGGTCTGGGCAAGTTAAGGCCCGGGTCGAAAATCCGGCCCGTCCCGGCCGGTTCCCCGCCGCAATCGCCGAGCCGCGCGAAAGGCTGACGGGGGATGATCTCGCGCATCTTCATCGATCGCCCGGTCTTCGCGTGGGTGATCGCCCTGCTGATCATGATGGCCGGCGCATTCGGAGTGGCCGGGCTGGCGGTGGAGCAATATCCGGACATCGCGCCGCTGCAGGTGAACATCCGCGCCAACTATCCGGGCGCCTCCGCCGAGGTTTTGGAGTCCAGCGTCACCCAGGTGATCGAGCAGCAGCTCACCGGCTTGGACGGCCTGCTCTATTTCCAGTCAGTCTCGAACTCCGCCGGGTCGCTGACCATCAACGTCACCGTGGACAAGGGGGTGAACCCGGACTTCGCCCAGGTCCAGGTGCAGAACAAGGTGCAGCAGGCGCTGCCGCGGCTTCCCCAGGAGGTCCAGCAGCAGGGGGTGACGGTCACCAAGTCCAATCCGGACCTCCTGACCGCGGTGGCGCTCTATGACGAGACCGACCGCGCCTCCAGCCAGGAGATCAACGACCTTATGATCTCCGATTTCCAGGAGACCATCGGACGCATTCCCGGCGTGGGCGACGCACCCTCGTTCGGCTCGCAGAACGCCATGAGAATATGGTTGGACCCCTACAAGCTGGCCAGCTTCAGCCTCATGCCGTCGGACGTCATCTCGGCGCTCAAGGCGCAGAACGCCCTGATCCCCGCAGGAGAGCTCGGGGGCCAGCCCGCCGTAGCGGGCCAGGCGCTGAACGCCACCGTCACGGCGCAGTCGCGACTTTCGACGCCCCAGCAGTTCGAGGCGATCGACCTCAAGGTCATGCCCGACGGCTCGCGCGTGACGCTTGGACAGGTGGCGAGGGTGCAAATCGGCGCCGAGAACTTCGGCTCCATCAGCCGGGGGAAAGGCCATCCGGGCGCCGCCCTGAGCGTGAGCCTCGCCCCGGGGGCCGACGCGCTCAAGACCAAGGAGCTCCTCATGAAAACGGTCGATCGGCTTAAGGCCGGTCTGCCGCCGGGCTACAAGGTCGCCTATCCCAACGACACGACAGCCTTCATCAAGGTCTCGGTGCGCGAGGTGATGGAGACGCTCTTCGAGGCGATCTTCCTCGTCGTCGTCGTCATGTTCGTCTTCCTGCAGAGCTGGCGGGCCACCTTGGTGCCCGCGATCGCCGTGCCTGTGGTGCTGCTCGGCACGTTCGGCGTGCTGGCGGTCACCGGCTGCAGCATCAATGTGCTGACCCTCTTCGCCATGGTGCTGTCCATCGGCCTGCTCGTCGATGACGCCATCGTCGTCGTCGAAAACGTCGAGCGGGTGATGAGCGAGAACCCGGGCATGTCGGCCCGGGATGCGACGATCATCTCCATGGATCAGGTGCAGACGGCGCTGATCGCCATCGCCATGGTGCTGTCGGCGGTGTTCCTGCCGATGGCCTTCTTCGGCGGGTCGGTGGGGGTGATCTATCGCCAGTTCTCCATCACCATCGTCTCGTCCATGGCGCTCTCGGTGCTGGTTGCGCTGGTGCTTTCGCCGGCGCTCACCGCGCATCTGCTGAAGCCGCACGCGGCGACGACCGAGCTTGGTGCGCTCGACCAGTTCCTGCGGCGCTATGGCGGCGCGTTCAATCGCTGGTTCCACCAGACCGCCCTGCAGTATGGGCAGGCGGTCCGACGCGTCGCGGAACACCGACGCATGCCGCTGATCGTCTATGGCGTGATCTGCGTGCTCCTGGCGGCGCTTTTCGGCCGCCTTCCCACCGGCTTCCTTCCGCAGGAGGACCAGGGCTTCGCGCGTATCCAGCTGACGCTTCCGGCCGGCACGCCGATGCAGAAGACCCTGGACGCGGCGGTCGCCGCCGAGCGCTACTTCGCGCGCTACGAGAAGGACAATGTCGACGGCGTCTACATGGTGGTCGGCGCAAGCCCCCAGGGCGCCGCACAGAACGCCGCCCGGGGCTTCATGGACTATAAGCCCTGGAACGAGCGGAAGGGCCGGGAAGGCGGCGCCGAGGCGATCGCGGCGAGGGCCAACAAGGCGTTGCCGGCCGAGCTGCGCGACGCCCAGGTCTTCGTGCTCAATCCGCCACCTGCGCGCGGGCTTGGCCTGTCGAGCGGCTTCACCATCGAACTGCTCAACTCGTCGGGGCTCTCGCGAACCGCCTTCAAGGCCAAGGCGGACGAGGTCGTCGCCGAGGCTCAGGACGATCCGGACCTCGCCGCGGTGCGTCTCAATCTGCTGGAGGACCGGCCCGCGTTGCAGGTCGATTTCCAACGCGACAAGGCCGGAGCGCTGGGGGTGAAGGCGGACGACGCCAACGCCACCATCACCACCGCCTGGGGTGGTTCCTACGTAAACGACTTCATCGACAGGAATCGCGTGAAGCGGGTCTACGTACAGGGCGACGCGCCGTTCCGCAGTCGCCCCGAGGACCTCAGCGCGTGGTTCGTGCGCACCTCGAACGGGACCATGGCCCCCTTGTCGGGTTTCGCCGACGTCAGCTGGTCCCGCTCTCCCATAAGCCTTTCGCGGTTCAACGGGATCTCGTCCTACGAGGTGCAGGGCGACGCGGCGCCGGGGCGCACCACCGGCGAGGCGATGAAGCGCATGGAGGAGATCGTCCACAAGGTGGGGGGGCTGGGGGTCGCCTGGAGCGGTCTCTCCTATCAGGAGCGCGTGTCGGGCGGTCAGGCGCCGTTCCTCTACGGCGTGTCGCTGCTGGTCGTGTTCCTCTGCCTGGCGGCGCTCTACGAAAGCTGGTCGATCCCATTGGCCGCGATCCTGATCATCCCGCTCGGCCTGATCGGCGCGACCTTGGCGGTGACGCTCCGCGGGCTGGGCAACGACGTCTATTTCCAGGTCGGCCTGCTGACGACCATGGGGTTGGCGACCAAGAACGCCATCCTGATCATCCAGTTCGCGGTCGCCGCGGAAAAGCAGGGCTTGAGCGCAATCGAGGCCGCCATGGAGGGCGCCCGGGTGCGCCTGCGTCCAATCTTGATGACCAGCCTGGCGTTCATCTTCGGCGTGCTGCCCCTGGCGATCGCCACCGGCGCCGGCGCCAAGAGCCGGATCGCCATCGGCACGGCGGTGATCGGCGGCATGCTGACGGCCACGGCGCTCGCCATCTTCTTCGTGCCGATGTTCTACGTCCTGGTGCGGCGGTTCTTCGGACCCAGGGCCGAGGCGGCTGCGGCGTGAAGCGCCGCCTGGCTCTCGCCTTGGCGGCCGCGACGCTAAGCGGCTGCACCCTGGCGCCGCCCGACGTGCGACCGGCGCCGGCCGTCCCCTCGGCCTGGCCGACCGGACCGGCCTATCCGCACGCCGGGTCCGCCCAGCCGTCGGCGCTCAGCTACCGCGAGGTCTTCCGCGACCCGCAGCTGGCGGGCCTGATCGAGCGTGCGCTGAGCGACAACCAGGACCTCCGCGCGGCGCTGGAAAACGTGGAGCTCGCGCGGGCGCGCTACCGCGTGCGGCGGGCCGACCTGCTGCCGCACCTGGAGGCGGGCTTCAGCGCCGTGGAAAGCCGCAGCGGCGCAGCCTCGGGCCTGAGCGGCGCCGGAGCCGGCGCCGAGCGCATGCACCAGGCCGACCTGTCGCTGGCCAGCTTCGAGATCGACCTGTTCGGCCGGCTACGGAGCCTGAGCCGTTCGGCGTTCGAGCAATATCTGGCGACTGCGGAGAATGCGCGCGGCGCGCGCCTGACCCTGGCCGCGGAGGTCGCCCGAGCCTATTTTGCGCTGGCCGCAGACCGCTCCTTGCTGGTCGTCTCGACCGACACCGTCGCCAGCGCCGAGCGCACGGTGGCGCTGACGCGGGCCAGGCTCCAAGGCGGTGTGGCGCCGCGGACCGACCTGACCCAGGCCGAGACCCTGCTCGACCAGGCGCGCTCGGACCGCGAGCAGCGGCTCACCCAGGTCGCCCAGGATCGCAACGCCCTGGAGCTGCTGGTCGGCGGCCCCATCGCGGACGCGGCGCTGCCCTCCGGCATAGAGGCCGTCGACGGCCTGGTGGCCGAGGTCCCGGCGGGCCTGGACAGCCGCATCCTGCTGCGCCGGCCCGACGTGGTCGCCGCCGAGCACCTGTTGCGCGCCGCCAACGCCGAGATCGGCGCGGCCCGGGCGGCCTTCTTCCCCACGGTCAGCCTCACCGGCCTGGCCGGCGTCGCCAGTCCGGCGCTTTCGACCCTGTTCGACAGCGGGCGCTCCACCTGGGCGGGGGAAGGCGCGGCTTCGGCGCCCATCTTCCGGGGAGGGGGGCTCGTGGCCGGCCTGGCCGGGGCGCAGGCGCAGCGCCGCCAGGCGGTGGCGGGCTACCAATCGGCGATCCAGTCGGCGTTCCGCGACGTGGCCGACGCGCTCGCGCGCCGCGGCACTATGGAGGCCCAGCTCGCCGCGCAGCGCGACCTGCTCGCCGCCGCCACGACCGGCTACGATCTCGAGATCGCCCGCTACCGCGCGGGCGTCGAGCCGTTCCTAAGCACCCTGGTGGCCCAGCGGACGCTCTACGCCGCGCGGCAGAGCCTGGCGACGGCGCGCCTGACGCGGGCGCAGAACCTGGCGACCCTCTACGAGGCCTTGGGCGCGGACCCTCTGATCACGACGCCTTCCAGGTCTGCGCGACGGCGCTGATGGCGCTATTTGTTCTCCAGACCGTCTCAAGCGTTGGCCAAACAAGCGCCGGAATGGTTGACCCGCCACGTTCTAATCAGCTCTAGCCCCGCGGGGCTCTTTCCAAGGAGGCCGAATGGCCGGGGCCGCAAAGTCGCGTTTCGCTCGCTTCTCGCAGATCTCCTCGAAGCGGCCCTGGATCGCGCTTCTGGTCCTGATCCTCCTGGCCCTCGCCGTTTGGGGCGCGTGGCATCTCGCGCACAACGCCAGGAACGCCGGGTCGGAGGGCGGCTTCGGCCGGCGCGGCGCGCGGCCGCCGACCACGGTGGGCGTGGCCGTGGCGACGGTGGCGGACGTTCCCGTCACGCTGGACGCCCTGGGGACGGTGACGTCGGCGGCGACGGTGACGGTGCGGCCGCAGGTCTCGGGCGAAATCGTCGAGATCCGCTTCCGCGAGGGTCAGATCGCCAAGCGCGGCCAGACGCTCGCGGTCATCGACCCCAAGCCGCTGGAGATGGCGCTGATGCAGGCGCGCGGACAGCTCGCCCGCGACGAGGCCCAGCTCGCCAACGCCCGACTGACGCTGCAGCGCTACCGCACCCTGCTGGCGCAGGACTCCATCGCCCGCCAGGAAGTCGACACCCAAGCGGCCACGGTGAAGCAGCTCGAGGGGGTCGTGCTTTCGGACCGTGCGGCGGTGGGGACGGCGAGGATCAACCTCGGCGACGCCCATGTGACCGCGCCGATCACCGGCCGGCTGGGCCTGCGCGCGGTGGACGTGGGCAATGTCATCTCGGCCGGCGACGCCAACGGCCTGGTGGTTCAGACCCAGGTCTCGCCGATCGACGTCACCTTCACCGTGCCGCAGGACCAGGCTCCGGAGATTTGGCGCCGCTCGGCCAGGGCCATGCTTGCGGTGCAGGCCATGGACCGCAACCGCTCGGCGGTGCTGGCCACGGGAACCTTCTCCACCCTGGACAACCAGGTCGACCCGACGACCGGCACGGTGCGGGCCAAGGCGCGGTTCGCCAACGCCGACGGCGCGCTGTTCCCCAACCAGTTCGTCAACGTCCGCCTGACGCTGGCGACCCAGCACAATGCGGTGGTCGTGCCGCTGCCGGCCCTGCGCACCGGTCCGAACGGCGACTTCGTGTGGATCGTGCGGCCCGGCCAGACCGTCACCCAGCGGGCCGTGAAGCGCGGCCCGACCACGTCGACCCAGGTGGTGATCCTGTCGGGGCTGTCCGCCGGCGAGCGGGTGGTCACCGAGGGCGGCGACCGGCTGACCGAAGGCGGCCGCATCCTGCTGCCCGGTCAGACCCGTGGCGGCCGACGCCGCGGCGAGGGCGGTGGCTGGCGCGGGCGGCAGGCGCAAGGCGGCCAGGCCCAGGAGGCTCGAGGCGGCGCCGCTGAGCCCGACCGGACTCCGAGCGGGGGGACCGAAACGCCCGCCACGACTCCGCCGCCGCGCGCCGAGGACGGCGCTCCGGCGCCGGCCCCGCCTCCCGCGGCGCAAGGCGCCGCCGGCGGCGGCGGCTGGCGTCCGTCGCCGGAGATGATGGCGGCGCGCCAGGCGATGCGGCAGGCCTGCGCCGCCGACATGCAGCGCCTGTGCCCCGGGCAGGAGGGACGCGAGGCTTTCGCCTGCCTTCGCGAGAAGGCGGCCGAGGCCGGCTCCGCCTGCCGTGACGCCATCGCACGCATGCCGCGGCGCGGGCCGGGCGGCGGCCAGGGCCCCGGCTGATGTCCGAGCCCAACGAGGCTTCGCCGGCGGCGGCCGCGCCTCCTGGCGGGGGCCCGTCCCGGCCCTTCATCCTTCGACCGATCGCCACCTCGCTGCTGATGGTGGCGATCGTGCTCGCGGGCTTGGTGGGCCTGCGGCTGATGCCGCTGTCGGCGCTGCCGGAGGTGGATTACCCGACCATCCAGGTCCAGACCCTGTATCCGGGCGCCAGCCCCGACGTCATGGCCCAGACCGTGACCGCGCCGCTCGAGCGGCAGCTCGGCCAGATGCCGGGCCTGCAGCGGATGAGCGCGGTCAGCTCCGCCGGCGCCTCCACCGTCACCCTGCAGTTCGATCTCTCCGTCTCTCTCGACGTGGCGGAGCAGGAGGTGCAGGCGGCGATCAACGCTGGCGGCGCCCTGCTGCCCGCCGACCTTCCGGCGCCGCCCGTCTACGCCAAGGTGAACCCGGCCGACGCCCCGATCCTGACACTGGCGGTGACCTCCGACACCCTGCCATTGCCCGACGTGCAGAACCTGGTGAACACTCAGCTGGCCCAGAAGATCAGCCAGGCTTCCGGAGTGGGGCTGGTGACGCTCAGCGGCGGCCAGCGGCCGGCGGTCCGCATCCAGGTGGACACCCAGGCCCTGGCGGCTCGCGGCCTGGGCATGGACGCGGTGCGCAGCGCCATCTCCGCCGCCAACGCCAACGCCGCCAAGGGGTCCATCGACGGGCCGCTGCGCGCCTACGCCATCAACGCCAACGACCAGCTTCTCACGGCGGACGACTACAAGAGCCTGGTCGTCGCCTACCGCAACGGCGCCGCCATTCGCCTGTCCGACGTGAGCCAGGTGGTGAACTCGGCCGAGAACGTGCGCCTGGCGGCCTGGGCGAACATGACGCCGGCCATCGTCGTCAACGTGCAGCGCCAGCCCGGCGCCAACGTCATCAAGACGGTGGACGCCATCAAGCGCCAGCTTCCCCAGCTGACCGCCGGCCTGCCCGCCTCGGTGAAGGTGGCGGTGCTGTCCGACCGAACCCTGGGCATCCGCGCCAGCGTGCACCACGTGGAGCTGGAGCTGCTGCTCGCCGTCGCCCTGGTGGTGGCGGTGATCTTCCTCTTCCTGCACAGCCTGCGCGCCACAGCCATCGCAAGCCTGGCCGTGCCGGTCTCGCTGATCGGCACGCTGGGGGTGACCTATCTGCTGGGCTACAGCCTCAACAACCTGTCGCTGATGGCGCTGACCATCGCCACCGGCTTCGTGGTCGACGACGCCATCGTCATGCTGGAGAACATTTCCCGCCACGTGGAGGAGGGCGAGAGCCCCTTCGCCGCGGCCTTGAACGGCGCCCGTCAGATCGGCTTCACCATCATCTCGCTGACGGTGTCCCTGATCGCCGTCCTGATCCCGCTGCTGTTCATGCAGGAGGTGGTGGGCCGGCTGTTCCGAGAGTTCGCCGTCACGCTCGCCATCACCATACTGATCTCGGCGGTCGTCTCGCTGACCCTGACGCCCATGCTGGCGGCCCGCTGGCTGAAGCCGGAAAGCGAAGTCCCGCAGGGCGCTGTCGGGCGCCGCGCCCAGGCGCTCTACGAGCGGCTGCTCGCCCGCTACGACCAGGGACTGACCTGGGTCTTGGACCGCCAGCGGGCGACCCTGTTGGCGGCCATCGCCACCCTGGCGCTCACCGTGCTGCTCTACTTGGTGATCCCCAAGGGGCTGTTTCCGGTCCAGGACACCGGCCAGATCCGCGCCCAGGTGAGGGCCGCCCAGGACGTGTCCTTCTCGCGCATGAGCCAGCTCCAGAGCGCGGTGGCCGACGAGATCCTCAAGGACCCGGCGGTGAAGGACCTGAGTTCGCTGGTGGGCGTCGACGCCTCGGCCAACGCCATGCTGCACACCGGCCAGATGCTGATCGAGCTGAAGCCCGGCCACGGCTCCCAGGACCGGTTGATGGCCAGGCTCAAGGCCGCGGCGGCGCGCGTGCCGGGCGTGACCCTCTATCTGCAGCCCACCCAGGACCTGACCATCGACGCCGAGCTGGGTCCGACCCAGCACCGGGTCTCGCTCGAGGGCGCCGACACCGCCCAGGTGAAGGAATGGGCGGACAGGCTGGCGGCCGAGATGTCCAAGAGCCGCAAGCTGGCCAATGTCGTCACCGACGCCCAAGCGACCGCGCCGGCCATACTGGTGGACATCGACCGCGACACCGCCGCGCGGCTGGGCGTCAGCACCGCCGCCATCGACGACGTGCTCTATTCGGCCTTCGGCCAGCGGATCGTCTCGACCATCTTCACCGAGACAAGCCAGCATCGCGTGATCCTCGAAGCGCAGCCGGGGCTGGCCTCCACGCCGGGGGGGCTGGGGCTGATCCAGGTCCCCACCCAAGGCGGCGGCTCGACCCCTCTCTCGGCCCTGGCGACGATCCGCCAGATCGATGCGCCGCTGCAGGTCACCCACGTGGCCCAGTTCCCCGCCGCCACCGTGGGCTTCGACACCGCGCCGGGCGTCTCGCTCGGCGCGGCGGTGGACGCGGTGCGCAAGGCCGCCCGGTCGGCGGGCCTGCCGTCGGCGGTGCAGATGAACTTCCTGGGCGCGGCGGGCGCCTACCAGACCTCGCTCGCCAACCAGCTTTGGCTGATCCTGGCGGCGGTGGTGTGCGTCTATATCGTGCTGGGCGTGCTCTACGAGAGCTACATCCACCCGCTGACCATCCTCTCCACCCTGCCCTCGGCGGGGGCGGGCGCTTTGCTGGCGCTCCTGCTCACCGGCCATGAGCTCGGCGTGATCGCCGTCATCGGCCTGATCCTGCTGATCGGCATCGTGAAGAAGAACGCGATCATGATGATCGACTTCGCCATCGACGCGGAGCGCCAGGGTGGCAAGAGCCCGCGTGAGGCCATCCACCAGGCGGCCTTGCTGCGGTTCCGTCCCATCCTGATGACCACCATGGCGGCGCTGTTCGCCGCGGTGCCGCTGATGATCGGCCTGGGCGAGGGCGCGGAGCTGCGCCGGCCGCTGGGCGTGGCGATCTTCGGCGGGCTGATCGTCAGTCAGCTGCTGACCGTCTTCACCACGCCGGTGATCTATCTGTGGTTCGACCGGCTCGCACCGAGCAAGCGGGCGACCGGCGCCGCCGAGGGTGAGGCCGAACCGAGGCCGGCGCCGTGAACCTGTCGGCCCCCTTCATCCGACGTCCCATCGCCACCGTGCTGTTGACCCTCGGCCTGGCGCTGGCGGGCGTAGCGGCCTTCTTCGTGCTTCCGGTGGCGCCGTTGCCCAACGTCGACTTCCCGGCGATCTCGGTGAACGCCCGGCTGGCCGGCGCCAGCCCCGCGACCATGGCCTCCAGCGTGGCCACACCGCTGGAACGGCGCCTGGCGGTGATCTCCGGCGTCAACGAGGTCACCTCGTCCAGCTCCACCGGCTCGACCAACATCAGCCTGCAATTCGACCTGACGAAGAACATCGACCAGGCGGCGCGCGAGGTGCAGGCGGCGATCAACGCCGCGCGGTCGGATCTGCCGGCGAGCCTTCGTCAGAACCCGACCTATCGCAAGCGCAGCGCCGCGGCCATGCCGGTGATCATCCTGGCGCTGACCTCGGAGACCCGCAGCCCCGGCCAGATCTACGACGCCGCCAGCAATATCCTGCAGCAGCGCCTGTCGCAGATCGACGGTGTGGGCGAGGTGGAGATCGGCGGCTCGTCGCTGCCCGCCGTACGGGTCGAACTCTCGCCCTATGCGTTGAACGCCTACGGCCTGTCGGGCGAGGATGTCCGCGCCGCCATCCAGGCCGCCAGCGCCGACCGTCCCAAGGGCGCCGTCGAGGCGAGCGGCCAGCGCCTGCAGATCTACACGCCCGAGCCGGGTCACCGCGCGGCCGACTACCAGGACCTGGTGATCGCCTGGCGCAACGGCGCGCCGGTCCGGCTGAAGGACGTGGCCAGCGTCAGCGACGGGGTGCAGGACGTCCGCACGCTGGGCCTGTTCAACGGCAAGCCGGCGATCGTCGTGCTGGTCACCCAGCAGGCCGGCGCCAACGTCATCCGCACCGTGGACGCAATCCGCGCCGAGCTGCCGGCGCTGGCCCAGGAGCTGCCCGGCGACATCAAGGTGCAGGTGTCCTCGGACGCCACCGTCTCCATCCGCGCCTCGCTGCACGAGATCGAGATCACCCTGCTGATTTCGGTGGTGCTGGTGATCCTGGTGGTCAGCGCCTTCCTGCGCACCGCCCGGGCGACGGTGATCCCCGCCGTGGCCACCATCGTCTCGCTGCTCGGGACCTTCGGCGCCATGTATCTGCTGGGGTTCTCGATCAACAACCTGAGCCTGATGGCGCTGACGGTGGCCACGGGCTTCGTGGTCGACGACGCCATCGTCGTGCTGGAGAACACCGCGCGCCACCTCGAAGCCGGCATGGACCGTTTCAAGGCCGCCCTGCTGGGCGCGCGCGAGGTGGGATTCACCGTGCTCTCGATCAGCGTGAGCCTGGTGGCGGTGTTCATCCCGCTGCTGTTCATGGGCGGTCAGGCGGGCCGCCTGTTCCGGGAATTCGCCGTGACCCTGTCGGCGGCCGTGATGATCTCGCTCGTGGTCTCGCTGACCACCACGCCGATGATGTGCGCCTGGCTGCTACGCCGCGAGCGACGCGACCGGCCGCATAACCCGCTGTCGCGATGGGCTGAGGCCGGCTGGGACCGCACGCTCAGGGCCTATGCCGCCAGCCTCGACTGGGCGCTCGGGCACAAGGCGCTGGTGATGCTGATCCTGGCCGTGGCGGTCGGGCTGAACATCTTCCTGTACGTCGCCGCGCCTAAGGGCTTCTTCCCGCAGCAGGACAGCCGCCGGCTGAACGGCGGCCTTCGCGCCGACCAGAGCATCTCGGCCCAGGCCATGGGCCAGAAGCTCCGACAGCTGCAGGCCATCGTCGGCAGCGATCCCGCGGTGGCGACGGTGGTCGGCTTCACCGGCGGCGGCCGCGCCGGGGGCGGCTTCATGGCGGTGCAGCTCAAGCCGCCCGCCGAGCGCCCCGGCGTGACCGGCCAGGACGTTATCCAGCGTCTGCGCCCCAAGCTCTCGCGGGTGACGGGGGTTTCGCTGTTCCTCAACCCGCAGCAGGACGTGCGCATGGGCGGCCGCGGCGGCAACGCCCTCTACCAATACACGCTGAAGTCCGACAACGCCGCCGACCTGAAGGAGTGGACCACCAAGCTGACGAACCAGCTCAAGACCGACCCGACCGTCACCGACCTCGACAACGACGTGCAGGACAACGGGGTGGAGGCCTTCGTCGACCTCGACCACGACACCGCCGCGCGCCTGGGGATCTCGCCGCGCGATGTGGACAACGCCCTCTACAACAGCTTCGGCCAGCGGCAGGTCGCCACCCTCTATCAGGACGTCAACCAGTACAGCGTGGTGCTGGAGAACGGACCGGCGGGCGGCCAGGGACCCGAGGCCCTGGCCTACGTCAACGTGCCCGCGCGCGCGCCGGCCCGGGTGGTCGCGCCCGACCTCCAGGCGCCTCCCCGCTCGCCCTATGGCGCCATCGCAAGACCCGGGCCCGTCCCCGGCGCGCGCGGCGTCATCGCCACGCCCTATGCGCCGATCGGCGGCGGCGCGGCCGCCGCGCCCGCCGCGGCGCAACCCGACGCCGCTTCGGCCTCTTCCGCCAGCACGGCCACGGCCAATCCCGGGCTGAGGGACGCGGCCTCGGGCCTGGGGATCAGCACCGGCGCGGCGCGCATGGTCCCGCTCTCCGCGCTGGCCGACTTCAGCCAGCGCGCGGCGCCCGCCAGCATCAACCACCAGGATGTCCAGCTGGCCGGCACGATCTCGTTCAACCTGGGTCCGGGAAGCTCGCTCAGCCAGGTCGAAGGCGCGTTCCAGCGCGCCGAGGCCGCCATCGCCATGCCCACCAACGTCCGCGGAAGCTTCCAGGGCACGGCGCGCAACTACCAGCAGCAGAACCGCGACACGCCCCTGCTGATCGCCGCCGCCCTGATCACCATCTACATCGTCCTGGGCGTGCTCTACGAAAGCCTGATCCATCCCTTGACCGTGCTCTCGACCCTGCCCTCGGCGGGGGTCGGCGCGGTGGCCGCCTTGCTGCTGTTCAAGATGGAGTTCTCGCTGATCGCCCTGATCGGGGTCTTCCTGCTGATCGGCATCGTCAAGAAGAACGCCATACTGATCATCGACTTCGCGCTCGACGCGCAGCGGGCGCGGGGCCTGTCGGCGACCGAGGCCGTGCGCGAGGCCTGCCTGCTGCGCTTCCGGCCGATCCTGATGACGACGCTCGCGGCGGGCCTGGGCGCCCTGCCGCTGGCGATTGGTTTCGGCGAGGGCTCGGAGCTTCGACAGCCGCTCGGCGTGGCGATCATCGGCGGGCTGATCGCCAGCCAGGTCCTCACGCTGCTGACCACGCCGGTGGTCTACATCTACCTCGACCGGCTTCGCCCGCACCGCCGGGACGAGCGTTTCCTGAGCCGTGGCGGCGGGCCTGAACCCGCGCCGGCGGAGGTCTGATCCGCATGCGAACCCGTCTCGTCCGACCCCTTGTCGCCGCCGCCGTCGCGCTTGGCGCGCTCGCCGCCTGCGCCGTGGGCCCCGACTATCATCGTCCGAGCACGCCCCCGCTCGCCGTCGCCTTCAAGGAGCAGGGCTGGACGCCGGCCCAGCCGGCCGATCTCTCGCCGCGCGGCGACTGGTGGACCCTGTTCCAGGACCCGACGCTGAACGCGCTTGCGGCGCGGGTGGCGATTTCGAACCAGAACGTCGCCGCCGCCGAGGCCGCCTATCGCCAGGCGGAGGCTTTGGTGCGCGAGCAGCGCGCCAGCCTGTTCCCCACGATCGGCCTCGACGCCGGCGTCACCCGCTCCGGCGGCGGGCGCGGCGGGAGCAGCCAGGTGGTCTCCACGGGGGGCGGCTCCAGCTTGGTGACGGGCGGCGGCGGACGCAGCTCGACCACCTACCGCGCCAGCCTCGGCGGAAGCTGGGAGCCGGATGTCTGGGGCCGCATCCGGCGCTCGATCGAGGGCGCGCGCGGCGAGGCGCAGGCCAGCGACGCCGACCTCGCCGCCGCCCGCCTCTCCGCCCAAGGCGCGCTCGCCGCGGATTATTTCGGCCTGCGCCAGGCGGACGCCGAGATCGCCCTGCTGCGCGAGGTGGTGGAGGGTTACCGGCGCAGCCTGCAGATCGCCCAGAACCGCTACAACGCGGGCGTTGCGCCGCATTCGGACGCCCTGCAGGCGCAGAGCCAGCTCGCCAGCGCCCAGGCCGATCTGAATGACGTCACGCGCGACCGGGCCCAGTTCGAACACGCCATCGCAGTGCTGGTCGGGGAGACGCCCGAGGCGTTCAGCCTGGCCGCCGATCCGACATGGGCCGCCGCCTTGCCCGCCATCCCGGCGGGCGTGCCCTCGACCCTGCTGCAACGGCGCCCCGACATCGCCGCGGCCGAACGCCGGGCCGCCGCCGCCAGCGCCCAGATCGGGGTAGCGACCGCCGCCTACTTCCCGGACCTGACACTCACCGGCTCATATGGCTTCGCCACGACCGAGCTTGGCCAGCTGTTCGCCGCCTCCTCCAACGTCTGGTCGATCGGGGCCGCCGCGGCCCAGACCCTCTTCGACGCCGGCGCCCGTCGGGCGCGGGTGGCTCAGTCGCGGGGCGCCTACGACCAGGCCGTGGCGCAATACCGCCAGTCCGTGCTGGCCGCCTTGCAGGAGGTGGAGGACCAACTGGCCGCCCAGCGCGTGCTGAGCGCCGACTACGAGCTTCGCCGCCAGTCCGCCGGGGCTTCCCAGGCCGCCGCAACCATGGTGCTGAACCAGTACCGAGAAGGTCAGGTCGACTACACCAGCGTGGTGACCGCGCAGGCCACGGCGCTGAACGCTCGCCGGGCCCTGATCCAAGCCGCCGCCCAGCGCCGTACTGCGGCGGTTTCTCTGATCCAGGCGCTGGGGGGAGGCTGGAGCGCGCCCTTCTAATCGGTCGCTGGCGCTGATAAGGCGCTTGACCGTGAACGCGGCCCTCTACTTCGCGCCGGACGCCTATCTGCTGGACGGCCCGCGCCTGATGGGCCGCCAGGCGGCGGGCAACGGCTTCCTCCGCGCCGCCGTCAAGGCGCACGCCGGCCAGCCTATCCGTGCGGTGACGCCGTACCGCGACGGCGCCGAGGCCTTCGCCAAGGCCGTCGTCGCCCTCGACCCCAAGGCCCAGCCGTATTGGATCCCGGCTTCACGGAGTGACCAGATCGCCGCAGTCGGAACGCTCTACCGGCCGGACCTGGCGATCGCCGAGCCGGCGCGGCAGAGATTGCGGATCGGCGCGGCCGCCTACAGCATCTGCGGCGTGACCCACACCCTGTCCTCGATGGGCGCGGCGGAGGCGGCCGTCGACCTGGTCGCCGGGCCGGTGATGCCGTGGGACGCGCTGGTCTGCACCTCCAGCGTCGCCCGCGCGGCCGTGCAGACCATGGTGCGGGCCCAGGCCGACTACCTGGCCTGGCGCCTGGGCGTCGCGGTCGCCGTGCCGGCCCCCCAGCTTCCGGTGATCCCGCTCGGCGTGCATTGCGACGACTTCGCCTTCGGCCCGGCGGAGCGGTCGGCGGCCCGGCAGGCGCTGGGGCTCGCCGCCGACGAGGTCACGGCCCTGTTCGCCGGCCGCCTGACCTTCAGCGCCAAGGCCCATCCCTTCCAGATGTTCCGCGGCCTGGAGGCGGCGGCCGCGGCCACCGGGCGCAAGGTGGCGCTGCTGCTCGCCGGCCAGTTCCCCTCCGAGCCCATCGCCAGCGCCTACCGCGCCGCCTGGCCCGAGGTCTGCCCCAGCGTGCGGGTGCTGCATGTCGACGGCCAGGAGGCGGAAACCTTCGCCAAGGCCTGGCGCGCGGCCGACCTGTTCCTGTCGATCTCGGACAACTACCAGGAAACCTTCGGCATCGCCCCGGTGGAGGCGATGGCGGCGGGCCTGCCGGTCGTGGTCAGCGATTGGAACGGCTACAAGGACACGGTGCGCGACGGCGTCGACGGCTTCCGCATCCCCACCTGGGCGCCGGAGGCCGGCTGCGGCGAGGTGTTCGCCGCCGACCACGAAAGCCTGACGACCAGCTACGACCAATACATCTCACGGACCAGCACAACCGTCTCGGCGGACCCGGCGGTCCTGGCGGAGCGATTGACGGCGCTCGTCGCCGACGAGGGCCTCCGGCGGCGGATGGGCGAAGCCGGCGCGCAACGCGCGCGGCGTGTGTTCGACTGGACCGTGGTCTACGCCCAATACCAGGAGCTTTGGCGGGATCTGGCAGAGTTGCGCCGGCGTCACGGGCAGGAGCCGGCCTTGCGGCTGGGCGAGGCGCCCCGGGCCGCACCGACCGCCCTGGACCCGTTCGCCGTATTCGGAGCCTACCCCACCCGAAAGATCGGCGCGGGCGTCCGTGTGGAGACCGTCGCCGGGGCGGGGCCGGCGGCCTATGCGCCGCTGACGGACCAGACGATGTTCAGGTTCTGGCGCGAACCCCCCGAGAGAATTGAGCGGACTTTCGCCGCCCTGGCCGCGGGCCCGCTGACGTTGGCCGAGCTGGCGGCGCGGCTGGGAGAGGCGACGCCTGCGCTCGTGGAGCGGGTCGGGCGCCTGGCGAAGATGGAGCTGATCCGGCTGTCGGACGGGGAGGAGGGCGCGAGTGGCTGAGCGCCTGGCCATCTTCCACCCGCCGGGACGGCTGAACCTTGGCCCCAATCCGTTCGGCAAGGACGTCGCCAACCTGCAGCTCTTCCGGGCGCTCGCGCGTCACGGCGGCTTTTCCCATATCGACCTGCTGAGCGTGAACGCCGTGCCCGCCGAGGAGGCCCGGCGCGGCCTGCTCGGAGACGACGCCTCCAGCGCGCTCAAGGTCGCCACCGAGGGCGTGTTCAACCCCTCCGCCGCCTCCGCCGCCGGCGCCCTGCTGCGCGGCCAGCCGGACCTGGCGGAGCTGGCGTGGTTGCGGCGTCGGGGTCCGGGCGACCGCGCCTACAGCCTGTTGGGCCTGGTGCACACCCTGGCGCCCCTCGCGGTCCGCCAGATTATCGCCCAGGCGCTCACCGCCCCGTGCCAGCCCTGGGACGCCATCATCTGCACCTCGCCCTCGGTGCGCGACGCGCTCTCGCAGATGTTCGACGATTACGGCGACTATCTGGGCGAGCGGATGCGCGGGGTGCGTCCGCCCCAGCCGCAATTGCCGATCATCCCGCTGGGCGTGGACGCCGAGGCCATGGCGGCGCTCGCCGACCGGCCGCAGGCGCGCGCCCAGGCCCGCGCCGAGCTGGGCCTTGGCGAAAACGACGTGCTGGTGCTCTGGGTGGGGCGGCTGTCCTATTACGAGAAGGCTTTTCCCCAGCCCATGTTCCGCGCGGTCCAGCTGGCGCGACAGGCGAGCGGCGCCAAGGTCGTGTTCGTCATGGCGGGCTGGTTCCCGGCGCCGGAGGACCGCGCGCTTTACGAGGAGGCGGCCCGGGCGCATGCGCCGGACGTCGACGTCCGTCTGGCCGACGGCAACGATCCCGAGCGGGTCGCAGGGTTGTGGGCGGCGAGCGACATCTTCCTGTCGCTGGTGGACAACATCCAGGAGACCTTCGGCCTCACCCCCCTCGAAGCCATGGCCGCCGGTCGGCCGGTGGTGGCCAGCGACTGGGACGGCTATCGCTTCACCATCCGCGACGGGGAGGAGGGCTTCCTCATCCCCACCCTGTTCGGCCCGGCGGGCGGAGTGGGGGCGTCGATGGCTCTGCGCCACGCCTTCGAGGTGCAGAGCTACCAGGCCTACGCGGGCGCCTTCGCCGCCCACACCGCCGTTCACATCGGCCGTGCGGCCGAGGCCCTGACGCGGCTGATCCGCGAGCCCGAGCTGCGCCGCCGCATGGGCGAGGCGGGCCGCGCGCGCGTGCGCCAGGCCTTCGACTGGAAGGTCGTGGCCGGCCAGTACAACCGCCTGGTCGACGATCTCGCCAAGCGGCGCGCGGCCGCGCCCGTCCCGGTCTCCTGGCACCGAGGCCACCCGGTCAAGGGGGATCCCTTCCGGGATTTCGCCGGCTTCGCGACCGCGGCCATCTCGCCCAAGACGCCGCTCGCGCCGACGCCTGGGGCGACCGCCAAGGCCGTGCGGGCGAGCGCGCAGGTGACGCTGGACGCGGCCTTCCCGACCTGGCGCGCGGACGTCGATGTCTGTGCGCGCGCCTTCGAGCTGGTGGCGGAGGGCGAGGCCCTGACCGTGGAGGCCGTGCTGCTGGCCTTCCCGCAACCGCAGCGTCGCGCCGTCGAGCTGGGTCTGTTGTGGCTGGCCAAGCACGGCTTCGTGGACTGGCTGGCTTAAGGGCCTTTGGCGGCGCGCGAGCGGCGGCCGCATCTATGTCGGGTCTTAGACGTTCTCTTCGGTCGAGCCCCACGACGCGGGGCTGCAGGCAGAGGAGAGAAAGATATGCGTCGTGAGTTCCTGGTCGCGGGCCTGGCGGCAGCGATGGCCGTTCCGGCGTTCGCCGATGCGCGCACCTATTGCGAGCAGCGCGCCCACAACAAGCGCGTGACCGGCACCCTGATCGGCGCGGGCGTCGGCGCCCTGGTGGGCAACGCCATCAGCCACGACGCGGGCGGCGCCATCGTCGGCGGGGTCGGTGGGGCCGTCGTCGGCAACCAGCTTTCCCGCAAGAAGTGCTACAGCTACCGCACCTCCCGCAGCAGCCGCAGCTATGCCGCGCCGGCCGCCTATCGCAGCGCCAGCTACGCCCCGAGCTGCCGGTACGAGAGCCGGCCCTACTACAACGAGCGCGGCGAGCTGATCTACGCGCCCACCCAGGTCTGCAGGTGAGCGGCATGAGGGCGCCCCCCCTGATCCTCGCGGGCGCTGCGCTCGCCTTGGCGGCCTGTGGCGAGGGGCGCGACCGACGCGGCGACACGCGCATCTGCACCCCCTTCCCCGAGGCCAAGGCCGACGGCCAGGCCGCCAACACGGCGGCGCTCGCGCCCGCGACGCCGGCCGCGGCGGTGGACGATTGCCTGCATCGCTGGGGCTATACGCTCGCGGCGTCTTCGGACCGGGCCGATGAGGTGGCCCAGGCGGCGGTCGCCGCCTGCACGAGCGCCATAGCGCAGTGGAACCAGCAGGGGCTGACGACCGGCGCCGTTCCCACCGCGCCGGCGGCCGAGGCGCAGAGCTTGGTCACCGGAGAGCCCTCCAACGCCATGGCGGAGCACTACGCCTACGCCCGCAACCGGGCGCTGTTCTATGTGGTGCAAGGCCGGGCCGGGAAATGCGCCGCGCCGGCGCGGCCGGCGAACAGTGTGACCGCGCCGGCCCGCTGATCGTCGTCGGGGTAGGGTCAGGCCGCCAGCACGGCGTCCAGGTCGGCGATGTCGGCGATCGGCGAGGCGACGCCGGCCTGCAGCCGCATGACCTTGTTGCAGTAGAGCCGCAGCAGGTCGTGGTCGTGCGAGGCGATGACCAGGATGCCGGCGCGTTCCACCAGCCCCAGCAGGCGCTTATGGGCGAGCTGCTGGAAGTCGGCGTCGCCGACCGAGATCCACTCGTCCATCAGCAGGACGTCGGCGTCGACGGCGGTCGCCGCGCCGAAGGCGAGCCTGGCCTGCATGCCGGCCGAATAGGTCTTCACCGGCATGGCGAGGAACGGGCCCAGGCCGCTGAACTCGGCGATCTCGTCCATCCGCTCCTCGATCTCGCGCGAGTTCAGGCCGGCCACGCGGCCGCGGAGGCGGATGTTGTCGTAACCGGTGGCCGAGGGGTCGATCCCCAGGCCGAGGTTGAGGAGGGCGGCGATGCGCCCCTGCACCTCCACCTGGCCCTCGTCGGGCTCATAGGCGCCGGAGAGCGCGCGCAGGAGCGTGGTCTTGCCCGAGCCGTTATGGCCCACCAGGCCCAGCCGGTCGCCGGCCCGCAGCTCGAGGTTGACGCTGGAAAGGGCGGTGACCTCGGTGACGCCGGCATGCGAGCCCAGGCGGCCTCCGACCGTGATCGCGGCAAGGCGCTTCTTTAGCGACTTGGCGTCCACGCCGTAGACGGGGAACCGCAGGGTCAGGTCTCGCACCGAGATCCCCACCTGGGCCGCGGAGGTCGAGGGGCCTGGCCGGTCGGCGAGCTTGGGGCGCGTGGGCGGGGTCTCGGTCATAGGTAGTGCACGATCCGGCGGCGGGTCATCGAGAACAGGCTGAACGTGGCCAGCCAGCCGAGGACCGCGATGACGGCCAGCAACAGATAGGTCGCGGGCTCCACCGCCTTGCCCAGCAGGGGCGCGCGCACGGCTTCCAGCATGTGGTGGATGGGATTCACGTCCAGCACGATGCGCTTTGGTCCGGTCAGCCGGTCGGCCGGCCAGAACACCGGGGTCACGAAAGCGGCGAACTGCATCACCGAGGTGATTACCTGCGGCACGTCGCGGAAGCGGGCTGCGGCGATCGCCACCAGCATGCTGATCCAGCTGGCGTTGGCCACCAGGAAGAAGAGGCCGGCCAGGGCGGCGAACAGGTTGGTGTGGCGCCAGATGCCGAACACCAAGAGCACCGCCACCACGATCACCAGGTGGTGCGCCAGGTTGATCAGGTTGCGCAACACGGTGCGCCACACGAAGGTGAACATCGGCAGGCTGGTCTGGGAAAGCATCCCCGCGGCGTTGATGAAGGTGTCGCAGCCTTCGGTGATCATGCCGCTAATCACGCCGAAGAAGACGATCCCCAGCGCCACCATGGGCAGGTATTCCTGCACCGAGACGTTGAACAGGGTCGCGTAGAGGAAGGCGATCCCCAGCACCATGAAGCCCATGGAGAGGGTGATCCAGAAGGGGCCCAGGATCGAGCCGCGGTAGCGGGACATGACGTCATGCAGGGCCAGCGACCAGGCCAGGCCCAGCCGACGCCCCGAATTCCGCAAATCCTGGAGAGCCATGTTGAACTCGAACAGCGCGCCGCGCCGGCCGGTCCGCAACATGTGAGTCGCCGATTCCATGTCCTCTCCGCGAGAGCCGCGCTGGTAACAGGCGGCGGGGCGCCCGCGCAAGGACGCGTCGAGTCGCTCGCTGGCTGGGTGGCGCCGGAAATAGGCGTTGGCGTGGCGCCCAGCCCGCCTCAGCGCGCGATCATGGCTTCCAGCTCATCCACCGGGACGACGAAATCCGGCGTCTCCGTCCACCTCGCGGATCAGGCGGTCGTTGGTCTTCTCCTCGCAGAGTTCGGTCGACGGATCGAAGGACGCCGGCGCGAACGCCTGCTGGAACTGCCGGGTGAAAACCATCGAGGTTCCCGACACCACCCCGACGTTGCCGAACAGGTTGAAGCCGTCGGGCGGCGCATGCGTGATGATCATGATAAACCCCGGGGATTGCCGACGGCCCAGTAGAGAAGGCCGTTCGCGGCGCAACCGTCGCGGCGTCGTGGACACTTTGCCCGCGAACCTGCGTCCGTGATACGGCCTAGCCCCCGTTTCCGCATGGCTGACCACTTGCCCCGACTCGCGTCCCTTATCGAACTTCCTGTCATCGCGGACCCGCGAGGCAAGCTGTGCTTCGCCGAGTCCGAGCGGCACGTGCCGTTCGCCATCGAGCGCGTGTACTACCTCTATGACGTCCCTGCCGGCGCCGTGCGGGCGGGCCATGCCCACCTGGCCCTGCAGCAGCTCCTGGTGCCGCTGTCCGGCAGCTTCGACGTGCGCCTGCACGACGGTCATGACGAGGAGGTGGTGACCCTCAACCGCCCCAACCTCGGCCTGCACATCGGCGCCATGACCTGGCGGGAGCTGGAGAACTTCACCTCCGGCGCGGTCTGCATGGTGCTCGCCTCGACGCCCTACGACGAGGCCGACTACATCCGCGACTTCGAGACCTTCCTGGCGCGGGCCGCGCGATGAGGTTCTTCGAGCCGGACGTGGCCGATCCGGGCCTGGCGGGCGAGCTGGAGGCGGCCTACCGGCGCGTCGCCGCCTCGGGTCGGCTGATCCTCGGCCCCGAACTGGCCGCCTTCGAATCCGAATTCGCCGCCTATTGCGGGGCGGCCCATGCCGTCGGCGTCGGCAACGGCCTGGACGCGCTGACCCTGGCCTTGCGCGCGGCGGGCGTCGGCGCGGGCGACGAGGTGATCGCGCCCTCGCATACCTTCGTCGCCACCTGGCTGGCGATCGCGGCGACGGGCGCGCGCCCGGTCCCGGTCGAACCCGATCCCGCGACCTGCACCCTCACGGCGGAAGCCGTCGCCGCCGCGGTCACGCCGCGCACCGCGGCGGTGATCCCTGTCTCGCTCTACGGCCATCCGGTGGACATCGACCCGCTCCTGGCGGTTTGCAAACGCCACGGCCTCTTCGTCCTGGAGGACGCCGCCCAGAGCCATGGCGCGGCCTATGAGGGCCGACGCACGGGAAGCCTCGCCCACGCCACCGCCTTCAGCTTCTATCCGACCAAGAACCTTGGCGCGCTGGGCGACGCCGGGGCGGTGACGACCTCGGATGGCGGCTTGGCCGAGCGGCTGCGCAAGCTTCGCAACTATGGCTCGATCCGGAAGTACGAACACGAGCACGCGGGGGTGAACTCCAGGCTCGACGAGCTGCAGGCCGCCTTCCTGCGCGCCAAGCTGCCACGGCTCGACGCCGCCAACGACCGTCGCCGCGCGCACGCCGCGGCCTACGCCGAGACCCTGGGCGGCGCGGCCGGCCTGACCCTGCCCGTCGAGGCCTCCTGGGCGCGGCACGTCTATCATCTCTATGTGGTCCGCAGCCCCGAGCGCGACGCCTTGCAGGCCAGGCTGGAGGCCGCGGGCGTGCAGACCCTGATCCACTATCCGACGCCCTGCCACCTGCAGCCCGCGTTCGCCGACCTCGGCTTTCGGTCGGGCCAGTTTCCGCTCGCCGAGCGGCTGGCCCGCGAGGTGCTGTCGCTGCCGATGTGGCCGGGGATGCCCGCCGAGGGGCCGGCGAAGGTGGCGGAGTTGCTTGGAACCAAGGCCTGAGCTCATGTCGGGATTCGACACCCTTGGCTGGCAGGCGGCGCTCTTCGCGGAGCGGCTCAATCGCCTCGATCTCCTGCGCCTTGGCGCTCGGAAGCCGGATGGAGGCCTTAAACTCCACGTCTTGCGGAACCATGCGTTCGAGACAGTGGCCTCGGCGCTTCCGCCATTTCTCAATTTTGCCGGTATCCGACTGAGTGCGACCCTCAGCGACTACGACGACAGCCTCTCATTGCCGGATGCAAAGGCAGGCGCCGCACTGGTCTGGATGGACTTCGCCCGGCTGTCCCGTCTCGACGACCAAGCTCTCGCGGACTGGGCTGTGCATCGCTTGGCGCAGGTTCGCGCGAGAGCCGGTGGCCCCCTGATCGTGGCCAATTCACCCGATGCCGGGCCGCGCGCGGCCGGGCTCAACGCCGCCCTGAGTTCTTGGGCCGCGCAAACAGCGGACGTTCGACTGCTCAGGCTCGACGGGATCGCGCACGAGTTGGGCGATGCGGCCTTCGACACCGCCCGTGCGGAGGCTACCGGGACACGGCTGTCGGACCAAGCGGCGTTGCACACGGCTCGTTGTCTCGCCTTCGAGGTCCTGCCTGAAGCCCTCGGGACGCCGGTGAAGGCGATAGCCGTCGACCTTGACAACACTCTATACGAGGGCGTGCTGGGAGAGGACGGCCCTGAGCGCCTGACGCTCACGCCTGGCCATGCGGAACTGCAGCGAGAACTCGCCGCCTGGGCGGCGCGTGGCGTCCTGATTGCTGTGATCTCCCGAAACGAAGTCAGCGACGTGGAGAAGCTGTTCGCCCAGCGGAAGGACTTTCCGCTGCGACCTGATGCAGTGGCGAGCTGGCAGGTGGGGTGGGGCGACAAGTCGGCGTCGGTCGCCCGCGCCGCGACCGCCTTTAACGTGGCCCCGGACAGCTTCCTCTTCATCGACGACAACGCCGGAGAGTTGATCGAAGCTGGCCGGGCGCATCCTGGATTAAGACTGCTGTACGCACGCACCGAAGCGCAGCTCACCGCCTCCGCGCTTCGGCTCTATCCGGGGCTGCCGCGGCAAGGCGATTTCTCTGGCCGAACGACCGACGTTCGCGCCAACACTGAGCGAGCCGCCCTGGCGAATTCCGCAGAAAACGAGGAGGCCTATCTTTGGGCGCTCCAGCCAGTTCTCGACTTCCGGCTTGATCCTGGCGACGACCGTGCGCGCCTGGCGGAGATCAGCCGAAAAACCAACCAGTTCAATCTCGCGCTTCGACGGTTCGACGAAGGCGAGGTTCAGCGCTTCATCGAGGATAAGGAAGCGGCGGTTGTCCACGTGCGCTTGGCCGACCGATTGGCGGATTCTGGCTCGGTGGCGGGGGTTTTCGTCCGCAAGGCGGCCGACGGCATGGCCGTAGTGGAGGAGCTGTGTATCTCATGCCGCGCCCTTGGTCGCAGGCTGGAGGACATCATCGTCGGCGAGGCGGTGCGGTGCGCAGCGAAGGCGCTGGGAACCGAGACCATCGGCTTCGCCTACTCGCAGGGCGCGCGCAACGCGCCAGCCCTGGATTGGCTGCGCGCAAAGCTCGGCGGCGACTTGCCGGCCGACGCGGGTCTGGCTCCGCTGTCTATGGCCGCCCTGACGCGCGCCTGGAGTCCGGCCGTGCGTTTGACGTGGACGCTTTGAGGAGGCATTCGGGCTTGGTCCAATCGGAGGACATGATGCAGGAGCTCGACGCCGAGGCTGAACGCCGGCGGCTGGACGACATCGCTTCGGTGTCGCTATACGGCGCCGGACTGAACGCCGCGACGATTGCACATTCGTTCCGGATATTCCGGCGCTTCTTGAGGCCCGGATCCATCCTCGAACTTGGCCCCGCGGAAGGCCATATGACCCGCAAGCTCGCCGAGCTGGGCCAGCCGCTTACCGTCGTCGAGGGCGCTGAGGCGTTCTGCGAGGCGCTCCGTGCAGAGCTTCCGCGGGTGCAGGTCGTGCACGCGCTTTTCGAGGAATTCCTTCCCCCCCGTCCGTTCGACAACATTGTCCTGGGCCACGTGCTCGAACATGTGGACGATCCGGTGGCGTTGCTGAGCCGCATCCGGCCCTGGCTTTCCGAAGCCGGAAGGGTGCTCGCCGCCGTGCCCAACGCGCGTTCGCTGCACCGTCAGGCGGCGGTGATGATGGGGCTTCTCGCCCATGAGGCTGCGCTGAACGACGCAGACCGTCATCACGGGCATCGACGCGTCTATACGCCCGAAAGTTTCCGCCGCGATTTCCTCGATGCGGGACTTTCGATCGAGATTTTCGGCGGTTATTGGATGAAGCCTCTGTCCAACGCTCAGCTGGAGCGTGACTGGACGCCGCCGATGATCGACGCCTTCATGAACCTAGGCGAGCGATATCCGGATATAGCCGGCGAGATCTATGTTGTCGCAAACCTGGCGGGGCCGTCCGGGGCGAAGGCATGAGCGGCCCTACGGAGGCCACGCTGGCCGAAATCCTGACTCTCGTTCTCGAACGTCCGGTCGCCCCCGCGGAGACAGTGCTGCGTGAAGCCGAGCCGAAATGGGATTCGCTCAAGCATATCGAGATCGTCATGGCGGTCGAAGCAGCCTTCGGGGTGAGCTTCAGCGCCGAGGAGATGGGGGCTCTCACCGGATCCGCGGACATTTTGCAGAAGATCGGCGGCTGAGCCGGTGCAGCATAATCTGCGCTTGGCCGGTCATCGTTTCGACCTCAGACCTGCGTACATCGATGACGCCGCTTTTATCCTCGGCCTGCGGCGGGACCCCGAACTCTCGCGCTTCGTTCATCCGACGTCGCCACGGCTGCAGGACCAGATCGATTGGATGGTCGCGTACGAGGCGCGCGCCGGGGATTACTATTTCATCGTCGAGGACCAGGCGGACGGAACGCCGGTGGGGGCCGTCGGCCTCTATGACGT
>Ga0068859_100000672_pt1 | contig 34248 bp, 27 predicted proteins | sample KBSSwiS22_FD_66585 | JGI IMG/M metagenome (GOLD analysis project Ga0068859, IMG submission 66585) | Switchgrass rhizosphere microbial communities from Kellogg Biological Station, Michigan, USA - KBS Switchgrass S2-2 | ecosystem: Host-associated > Plants > Roots > Rhizosphere > Soil ... | reverse complement strand
CGAGGCGATGACCATCCCGACTGCAAGCGACGCAATAGCGATGAGCAATGCGTAAAAGAAAGTGGTTTTGCGATTGGACATCTCTGAAATCCTCGTTAATGCTGCTGCTTCCCAGCCATTGGACGTATTGTCTCCCGCCGGGGGTGTCTTTAGAAATCTACGAAGTCACCTTTGACGAAAATGTGAAAACTTGCGTATGGATGCCTCATATTCCAAGCGCGACCAGCGCCATCTGCTTCGGCCCGCTCACGATGGCATCCCGTTCCCGCCGGAATACGTTGATTTCCGTCCGTACGCCAAACGTATCGAAATAAAGGCCGGGCTCGATGGTGAAGCCTGTGCCGGGAAGAATGCGCCGGTCGTCGTGCGTTTCGTAATCGTCCAGATGGACGCCGTTTCCGTGCACCGTTTCGCCGAGGCTGTGCCCGGTGCGATGAAGGATGGCGCCGCCATACCCGGACTGCTCCAGCACGCTTCGCGCCGCCCGGTCGACCTCCCACCCGTGCAGCTCTCGTCCTGTCATCGCCGCCTCTTCAACCAGTGCGACCGCCGCGTCGCGCGCATGCACAATGGCGTCGAAGGCGCGAGCGGCCTCGTCAGCAACACGCGCTCCCGTGAAGCCAACCCAAGTGATGTCAGCAAACACTGCGCCTGGCTCGCGTACCTTTCCCCACAGGTCCAGCAGGAGAACCCGGTCCGGCACGATGACAGCCGACTTCTCACGTAACGGCAGGTAGTGCGGGTTGCCGGCATTTGGCCCCAGCGCGACGTCGGGCGGGGAGTCGGTGATGAGCCCTTCATCCTCGAACCACTGCACCATCCGCTGCTGCAGGTCGTACTCCGTGATTGGCTCGCCGTGCTGAAGCGCGACGCGAACGGCGTCGAACGCGCGGTCTTTGATGCGATAGAGCGCGTCGGACGCACGCATGTGCTGCGCGTACTGCGCGGGCGTCCACGTCGCCTCGAACCGTTGTACGAGATCCCCGGACGACACGATCTCGACGCCGCGTGCGCGAATCATTTCCGCGGTGCCTGCGTCGACGCGCGAGAGATACGGAATCGCACCCTGCGGTGAATATTCCATCGCGACGCGGCGCACCCCGCGCAGCAGACGATCGAGACCCGAGGCAAGCTGCTCGCGACCCGCGTAGATCTGCTTCTCGCCCGGGAGCGCGTCGAGGTTGTGGCGCTCAATCGCATGCACAAGAGCACGCGGTGATCCGGCGGCGGGGATGAGGTAATACCAGCGGCGGGTTGTCATGTGAGAGCCGTTGGTCAGACCCGCCAGCCGCGCGGCAATCGGATTGGAACCGTTGAAGTCGTACAGCAGCCACGCGTCGAGGCCATCGGAGCGCAGAGTCTCCTGTACGGCGGCCACGTCGAGCGGCATAACGTCTGAGTATAAGGTCAACATTCAGGTGGCAGGTTGCCGGTAGCTGGTGGCAGGAAGTGGCAGTCTGTGCGATGTTCCCCTGCCCGCTGCCATCTGCCCCTGCCGCCTACTATCGGTTTGACGCACGCAGCTGTGCAATGGTCGGCGCGCGAACCCAGCCTCTCGCGATCGACCCGAAGTGAACGTTGGGAGGCATAATTCTCCATATGAAACGCCAGCTTTTGTGCGGTCTGATCGCGGCGTCGGTCGGCTCTATCGCCTTAGCCCAGCAGGCACCCGTCCCTTCGACGGAAACGGGCCAACCACCGCTGACGTTCCGCGTCGAGGCCAACTTCGTCGAGGTCGATGCGTTTGTCAGCGATGGGACGGGAAAACCGGTCCCCGATCTGCGAGCCAGCGACTTCCAGGTGACCGAGGACGGGAAGCCGCAGATGGTCAGCGCGTTCGCGTTCGTCAACATGCCGATCGCTCGTGCGGATCGGCCGTTGTTTTCGCCGACGGCAATCGAACCCGACGTGGACACCAACGTCGGGATGGACGGTCGCATCTATCTGTTCGTCCTCGACGACATGCACGTCGACCTGACGCGAGGCCCGCGGGTGAAAGAAGCGCTGCACCGGTTCTTCGACCGCAGCTTCGGCGCCAACGACATGGCCGCGGTCGTCTTCACCAGCGGACGCGCCGTCGATGGTCAGGAGTTCACCAATAATCCACGGTTGCTGCTCGCAGCCGTCGACAAATTCATGGGCCGCAAGCTGCGGTCGCCGACGCTCGACCGTCTGGACGAATTCAACCGCCAGCGCGCGGCCGGCACACGCAATGCCGGCGATCCGGTCAATGACCCGGCGGCATTCGAGCGCGCGTACAACGCGCGCGGCATGCTGGAGTCGCTGCGCAAGCTGTCGGACTTCATGGCGGGGCTGCACGGCCGGCGCAAAGCGCTCGTCCTCGTGAGCGAAGGAATCGATTACGACATCTACAACCTCTTCGCCAACAATTCCGCGGCGTCCGACATCATCACCTACACCCGCGACGCGATTGCCGCCGCAACGCGCGGCAACGTGAGCATCTACTCGGTCGATCCGCGCGGTCTGATGGTGGCTGGCAGCGAACTGATCGAAACGTCAGGCGTGGCCGCGGATGAACCAAACCTGGGGCTCGGCGTGCAGTCCTCGATGGACGAATTGCGGCTCTCACAAGACAGCCTTCGTGAGCTTTCCGAGGAGACGGGCGGCGTCGCGTTCGTGAACCGCAACAACGTGGACGAGGCATTCGAGCGCATCGTCGCCGAGAACAGCAGTTACTACGTACTCGGATACTACGCGCCGAATGACCGGCGCGACGGCCGGTTTCGCAGGATTGAAGTCCGCGTGACACGGCCGGGCGTCACCGTGCGCGCACGGCGCGGGTATGTCGCCCCGCGCGGACGCCCCGCCGCGACGACCAATGCGTCGAACAACCCGCTGGAGACGGCGCTCAAGGCGGCGATGGAAAGTCCGCTCCCCACCTCCGGCATTCCGATGCGGCTGTTTGCGGCGCCGTACAAAGGCACGGCGCCGAATGCCGCCGTGGCCATCGCCGTTGAACTGAACATCAACGCCTTGAAGTTCACGGAGAAGAACGGCACCTATAACAATGCCGTGAACGTCGTGACGGTTGTGACCGACGCCGATGGCAAGACGCGCGTGAACGACAAGGCGTCGGTGGATCTCACGCTCATGCCGACGACATACGCGCGCGCGCGTGAACGGGGCTTCCGCATCACCAGCGCGGTCAACCTTCCTCCCGGCCGTTACCAGCTGCGCGTGTCGGCTGCCGATACCGCCGGCGTGGCAGGAAGCGTCAGCCGCACGCTCGTTGTGCCGGACTTCTACAAGACGCCGCTTGTGATGAGCGGCCTGACCATTCTGTCTGCGTCAGGGGTGCTCGCGCCCACGGCGAAGGTGAAGGACGACCCGGTCGGACTGCTGTTGATGCGTCCGCCAACAACGGCTCGCGAATTCCTGCGCGACGATCAGCTCGTCCTGTTTGCGGAGTTGTACGAGAACCAGCAGAACGCCCAACCTCACATGGTTGACATCACGACTGAAGTCCGCGCCGAGGGTGGCCGCGTGGTGTTCAACAACACGGAACAGCGTTCGTCGACGGAACTGCAGGGTGGAGAACGGTCTCCCGCCGCGCGTGGCAGGGCGACCGGCGGGTACGGCTACACCGCGCAGATTGCGTTGAAGGACTTCGCGCCAGGCTTATACGTGGTGCACGTCGAAGGGAAGCGGCGCGACGGCAATGTGCCTGCCGTCGCGCGCGATGTGCAGATCAGAGTGCGCTGAGCTTCAGAACTTGGCGACGACCTGCGGCTTCACGCCGCCGTTGGACTGCTCGAACTTGTACTGACTCCGCGCCATCTTCGGGTTGACGGGGGAGCGCAGCTCCACGTCGATGACCTCGCCGGGCATCAGCGGTTTGCGATAGCGGAACTCGTCGCCGCTGACCGGATTGCCGTCCTTGTCGTACCAGAACTCGCTGATCTTGAGCCCCGCGATCGAGCTCGTCGCGGAGGGGTTCTTCACCTTGAAGGTGGTTACCACTTCGTCGTTCAGCCGTTTGGTGACCGGTTTGGTCATGTTGACCGGCGCCTCGCCTCGGATTGGCGGGACGAACTTCGCCGGTGCCGCCGGTGCGCTCTGGGCCGGAGCGGCCGGCTTGGCCTGCGCCCCGAGCGTGCTCGTCGCAAACACAACAGCGGCACCCAGTGCCAGCAGCGTCTGACATTTCGTTTTCATGGTTGATCTCCCTGGCAAACGACGCATTCGACAGTAACCGGCCGTCCTGATGCGCTGATGAAGCGCATTATATGCTCACATTTCGCCGTTCCAGTCCTCCGGCTCCGGGTTGGCCGCGTGGAAGATTTCCAGGTGCCATTTGCCGCCCCCCCAAGGCTCGATGACTTCGGTGGCGACGACGTCCACGAGGATTTCCGCGAAGGTGCGTCCCTCGGGATCGCCCTCGAGGTGGTACGCCGCCTCATCCCACCCGAAATTCGGGTAGAGCACCATCGTCAGGAATAAATCGTAGCCGTCGTCGACGACGATGATCTGGCCGCAGGGGCGCTTGATGGTTGAGTGATAGACGAGATATTTCTCCGCGCTGTGGGCGCGGATGTAGCGTTTGAGCGCGAACTCGCGCGCGACAATCTCTTCGACTGCGATCTTCTTTTCCCAGCAGTCGCGGCAATAGCGCTCCTCGCCGCGCGGTTCCGACACCTCTTTCGCACCGCAGAGCGCACATTTGGTTTTTGCCAGGTTCGACTTGCGTGTGGCCACGTAGGAATTATATCGGGTGGCTCGGCCGGCGGGTCCACGTCGCTACCATGCGCAGGCGGACCCCGCGCAACGGCGGACGCGGCTAATCAACCGCCAATCACGCCTGGTCTTGAAGATGCGGCGTATCCCGGGAAGATGCGTGACAACCCGTCACGCGAAACGCCCATGTGACCCCCGACGATCTCAGTAAACACGTCCCGGAAGTCCGTCGTGACCGCCAGGTCGCGTCCTTCGAACCGATGCCCCTCGCCAAGTCCCGGCCACCTTCCCTGAATGCCGCCACGTACATTGCCGCCGATCACCATCATCGCGTTGCCATGTCCATGGTCGGTTCCGCCGTTGCCGTTTTCCGCAACGGCGCGTCCGAACTCCGACATCGTCACGATGACGGTATCCGCCATGCGGTTGCCGAGGTCGGCAGCCAGCGCGGCGAGGCCGCGCGAGAACTCGGCGAGCCGCGTTGCGATCTGTCCGTTCACCGACCCCTCGTTGACGTGGTGATCCCAGTTGCCAAGTTCGGTGAACGCGACCTCGAGCCCGACATCAGCCTTGGCAAGCCGCGCGATTTCAGCAAGCGCCTTTCCAAACGGCGTTGTCGGGTAATCAGCACCCGCCGCTGGGCGATACGGCATCGCTGCCGCCTGGCGCAGCGTGCGCATCGCGGCGAATGCGTCGCCGCCGGCCGCACGCAGCAGCGGGTCGGACGTGTTCTCGTATTGGGCTTCGAACGCGGCGTCAGCGCCGCGCACGCCGAACTCGTTGACGTTGCCAATGGCGAGTGCCGGTGCCCGTCCTTCAAGCGACCTGGGCATCGTGCGCGCGAGCGCGACACCTCGAAGCGGGTTGCGCCCTTCGGACGAGACCTGGAGATAGCGATTGAGCCAGCCATCTCGCGTCGCTTTCAAGCCGGGCGTCGCCGACTCCATGTAGTCCTGCGCGTCGAAATGCGACCGCGTGTTGTCCGGCGATCCGCAGGCGTGGACGATGGCCAGCGAGTGATTGTCCCAGAGCGGTTTCAGCGGAGCCATCGACGGGTGGAGACCGAAGAACCCGTCAAGATCGATCGCCGATCCCGTTGCTTCGCCGCCCGGGCGCGGAATCGCGATCGTCGGCCGAAGGCGATAGTAGTCCGCTTCGCCGTGCGGCACGATCATGTTGAGGCCGTCCACCGCGCCACGCTGGAAGATTGCGATCAGGAGCTTGCGGCGTGATCCGACCGCTGCTGCCGCGCGGCCGAGGAAGGACGGCGCAAAGCCGAGCGACAGCATCGCCATCGCGCCCGATTTCAGAAAGACCCTGCGATTCATAGCCCCCTCAAAAGCGTTGGAACTCGGGCGATCCAAGCCGTAGCGCGAGATCGGCCGACGGCGGATTGGCAGGCAGCATGACGCCCGGCAGGTTGCCGGACGCGATGCGCGTCGCGAAGTTCATACGACTGACGAGTCCGCCGGCGGAGATCCACGCATCCCCGGTGTTGCGGTAGCCGGTTGGCGGCTGGCACATATACAGCGGCTCACCCATCTGCTGCAGCGTCTGCACCAGCGCCCGTGCATCGCTGACGGTCGCTCCGGTGGTCCGCATCGTGCTGACGACAAGCGTGAACGGCGTCTTGAACTTGGCGCCGCGTACGGTTGCGGTCAGGAACTCAGGTGAGGTCACGATTGTGCTGACCACCTCGCGCAGGTCGCCGCCCGTCGTGCGGAATCGCGCCGCGGCGCGATCGACGAGGGCAGCCGGCGGTTCGTCGGCGACCAGCCGCTGCGCCAGTTGATACGCAATGTGATGTGCCGTCGCCGGATGCGCCGCGAGGATGTCCAGAACGCGTTCGCCGTCTTCGATGCCGCCCCCGGCCTTGACCTTGTGGCCGAGCACCACCTTCTCGCCAGGATCGTGAAGCGCGGCGACGAAGCGGAACGTGCCGTCGCGATCGATGGTCCATCCGGTAAACGCGCGCGCGACCTCGATCACGTCCTTCTGCGTGTAGCCGCCGTCAACACCGAGCGTGTGTAGCTCCAGGAGCTCGCGACCGTAGTTTTCGTTGAGTCCGCGCTTGCGCTTCGCGCCCTGCGCGGCCGCCGCGACTCCGGATTGGGGATTCGGGATGGGTCGCAGACGTCGCCCGCGAAGTCCGAACCGGAACTTCGAATCCCGCGTCCCGAATCCCGAATTCCGGAGAGCGGCCAGCCGCTCCGCCGCATTCGGGTCGGCGCTGAGCCAGTTATCGAGATAGAAGAGCATTGCCGGGCTCTTCGCGTCGGCTTCGAGGAGATCGCGGAACCGGTCGAACACGTGGGGACGGATCACCTCTCGTTCGTACTCGGCGAGGTATTCAGCGGTCCGACCCTTGCCCGCGTAGACGTTGAAGTGATTGAACCAGAAGTCGACGAGCACTTCCTGCAGCTGTCGCTCGCTGTAGGTGGCGCGCAGGATCTTCTCCGCGGCGAGCGATTGAATCTGCTGCCGGGCAAAGCGGCGCAGTTCCCGCGGATCCGCGGACGCTGGCGGCGGTTCCAGCGCGGGCAGCAGCGCGGCGGCCGCCGCGTCGTCGATGCGCTCGGGATGCAGCTGCTGATCGATCCACGCCGCGAGCCCCATCGCCCGCACCTTGTCTACGTCGCCAGCCCGAGGACCGAAGGTCAGGCGGTTGACCGCGTGGATGATGGTGGCTTCGTCCCGGGATTGGGGATTCGGGATTCGGGATTCGTCGTTACGCGCGGTCAGCTCAGCGGCCGAGGCCAGCGCGATAACGATCGCGACGAGAAGACCCGACAAGACCCTTGATTTCATGGCTACGGGGTTGGACGGCCGAACCGGCCGACGGGTTGTCTGCCGTGTAGGGCGGGTCCTTTTGGACCCGCCGCGCCGCGCTATTTCGTCACAGCTTCGCGCATCGCCGGCACGTACATGTCGCGGACGTATTCCTTCACCATCCGCCGCGCGGTGAAGCGGGGCAGCACCGTGCGGATCGACTGCTTCACAATCTGCAGCCACCGCTTCGGCATGCCGTCGTGGTCGCGCTCGTAGAACGCGGGGACGATCTGCTGCTCCAGAATCGCGTAGAGCGCCTGCGCGTCGGCCCAGTCCTGCGCGCCATGATCGCCAGGGTCCGCCTTTCCCTCGATCAGCCAGCCGTTGTCGCCTGTGAATCCTTCGGCCCACCAGCCGTCGCCGATCGACAAATGCGGCGTGCCGTTGATCGCCGCCTTCATGCCGCTCGTCCCGCTCGCCTCGAGCGGCTTCCGCGGATTGTTCAGCCAGACGTCGCACCCTTGCACGAGGAAGTGCGCCACGTGGAGGTCGTAGTCGTCTACGAATGCGATGCGGCCGCCGAACTTCGGATCGAGCGCACTCTTGTACACACGCTGGAGGTGGTGCTTGCCCACTTCGTCGGCTGGATGCGCCTTGCCGGCGAAGACGAACTGTACCGCGCGGCCCCTCGCATTGAGGATCCTCGCGAGCCGATCCGGGTCCGAAAAGATCAACTCCGGCCGCTTATAACTCGTGAAGCGCCGTGCGAACCCGATCGTCAGGGTGTTCTGATCGAACATCGTGCCCGCCGCGACAACGCGCGAGGCGGCGCCCTGCGCGCTCCAGCGCTGCCGCGCACGTTCGCGAAGGAAGTTGAACAGATACGATCGGAGCTGCTGCCGCGCCGCCCACAGCTTCTCGTCAGGAATCGCCATCACACGTTCGACAAAGTCGGGATCGTCGTGGCGCTCGAGCCAGTCGGGGCCGAGCCATTCGTCGAACAGACGTTCCATCTCCGCCGAGATCCACGTCGGCACATGAACGCCGTTGGTGACAAATCTGACCGGAAGCGCATCGTAGGTCGTCCCCGGCCAGATCGAGTGCCACATCTGCTTGGTGACCTCACCGTGCAGTTTGCTGACGGCGTTGACGGCGCCTGATGCGCGCAGCGCGAGGGCGGTCATGTTGAACATGGGTCCGCCACCGTTGTCGTAGTACCCCAGCGCCAGGAATCGTTCCCGGTGGCTGCCTAAGTCGCCCCACGCGCCGGCGAGGTGCGTCTCCACGAGGTGGAACGGGAACGCGTCGTGCCCTGCGGCGACAGGCGTGTGCGTGGTGAACACCGTCGTGCGCCGCACTTCCTCCAGCGCCGAATCGAAGCTCCAGCCCTTTTCGCACAGATCGCGGATCCGCTGAAGTACTACAAACGCCGCGTGCCCTTCGTTGAGATGGTAGACGGCGGGATCGGAGCCCATCGCCTTCAGCGCGCGGACACCGCCGATGCCGAGGATGATTTCCTGCTGCACGCGCGTCTCGCGATCGCCACCGTAGAGGCGAGCGGAGAGTTCACGGTCCCAAGGTGCGTTCTCCTCGAGATCCGTGTCGAGCAGATAGAGCTTCACACGTCCGAGACGGACTCGCCAGACGGCGACGAGCACGGTACGATTACCCAGCGGGACCGCGGTGATGCACGGTTTGCCGTCGGCCGTGATGGCCGGCTCGATCGGGGCGTCGGCCCAATTCAGCTTCTCGTACACCTCCTCCTGCCAGCCGTCGAAGGTCACGCTCTGACGGAAATAGCCCTGTGGATACATGAAACCGACGCCAATCAGCGGCAGTCCGAGGTCGCTCGCTTCCTTGCAGTGGTCACCGGCCAGCACGCCAAGACCACCGGCGTAAATCGGCAGCGATTGGTGCAGCGCGAACTCCGCGGAGAAATAGGCGATCGAGCGTGAGCCGATCTCGGGAAAGTGACTCTCGATCCATGTGTTGTGCGCGGCGCGTGCCGCGTCGAGACGTGCCAGCGCCGCATCGTAGCCCGTGAGCCATTCAGGGTCGTGCAGCGCGCGATCGAGTGCTTCGGGCGAAAGCAGTTGCAGCATCCGCACGGAGTTGTGCGCGGTCAGCCGCCATAACGGGTAATCAAGATGGCGAAAAACGTTTCGTGCGTCGGTCGTCCAGCTCCACCAGACGTCGTAGGCAAGCTCCTTCAGGCGCGATACACGATCGGGTAATTGGATCATGAGTAGGTAATAAAGGTATCAGGTATCAGGTATCGGGCTTCACGCGTGGTCTAGGTTTCAGCCGCGCCTGAGACCTGATACCTGACCCCTCCCCTTGGGTGGTATGCTGGAAGTCCATGGCCCGTAATTCGAGACCGACCGCGGCGAAGCGTGAGCGGGAGAAAGGCCTGATCGAGCGGCGCGAGCAGAAAGCGGCGCGTCGGCGGGCTGAAAAAGAGCGGAAGGCTGCGTCGCCCCGCGCGGCCGACGGCGTGGATCCCGATATCGCCGGTATCAAGGTGGGGCCGCAACCGCCTGCCGAATGGCAGGTCGAAGAAGACTCCTAATCTCCGCTACGACGCTCGACGCCTGACCGCCTCGTGCTCCGCGACCACGTCGTCGCCGAGCTGATCCCTGAGCCACAGTTTTTCGATCGTCGGATACGTCGCCGCGATCGGCATCGCCAGCAGCGCACCGACAACCCCGCCAAGCTCGGCCCCGATCGCGAACGCCACAAGGATGGCGACGTTGCTCAATCGCAATCGTCCACCGTAGATCTTCGGGCCAATGAAGTAGTTTTCCAGGAAGTGATAGCCACCGTAGATAGGAATCATCGCCAGTGACAGCGTCGCCGACGTGGTCGCGGCCATCACCATCGCCGGTGCGCAGGCGATGAAGAAGCCGAGGATCGGGATGAAATCGCAGACGAACGCCAGTACTGCGAGGACGAGGGCTGCCGGCACACCGAGCACCGCGAGCCACGTGAAGGTGTAGAGGCCCGCGAGCACGGACGTGACGAAGTTCGCGACGATATATGCCGATGCAACGTCCCGCGCCTCGGACGCTGTCCGGTCGAACCGGGGACGCAGCTCCGACGGCACGAAGCCACGGAGCCACCGATAGGTCTCCCGAGCTTCGATGAGGAGGTAAAGGACGAGGATTGACGCCAGCACGAACGCCGCGATTGCCCCGAGCACGGAGCGTCCCAGGGTCACGGCATAACTGGCAATCATCGACGTGTTCAGGCCGGTGGATCGCTGAAGGACCATCGCCACAGGGGTCGGGAGGCGGTCAGCGATCTGCTGCTCGATGCTCTGCAGATGTTGGCTGAGGTCCTGCGCTTGTCCGTTGATTGATTGCCACGTCAAGGCGAAGAAGACGACGATTGCGCCGGCCATCAGGAAAACGACCAGCGACGCGGCCGCCGAGCGCGGCCACTGACGGCGCTCCAGCCTGCCGACCGCTGGCTGTAGACCAACGGCGACGATGATGGCGATCAGAATGAGCGTGACGATGTACCAGATGCGCACCAACACTGCGACGAATGCGACCGCCAGGATCACTTTCAGCAGCGTGGCCCATGGAATGTGGAGCGAGAGGCGACGTTCACTCTCAGCCATACAGAACCATTGTTGAGGGTGCAAGCTGCGGTCCGCCGGGGTCGCCTAGGCCTTCGCGGTGCTCGGCGGCACCCGGGGCCCACCACGTACCCTCGGTCGTACGTAGGCCGGGTCCCGCACCACCGCGACGCGGACCCGGCCCTACGTGGATCGCTGGTGAACCGGCTTGGCCGCTCGACTCAGGTTGTGGGCCGTATTGACGATGGCGACGTGCGAGAACGCCTGCGGAAAGTTGCCCACCTGACGGCATTTGTGCGTGTCGTACTCTTCCGCCAGCAGACCGACGTCATTGCGGAGCGCGAGGAGCCGCTCGAACAGCCGCCGGGCTTCGTCGATGCGCCCGAGCAGCACGTACGCATCAGCCAGCCAGAAGCTGCAGGCCAGGAAGACCCCTTCGCCAGGGGGCAAACCGTCATCGGTCTGCTCGGTGTCGTACCGCATCACAAAACCTTCTCGCATCAGGTGCCGCTCGATCGCCGCGATGGTGCCGCGGACGCGGGGGTCCGACGCGGGGAGAAAACCTGTTGAGGGCATCAGGAGCAGGCTCGCGTCGAGCTGCTTCGAATCGAACGCCTGGACGAAGCAGCCGCGCTCGCGATCGAATGCGCGATTGCACACTTCGGTGTGGATGTCGTCCTTGATGGCGCGCCAGTGATCGACCGGACCATCGAGGCCGAACGTGCGAGCGGTCTTGATGGCGCGGTCAAACGCGACCCAGGCCATCACCTTGGAAAAGGTGAAGTGTTGCCGCGGGCCGCGGATTTCCCACATGCCTTCGTCCGGGTGATTCCAGATCTGCGCGAGATGCTTGAGCAATGCCTTCTGAAACGGCCATTCGGACGCATCGAACTCGATGCCTCCACGCCGCGCCTGGTGCAGTGCATCGATCACCTCACCGTAGACGTCAATCTGCAGCTGCCCATACGCCGCGTTGCCGACGCGCACGGGGCGTGACCCTTCGTAACCCGGCAGCCAGGTAACGTCCCATTCGCGAAGCTGCCGTTCGCCGGCGACGCCATACATGATCTGAAGCTGCGACGGCAGTCCCGCGGCGGCACGCAGCAGCCAATCGCGCCACGCTTTCGCTTCCTCGAGGTAGCCGGCGTTCATCAAGGCGAGGAGGGTGAGCGTGGCGTCGCGAAGCCAGCAAAACCGATAGTCCCAGTTTCGAGGGCCTCCCAAGTGCTCGGGGAGCGATGTCGTCGGGGCCGCCACGATGCCACCGGTCGGCGAGTAGATGAGCGCCTTCAGCACCATCAGCGACCGCCGCACCGCGTCGTCCCACTCGCCGTCAGCCGCGGCACGCGAGCCCCATTCATCCCAGAACGCCTCAGTACTGTGCAACGACGCGATTGGGTCGATTGGTTTCGGCGGCGGGTTGTGTGAGGGCCCGTACGTCATCACGAAAGGGACGATGTCACCCTTGGTGACATCGAACTCGGCGACGGTGGTGAAGTCCTTTCCTTTCAGCGGCACCGGCGTGTGCAGGACGACCATGTCGGGCCCGGCAATAGCGCGCCACGTCCGGTCAGCGAGACGGCTGACCCATGGCACGACGAGGCCATAGTCGAACCGCAGTACCAGCTCCATCGTCATGCGTACGCGTCCAGAATCACCACGAACGAGGCGAACGACGTCGGAGTTGTTACCGCGCGGCGGCATGAAGTCGATCAGCGTGACGGTGCCGTCATCGGTTTCGAACCTGGTTTCGAGAATCAGCGAGTGTTTTCGATAGTCGCGCGCGGTGAGGCGCACCTCGGCGGCGGGACGCACGACCCAGCGTCCATGTTTCGGCGTTCCGAGCAGCGCCGCGAAGCAAGAGGGCGAGTCGAATCGCGGCCAGCACAACCAGTCGATCGACCCCGTGCGGTCGACCAGCGCCGCGGTTTCGCAGTCGCCGATCAGGGCGTAGTCTTCGATTCGGCTCAAGCGTTGGGTAAGTGAATCAAGGTGTATTCCACAAGGGCGAGGGGGAGCGGGGAGGAACGGGAAGTGGGAGACTGCTGATGAGCATTGACCGACGAAAAATGGCCCGATGGCTGATTTGTGTCGCTGTTTCGCTGTCCTGTGCAAAGACGGCAGGCGCGCAACCCGCAGCGCCGCCTCCAACGCCGCTGCTCATCGATCGCGATATGTTGCCCGGCCCCGGAGCAACCGTCACCAACGGCCTCGCACGCCTGCTGGCGGACGGCGAAGACCTGTTCGTGCCGCTCCGGCTCTTCACAGACGAGGGCAAGCTGCGGCGCGGCACCAATGCAGCGTATCGGCTGCTGAAACTCGGGTTGTTTGACGATCCTCAGGAGAATTGGCTTCGTGTCGCCAATCACGAGGTATTTGGTCACGGCGGGCGCCTTCGCGAATTGTTCGACGGCGATATTTCCTACGAGTTGCCGCCGCCTCCGCCGTACGGTCGGGGCGGCGGTGCCACCTTCTTCGAATTCACGCGCACGCCGACAGTGGAAGAAGTCCTCGCGGTCACGGTCGGAGGGATGGAGGCGAATTATGTGATGGCGCGCGCCATCGCTCAGGACGCCATGACCACGGGGCGGTGGAACTATCGTGACGCCATCCGCTATTACTACAGCGAGTACGACACGATTCGCTACATTCGCAGCGTCCAGCCTCTGGAGGAAGAAGGGCACGACGTGGGCGATTTCCTTCGCGTCTACAACAACGTTGCAACGAAGGCCGGCGAGGACACGATTTCGACGCGGCAGCTGCGCAGAAATGTCCTGGCGTCATTCGCGAATCCGCTGATCGCCTATTCCTACTACAGCACCTTCATTTCATACGTCTGGCAGGGACGCACGACGGCACCGGTTCCAATGATCCACTTCGGCGCGACGCGGTACCTGCCGATGATGCGTTTCCACCTCACTTCCTTCGGCACCGAGTTCGTCCTCGACAATGCCTTTGTGCGGAACGGCCGTTTTGTTGACATCACGTTGGCATGGGGACAAACGGTCGGCGCTCGCCCGTGGAGCATCGGCGCGCTGGCGACGCGCATGGCGTCGGTGAAGCAGTGGACGATCGGCGCCGAAGGGGCAGTCTGGCATCGTCCGGAGTGGGGTGGACAGTTCGCGGTGACCGCGAGCCGTGCGCTAGGAGTGCGCGGCCCGCTTGCACTCGCCGTCGTGGGCGAGGGTGGTTTCAAGACTGACGGCTTCGCGCCAGGCGATCGCCTCCATCAGGGCGCGTTTCTGCGGATCGGTGCCGCGCTCACGCCCACGTCGCGCCGATCGCCGTAACCGCCTCCTGCGCGAGCGTCTCATCCGTCTTCCAGTCCGCGCCTGCGACGCCAACGCCGCCGATGCACTCGCCGTTGACGAGTACCGGGCAACCGCCTTCCATTGCCGTCCAGCGCTCAGGGCCGGCGGCGAGCGCGAGGCCAAGCGCGTGCGCGGTGTCGAGGGGCTGTCCCACGGCGCCTTGCGAGGTCGTCATCCGCCGGGTGGACGCTGCGCACGCCGCCTTCGTCGTCGCCGAGTGCACCGTATGAAACTTGCCACCTTCCATCCGTTCGAGGACCATCAGGTGTCCGCCCGCATCGACGATGGCGATCGTGACGGACGCGCCCCGTTCGGCCGCTTTGGCCGTGGCCGCTTCAATCATCTTCTTCGCGCCTGCGTTGGTGAGGCGCCGGCTGTCTGCGATGTACATGGCGGATAGAATACGTGGACAGAAGACCTTGCGCCTCGCGCTGCCCATCGGTCTGCTCGCCTTTGCCTTTCGCTTCCTGACCCTCAGCCCGATTGAAAACGATCACTTCGTGATGCTGGCGCGCGCACAGCAGGTGCTGTTCGGCGACTGGCCGATCCGCCATTTCGAAGATCCCGGGCAGCCGCTGTTCTATCTGCTGACGAGCGCGTTCGCGTCGGTCTTCGGCCACGTACTGGCAACCAACGTGGTCCTGTGCATCGCGTTGCAGGCCATCGCGGCGTCCTGCGCCTATCTACTCGCGCGACGTGCGTCGAACAGTACGGCGGTCGGTGTGGCCGCAGCCATCCTCGTCATCGTCAGTTCTCCGCGTCTGTATAACACGACGAAGGTCATTGTCCCGGTGGTTGCGATTCTTCTGCAGTGGCGGTACGCCGAAGCGCCACGACGAGGACGGCTGCTGATGCTGGCCGGGTGGACGGCAATCGCGTTCCTGCTGCGACACGATTACGTCATCTACGTCGTTGCGTCGACGTTCGTACTGCTGGCCGTGCTTCACCGATCGCGACCGCGTGAAGCAGTTCGAGCAGCAGCGATGTATGGGATCACGCCGCTGCTGTTCGTTACTCCGTGGCTCTTGTACGTGCAGGTGAACCAGGGCGTAATCGAATACGCGAGTGCAGCGCTGCGATTCGTGCAGTCAGAGGGTCGACGTACCGCAGCCGGCGGGCCTCAGCCGCTCTACTACGTGATTGCGCTCATTCCGATGTCGGGATTCGCGCTCGCCATCTGGCTGCGATCGCGTTCGGATGTGGCTGTCATACAGGCTCAACTCGCGTCGCTCTCGGTTCTCGTGCTGATGATGAACGCGGTGTTCCTGCGCGACGTGCTCCTTGCACGTGTGCCCGACGTCATTGCGCCGACGGCCGTGCTTGCAGCCGTGCTCATCGGACAGGTGTTCTCCCGTCGCGCACTTCGCATCGGAGCGTTGGTGACGGCGGCGGCTGCGCTGGTACTCGTCACGATCTCGCTGGCCACCGCCGGCTACCGAATCCCCACGCCTGCTGCCGTCGTCCGGCAGGCCGGCCGGGTGTCCGACCGCCTTGTGAACGCGTCTGCGGAGCTCCAGCCGAGCCCGCGTTATCCGGCGCTCGTCAGCTACCTCTCACGGTGCACGTTGCCGGTGGAGCGCGTCTTCGTCAGCGGCTTCGCGCCGCAGATTCCGTTCCTCGCTCACCGGCCATTCGCGGCGGGCCTTCCATCCTGGATTCCGGGCTACTACGAAACGCCAGCGGACGTAAGACGTGCGCGAGCGCGTCTCGATCGCGAGAACGTTTCAGCAGTCGTCCTGCTCGAAGGGTCCGATGTCTTCGAGCGGTCGTGGCCAGATCTCGCCGCCTGGTTTCGCGAGCACCGGTTCGAGCGCCACGATGCCGCCCGTCTGGGTGAGGAGATCACCCTCTGGCTGCCGCGACCCGATGCGTCGATGCGCGCGGATGTTGAAACGGGCCTGCCATGTCACACAAGTGGTACTCTTGCCGGGTCCGGTGAGCCCTAGTTCCAGCACGATCCCGGCGGCGGATTCTCCGTTTCGCGAACGGCTGGTGCGCGGACGCGCGGGTGATCTCGTCGGCCACCCGCTGCTGCTGTTGCTGGCGCTGGCATCGCTGCTGCGCGTGATGCTCGTCGTTCAGGGCGGCCAACTGTACTGGCCGGACGAACGGCTGTATACCCAGGTGCTGGACATCTTCGATCTTCACCAGGGGCATTGGTTCGACATTCTCAAGGCGCTGTTTTCCACTCAAGACCATCTCGGATTCGCGCTCCTCAGCGCTCCGATCGCCGCAGCGCAATTTGCCATGGGTCACGCGTTGAGCCGCTCGGGAGAAGGGCTGATGCTTCTGCCGGGTATCGCGCTGTCTCAGGCGTCGGTCGTGTCCATCGCGCTCGTCTATGCAATCGCGCGACGTGCCGGCCGTGACCGCGTCGAAGCGTTGATTGCCGCCGGCTTGATGGCGTCGGCGACGACGATGTTCTACTACGCGCGGCACCTGCTGCCGTACGACGCGGCGTTGGCCCTTGGACTCCTCGCGTTGTGGTGCGCGATTGGCACTTCCCGTCGCGATTCGATGATGTGCGGCGCCGCGGCGAGCGCGGCCTTCATCACCTACAACGGCTACTGGTTGCTCGTCGCGACGGTCCTGCTCGTCCACGTCGTGCACGAGGGACGAACCGCGGTGCGACGTGCGGCATTGCGGGCGCTCTACCTGACTATCGGGTTCGTGATGCTACCGGCAGCAATTGTGCTCGTCGAGCTGCTGACCGGCGCCCCGCTGATGTTTTCGGGCATGCGGCGGCTTGCGGGAACGGTGAGTGACGGCTACGCGCCGGAGGGCTTCGGGCTTCCCTGGGCGTACCTGTGGCATGCAGAGCACCTTTTGCTGCTTGTCTGGATTGCCGCGGCGTTTTTCGTCATCGTCGGGCGAACGGGGTGGAACTCACGACGCCAGCACACGGCCGCGATGTGGGTGCTCGCCGCTGTGTTCATCTATCTCGCGCTCGGCTTCTCATCTGCCATCTTCCACGTCTTCGTCGTGATGGGACGGCAGGCGCGGCAGGTGGTGCCCTTTCTCTGCCTCGCGACGGCTGCCGCGGCCGTCGAACTCCTCGAGCGCCGTCGATGGTCGTCCTGGATTGTCGTCGTGGGCGTGGTCGCACTTGTCGCTCAGGCCGGATGGAATTTCAGGCAGCCGCTGCAGCAGCGATTTCCACGCGACGTGATTGCCGAGATCACGACCAAGTACGGTCCCATCGATTTCGAGAACACGATCGAGGGACCGCCGTTGACCCACGAACACGTCGAGTCGCGCTGGGTGCTGCTGAATGCGCAGCACTTGTACAACCCGCGCGCGCCGCGCCCGCCGCTGCCGTCGTCGGTCATCGAGGTGATGAGGTTCCGGCATCCGCAGCAGTTCCTGCCGTATCAATTTGAAGGCCTCCGCCCCACCGAGCGGCAGGTGCTGCGCGGGAGCGATATTTCCATGCGCCTGATCGACATCGGCGCCCCGGTTGATCGGCTGCCGTGAGGCGAGCGCTCCGGCTGGCCGTTGTCAACCTTGTCATCTTCTTCGTCACGGCGGAACTGCTTGCGCTCGGTATCTTCTATTACGAGCACGGATGGCTCTTCTACGTCGATCCGTATCGCCCGACCATCGCTCCAATCGAGGAGGGGAGCGCCGACGCGCTGACTGCGGTCGGCCTGCATCCGTATTTTGGCCCGACGCATCGACCCGGTATTCGATTCGACGTGCCGCCGGAGCTTCGCAGCGGCGAGGCTGACGACGTTGTCGCGACCAACAACTTCGGATTTCCCTCACGCGTCAACTATCCGTTTTCGAAAACCAGCGATCGCCAGTTCGTCATCGGGGTGTTCGGAGGTTCGGTCGGCGCGTACTTCTGCAGACTCGGCACCGCGCGGCTCGAACAAACCCTGCGTCGCAGCGCGGTGTTCAACAACCGTGAGCCGGTGACGTTGTGCTTCAGTCACGAGGGCTATAAACAACCGCAGCAACTACTCGTGCTCAGTTATTTCCTGTCGATCGGGCAGCCGTTCGATCTCGTGGTCAACATCGACGGGTTCAACGAGGTGGCACTCGGCCGCATCAATGATCGGTACGGCTGGGACGTGTCGATGCCGAGCCACGAGCACCTTGACGCATTGATCAACGTGGTGAATCAGGCCACGCTGACAACGGCTAAGCTCGAGTCGCTCGCGCGCATCGTCCGGTATCGACAACAGCTGAATGACATCGCGGAGCGCAACAACCGGACGCGATTGGCGTCGGTGGAATTCATGCTGCGGCATTACTACGACTTTCTCCGTCGCCGCTATGAACAGGAGCGCGTGCGGTTCGATGGACTGCCTTCGAACCCGCCGGCGAATTCCCCAATCCACGTCACGCCACCAGTGCGACCGCGCACCGGCGCCGCCGTCTACGAGGACATCGCGGCGAATTGGCGCAACGCATCGGTGCTGATGCAGCAGGTGCTTGCGGCGAGAGGCGTGGCGTACCTCCACGTCCTTCAGCCGAATCAGTACTACTCGACCCGCGCCTTTACTCCGGCCGAGAAGGCGATCGCCTTCAACGACGGGTCGCCATTCAAAGAGGGCGTGGCGAATGGCTATCCGTTTCTCGAGAAAGCGCTCGAACCGGGCGCGCTCAGCGCCGTCCACCTCTTCGACACGGCGCGTGAGCCTGTGTATGTAGACAACTGCTGCCACTACACCTCCGCCGGCAATCGGCTGCTCGCTGACTTCATTGCCAGAGCGGTGGTCGCCTCCGAAGGCGCCGCCACACATTAGTCACAGATTTCACACAACTCACGCGATACGGGGACCGTCAGAACTGTCAGCGATGTGCGGCTCCATCGACACGCGCATGTGGCGCACAGGCGCGGAGCGCGTTAGTCGCCTGTTCGATTTCGCGCGTGCGCGCGTTATTACACAGGTACAAGCAGGAATGCGGCTTGCTGGAGCGGCCGCGGCGTTCCCGTGCACAAGACACGTCTAGATCCCAAAGATCTGCCCCCGGTCGAAGCGGCGACATTGCGCCGCATCCTCGTCTACGTGCGGCCGTACTGGCGCAGGGCGCTGGTCGTCACCGCGTGCATGACGGCGGCTGCCGCGCTGAGTCTTTCACTCCCCTGGTTTGTGCGCCGCGTCGTCGACGAGGCAATTCCGCAGGGCAACATCCGGTTGTTGTGGCTCTATTGCGCGGCGATGATCGCGGGTCCAGCGCTCGCGGGACTGCTCGAGGTCCTTCAGAAATACTCAGCTGAAGTAATCGGCCAACAGGTGATGCTCGATCTGCGCGTGGCGCTCTATCGACAGCTTCACGCGATGCCCTTCGCCTTCTTCGCCAGGCAGCGCCCCGGAGAAGCCGTCAGCCACGTCCTCAACGACGTGCAGGGTGTCGGCGGCGCCGTGAGCGGCACGCTCGTCGACGTGCTGCAGAACATCATCGTCCTCGTGTCGACAACCGTGTTCGTGTTCGCACTCGATTGGCGTCTGGCACTGGTCGCGCTTGGGTTCTTGCCGTTGTTCGTCGTCCCGACGCGTCGCGTCGGCCGTGCACGCAAGCGCCTGAAACGAACAGTGCAGGCACGCATCAGCGAGCTGACGGGCATCCTCACGGAAACGCTGTCGGTGTCAGGCGCACTGCTCATCAAGGTGTTTGGGGGAGAAGACGCCGAGACTCGCCGATTCCGCGCGAAGGCCGAAGAGATCAAGCAGCTCTCGCTCGAGCAGACGCTGATCGGCCGCTGGTTCCAGTTGATGCTCGGCCTCTTCGAAGCCGTCGGCCCCGCGATCGTGTTCGCGCTCGGCGGCTATCTCGTCATCCACGGTCACATCGCGCTTGGAACCGTCGTGGCGTTCGTGACGGTGCTCAAGCGGCTCTATGGCCCGGCGCGGCAGCTCGCCGGGGTGCACGTCGACCTGATGACGAGCTACGCATATTTCGAACGTGTCTTTTCCGTTCTCGACCGCATCCCCTCGATTCGGGATGCGCACGGCGCGGTGCCGCTTGCGGCGCCGCGCGGAGAGATCGAATTACGCGACATCTCCTTTGCCTACGACGGCACCGACGAGACGCTCTCCGACATCAATCTTCGCGTGCCGGCAGGTTCGACGGTTGCGATCGTCGGCCCATCCGGTGCGGGTAAGAGCACGATCGCCGCGCTCGTCATGCGGCTCTACGACGCGTCACACGGGTCGATTTCGATCGACGGGCTCGACGTCCGAGAGGTCACCTGTCGGTCGCTGCACGACAACCTCGCCGTCGTGACGCAGGAAACCTTTCTGTTCCACACGACCGTCCTCGAAAACCTGCGGTACGGGAAACCGTTGGCGACGCTCGAGGAGGTTGAAGAGGCGGCTCGGCGCGCACAGATTCACGACGTCATCGCGTCGCTGCCCGAGGGCTACCACACCGTGGTCGGGGAGCGCGGGTATCGCTTCTCGGCTGGTGAACGTCAGCGGCTCGCGATTGCGCGCGCCATTCTGAGAAACCCGCGCATCCTGATTCTGGACGAAGCGACCAGCTCCCTCGACTCCGAATCGGAGCGGCGCGTCCAGGAGGCGCTCGAGCCGCTCTGTGAAGGGCGGACGACTCTCGTGATCGCGCATCGCCTGGCCACGATTCGCGACGCGGATCTGATCGTCGTCATCGACCGCGGGCGGATCGTCGAGCGTGGGACCCACGACGAGTTGATGGCCAACCGCGCACTGTACGCATGGCTGTGGCGCGTCCAGGTGGGCAAACGCGATCGCCGCGGCCTCATTGACACCCGACCGAGCGCCCGTACGGCGTTCGCCTCCTGAGTATGATGCCCGCTCGCGCCGAAACGTGGATCGTGGTGCGCCCGGTCATCGTCGTGGCGGTGTTGTCAGCGTCGTTGTTCGCCGGCGCGCTGCCCGCCTCCGCGCAGGTGAAGCTCACCTTCGACAAGCATCCGGCCATCGATTTCGGCAACGCATTCACTGTCAGCGTGCGTGTGAAGTCGCAGAACGACTGGCGCGATTTCCCGTCGGAGGCCGGGTCGGATCAGAAGAACGTCTTCGATCCATACCGTGAGCGGATTGCCGTCGAGGGAACGATCGCAGGCCGAGTTCTTTACCACGTGGAGCGCGAATTCCACGACACATCGAGCCCGTGGAAAAACGTCTATCTCGAGACGCGCGTGCTCCACGGCGTCCACCTGCAGGGCGGTCAATTCAACATGCCGTTCGGGCTCGACCAGACGACGAGCCTGATGAATCAGGATTTCAACTACCACTCGCTGGCCGGCGCATTTCTGGCGCCGGGCCGCGGCCTCGGCGTGATGGCGTACGGAGACTTCTTCAAGAAGAACCTGCTCGCCTACGAGGCCGGTGTCTTCCGCCAGGACGGCGACAACACCCGTTCGGCGCAGCTACAGGACGTGCACGTGGCGCCGACCTTCGCGGGGCGTATTGTCGTCAAGCCGTTCTCGAAATGGCAGCCGCTCTATTTCGTGCGGTCGATGGAAACGGGATTCGCGTTCACCGACGGCGAACTGCCCGCGGGTCTCTACAACCTCAAAGGGCAGACGATTCCCGGCGACGGGTTCGTGCAGAAAGCGTACGTGAACGGCCGGCGTCAGAGGCTTGGCGCGGAGCTCCAGTGGCGGCCAGGACCGGTTGGCGTGCAGGCCGAAGCGATCCGCGTCCGCGACACGCGCTTCGGGCAGGGAATCGAAGACGAGGACCTGCCGAACCTGGTGGAGCGCGCCTGGTACGTCAGCGGTACCTGGCTGGTCACCGGCGAACACAAGAAGGACACCATTACGCCGGCGCGCCCATTTCTCAACGGCGGATACGGCGCCGTCGAGTTCGGCGCACGTCTCGAGCGACTGTCAACGGGCAACGGTCCAGCGCTGAACCCGGCGGTGTACGGACCGCGGTCTCCCGACGTTTTCCCTACAGCAGATCTCGTGTGGACGACTGGCGTGAACTGGTACGTGAACAAGTTTTTCGAGCTGTCGCTGAACGTGATTCGAGAGGATCGCACGCTGCCGCGCACGGCCACGCTGTCGTCAGGTCCGGTATGGAGCCGGACGTTCCGCATCGAGTTTGGATTGTAGGAGAGATGATGCTCCGGCCGCGGATTCAACCGCTCGCACTCGTGCTCGCGATCGCCCTGTGCGCGCCGATGCTGACGCTGTCGGCGCAGTCGGCGGGCTCGCCGACGAGCGTGGACACGCTCCTCGATGGCAGTGCGCTGAACGACGTCTGGATTCACATCAATGCGCGAGACTGGCAGGACCTCCACACGAACTACAAGGATGGCACCTACTACCCGGTCGATTTCGAGTGGCAGGGCGTCAACCTTCGCAACTCCGGGATCCGTGTTCGCGGCAACACCACCCGCAACGATCACAAGCCAAGCTTCCGCATCGATTTCAATCGCTACGTCGACGGCCAGGACCTCTTCGGGCTGAAAGCGGTCGTTCTCAACAATTCCTGGCACGACCCCTCGATGCTGCACGACGACCTGTCGATGCTCACGTTTCGAAAGATGGGCATCCCCACGCCGCGGCAGGCCCATGTTCGGATGTACGTCGGCGCGGCTCGCGAGTATGCCGGCGTCTACGTGATTTCAGAGGAAGTCAGCAAGACGTTCCTCACGGCGAATTTCGGCGAGGACAACGGATACCTGTACGAGTTCCACCGTCAGGACGGCGACAACTACGGATTCCAGGAACAACCCAACCTCGGTTGGTACGTGCCGCGGTTTGGACCAAAGACCCACGAAACGGAATCGATTGCGAATCTCTATATTCCGGTCCGCACCCTCGTGGAAGCGGTCAACGACGCGCGGCGGGACAACCTCGAGGATCGGCTCGGCGAATACCTTGACGTCAGGACGTTCATCACCGAGCTTGCGGTCCAGAATTTCATGGCGCAGACCGACGGCCTGGTCGGCGGCGTCGGCATGAACAACTTCTATCTGTATCGCTTCGCCGGCAGGAAACTCTCGATGCTCATTCCGTGGGACCAGGACAATTCGTTCAGCCGAATGGATATGCCGCCGTCGGAGAACATGGGCAGCAACGTGCTCGCGGCGAAGATCTGGGACGAGCCGAAGCATCGCGATGCATATCTCGCGCGTCTGCTTGACGTCGCCGATCTGGTCAGCAGCGGCTGGCTGGAGCAGGAAGCGGCGCGGCAGTACGAGCAGATTCGAGCGGCGGTCTACGAGGATCCGTTGACGCCGTACTCACGCGACGACTTCGATCAGGCCAACGCCTTCGTGCAGCAGTTCGCGCGGGAACGTAGTGATGTTGTCCGGCAGTACGTTGCGAGCATCGCCCCTGCGGTACTCAGAAGCCGCTTTAATGGCAGGACGCTGACCCTGAATCTCCCACGCCGCTGACGGGGATGAACGTCCAGTCGTAGCCACCTGCCCTCAACGCGAGCCGCAGCACGCCATTCGTACTGAGACGGACCTCGCTGTTCGGCTTCACGTCCACAAACGGATACGGCGGCGCACCGCCGGTGCCCACCACGAACTCACGGATTCCGCCATCGGCGTCGGCCACGCCGTCGGCATTCTGCGGCGCGAACCGTTCGTACACGTGATCGTGCGCCGCCAGCACGACCTCGGCGCCGAAATCGTCCAGGATGCGCCAGAACTCGCGCATCTGTTCGGTGTTGCCGTGCTTGGACGAGGAGAAGAGCGGGAAATGCCAGTAGGCGAGCGTGCACCGGGTCGCATGGACCGTGAGGTCGTTCCGCAGCCATGCGGCTTGCGTGGAGCGGGCGCCAACGGGAATGTTGCTGTTCAGCGCGATGACATGCCAGTTGCCAAGGTCGTAGCTGTAGAACCCCAGCCCCGGCACGCCCGCGCTTGCGCCGAAGTAGTCGAAGTACGGCGCGGCGTTGGACGCACCGTCGTACTCGTGATTGCCTGGAACGGGGCGCGTGCGCGACTTGTGGCGCCCCCACGTCGTGTCGTAGCACGAGTCGTAGTTTTCGATCGTCCCTGACGGGTAGGCGTTGTCGCCGAGCGCGAAGACGGTGCCGTCGATGGAATCGAGCAGCCGCGCGGTGGCCTGCGGGATGCCGCCATTCGTGCACTGCGCGATGTCGCCGGCACCGACGAAGATTTCCGTCGGGAACGCCGCTGTGACGTCGATGCCGGACGGGATTTCCGCGCGACTGCCGATCGGCAGCGTGGACGGACCGGTCAGGCCGGCGGGCGAACCTCCGCACGAGAGGCCGATGACCGCAAGCGACGCCAGCATCCAGAACACGGCTCGCTTCACGCGCGCACCCTTGTCGAAGACGGCATCACTCGAGACTGGGGGATCTATGGTAGCGCCCTTGTTCGATCCCCGCCGCAGGAAACGTTAACCCTGACAGATAGCCGGCAGCACCTTGCACGTGTTTGCACGAAACCGGACGTACATGTGGCGTGACACCGAATGGTCTGCTGCCGATAGAGAGAGGGATGTCAGATGACATCAATCGCGATATGAGCCTCATTGAATTCGAGCGCCGCGTGCTCGAAGAGGCACGCGACGAGCGCAATCCACTGCTCGAACGCATCAAATTCCTGGGCATCCTCGGACGCAATCTCGACGAGTTCGTGATGGTTCGCGGCCGCACGTGGATGGCCTCGCCTTCCGGAAAGCGGTTGACGCGGAAGACGCACGCACTGTTGCGCGACGGCTATCGTGTGCTTCGACGGCATCTCCTTCCGGCGCTGGCGAAGGCGGGCATTGCGGTCGTCGACTACGGCGAGCTGAACGCCGCTGAACGAGCGGACGTGGACGAGCGGTTTGTCGACTCCATTCTGCCGCTCATCACGCCACTGGTCTGTCAGGCGACGCCCGTTGCCGATGCGCCGGGGCTCGGACTGAACGTCGCGGTGGAGCTCGATCGCGGACGCCTCGCGATGGTGCGCATTCCCGATCAGCTCTCATCGCTCGTGCCCGTCGCGACGCGGCGTGAGGGCGCACGCGAGGTGTTCGTCTGGCTGCATCAAGTCGTGGCCGCGAACCTGCATCGCGTATTTCCAGGTACGCGCATCCAGTCGGCGCACGCGTTCCGCATCATGCGCGATGCCGACATCGTGCTCGAGTCGGCTGCCGCCGACGAGCTGCCGCAGCGCACGATCGCCGCGGTGCGCCAGCGCGAGACCAACCCGGTGCTGATGATGGTCGTCGAACGTGCCGCGCCCGCGCGTCTGATCGATCGTCTCGCACAAGTCTTATCCGTCCAGCCGGAAGCGATCGTCCGGACGCGCGACGTGCTCGACCTGAAGCGGCTCTGGGATTTCACGCAACTGCCGCGCGCCGATCTGCGATATCCGCCGCTTGTTCCCCACACGTCGGCGCGCATCGGGTCGTGCATGTTCACCTCGATTCGCAACGGCGACATCCTGCTGCACCACCCGTTCGAGTCGTTCCGGCCAGTCATCGACTTGCTACGTCAGGCGGCAGCCGATCCGGCCGTCGAGGCGATTTCGGCGACCCTCTATCGCACGGATCGCGGCAACTCGCCCGTGATCGAGGCGCTCATCGACGCGGCGCGCCGCGGCAAGCGGGTACGGGCCGTCGTCGAGTTGAAGGCGCGGTTCGACGAGCGGTGGAACGCGGAGTGGGCGCGCGCGCTCACCGCTGCGGGTGCGCAGGTCATCCATGCGCCGGCGGGGCTGAAGGTGCACGCGAAGATGCTGGTGATCGAGCGTCGCGAGGGCAATCGCGTCCGGCGGTACGCGCATCTGTCGACCGGCAACTACAGTTCGTTCACGACCATGGTCTATACCGACCTCGCGCTGATGACGTGCGATGAATCGATTACGGCGGACGTGGCGGATCTGTTCGAGTTCATGGCCGGCGCCACGCACGCGCCGGCCATGCGAACGGTGATCGCCGCGCCCTTTGCGCTGCGCGGTGGGTTCCGCACACTGGTCGAACGTGAAATCGCGTGGGCGCAGCGCGGCGAGGCCGCCCACATCGTCTTGAAGATGAACGCGCTCGTCGATGCCGCCGCCATCGATCTGCTTCAACGCGCGTCGCACGCCGGGGTTCAGGTGGACCTGATTGTGCGCGGTGTGTCGGTGCTGCGACCTGGCGTCCCGGGCGTCAGCGATCGGATTCGCGTGCGGAGCATCGTCGGTCGTTTCCTGGAACACAGCCGAATCTGGTACTTCCGAAACGGCGGCGCCGAAGACACCTTTATCGGAAGCGCAGACCTGATGCCGCGGAATTTCGATCGTCGCATCGAGATCGTCGTGCCGCTGAAAGATCGGGCGGTGGCCCATCGGGTCCGTTACGAAATTCTGGACTCCTATCTCTCCGATACCCTCTCCGCCCGGGAGTTGCTTCCGTCCGGCCGATACCGCCGACTCGCGCCGAGACCTGGCGAACCCGGTGTCTCCTCGCAATCGCTCCTCCTCGACCTCGCTTCCGACCTGGCCGACACGCCGTCGCGGCGAATTGAACAACTCGCCGAGGCGCGCTGACAGTTCGACGCCGGTTCTCCCCAGATTTTTCAATACTCATCAGCACGTCTTAGCGGTACACCGATTGCGTTCGACGGCGATGCTCGAGCGGCTGGGCTACATCCATAGCGGCTCGCGGCGCGCTCGATCGATGAAAAGCTGTCCGCTTCGCGTCGTGTTCACGTGGGCGTCTGCGATCGCCATCTTGCTGTGGGGCGGAGCGGCACCGGCGCTGGCACAGGTGAAGGTGACCTTCGACAAACGGCCGTCCATCGCGGTTGGGAATCTGCTGACGGCGGACATCCGCTTCAAGTCACAGCTGGACTTCACTGAATTTCCCGACGAACCGGGCACCCCCTCCAAGCCGCTGGTTGACTTGCACCGTACGCGCCTTGGCGTCGAAGGCAGGTTGATGAAGGCCTTCGAATACCAACTTGAAGGCGAGCTGGGCGATGCGGCCCAGCCGTGGCGCGACATCTATATCCAGACACGCCCGTTCCGGGACCTGCAGGTGCGTGCCGGCCAATTCAAGATTCCCTTCAGTCTCGATCAACTCACCTCCGGCATGGACCTCGATTTCAACTACCGATCCCTTGCCGCTGCGTTTCTCTCGCCGGGACGCGACGTCGGCGTGACGCTGTTCGGCCGCGTCATGAGTGACTCGGTCCGGTATCAAGTGGGTGTCTTCAAACACGGCGGCGATAACGTACGCGAATCCGAGCGGACCGACGCGCAGGCCGACCGCACGTACGCGGGACGCCTGGTGGCCCGCCCCTGGAATGCATTCGACAACCTGTTTCGTACGTTTTCCGTCGGTGCCGCGTTCACGTCCGGTGTGCTTCCCGCGGGACCGAACGGCGTGCGCGGCAAGACGATTCCGGGCGATGCGCTCTTCCAGCACCTGTTCGTGAATGGCCACCGCCAGCGCATCGGGGGCGAGTTTCAGTGGCGCCCAGGTCCTGTCGGTCTTCAGGCCGAATACATCCGCGTCCGCGATCAACGGTTCGGACAGGGGATCGACAACCAGGACCTGCCGAACGCGTACGCACGCGGCTGGTATGTCACCGGCACATGGCTGCTGACAGGCGAGCAGAAGAGAGATTCCGTTGAACCCGCGCGCCCCTTTCTGCGCGGCGGCGTCGGGGCTATCGAGATCGGAGCGCGTGTGGAGCGCCTCGCCGCGTGGAGTCCCGGCGTGAACGACGGATCGTTCTCGTCGCCACGCGCGCCATGGGTGATGCCGGTCGCCGACGATGTATGGACGGGTGGCGTGAACTGGTATTGGAACGATTACGTCAAGCTGCAGGCGAACATCATTCGCGAACGGCGGGCAGCGGACGGTCGCGTCATCGTGGGCCAGGGAGATCTCTGGAGCCAGACGTTTCGCGTTCAGTTCGGATTCTAAGATGACTAGACCGAGCCCGCCGACTTCCATCCTCGCGATTGCGCTCGTGGTCGCGTGCCTCCTCGCAGGCCGCCCGCTGGGCGCGCAAGTGTCGGTCGACTCACTGTTGGATGGAAGCTCGCTGGAGGACCTCTGGGTTCACGTGAACGATCGAGACTGGGAGGACCTCCACACCCACTTCCGGGAGAACACGTACTACCCGGCTGACGTGGAGTGGAGAGGAGTCCGGGTACGCAACGCCGCTATTCGAGTGCGCGGCGTCGCCTCGAGGAACGGGCACAAGCCGAGTTTTCGAGTCGACTTCAATCGGTACGTGACCGGCCAGACGTTCTTTGGTCTGGACGCGCTCACCCTCGACAGCTCATGGCAGGACCCATCGATGATCACGAATCGATTGTCGATGCTGATCTTCCGGCGCATGGGCATTGCCGCCCCACGTGTCGCGCACGTGCGGCTGTTTGCAGGTGCCGGCCGCGAATACGTGGGTGTGTACGCGGTCACCGAAGAGGTGACGGAGTCTTTCCTGCGCGCGCGTTTCGGCGAGGACACCGGGTACCTCTACGAGTTCAATCACCTGGAGAACGACAACTGGGGCTTTCAGGATCCGGGTCCGAGGCTGGGCTGGTACGTGCCGCGGTTTACGCCGAAGACGCACGAGTTCGAGTCGGTCGCCAATCTCTATATGCCCATACGCGACCTCGTCCAGCGCATCAACGACGCGCCCCAGTCGGATCTCGAATCGCGGCTGGGTGGGTATCTGGACATCAACGGCGTCATCACGATGCTCGCGATCCAGAATTTCGTGGCGCAGACCGACGGGCTCGTGGGCGGCGTCGGCCTGAACAACTTCTACTTGTACCGGTTTGCCGGGAAAAACCTGTCGGTGCTGATTCCGTGGGACCAGGGCAACGCGTTTGGCTCGTTCGAGAGCGGGTTCGACCCTCCGCCGTGGTGGAACATGGACAGCAACGTCCTCGCATCGAAGATCTGGAACGAACCGAAGTATCGGGCGCGGTATCTTGGGGCGCTCCTGCAGGTTGCGGATCTCGTCAGCGCGGACGGCTTGCTCCTGACCGAAGCCCAACGCGATTATCAGCAGATCCGTGATGCGGTGTACGCGGACGCGTTCTCGCCGTACCCGCTGTCGCAATTCGAACGCGCCCACACAACGATCGAGCAGTACGTCCGCATTCGGCCCGACGAGGTGCGTCAATACGTCGCGAGCTTGACTCAGTAGGAAACCCAATCCCAAACCCCAAGGACGCTCGTACGTGGCTTTGGATTTGGGATTTGGGATTTGGGGTTTGGGATTTGAAGCTAGTGACAGGAGGCCGATCCAGCATCCCCACCGCCTGACGCTGAAATGAAATTCCAGTCGTAACCGCCCGCCCTGAGCGACATCTTCAGCACACCGATCGTGCTGAGGCGTGCTTCGCTGTTCTCTTTCACATCGACGAACGGATATGGTGGCGCGCCGCCGGTGCCCACCACGAATTCGCGTATGCCGCGCATCGGATCGGCGGCGCCGTCGGGCGACTGCGGGGCGAACCGCTCGTAGACGTGATCGTGCGCCGACAGCACGACGTCGGCGCCCGCGTCGTACAGGATGCGCCAAAAGTCGCGCATCATTTCGATGTTGCCGTGCTTCGACGATGAGAAGAGCGGGAAATGCCAGTAGGCGAGCGTGCAGCGCGATGCGTGTGCGGCGAGATCGTTGCGCAGCCATGCGGCCTGCGCCGACGAACGGCCGACGGGCAGATTGCTGTTCAACGCGATGACGTGCCAGTTGCCCAGGTTGTAGCTGTAATAGCCAACGCCAGGAAGTCCGGCGTTGAACCCGAAGTACTCGTAGTACGGGGCCGCTGCCGGCGAGTCGTATTCATGATTGCCTGCAACAGGACGCGTCCGACCCTTATGGCGACCCCATGACCCGTCGTAGCACGCCTGGTAGTTCTCCGCGGTGCCGGACGGATACGCGTTGTCACCCAGAGCGAAGACGGTGCCGCCGATGGCATCCAGTAGCCTTGCCGTCAGATCCGGCGTCCCGCCATTGGTGCACTGCGCGATGTCGCCCGCGCCGACGAACGTCTCGGGCGCCAGCAGCGGCAGACCGCCGTCCGGAGTGAACGGGGAATCGACGTTGAAGGGGGCGTCCGCCTTTGTGGCTGTTGCCAGCGAACTGGGTGAGGTCAGAGGAGAAGTACCGCCGCACGCGAGGAACACCACGCCGATTGACGCGATGCTCCACCTGACCATCCGCACCACGGGCTCACCCCTCCACTGGGTCCCCCACCTTAACCGAAGAGCGGCTGTTCCGCTAGCTGATCAAAAAATATTCCCTCCCGGTGCCGGGCCTCTCGTCCTGTAGGTCTTCGAGAAGCCGTTACGCGTATTTGTCACCGCGAACGATCCATCTGCGTATGCCGACAGCTTGATCCAATAGGCCCGCCCGTTGTGAGCCGGTGGCGCACCATCTCGGGATCGGGCCGGTCGCAGTGGCGCGATCGGCATGGCATGCTCTGGCGTGTCCGAGCCGTTCGCTATGAAGAGTCCGGGCACGGTGTATTCCTGGCCACTCAGTTCCGAAGCATGCACTTGCCACAGGTCTTCGAGTCCCGGAGCTGTGTGGATCGTTTTCATGACTTCGGGTTGCCCGCCTTTGCGCAGTCCGTTGTTCATGATCGCGACGCGAGGTTCGATGGCGTGGACAAACACGTCCGTGTTCCCCGCCGGCTGCCCGTGATGGGTGACCATCAACACATCCACCGGACCGAGCGGATTGCCAGGGCACATCAACTCGAATTGCTTGTTCGCCGTCAAGTCGCCCAGATCAACCATTCGAAAACGCCCGAATGAGAGGACAAGCCCAATCGATTGTCTGTTTTCGGTGGGCACGTCCGCTCTCCGTCTGAATGCGGCGCAAAACGGGTTTAGTGTCCCTGGCGGGGATGCTATTCGGATCGTGTCGCCGGCTGAAGCGACCACACGTACGTCGACCTCACCGAGCGGAATGGTGTCGCCTGGAACTGCGACGGTATGTTTCGCGGTTCGATACAGAAGGGGATACGTCTGGTGCAGGAATGCATCGACGACGGGATCGGGCTGAACATTCGCGCCGTGGTCGATGAACTCGCGCACAGTGATGTGCCGAGCCAGCAGGGCCATCCCTCCGAAGTGATCGCGGTGCCAGTGCGTGGTGACGAGATGATCGATTTGCTGAAGGCCCGCATCGTGGACCGCAGCCAGGATTCGACCCGCGTCACGGTGACTGCCGGCGCCCACGTTCCCTGTATCAACCAGAAGCGACTCGCCGGTCGGGGACACCACCAGCATCGCCTTGCCACCTTCGACATCCACCACGTAGATCTGCAGGCTGTCTGGCGTCGCCAACACCGACGCCAGGAGGAGGAGGACACAGAGACGCACCGCCAAACTCCTGGAGGCGTTCCGGACTATGCGGCCCTGTGAGCGGGTTGGTCAGCGAAATACTGGAGTGCTTTGCGGGTCTTGGTCTGCTGCTCCCCGGTAAGCGTTATTCCGAGGCGGGTGAGGTCGGCCCTCGCCTCGGCCGCGCGCTGAAACGCCTTCTCCGGCGGGCATTTCACCGACAGTTCAAGGATGCGGGAACCATCGGGATAAAACCAGAGCTCGGCCTTCATCGTTCGTCCGCCGGCACCCAACTCGAATTTCGTCTTCGCGATGTTAATGGGACCGAACGGCGTAAGGGCATCGAGGTCGAGGCCCCGTGGCGCATGCTCGGAAAAGAATGTACGCTGCTCCGCTGAGAACAGTTTCCGAATAGGTCGGGTCCCCCGAATCACCGCCTTCACGTCGTCGTTGTCGACACTTTCGTGCAATGACCCTGAACAGACGTACTCACCGGGCATCGCATCAATTTCAATACGGAAATGATCGGAGCGGCGTAGACGACGCGGCAGTTCAGGGGGCACGATCGGACGAAGCTTGATCACCGCGTCACCGCCCTTTCGCGTGCGTCTGGCTCGAACGATGAGTCCCGCGCGATGTAACCGCAGATCCGGCGTGTCGAAGAAAATCACCTGTCGCAGCTCCGCGTGAAGCACGTCGAGGTCCAGTTGCACAAGCGCCACGTCGCGTTCGGCGTCGAGGATCGTGAGTTTTAACTCGACGCTCTGAGCGTCCTTCAGTATGCGCAACGCCTTCGCCATTCGTTTGTCGTTCAATGACGAGTGGCGCTCATTCGTGATGTTGTTCGGTGAATCCATGGCTCCCTCACGGCGTTTTCAAACGCTCTCGCAAGTCAACCAGCGCCTGGTGGCTGGTCCGTAGCTGCGACACACCCGGAATGTCCGCGGCGGTGATGAGAACGATGACCGCAGCAAAGACCAGCGAGTAGGCGACAGCTGCAATCGATCGTTGGGTACCGGCCAGACCCGCGTGATAGCCCGCGGCCGCGACGGACACGGCCATGATGGCGTTCAGAATGACCCACACGACAACCGGGATCCGCGAACGGACTTCGGTCAGGACGCGCTCGCGCTGAGCGTTGATTTCGATCAACGACTGCGTGAAGGGCATCACAAATGACGTAGCGCCTTCCTTTCGGCTCGCGCCAACCGCCTCATGCCACATCTGTTCCTGCAATTGTCGCAATCGGGTAACGATGTCGGTCTTTCTGCCGTCCAGCGGCTCCAGCCGCACGTCGAGGTAACTGCGAATGAGTCGCCGCTCGTTTGTCCGCTCGGGTTCCGGAAGAAGATCGGCCCGATGGTATGCGTCTCCAATGGTCGTCGCTTCATCAAAGATGGACTGGCTTCTGTTGTCGAAATGAGAAGAGGCCAATCCGAATGTGAATCCCAGAATGAACGAGAGCATGCCGAGCGTGCTCGTGACCAGCATCCGAACGGGCAGCAGCGCTTCCGGGTTCGGTTGCCGGCTCCTCCATCGACCGAGCCGGAGTCCGGTTTCGAAGGAGAGCAGCGTCCCGACCACGATCGCGACGAACAAGCCCCCGAGGAACGACGGCGTGATCGGCTGCATGCGCCCTGCGACCTTGTCTACCGACGGCCAGGTCGGGGGTGCTTCATGGCCCCGATCGCGGTTGCACGAGGATGTTGGCCATCATGCCGCCATCCTCGTGTTCGAGAATATGACAGTGATACACGAACCTTCCGGCGATGCGATCGCGGAGCAACGGCACGATGAGCGTGACCTGGCCGGGTGTCCCGTTGCTGGCGAACGGCACGTTGATCGTGTCGAGAACGCGAAGCATGTCAGACCTGCTCCCGTTGGTCGACGTCACGAGAAAATCCGTCTGGTGAATGTGGAAGACGTGGTGCTCGCCCGTGACGTTACGAACCGTCCATTCCTCGACATCGCCCACCTGAGCCCGTCGCTCGACATGATCGAAAGCGTGTACTGACCGTTGTAGACATTTGAGATGAACGAACGCCCCGCAACCGTGACCGGGCTTGGCGCAGCCTCGAGCGTCAACTCGACGACGTCCTGGTTCGCGCGGACTATCTGCGCTTTTTCTCATCAACGAAACATCCATCGCAGGCTCCCGCTGTTTCCAAGCGCATCGCGCCGTTGACGGTCGCTCTTCGGTGTTGCCCCGTCGAGCAACAAGTGATCCTGGTCTGCGATCGACAGGTGTTGGTCGGGAAGACGCCGCGTGGTAAGGAGTTATGGGTGTGACTGTCGCGACGCGTTGTTTAACCGATCACCGAATCCTGTGACCGATTGTCGATACGCGGCAGGTCGGACTATCTCCACGTCAATGGCCGGGCTGGCGGTGTGGGTTGAGATGGTGCGGAAGCGGGGACTCGAACCCCGATGGCCTTGCGGCCACTAGCTCCTGAGGCTAGCGCGTCTGCCAATTCCGCCACTTCCGCAGGCGTTGAGCGCGTAGAGACCGCGAAAAATCGAGTATAACCTCCCGCCGCCGAATTCGGGTAAACTGTCCGGCGCACCAAGCCTTCGCTCGCGCCTGCACTCGGCCCGCGAGCTTCGGCGAGGCTAATTGCTGTTGGTTGACGAGACGCAAAGGAGATCTGGAATGCGCAGGACGCTGACCATCATCCTGTCATCGG
>Ga0068859_100000671_pt1 | contig 34266 bp, 38 predicted proteins | sample KBSSwiS22_FD_66585 | JGI IMG/M metagenome (GOLD analysis project Ga0068859, IMG submission 66585) | Switchgrass rhizosphere microbial communities from Kellogg Biological Station, Michigan, USA - KBS Switchgrass S2-2 | ecosystem: Host-associated > Plants > Roots > Rhizosphere > Soil ... | reverse complement strand
GACGCCGTGGTCGCCTCGGGCGAGCAGGTGACGGCGGGCCTGCTGGCCATGGTGCTGCGCAACATGGGCGTGCCCGCAAGGTCCTGGATGGGATGGCAAATCCCGATCATCGCCGACGACGCCCACGGCAGGGCGCGCATCGACGACATCCCGCCCGAGAAGCTGGGCGCGGCGCTCGATGGCGGCGAGGTGGCGGTGATCGCCGGCTTCCAGGGCGTCACCCGCGACGGCCGCATCGCCACCCTGGGCCGCGGCGGCTCCGACACCAGCGCCGTGGCGGTGGCCGCAGCCCTGAACGCCGAGCGTTGCGACATCTACACCGACGTGGACGGGGTCTACACCACCGACCCGCGAATCGAAGCCAAGGCGAAGAAGCTTGCGAAGGTCTCCTTCGAGGAGATGCTCGAGATGGCCTCCCTGGGGGCCAAGGTTCTGCAAACGCGCTCGGTCGAGCTGGCCATGGCCTATGGCGTGCCGGTCCGGGTGCTGTCGTCGTTCGTGGAGCCGGGCGAGGCCCCGGGCCAGGGCACCATCGTCTGCGACGAGGAGGAGATCGTGGAGAAGCGGATCGTGAGCGGCGTGGCCTACAGCCGCGACGAGGCGAAGGTCAGCCTGTTCGGCCTGCCCGACCATCCCGGCGTCTCGTCGGAGATCTTCGGGCGCCTGGCCGACGCCAACGTCAATGTGGACATGATCGTCCAGAGCCACGCGCGCACCAAGGACACGGCGAACATGGAGTTCACCGTCGGCAAGCGCGACGCCGCCCGCGCGGTCGAGATCGTCCGCGCCGCGCAGAGAGAGATCGGCTTCGAGGACGTGGCCGTCGATGAGAACGTGGCCAAGGTCTCGGTCATCGGGGTCGGCATGCGCAGCCACGCCGGGGTCGCCAAGTCGATGTTCAGCGCGCTGGCCGACAAGGGCGTGAACATCCAGGTGATCTCCACGTCCGAGATCAAGATCAGCGTCCTGATCGACGCGGCGTACACCGAGCTCGCCGTCCGCGCCCTGCACGCGGCCTACGGGCTGGACCAGCTCTGATCGCGCAAAGGTGACGCAAGACGGCCGCCGCAACGCGCCGTTTTTCACCCATTCCCGCCGCCGGCGCCGGCGCGCTCCTTTCGGGCTGCGCTCTGAGTTATAAAGCTGGTAGGGAGCGAAACGGGACGAGGGAGGCGTAGGCGTCCGATGGCGATTCCCGGCCTGGCGATCCGCGGCCAGCGCAGCCTGCTGAGGCAAATCCGCGAGGCGCTCGCCTCGGGCGGGTCGGCCCAGTCGCGCCTGGACATGGTCGTGCGGATCATCGCCCGCTCCATGGTCGCCGAGGTCTGCTCGCTCTATATGCGCCGCGCCGCCGGCGAGATGGAGCTGTTCGCCACGGAGGGCCTGGAGGCCCAGGCGGTCCACGTCACCCGCATGAAGCCCGGCGAAGGCCTGATCGGCGAGATCATGCGGCTCGGCCGGCCGCTGGCGCTGGCCGACGCGCCCGAGCACCCGGCCTTCTCGTATCGCCCGGAGACCGGCGAAGACCCGTTCCACGCCTTCCTCGGCGTCCCCCTGCTGCGCGGCGGCCGGGCCATCGGCGTGCTGGTGGTCCAGAACCGCACCGAGCGCGTCTACACCGAAGACGAGGTCGAGGACCTGCAGATCGTCGCCATGGTGCTGGCCGAGATGGTGGCCGGCGGCGAGCTGATCTCGCTGGACGAGCTGAAGGGCGTGGAGATCACGCCCAGGCGGCCGGAGCGGCTGAAGGGCGTGCGGCTGGCCGAGGGCCTGGCCTACGGCGTGGCGGTGCTGCACGAGCCGCCGGTCGCGCCCTCCCAGCTCCTGGCCGAGGACGTGGTCGCCGAGGAAGCGCGGCTGAAGAGCGCCGTCACCGGCCTGCAGGCGCAGATCGACGAGATGCTGGAGGGCCAGCACGGCCTAGTCGACGCCTCCTACGAGGTGCTCGACACCTACCGCATGTTCGCCCACGACCGCGGCTGGAACCGCAGCCTGGAGGACGCGGTGCGCAACGGCCTCACCGCCGAAGCCGCCGTGGAACGGGTCCGCTCCGAGCACCGCGCGCGGCTGGGGCAGGCCCGCGATCCCTACCTGCGCGAACGGCTGCACGACCTTGAGGATCTCAACGACCGGCTGCTGCGCCACCTCGCGGGCGACGGCCATACGGTGCGCGAGTTGCCCGACAACGCGATCCTGATCGCCCGCAACCTCGGGCCCGCCGACCTCCTGGAGTACGACCGCCGCAAGCTGCGCGGCCTGCTGCTGGAGGAGGGTTCGGCCGCGAGCCACGCCGCCATCGTCGCCCGCGCCCTGGACATCCCCTGCGTCGGCCGGCTCGACGGCCTGCGGGACCGGGTCACCGAAGGCGACATGGTGATCGTGGACGCCGAGACGTCCGAGGCGTACCTGCGCCCGCGCACCGACGTGGTGGCGGCGATCCAGGCGCGCATCGACGTGCGGCGGCAGCGGCGGGCGGAGTTCGCCAAGCTGCGCGACACGCCGGCCGTCACCCGCGACGGGGCCAAGGTCACCCTGCTGATGAACGCCGGCCTGGATGTCGACCTGGACATCCTGGAGGAGACCGGCGCCGAGGGCATCGGCCTTTTCCGCACCGAGTTCCAGTTCATGGTCGCCGAGGAAATGCCCCGCTTCAACGCCCAGACCGCCCTCTACGAGCGGGTGATGGACGCGGCGGGCGAGCGGCCGGTGACCTTCCGCACCCTCGACCTCGGCGGCGACAAGGTGCTGCCCTACCTGGAGGCCGAGCGCGAGGAGAACCCGGCGCTGGGCTGGCGGGCGATCCGCATGGGTCTGGACCGGCCGGCCCTGCTGCGCTTGCAGCTCCGCGCGCTGATCGCCGCGGCCAACGGCCGCCCCCTGCGGATCATGTTCCCCCTGGTGGCCAGCGTCGACGAATTCCGCACCGCGCGCGCCCTGGTCGATCACGAGGTGGCCTGGGCCCAACGCCGCGGCCGCAAGGCGCCGGCGCGGCTGGACGTGGGCGCCATGGTCGAGGCCCCGGCGCTCGTCTGGCACCTGGACGCCCTGCTGCCGATGACCGACTTCGTGTCGGTCGGCACCAACGACCTGATGCAGTACATGTTCGCCGCGGACCGTGGGAACCCGCGGGTGGCCGACCGCTACGATCCCCTGTCGCCGCCGGCGCTCAAGGCCTTGGAGACGATCCAGAAGGCTTGCGCCGAGACGGGCACGCCGGTGAGCGTCTGCGGCGAAATGGCGGGTCGTCCGCTCGAGGCCTTCGCCCTTGTGGCCCTGGGCTTCGAACGCCTGTCCATGCCGCCGGCGGGGGTCGGGCCTGTGAAGCAGATGGTGCTCTCCTGCGACCGCGAAGCCGCCCATCGAGGCGTCACCGCCTTGCTGAAGAGCGGGGCCGGTTCGGTGCGCAACGAGATCGAGACGCTGGCGCGCAAGATCTACGTCTCGGTGTGACGTCTCCCCGGCCGGGGCGTCGGCGTCGCGTGGCGTAAGATCGCATTGGCCCGCGATCAGGCCCGTGTTACCGGAACCTTAATCCAGACAGGTTCATACCTTACGTGTCGGCGATCCGACGTCTTGCGTCGGCACGACCCGGAGAGGCGCGTTTCGGCCCATGTCGCTCGATTCAGGCGGTACCAGCAGGGCGCATGACGCCGGCGGCGGTGCGGGCGGCCCCGGCCGACCGCCGCCGCCCACGGTGCAGACCGGCGCAGACATCGGTCAGGCGCTGCGGGCCGTGCGCGAACACCGCGGCCTGACGCTGGAGGCGCTTTCCGAAGTCACGCGGGTGCGCGCCAACTACCTGACGGCCATCGAAGAGATGCGGCTGGAGTTGCTGCCCTCGCGCCCCTTCACCATCGGCTACATCCGCGCCTACGCCGCAGCCCTCGGCCTGGACCCCGACGCCGCCGCCGACCGCTTCCGCGCCGACGAGCCGGTGCTGGACGAGCCGCTGCACGAGCCTCTAGGCGTGCACGACAACCGCGACCCCCGGCTGACCTCGATCGTCGCGGGCTTTTGCGTCATCATCGCCGCCATCTTCCTGTGGAACATCGGCCGGCGGGCGATGGTCGAGAATGCGCCGCCGCCGCCGGCCGCATCCGAATTCGCGGCCGCCAAGGTGCTGGCGCAGGCCAGGCCAGGGCCGATCCAGGTCGGGGCGCCGCTGCCGGCGCCGATGGAATCCACCACCCCGCCACCCTACGAGACGCCGGGCCTGGCGGAGGCTGTCCCGCGCGAGAACGGGACCCTGACCCTGGGCGGCATCCCCAAACCCATCGATCAGGTGGGCGACCCGCCGGCCGTGGCCCAGCTCCCGGGGACCTTCGTCGCCAAGGGCCAGGTCTACGGCGCCCGGCCCACCGAGCCCTCGCAGGTCACCGTCCAGGCGCTGCGCTCGGCCTCGCTGATCGTGCGCGGCGCCGACGGCTCGCTCTACTTCGCCCGCCAGCTGGCCCAGGGCGAAGCCTTCCGCGCCCCGCGCGTGGACGGCCTGACGCTGAACGTCACCGATCCCAACGCCTTCCAGGTGTTCGTCGCGGGCCAGTCCCGCGGGGTGCTGCCGGCCGCCCAGGCGAGCGTGAGCGGTCTGGCCGGCGGATAGGCCGCAACGCTTGGGCTTCCGGCCAGCAGGCTTTATGACCGTCCTCGAACTGACGGAGCTGGCAGATGTCCGCCGACGGCAAATGGAAGATCACGGTCCAGACGCCGCTGGGCGTTCAGGAGGTCACCGCCGACATCCGCACCGAAGGGGCCAGCTTCACCGCCGACACCGAAGGCGGACCCATGGGCGGCAAGCGCATCTCAGGCGAGGTGCTGGGCGACACCCTGACCTGGAGCACCGAGATCACCACGCCGATGCCGCTGCGCGTGGATTTCGAGGTCACCGTTTCCGGCGACCGGATGAGCGGCACGGCCAAACTGGGCTTGTTCGGAACCGCGCCGCTGTCCGGCGAGAGGATCTAGCCGGCGCTCGGGGAGGCGCCGCGGAAGCCGCGCGGCGCCTGACAGTCCAGCCTTAGCGGTTGTCGGCCGCGCTTTGGGCCGCGTCGCCGACGTTCTTGGCGGCGGTCGAGGCGCTGTCGGCTACGCTGGAGGCCGCGTTGGTCACAGCATTGGTCCGCACGGTGTCGTTGCGGCTCTGGTTCAGCAGGAAGAAGGCGATGATCGCCACCAACGCCAGCACGGCGATGCCGATGATCACGCCGCCGACGCCGGAACCGCCGCGGTCGACATAAACGCGGTCGGTCGAGCCATCGCTACGCTCGGTCACTCTTTCGGTAGCCATTTGTGAATCTCCTGGTGTGACCTGGGCCGTAACTCCTCGACTTGATTTGCGTTCCGGAGATGCCGCGAGCGACGGTTGGCGCAATCCCGTCCGCGGGCTAGATGAAGCTCCCAACACGACGGACAGATCTTGAGACTCCCCCAGGCCAGGCTAGACCAGGTGATCGACCGCTTCCGCGAGGTAGAGGCGCGCATGGGCGCGGCCGTGGACGGCGCCGAGATCGTCCGGCTTTCGAAGGAGCACGCCGAGCTCAGGCCGGTGGCCGAGGCCGTCTGGTCGCTTGAACGGACGAGGGCCGAGCTGCCGGAGCTGGAGGAGATGGCGGGCTCGGGCGACGCCGAGATGGAGGCCCTGGCCCGCGATGAGCTGGAGGCCCTGAAGGCGCGGCTGCCCGAGCTGGAGCGCGAGGTGGCGCTGCTGCTGGCCCCCAAGGACCGCGACGAGAACGCCTCGGCCATACTGGAGGTGCGTGCCGGAACCGGCGGCGACGAGGCCGCCCTGTTCGCCGGCGACCTGTTCCGCATGTACCAGCGCTACGCCCAGGGCCGCGGCTGGCGCGTGGAGATCGACAGCGCCTCCGAAGGCGAGGCTGGCGGCTACAAGGAGATCATCGCCTCCATCGAGGGCGAGGGCGTCTTCGGCCGCCTCAAGTTCGAGAGCGGCGTGCATCGGGTGCAGCGGGTGCCGGAGACCGAGGCTGGCGGGCGCATCCACACCTCGGCCGCCACCGTGGCGGTGCTGCCCGAGCCCGAGGACGTCAACATCGAGATCCGCGACCAGGACCTGCGCATCGACACCTACCGCTCGTCCGGCGCCGGCGGCCAGCACGTCAACAAGACCGACTCCGCGGTGCGCATCACCCACCTGCCCACCGGCATCGTGGTCACCTCCTCGGAGAAGTCGCAGCACCAGAACCGCGCCCGCGCCATGAAGGTGCTGCAGGCGCGCCTGTATGAGATGCAGCGCGAGCAGCTCGACACCGCCCGCGCCGAGAGCCGCAAGAGCCAAGTCGGCTCCGGCGACCGCTCCGAGCGCATCCGCACGTACAACTTCCCCCAAGGCCGGGTGACCGACCATCGCATCAACCTGACCCTCTACAACCTGCCCAGGGTGCTGGAGGGAGAGGCCTTGGACGAGATCATCGAGCCGCTGGTCGCCGAGGATCAGGCGGCCCGGCTGGCGGCGCTGGAGGACGAGCTGGCCTAGAACCCGAAGCTGCGGCGTCCGCGCCGCTTGTGGAACGGCGGGCTGGGCGGGTACGGAGCGGCCATGTCCGCCGCCGCCTTTGGAACGCTCGCCGGAATCTTTCGCCACCCGGTGAAGGGGTTCACGCCCGAGCCGCTGGAAGAGCTGCGCCTGGCGCCGGGCGAAGGCGTTCCCTTCGATCGCGTCTGGGCGGTGGAGAACGGGCCTTCCGGCTTCGATCCGCAGGCCCCCGCCTTCGTGCCCAAGCACCGCTTCGCCGTTCTGGCGAGCCTGCCGCAGGTGGCCGCCGCCAGGACCCGCTACGACGAGGCCGAGGGGGTCCTCCACGCCAGCGCCGAGGGCGTGGCGCCGTTCGCCGGCGCGCTGGACGCGCCCGGCCGGGAGGCCTTCGCCGGCTGGCTTGGCCGACTGCTGGGCAAGGCCGCCGCCGGTCCGCTTAAAGTGGTGGCCGCTCCCAAGACCCATCGCTTCACCGACCATCCTCGGGGCCAGGTCAGCCTGGTGAACCTGGCCAGCGTCCGCGACCTTTCCAAACGCATGGGCGTGGGGTTGGACCCGTTGCGGTTCCGGGCCAACCTCTATGTGGAGGGCTGGCCGGCCTGGGTGGAGAACGACTGGACCGGCGAGATCCTGGATCTCGGGGCGGCCCGGGCGAAGGTGTTCAAGCCGATCGTCCGCTGCGCGGCGACGCACGTGAATCCCAAGACCGCGCGGCGTGACGCCGACGTCACCCGCGCCTTGTTCGACGCCTATGGCCACATGTACTGCGGCGTCTACCTGACCGTCGGCGTCGGCGGTCGGCTAGCGCGGGGCGACCGCTGCGGAAAGCCGGCCGCCACGTCCGCGGAGAACCGGGAGCCGGAATGGACCTGACCCTCGTCCAAGCCTGGGCCCAGGCGCGCAAACGGCTGGAGGCGGCGGGGATCGCCAGCCCCGTCATCGACGCGCGCCTGTTGCTGGAAGCCGCCGCCGAGGCGACGCGCAGCGACATCATCACCGACCCCTACCGCGCCCTGACCCCTGAGCAGGCCGCGCGGCTGGACGACTATCTGGAACGGCGGGGCCGCCGCGAGCCGGTGAGCCATATCCTGGGCCGCAAAGGGTTCTGGAAGATCATGCTGACGGTGACGCCGGACGTGCTGACGCCGCGGCCGGACACTGAAACGGTCGTGGAATACGTGCTCCGCGATTTCCCCGAACACGCCCCCTGGTCCGTGCTGGACCTCGGCGTCGGCTCCGGCGCGATCCTGCTGGCCATCCTGGCCGAACGCCCGGCGGCCAAGGGGCTTGGGGTGGACGTCTCGGAAGACGCGCTGGCCGTCGCGCGCGAGAACGCCGCCAACCTCGGGCTCGCCAACCGAGTCGCCCTGCTGCGCGGCGACTGGACCGAAGGGCTCGCGGCGGCGAGCTTCGACCTGGTGGTGTCCAATCCGCCCTACATCGCCGAAGCGGTGATCGACACCCTGGAGCCGGAGGTCCGCGATCACGAGCCGCGGCTGGCCCTGTCCGGCGGGGCGGACGGGCTGGACGCCCATCGGACGCTGGCGTCCGAGATCCTGCGCGTGCTCAAGCCCGGCGGGCGCTTCGCCGTCGAGATCGGCTACGACCAGCGCGAAGCCGTGGAAGCGCTGTTCCGGGCGGCGGGCGCCGCCGGGGTCGCCACGATCCGCGACCTGGGCGACCGCGACCGGGTCGTGACAGGGACGAAAAACCCCTTGGAAACCGCACGCTGAGCCGCTACATCTGAGTCCGTCTCCACCCAAATCATCGGTCTAAGGCAGACTCGTCCAATGAAGGACGGCCGCCGCAACCGGTAGGCGCGACGCCTCCTCCAAAAAGGCTTCTCGCGAAGAGCGGAAGACGGGGAACTTAACGCTTCGGCATCGCCCAAGGGCCGGGATCGGCCCGCCCAAAGGCTGGCGAAGAGACCTCCCGAGGTCAGCTCAAGGAAGAGCAAACGGTCAGCGCATAATGAGAGATTTCAAGGGCATGAAGCGTCAACGCGGCCGGGGCCGCGGGGGCGGAGGCGGCAAGCCGCAGCAGAACGCAAACAGGGCCTTCGATTCCAACGGGCCCGAAGGCGTAAAGGTGCGCGGCAACGCCCAGACGGTCTTCGAGAAGTACCAGCAGCTGGCGCGCGACGCCGCCGCCGCCGGCGACCGGGTGCTGGGCGAGAACTACCTGCAGCACGCCGAGCATTATTTCCGGCTGTTGCGCGCCATCCAGCCGCAGCGGCCGGCGTCGGAGATCCTTGGCCGCGACCAGTTCGCCTCCGGCTTCGACATCGACTTCGAGGACGAAAGCGGGCAGCCGCAGGGCGAGCCGGTTGAAGAGGCTTCGGGCGAAGGCGACGCCGAGGGCGAAACGCGCTGGAGCCGGGACGAGCGACCGCGCGATGATCGCCGGGATGAACGGCCCCGTGACGAGCGCCGCGACGATCGCCCGCGTGAGCGGTTCGAGAACCGCGACCGCGATTTCCGGGATCGGGATCGCGACGGCGGTCGCCGGGATCGTTGGCGCGAGCGCGACGACCGAAACCGTGGCCAGGACCGCGGCGAGCGCGGCTCCGACGACCGGCCGCGCGAACATTTCGAGCGCCGCGAAGAGCGTCCGGCCGAGCGTGAGCAGCCGCTCGAAGTCCAAGGCGTCGAGGATCGCAACGCGCGGGTGCTTCGCGACGCCGAGGGCGGCGAGAGCCATGCGCCCGCATTCCTGCAGACGCCGGCCACGCCGCGCCCCGAGGCCGGCGAGGACGACGGAGCCCAGCGCCGGCCGCGCCGCCGCAGAGCCCCGCGAAGCTTCGATCCGGGCGATGGAACCGACGGCGGCGAGGCGGCATAAGGGGGGCGTCGTGGCCCCGCCGTGTTGCCGCGGCGACAAGAACGGCTTTAGCTGAAGCCATGAGCGACGCCTGCCATCATGCCGAGCACGCCCATCCGGGCCTGTCCGGCCCGGCGCTGAGCCACGCGCTTGGCCAGGCCGAGGGGGTCTGTACGGACCGCCACGAACGTCTGACCACGCCGCGCCGACGCGTGCTGCAACTGCTGCTGGAGGCCGACGCGCCGCTGAAGGCCTATGACCTGGTGGCCGCCTATGGCGCGAACGGCGAGCCCGCGAAGCCGCCGACGGTCTATCGGGCGCTGGAGTTCCTCGAACGCCTCGGATTCGCCCACCGCATCGAGAGCCTGAACGCCTACGTGCCCTGCCGCATCTCGGACGCCGCGCACAGCGCCGCCTTCCTGATCTGCGACTGCTGCGGCGCGACCGAGGAATTCGATCCCGACTTCACGGCGGAGTTCGCCGCCGCCCGCGCGCGCGGCTATTCGGTGGAGGCGATCAACCTTGAGGTCCACGGCCGTTGCGCCGCTTGCCGGGACTAGGCCGATCCGCAACCTCCGCCCCGGGTTCACCGGCCGATGCGTAAGCAGATATTCCTAGACTGCGACGGCGTGCTGGCGGACTTCGACCGAGGCGCCGAGAAGATCCTCGGCTCGCCGCCTGACGCGTTCGAGCGCCGCCACGGCGCCCGCCTGTTTTGGAAACGTCTGGCCGGCGCCGAGGGCTTCTTCGAGAACCTCGATCCCCTGGGGGACGCCTTCGAGTTGTACGAGGCCGTCAAGCACAAGCACCCCGTGATCCTCACCGGCATGCCGCACGGGACCTGGGCCGAGCCGCAGAAGCGCCGCTGGGCCGCCAGGCATTTCCCGGGCGTGCCGGTGATCACCACCATGGCCGCCCTGAAGCATGAGCATCGCCATCCGGGAGATGTGCTGGTGGACGACCGCGACAAGCACCGCCACCTCTGGGAGGCGAACGGCGGGGTGTTCATCCATCACAAGTCGGCCCGGACCTCCATCGCGGAGCTGAAGGCCCGGGGCTACCTGGACTAGCTAGCCAGGGTGCGTCACCAGAACATGTCCTCGACCACCTGCATGATGCGGCCGTCGAAATCGTCAACCAGCAAGACGTCGTCGCCGACCCGCACCCAGTGGTAGCCCGGAGGCGGTTCGGGCAGGCCGAAATCCCACCAGGAGGAGATCCAGTAGTCCCGGCCATACCAGCCGTAGGGCAGGATTTCGCCGAAGCGCCAGGCGCGCGCATAGTAGCCGCGCGGCGCCCGCCACGCGGGACCGCGGAAGCGGTGCTCGCTGCGGTAGCGCGGCGGATAGCGGTTCTGCTCCCAACGTCCGGTGTCGCGGCGACTCCAATCCCGCCCGCTGTCGTTTCGGTTCCAGTCGCGACGAACGCCGTCGTCACGGCGCCCATCCCGGCGCTGGCCATCGTCGCGGTTCCAGTCACGACGGCCGCCATCGTTGCGGCCCCAATCCTGGCGTTGGCCCTGGTCTCGGTTCCAATCGCGGCGACCGCCGTCGGAGCGGCCCAGGTCTTGGCGTGGGGCCTGGTCGCGGCTGAGGTCGCGGCGACCGCCCTCGCCGCCGCCGAAGCGGCCGCCGTCCTGCGGACGCCAATCCCCTCTGCGCCCGTCGCCGCGCGTCTCCGTGTTCGGTTGCGGCGCCTGGGGCGCGGGCTGCGCCTGTGGAGCCGGCTGCGCCTGGGGCGCGTTTGGCGTATCGCCGCCGCGCCATCCGCCATGGCCGCGGCCATACCCGCGTCCGTCCTGCGCCATCGCGCCGCTCGCGACGCCGGCGAGAAGCAGGACGGCGAGACTCAAAGCTCTTGCCTTCATCTGTGCGTCTCCAAGGCCGCCCGCAGCGGCCACGGGTGTGGTCCCTTGGCCGCAAAGATGGCGCCCCCTGCCTGAACCCGACTTGAATGACGGCGGCTTGAACTGGGAGCCGGCCGCAGGCGAGAGTACGCCCAATCGGGAGAGGTGCGCGTGACGGCGGTTCCGAACGACATCCTGGGGTTCTGGAAGAGCGCGGGTCCGGAGCGCTGGTTCGCCAAGTCGCATGCCTTCGACGAGGCGATCCGACTCAAGTTCGAGCCGAGCCACCACGCCGCGGCGCGGGGGCAATACGATGAATGGGCGGCCGCGGCGGAAAGCGCGCTCGCCCTGCTGATCCTGCTGGATCAGTTCCCACGCAACCTCTACCGGCGCTCGGCCCACGCCTTCGCCACCGACCCCAAGGCCCGCGCCGTCGCGCGCGCGACCACAGACGCGGGGTTCCATCGTCAGGTCGACCCGCCGCTGGCCCAGTTCTTCATCATGCCCTTCGTGCATTCGGAGGACATGGCCGACCAGGACTATGCGCTGGCGCTGGCCGCCGACCTGGGCGACGCCGAGACGCTGAAGTGGGCGCGCATCCACCGCGAGGTCATCGCCCGCTTCGGCCGCTTCCCGCACCGCAACCCCTGCCTGGGCCGCGCGACCACGCCCGAGGAACAGGCCTTCCTCGACGACGGCGGTTTCGGGGGCTGACCGCGCGCCGGACCAAAACGCCGCGCGGATGGGGCTGTTCTCGACTCGCTGGGCGGGTAAGCTTGCAGGCGATGAACGCAACAGCCGCCATCGCCCAGGTTCCCGCCCCCGCCGACCATCCGGAGCGGCAGTACCTCGACCTGTTGGCGGATATCCTGGCCCACGGGGTCCGCCGCGAGGATCGCACGGGCGTGGGCACGCTCGGCGTCTTCGGGCGGCAGATGCGCTTCGATCTGGCCAAGGGCTTTCCCCTGCTGACCACCAAGAAGCTGCACAGGAAGTCGATCATCCTGGAGCTGCTCTGGTTCCTGCGCGGCGACACCAATGTGCGCTGGCTGCAGGAGCGTGGGGTGACCATCTGGGACGAATGGGCCGACCCCGACGGCGAGCTTGGGCCGGTTTACGGCAAGCAGTGGCGCTCCTGGGCCGCGCCCGACGGCCGGGTCATCGACCAGATGGCCAAGGTGGTCGAGGGCCTGAAATCCAACCCCTCCAGCCGGCGCCACCTGGTCAGCGCCTGGAACCCGGCGGATGTCGACGACATGGCGCTGCCGCCCTGCCACTGCCTGTTCCAGTTCTTCGTCGCCGAGGGGCGGCTGTCCTGCCAGCTCTACCAGCGCTCGGCCGACGTCTTCCTGGGCGTGCCCTTCAACATCGCCAGCTACGCCCTGCTTACCGTGATGATGGCCCAGGTCACGGGCCTGCAGCCGGGCGAGTTCGTGCTGACCTTGGGCGACGCGCACCTCTACCTGAACCACCTCGACCAGGCCCGCCTGCAGCTCAGCCGCGAGCCGCTGCCTCTGCCGGTGATGCACCTGGCGGCGAAGGACGACCTGTTCGCCTTCGAATACGAGGATTTCAAGCTGACCGGCTACAACGCCCACCCCGCGATTCCGGCCCCCATCGCCGTCTGAGCGGCCCCTCGCATCCGCCTTGGCTCTTTTTTGCGTTTCCTGCGCTTTAGCTTCGGAACTGTAACGAGGAGAAATGGATGCGCATCATTATCGCCGCTGTCGCCGCCTGTTCGGCGCTTGCGCTCGCGGCCTGCGAAAGCAAGGCTGACAAGCAGGCCGAGGTCAAGGCCGACGCGCTCGAGCAACAGGCTGCGGCCACGGGCAACGAGGCCCAGGAGAGCGCCCTGAACAAGCGGGCCGACCAGATCGAGCAACAGGCTGGCAACGCCGACGGCGGGGCCACGACCGCGAACACCCCGACCACCCACTAAGGTCGTTAAAGACGCGAGCCGCGTCGCCGGCTCGCCCGAAGCCCCCGGATCTCCCCTGGGCCGGGGGCTTCGCCATTTCTGGACCAACGCTATGCCCGCCCGCCAGGGCGCGCTAAATCCGCGGCATGTCCCAGGTGATCCTTTCGGCCGGTCCGATCGCCCGCGCCCGCAACGGGGTGATCGGCCGCAACGGGGCCCTGCCCTGGCGGCTGAAGAGCGACCTCGCCATCTTCCGCGCGGTCACCATGGGCAAACCGGTCATCATGGGTCGCAAGACCTGGGAAAGCCTGCCCAGGAAGCCGCTTCCCGGCCGCACCAACATCGTCCTGACCCACGACGGCGCCTTCCAGCCGGAGGGCGCGGTGGCGTGCGAGGACTTCTCGGAAGCCGTGCAGATCGCCCGCGAGCAGGCCGCCGAGGACGGCGTCGACGAGATTTGCGTGATCGGCGGCGCCTCCCTCTTCAAGCTGGCGCTCGACCGGGCGCGGCGGCTCTATCTGACCGAGGTGCAGGCTGACGTCGCCGGCGACGTGCGTCTCGATCCCATCGACGAGAGCCGCTGGCGCGAACTGCGGCGCGAGGCCCATCCCGCCGGCGAGGGCGACGACCACCCCTTCGTGTTCCGGGTGCTGGAGCGGATCTAACCCGCAAAAAAGGGCTTCAGCCGCGCTCGTTCCAGCCGTACGCCACCCAGTGGTGGCCGCCGAGGTTGCGGGCTTCGAGGATGTCTCCGGCGCCGCGGGCCTGCACCGTACGACGCGCGCGAAGCGACAGGCCGCCCAGCGCCAGCAGGGCGCTGCCCATGACGCCGATCAGCGCCACGGTCGCGGCGAACACCACCGCCAGAACGGCGGCGACGATCACCGCCGCCGCGGTGGCCAGCATCCCGCCCAGTACAGCCAGGCTGCGGAGCGCCGATCCGTGCCTCGCGGCGAAGTCTTTCACCATCTTTTCCTCGGACACGCCCGATAGGCGGACGCAGTAACGCTCAATGTTGGGCGTGCGGTTCCCAACGTCAACTGAAGAAGATCGTGAACGCCGGCACCTGGGCGATTATGCGACGCCGGCTGTGGCCAAGGCGCGACGCTCCCGCATGATCTTGTCGAAGGCCGCGTTGATCGCCGCGGCCTTGGCCTCGGCCACCTCTATGAACTCGGCCGGAAGGCCGCGGGCGCGGGCGCGGTCGGGGTGCGCTTCCGAAAGCTGCGCCTTCCAGGCCGCGCGCACCTGGGCGTCTGCGGCGTCGTGGGCGACGCCCAGCACGGCGTAGGGGTCCTCGGCCTCATAGCCGAGGTGGGTGGCCTTCAGGCGGCGGAAGGTGAGCGGGCTCTGGCTGAACAGCTCGGAAACCCGCTGCAGGTAGGCCAGCTCGTCAGCCGTCACCACCCCGTCGGAGGTGGCTACGTAGAACAGGCCGTCGAGCACATCCTCGAGAAGCTGTGGGCAGCCGCGGTAGCGCTTGGCCAGCCGTCGGGCGTAGCTCTCGAAGCCGCGCGTGGTCTGGCGGGCGAGCTGGTACAGGCGCCGCACATTGTTCTGGCTGGGCTCATCCGGCTGGAACACCTCGGCGAAGGCGGCGTACTCGCTGGCGTGGGCCTGGCCGTCCGCCTTGGCGAGCTTGGCGCCAAGCGCGGTGACCGCCGTGGTGAACGCCGGGTCCTCGCCCGGCAGCCCGGGAGGGCAGGTCGAGCACTCCGCCTCGTCCAGGTCACGGACCGCCAAGCCTGCGATTTTGCGCCAGAAGCTCATCGGGATAGGTGAGTGCTCTAGGACGACGGCGAAGGCGTGACAATCCGAGCTTGGCTGGGGAGACATTAAGATTTGTTCATAGCCTGGAGTTTCGCCATCGACCGCGGCGGCACCTTCACCGACGTGGTGGGCCGCGCCGACGACGGCCGCCAAGCGACGCTCAAGCTGCTTTCCGTTTCCACGGCCTATCCGGACGCCGCCGTCGAAGGCATGCGCCGGATGCTCGGCGTCGGCCCCGGCGACCCCTTCCCGGCCGAGCGGGTGCGCGCCATACGCATGGGCACGACGGTGGCCACCAACGCGCTTCTGGAGCGCAAGGGCGCCAAGACCCTGCTGGTGACGACAGAGGGCTTCGCCGACGCCTTGCTGATCGGCGACCAGGCCCGGCCCGACCTCTTCGCCCTGTCGATCGTCCGTCCGGGGCCCCTCCACGCCGGCGTGCTGGAAGCCGCCGAGCGCCTGGATGCGGCCGGAATGGTCGTCCGCCCCCTGGAGCGCCAGCGCCTGGGCGCGGCCTTGGCGGCCGCCGTGGCGGAGGGCTACGAGTCCTGCGCCATCGCCTTCCTGCATTCCGACCTGAACCCCGTCCATGAAGCCGAGGCGGGAAAGCTCGCGCGGGCGGCGGGCTTTTCCTGGTTGGCGCTGAGCAGCGAGGTCTCTCCCCTGCCCCGCTTCCTGCCCAGGGCCGAGACCACCGTCGCCGACGCCTACCTTACGCCCGGGCTGCAAGCCTATGTGCGCGAGGTGGCGCAGGCCGTGCGCGGCGCACCGCTCTACTTCATGACCTCGGCGGGCGGACTGGTGCGGGCGGACGCCTTCCGGGGCCGCGACGCGGTGGTCTCCGGTCCCGCCGGCGGGGTCGTCGGGGTGGCCGAAACGGCGCGCCGGGCCGGGGCGGCGGCCGTGCTGGGCTTCGACATGGGCGGCACCTCCACCGACGTCTGCCGCTTCGCCGGCGCCCTGGAGCGGCGCGACTCCGCCCGCGTCGCCGGCGCACGCCTACGCAGCCCCATGCTGGACGTGGAGACCGTCGCGGCGGGCGGCGGCTCGGTGCTGGCCTTCGATGGGCTGCGGGCGCGGGTGGGACCGGAGAGCGCCGGCGCGCGGCCGGGCCCGGCCTGTTACGGCCTGGGCGGGCCGGCCACGGTGACCGACGCCCATTTGATCCTGGGGCGACTGGACCCTGCTGGCTTTCACTCGGTGTTCGGCCCGACCGGCGACCTGCCGTTGGACGCGGCGGCGGCCCGAGCGCGTCTGGCCGAGCTTGCCCGCGCCATGGGCGCAGCGAGCCCGGAAGCGGCGGCGGAAGGCTTCGTCGCCGTGGCCGTCGAGCAGATGGCCCAGGCGGTGCGTCGCATCTCCACCGAGCGCGGGTTTGACCCGCGCGGCCACGCCCTGGCGGCCTTCGGCGGCGCCGCGGGACAAGCCGCCTGCGCCGTGGCCGAGGCCCTCGATATCGACCAGGTGCTGTGCCCTGCGCACGCCAGCGTGCTCTCCGCCTGGGGGATCGGCCAGGCGCAGCTCTCGGCGCTTCGCCAAGCGGCCGTCGAGGCGCCGCTGGACGACGCCGGCTTGGCGCGAGCGACGGCGCGGCTGGAGGCGGTGGAGAGCGAGGCGCGCAGAGCGCTCGCCGAGCAGGGGGCGCAGGCCCGCGAGGTCCGCCGGGCGCTACGCCTACGCTACGACGGCGCCGACGCCGAGCTGACGGTGGGCTTCGGCAGCCTCGCCCAGGCCCAGGCGGCGTTCGAGGCCGCCCACCGCCGCCTGTTCGGCTTCGTCGAGGCGCAACGGGCCATCGTGATCGCGGCGGTGGAGGCCGAAGCGGTCTCCACCGCAACCGCCGACCACGGCGCAACGACGGCGCCCGAAGATGTCGTCTCCGGTCTCGCGGGCGCCGAAACGACCCAGCTCTACGCCGCGGGCCGATGGCGTGAGGCGGCGCGCATCGCCGCCGCCAGCTTGTCCGCCATCGAAGGCCCCGCCTTGATCCTGCGGCCCGACACCCAGATCGCGGTCCTCCCCGGTTGGCGCGCCGTCGCGCAGGCGGACGGCCTGATCCGCCTGTTTCGGATCGGCGCGGCTCGCAACGCCGCGCCGGACCTCTCGCGGGCGGACCCGGTGAGCCTGGAGTTGTTCAACCGCCGCTTCATGGGCGTAGCCGAAGCCATGGGCGCGGCCCTGGAGCGCACGGCCCACTCGGTCAACATCAAGGAGCGGCTGGATTTCTCCTGCGCCCTGTTCGACGCCGAGGGCGGCCTGGTCGCCAATGCGCCCCACATGCCGGTGCATCTGGGCTCCATGGGCGCCAGCGTCCGCGCGGTCCGCGAGCGCCACCCGGACCTGAAGCCCGGCGAGGCCTTCGCGCTCAACAACCCCTACGCCGGCGGCACCCACCTGCCGGACGTGACGGTGGTCATGCCGGTGTTCGGGGCGCGGGACCCTACCCGGCCCGCCTTCTACGTCGCCGCGCGCGGGCACCATGCCGACGTCGGCGGCGTTCAGCCGGGCTCCATGCCGCCGGGTTCGCGCTCGATCGCCGAGGAAGGGGTCATGCTCGACGCGCTGCCGATCATGCGCGAGGGCCGCTTCCTGGAAGACCAGGTCCTCGCCGCCTTCATGGCGGGGCCGTGGCCCGCCCGCGCGCCGGGGCGGAACCTCGCCGACCTGAAGGCGCAGCTCGCCGCCTGCCAGGCGGGCGGGCAGGCCGTGGCGGGGATGATCGAAACCTACGGCGGCGAGACCGTCGCCCGCTACATGGACTTCGTGCAGGCCAACGCCGCAGCCGCCGTGCGCCGGGCGCTTGGCCGACTGACGGACGGCCAGGCCCGTGTCCCCCTCGACGCCGGCGGAGAGATCGCCGTGCGCATCGCCGTGGACGCCCAGGCGGGCGAGGCGGTGATCGACTTCAGCGAAAGCGCCGACCAACTCGACAGCAACTTCAACGCCCCCTCCGCCGTCGTCGACGCCGCCGTCCTCTATGTCTTCCGCACCCTGATCGAGGACGACATCCCGCTGAACGCCGGCTGCCTGGAGCCTCTGTCGATCCTAACCCGCGAGGGCTCCCTGCTGCGTCCTCGCCCTCCGGCCGCCGTCGTGGCCGGCAACGTCGAGACGAGCCAGCACATGGTCGACGCGCTCTATGCTGCGCTCGGCGTGATGGCCAACGCCCAAGGCACCATGAACAACTTCACCTTCGGCGACGACGAGCGGCAGTACTACGAGACCCTGTGCGGCGGCGCCGGCGCGACGGTTGAGGCGGCGGGCGCCAACGCCGTCCACACGCACATGACCAACTCGCGCCTCACCGATCCCGAGATCCTGGAACGCCGCTTCCCGGTGCGGCTGGAGCTGTTCACGGTGCGCCGCGGCTCGGGCGGCCGAGGCCGCAATCCGGGCGGCGACGGGGTGGTTCGGCGGCTTCGCTTCCTGGCGCCCATGCAGGCCGGCCTGCTGTCCTCTCGTCGGATCCACGCGCCGGAGGGGCTGGCTGGCGGCGGCGCGGGCCTGCCCGGTCGGCAGCGTTTGCTCGCGGCGGACGGGACGGCTAGAGAACTTCCCGGCTGCTTCTCGCTGGAGGCGCAGCCGGGTGAGGCGATCGAGATCGAAACCCCGGGGGGCGGCGGCTTCGGTCCCGCGCCCGCGTCACCGCCGGACCTCTTCCACAAAGGGCCACAGTAAGCATGACTCCCCTCGCCCTGGCGCTCAGCCTGTTCCTGGCCGAACAACCCGCCGCCGAAACCGCCGCCCCTGCCGCGCCCGCCGCGGCCGCGGCCGAAGCGCCCCTGCCCGCAGGGGCGCCGAACGGAGATTATCCGCTGGTGGCTTGGTGCTACGGCGTGCTGGCCGGCTACCTCGAGCTGCACGACGAGGTGATGCCGGAAGTCACCCGCATCGAGTCCACCTGGCGCCGGCCGGGCTCCAAGCTGTCCGACGATCTCAAGGTCTATGCCGAGCAGCAGCGGCGGGCTCAGGCGGACCTCAAGCGCTTCCAGACGGCGATGACTGCGGCCGAAAAGGCCAGCCTCAAGCCGATCAACGCCTTGGGCGCCGATGCGGTCCGCCGCGGCCGCGCGAGCTGGAACCGCGGCCCCGAAACCACCACAGCCCGTGTGGCCCAGGAGTGGATGAGCTGGAGCTTGCCCAAACGCTGCCTCTCCACCGCCGCCAGCCTGGAGAAGCGCGCCCTGCTGATGGGGGCCTCGTTCCAGCTCAACGCCGAGCCCGATACCGCGCCCGAGGCCGCCAAGCCCGCATCCTGAGGCGCCGGCGTCAGGGCTTCAGCAGCACCTTGACGCCGTCGTCCTTCTTGTCGCGGAAGCTAGCCCTTGGCGCGGGCGTCGAAGCGTAGCGAGAAGCTCACAGGCGCGTCTGGGACGCATTCCTCGCGCAACCGATCGGCCACGGCCTGGAGGGCGGCTGACTGGAGCTTGAAGCGCGCGACCTCCATCTCGCCGCGCCGGACGATCCACTCGCCGGCGGCTTCCACGATCTCGTACATCAGCCCGTATCCCGCAGCCGACCCCTCGGCTGATACCGCTAATGCAACATATTGGCGTATTTCGAAAATTGCGACCGATGCGCGCACCCGTCACGGCCATCCGTCGCAGGACCGCGCTCGGCGCGGCGGCGTAGCTTCGGCGTCGCCCTTGCTGCTAAACATCCGGAGCGGCTGGGGGAGTCCGCAGCTGCGCCTAAGGGCGCGGCCTACACTCTTGCAACGGGGCTGATCGAAGTCACATGCGGAAGGGCGCTGCAGCCGGGGTCGCCCGCGTGGCTGACACCGGAACGCCGAGCCAGTCGCCCTCCGGCCCCTGGGACGTGCTGCCATATCTGATCCCTGAAGAGCACGGCAGGGATATCCGCAGCGGTCTGCGCCGCAGCCAGTGGGCGCCCAGCGCCAATCTTGCTTACGGCCCCTATTGGCGCCTTCCCGCAGGGGCGTACCGGCTGAGCTTCGATTGCCGGACCTTTGGTCCGCGTACGGAGCGCACCGTCCTCGGCGTCGAGGTCGTTGCGGGCAACCGTATCCACATCGCCTGGCGCGACTTCACCGCCGAAGAACTGAACGCCGGAGCTTACGTGGAGTTCGAAGTTCCGCCATCGCTTGGGGCCGAGCAGGACGGCCCGGCCTTCGAGTTCCTCATCAGCCAGATGGGCGCTGGGGGCCTCGATCTTTCCGCCATCACTCTGGAACGCATCGCGACCGCGCGACCTGAGCTGTCACGTTGGCGTTTGATGGGACCGCTGCGCCCATATCCGTTCGGACAGGTCGGTTCAGATGCAAGACCTGGACCCCGGGTGATCCGCCGACGGATCTTCGGCGCGCCTTCGTTGCGAAGCCTGCCGCTGGCCCTCCCCCAAGGTCGGTTCGAGTTGCGCCTGAGGGCCGAGGCCAAGACGTCGTCGCCTTCGAAGGCGATGTTGGCCGTGCGTTTTCGCTGGCGCACCAGGGAAGCCTACCACCACGCCCTGACGGCGCAGGAGCTGGCGGCAGCGCCGGTGAAGCTCGAATTCGTCATCGGCGATGGCGCACTGGCGCAGCTGCATGTCTGGAAGATCGAGATGCGCGCGCTCGCAGGGCGCATCTCCCTGCACGATGTCGAACTCGTCCGCCTGGGCGACGCGCCCGCCTCACAGCCAAACCGTCCGATCCCCACCCGGAAAATCCCAAAGCGCAGGCTTGTGGCGATCGGCAATTGTCAGGTCGAGATGCTGGCCCTGGCTATGCAGGCCACGCCGCAGCTCGCAGAGCGGTTCGAGGCGCGCCACTATAGGCCCGATGTGACTGGCGCGATGTTGGAGGCGGCGCGACGGGACTTGGCGTCCAGCGACATCGTGCTGATGCAGGATATCGCCGATGTCGAGGCAAGCCCGCTCAAGGCTGAGGTCCCCGACGGCGCCCAGATCGTACACGCGCCCTGCCTTCACCTGGCCTCGCCGTGGCCGTTCGACGGCTACAATGGACCCACGGATTTTGCAGCCGCCGCTCAGGAAGGTCTGGAACTCACCTTCACAAGCCTGGATAGCCTTCTGGGCCGTTTACGCGACCAAATCCCGGACCCGGAGGCGAGGTTCGCGGCCTACGCCGGCCTGAATGTTTCCGGCGCGCCCGACGTCGAGCGACTTAGCCGGTTCGAAACCCGCCGGCTGCTGGAGATGGACCGCAAGTACGGCTTTGAGATCGGCGCCTACATCGTTGAGTCGTTTCCACGGAAGCGGCTCTTCCACACCACCGCCCACCCCGCACGCAAACTGCTCGACATGCTCTTGCGGCATGTAACCGGCGAGCTGGGCAAGCCTCAGGGCACACGGTGGCGACACTTCGACAAGATGCAGCGCGACCAGACGCCGATTCATCCCGTGCTGGCGCGCCGGTTGGGCGTCCGCTGGGCCGATGAGCGGACGATCTATCTGCATCGCGGGCGGCCGATGACGTGGGAAGGCTACGTTCGCGCCTACATCGCCCACTACGGCTAAGCGTCAAGATCGAGTTTCCGATCGATCCAGAGTTGGCGGGTATGGCGGCGGCGAAGCTTGCCGCTCGTGGTCAGAGGCAGGGCGCCTTGCCGGATCAGCATCACGTCATGGACCGACAATTCATGCTCGCGAGACACCGCCTCGCGGATTTCGTCCGCAGCCGCGGCGGCGTCGAAGTCGCGGCGATGGTTTCGATCGACCTCCTGGACGATCACCAGCCGATCCTCGCCCCGGGAGTCGGGGGCCAGGAAGGCGACGCCTGAGCCGCGTTTCAGCGCAGGATGCGCCGCCTGGACCGTCGCTTCGATATCCTGCGGATAGTGGTTGGCGCCCCGGACGATGATCAGGTCCTTCAAGCGGCCGGTGACGAACAGCTCGCCGTCCTCGTGCAAGAAACCCAGGTCGCCCGTGCGCAGCCAGCGCCGGCCGGGCTCCCCGGCGATTTCAGCGCCGAAGGTCTGCTCGGTCTCCACAGGCTTTCGCCAATAGCCCTGCGCCACGGCCGCTCCGCTCACCCACACCTCGCCGACCTCCCCGGCCGGAAGCCGCAGGCGCGTCTCGTGATCGACCACGGCGACGCTCGCGCCGGCGACCGGGGGCCCACAGCTGACAGCGTTTCCCGCTCCGACGCGGAGGCCGTTTTCGCAGCCTCGTCCGGTGACCATCAGCGTCGCTTCGGCCAAACCATAGCCCGGATGGAAGCTCGACGGCTCGAAGCCATAGGGTGCGAAGGTTCGGGCGAAGCGCTCCAGGGTGTCCGCCCGAACAGGCTCGGCCCCGTTCTGCGCCACACGCCAACTCGAGAGGTCCAGGCCCTCAACGGCCTCTGGGCGGAAGCGCTCGACGCACAGGTCGAAGGCGAAGTTGGGCGCCGTCGCCAGTTGCGCCCGATGCTCATGGATCGCCCACAGCCATTTCAAGGGACGGTGCAGGAAGGCGGCCGGAGAGCTCAGCACGCAGGCGGCGCCGAGATAGACGGGGTGCAGCACCGTCATCACGAGACCCATATCGTGGTGGAACGGCAGCCATCCCGCCGTGACGGACGAAGCATCGGCGGCCAACGCACCTCGCACCATCTCCAGGTTGGCCATGATGTTGGCGTTCGAGACCATCACCCCTTTCGGCGAACCCGTGGAGCCGGATGTATACTGGAGGACGGCCAGCTCCCCTGGTGCGCGCAAATCGAATTCCGCGCCCACGGCCAGGCCGTCCAGGCGGATCGCAGTGCGCCCGCAGGTGAGATTCGCGGCGAGCTCAGGCCGCAGGTCCTCCAGCATCGAACTTAGGGTCAGCACATGGCTTGGCTCACAGTCGGCGAGGATTCCCGCGCTGGAATCCCGGCTCGCCATACGGCGCGGCGGCGGCAGCGGCACGGCCACGCGGCCGGCATAAAGACAGCCGAAGAACGCGGCGATGAAATCCAGGCCCGCCGGAAACAACAGCGCCACGCGGTCCTGCGGCTGGCCGGCGCGCACTAACTCACGGGCCACGGCCGAGGCGCGGGCGTCGAGTTCGCCGAAGGTCACGCGAAGTTCGCCATCGCCCCGGTCGGGCCGGAAGGCGAAGGCCAGGGCGTTCGGCTGGGTCTGCGCGCGCAGCCTAAGAACCCTGGCGATGGAGGACGGCTGGCCCATGCCTGTCGCCTTAGCCGCGGGCGCGGGTCGCCAAATGGACGGCGAGCAAGGCGATGGTCGGATGCTCGGCCATCAGATCCGCTTCCAGTTCCAGATCCAGCAGCTCCTCAAGGCTGATAAGCACGCTGACGAAGTTGGCCGAATCCAAGCCCAGGCGCACGAAGCTCTGGTCGATCGCGATGTCGTCGATCGGCCGATTGAGGACCTGACTCACCAAGCTGCGGCAGGTTTCGATGATCTGAGCTTCTGACACCGGCGAAATCTTCCTGGCCCCGCGCCTAGGGCGAAGCGCTTCTAGCATGTCGGCGAACCCGATCCAGGATGCGGGGCCGAGACCCACATGCGGCGACAGCTTTTCTTCGATACGGAAACAATCTTGTGCCGGCGAGGCGGATTACCCCGCTTCCAATGAGGCTTATCTGTGAGGCCGGGGCGTTTTGAGGCGCCAAGCAGGAGTTATCGCGATGATCGAGCGACGTCCGTTCGCTACGCTGGGCGAGGCCGACCATGGCTGGCTCAAGGCGCGCCACCACTTCTCCTTCGCCGGCTACCACGACCCCAGCCGGATGGGCTGGGGCGCCCTGCGGGTGTGGAACGACGACGAGATCGCGCCGAATTCCGGCTTTCCGCCGCATCCGCACGCCGACATGGAGATCATCACCTATGTGCGGCAGGGAGCGATCACCCACCGGGACGACCTGGGCAATCAGGGCCGCACCGAGGCCGGCGACGTGCAGGTGATGAGCGCCGGCTCCGGCATCCGCCACGCCGAGTACAACATCGAGTCCGAGCCCACGCGGATATTCCAGATCTGGATTCTGCCCACCGAACGTGGCGGAGCGCCGGCCTGGGGGGCCCGCCCGTTCCCGCGAGCCGACCGGGCTGGACGTTTCGTGCCGCTCGCCTCGGGTCTGCCCGGCGACGACGAAGCCCTGCCGATCCGCGCCGACGCGCGAGTCGCCGGCGCCACTTTGAAGAAGGGTGAAACGGCCGAATATGCGCTGGGCCAGGGGCGCCACGCCTACCTGGCGCCCGCCGTCGGCGCGGTGGAGGTGAACGGCGTTCGGCTCGAGCCCCGCGACGGCGCAGCGGTGCGTGACGAGCCCGTGCTGCGTGTCACCGCCCTGGACGACGCCGAAGTGGTGCTGGTGGACGCGGCCTAGGAGCTGCGGCCGCTTCGGCGGAAAATGCCCTGGACGCTTGGAAGGTCAGCGAAGAACGAGGCGCCCCTCCGCCCCCGCGGAAGGGCGCGTCGGCCTCAGTGGAGGCTCGGAGGCGCGACCACCTCCTCCTCCCACTCTTCCCCCTCCTGGATCAGCACATGACGCAGCTCTTCGCCCACTCGCGACTCGTAGACTGCGGCGGCGCTCAAGGCTTCGGCGCGCGACGCGAAATCCCCAAGTTCCCCCCACTCGTCATCGAGGAGAAACCATCGGCCGCCCTTGGCCAGCACCGTCAGGCCGAACATCGAACTTAGCTCCCCGTCCATCCCTCATATGCTTATGTCACCGTTCCGACACAGCGGCTTGAGGCGGAGGAGTCGCAGGGGGCGCGACGCAAGCGCGCAGGCGCCGGCGTCAGTCGTGGCGGAAGTAGGGCTCCACCGGCCCAGTCAGCCGGATGGTCAAGGGCTTGCCCTTGCGGTCCCGGCCGGGCAGCGCCAGGCGCACCCAGCCTTCGGAGACGCAGTATTCGTCGACGTTGGTCTTTTCCTCGCCGCGGAAACGCACCCCGACATTCCGCGCCAGGATATCGGCGTCGTAGTGGGGGCTGTCCGGATCGGTGGATAGGCGGTCAGGCGGGGTCTCGCTCATGGCGCGCAATTCTCACGCCTGACGAGATCGATCAAGGGTCAGGCCGCGAGCCGCGCGGCGACCTCTTCGGGAGTGTCGAACAGCCAGGTCGGCCCGCCCTTCGCCAGCGCCTCGCGCGTCGCATAGCCCCAGGCCACGGCGCCGCAGGCCAGGCCGGCCTGGCGCGCGGCGTCGATGTCGCGAGTCTCGTCACCCAGGCAGATGGCCGCGCAGGCCTGGACCCGCGCCCGGCGCAGGACCTTGCGGAACTTGGCCGCCTTGCCGAACAGCGAGGCGCCGCAGGCGTAGTGCTCGACCAGGGCGGCCGCCTCGGGGCCCAGGATGCGGCGCACGTTGGCCGCGGAGTTGGAGCTGACCACGCCGATCACCACGCCATGGCCGGCGAGCCGCCTCAGCAGGGCCTTGGCGCCCGCCGCCAGCGGGATGGCCTGGGCGTCCTCGGCCAGCCGACGGCGAAGATGCCTGGCGATGAACGGCAGCTTCCAGCGCGCGACGCCCAGCTCGGCCAGGATGCGGCGGGTGTCGTAGCCGCGCAGGGTCTCGACCTCGGCGTCCTCGACCTCGCGGAAGCCGAAGCGGCGCGCCAGCGGCCGCAATTCGCGGGCGAGCCAAGGCCCGCTGTCGGCCAAGGTGCCGTCGAAGTCGAAGATGACCAGCTTGTACATGGGGAAGGCCGGTTGAAGGCGAACGATCCCCAAAGCCGGTGTACGCGACTCGCTCGCGCACCAATGGCGGATCCGGGGGTCGAATTTTGCGGACCGGGCTCTAGGGCCAGGCGGCGGCGAGGTCAACCCTTCGACCCGAGCCCCTGCAGATAGTCGAGCAGCACGGCGCTTCCGGCCTCGGTCACGAGCGGATGAAACAGGCAGTACAGCAGGCGCTCGTCGGAGATGGGCGTCGTATTGGGACGCATCAACCGATCCATCGTCGGAACGCATTGAATCCAGGCGCGGAAACTCTCGGTGATCACCGACCTGTCGAGCGGTCGGATCATGCCCTGCTCCAAGGCGTCGCTTAACAGGACGTCGAGCGCCTCGGCCATCTCGCCCCGCGCCTCGAGCGAGGCCTCCTGGAATTTGTAGCAAAGCAGATCCGGATGACTGGCTCCGGCGCGCAGAAGCGCCGTCGACGTCGACGAGCAGACCTCACCGAGCCACGCGCGGGCGTAATCCAGCAATCCCAAGAGGCCCTTTCCGGCGCTGTAAGCCGGCGCAATGGGCGGATCGAGCTGCCGCGACAGGGCGCTGACGAACACGCCCTCCTTGCTTTCGTAGGCATTGTAGATGGTGGCCGTCGAGCAATGCGCGAGGCGCGCGACCTCGGCCATCGACACATCCGCGAACGGCCGGCTCATGAAAAGCTCAGCCGCCACGTCCAGCACTCTGGACAAAGCCTCGGCCTTGTTCCCCCTCATGCGCACGGCCTCACGACGCAGGGCTGCGAGGCCGGGGGAAGCTGCCCACGGCCTCGCCTCGGCTCGGCCGGGTCAGCCCCGGTCGAGCTCCATGATGCCCTCTGGCAGGTGGTTGATGAACAGCTCAGGCTGTTTGCGTTCGCGGTAGAGGCCGTAATAGGCCTCCGCCAGGATATCGGGGTCGCCGTTGGCGTCGCCCTTCTGGATCTGCACGCCGAGCGGCACCGCGGCAACGTAGACGCCCTGGTCCTTCACCGCGGCGTGCAGCGTGCGCGCATAGTTGCGCGCCGCGGCGCCGGCAATGCCCCAGCCGCCGGTCATGGGCATGAACCCCTTGGCCGAGGCGCCCATGGTGATCAGGATCACGCCTTCCTTCTGCTGCAGCATGTCCGGCAGCACCTGCTGCACGGCCGCGACCGCCCCGATCGCCATGGTCGAGACCATCTCCGAGGCGAACTCGGGGGTCATCGTCTTCACATCGAGGGCGGCGAAGCCGGCCGGATCGGCGGGGATGGTGATCGGGCTGTATTCCAGCACGTCCACCGTTCCGAACTTCGCCTTGATCTCGTCGAAGGCCTTGGCGATCGAACCGGGGTTCGTCACGTCGGCGGTGAAGGCGGCGGCTTCGATGCCTGCGTCCTTCAGTTCCGCCACCAGGGGCTCGAGTTTGGCGCGGTTGCGGGACACCAGGGCGACCCGGAAGCCTTCGCGCCCGAAGCGCTTGGCGATGGACAAGCCGAGCCCGGGGCCGGCGCCGACGATCGCAATGGTTTTCTTGGACATGTTTCGCCTAACCAGGTTTGTTTCGACCTGGGCTATCTACGGCGCCCTCCGATCTGGGCCAAGGACGCAGATGGTGTTTTCAAGCCCGGCTGGGAGGGCGTTGGCTGCAGGACGCTCGAACTGCGACCCCAGGCGCCCTAGGCGCCGTGCGAAGCTCAGCGTAGCTTCTGCAAAGAGAGGGACGCCTCGAGGACGTCGTGACGTGATCAAGCTCTTCCCGGCAGCCGCCCTGGCGAGCGCCTTGCTCTGCCCTGCCGCCGCCCTCGCCGGGCGCGCCGAAGCGCCGGCCTGGATCGTGACTCCCGCGTCAGATAGCTGCCGCACCGAGCTCGAGCTGGTTGGCGCCTCGGGCCGCGTCGTGGCGGCCGCCCTGGTCTCCGACGGGCGCGGCGTCCAGCTGGTGTTCGACAAACCCGACGCGCCGGAGCGGGCCTTCCTGCCGATCCGTATCGACCGCAGGCCCTATTCGAACCTCGTGCTCCGACAGGCCGGCGGGCGCGCCGCAGTGGTGCAGCTCGGCCCGGAAACCGTGGCCGCCTTGCGCAAGGGCAGCCTGTTGCAGATCGGCTGGCTGTCGGGAGAGCCCGCCGAGACGCGGCTGACGGGCTCGGAACAGGGCGTGGCGGACCTGAAGGCGTGCGGCGCCCAGGTCGCGGCCCGCCTCCATGAGCAGCAGGCGGCCGAGCGCGAAACCCAGGCGCGAAACGACGCCGAGGCCCGCGCCCGTGCGCTCTCCGAAGAGCAGCTCGCCGCCGCCAAGGCCCAGACGGCGGCGGCCGAAGCCGAGGCCCGGCGATCCGAAGCCGAGGCCGCGCGCCTGCAGGCTGCGGCCGAGGCCGATCGAGCGCGCGTGCAGGCCGAGGCGGACGCGGCGCGCCAACGCGTCGAGGACCAGGCCCGCTCGGAAGCCTGGCCCTACGCCCGCGCCGGCGGCTACGCCGATCCGCGGAACGACTATCCACAGGACTCCTACGGATATGAGCCGCCGAGCTCGCCCTACCGGCGCTGGTAGACTCGTGACGAAGGTCACACTTTCCACAGAATTCGAACGTTAATCCCAATTTCACCCACAGACTGCAGCATGACTGCAAAAGATGTGGGGTTCAAAAAATGCAGATCCTGGATCTAGCGGGGGCGAACGACGACGACTTCAACGTCAAGTCGTTGCACGGACATTACGATGAGCTGCTCACGGACTTCCGCCAGCGCATGGACTGTGCGTTGAGGGCTTTGCGTGAGTACGAAGAAGCCGTCCGGCAGGGGGAATATCTCTGATGGACGCCGGCCAATCTTTGGCCCGCACGGTGCTGATCGTCGACGACGAGCCCATCAACCGCGTGGTGCTCGGGCGGATGGTCGAAGCCTTCGGAGCCTGTCCGACGGACGCGTCCAGCGGCCACGAGGCGCTGGAGCTCCTTGCGACCAAGTCCTTCGACCTGATCCTGATGGACATCCACATGCCGGTCATGAGCGGCGTGCAGGCGGTCGCAGAGCTGCGCGCCTCGTGCGGTCCGAACCGTGAGACTCCCGTGGTGGCCGTCACCGGCGACACCACCCGCCGCCTGGCCGAATATCTGGCGCTTGGCTTCGACGGCTACGCCAACAAGCCGGTCTCGCTTGCGCTGGTGAAATCCATGCTCTGCGCGCGGCGGACGATGCCGGTTCCGAACGCCCAGAGCGCGGCGAAAGGCTGAGCGGCGAACTCCCGCGGCGGTGCCTGACGCGAGCTTTTTTCCTTGCAGGGAAAGGCGTTGGCGGAACAGCAGCCCCTTGCCGCGGTTGTGACGACAGGTCGTGAGCCACAGGGGTTCGCCAATGCCAGCGCCCAACGGGGGGCCGTTTTCAGAGCCGCTGACCGTCGTCTTCGTGGAAGGCGAGGTGGTCGTGCTGGGGCCCGCACATCTTCATGGCTCCCTCACCGCCGACGCCGCGCGCCAGACTGCGGCGCGATTGGCCGAAATGGCCGGCAAAGCCGAGCTCCGTCATGATGGGGGCGAAGAGCCCGAACTCTAGCCCCGCCTCCGCGATTGCGTCCGTCGACGACGAGGCATGGCGATAGCGATGGCGGCGTGCTACCTCGCGCGCCTTCCACAAGGACACCGCAAAGCTCCCCATGGCCCTGAAAGTCGCCATCGTCGGCCTGCCGAACGTGGGCAAGTCGACCCTGTTCAACGCCCTCACCCAGACCGCTGCGGCCCAGGCCGCCAACTATCCGTTCTGCACCATCGAGCCCAACGTCGGCGACGTGGCGGTGCCCGAGGGGCGGCTGGAGCTACTGGCCAAGATCGCCGCCTCGAAGGAGATCATTCCGGCCCGTATCAATTTCGTCGACGTGGCGGGCCTGGTGCGCGGCGCCTCCAAGGGCGAGGGCCTGGGCAACCAGTTCCTCGCCAACATCCGCGACTGCGACGCCATCGCCTTGGTCGCCCGCTGCTTCGAGGACGACGACATCACCCACGTGGAAGGCCGGGTCGACCCGCTGGCGGACCTCGACGTCATCGAGACCGAGCTGATGCTGGCCGACCTGGAGAGCCTGGAGAAGCGGGTCGTCAACCTCGAGAAGCGCGCCAAGACGGGCGACAAGGAGTCGGGGATCACGCTGCGCCTCGTGAAGCTGGCGCTGGACGAGCTGAACGCCGGGCGCCCGGCGCGCGTGGCCAAGGTCTCGCCGGAGGACGACAAGGCCTGGCGGATGCTGCAGCTTCTGACCGCCAAGCCCGCGCTCTACGTGGCCAATGTGGAAGAGGCGGCCGCCGGCAGCGGCAACGCCCTGTCCAGGACCGTGCAGGAGCGGGCGGCGGCGGACGGCGCCAAGACCGTGGTGATCTCTGCAAAGATCGAAAGCGAGATCGCCATGCTCGACCAGGCCGAGCGCGGCGAGTTCCTGGAGACCCTGGGCCTGGAAGAGCCGGGACTGAACCGGCTGATCCGCGAGGCCTACCAGCTTCTCGGCCTGCAGACCTATTTCACCGTCGGCCCGAAGGAGGCGCGCGCCTGGACCATTCCGGTCGGGGCGACGGCGCCCCAGGCCGCCGGCGAGATCCACACCGACTTCGAGAAGGGTTTCATCCGCGCCGAGACCATCGCCTACGAGGACTACGTTCGCCTGAACGGCGAGACGGGCGCGCGCGACGCCGGCAAGCTGCGCTCGGAAGGCAAGGACTACGTCGTCAAGGACGGCGATGTCATGCACTTCCGGTTCAACGTCTGACCTCAGGGCGCAGGGAGAACAGGAGCGTTCGATGGGCGAGACGATCCGGATCGAGAGCCGGTTCGACGGCTTTGCGCTGGACGCCTATCACGCGCCCCCGCGGGACGCCCGCCGCGGCGGCCTGCTGCTGATCCAGGAGGTGTTCGGGGTCACCGACCACATCCGCGAGCTCTGCGAGGGCTTCGCCGAGGACGGCTACGAGGTTATCGCTCCGGCCTTCTACGATCGCATCGAACGCGGCTTCAGCGTCGGCTACGACGCCGAGGGGCTGGAGAAGGGGCGCGCCTATTCGGCCGCCACGCCATGGGACCAGGTGGCGGGCGACGCCCAGGCGGCGATCGACTGTCTGGCCGGGCCGGTATTCGTGACGGGCTACTGTTGGGGCGGGGCCGCAGCCTGGCTCGCCGCCTGCCGCTGCGAGGGATTGGCGGCGGCGGCCTGCTTCTACGGACGGCGGATCATCGAGCTCGCGGACGAAACGCCCAAGGTCCCCACCATCCTCCACTTCGGAAAGGCCGACGCGTCGATCCCGTCCGAGATGGTCGATGCGATCCGCGAGCGGCATCCCGACCTGCCGATCCATCTCTACGACGCCGGCCACGGCTTCGTCTCCGACCGCCGGCGCGACCACGAGCCGGACAGCGCGCGCCTCGCCCGCCTGCGGACTCTGGCGCTCTTCTCCCGCAACGGCGCGGGTCGCGGCGAGGTCTGACGCGCTCTACCGCTCTTCGATGATCTGGCGCACGTCCGGCGACCGCTCCAGCAACCGGACCAGCACGGCCTGAGCCGCCAAGATGCCGATGCCCGCGGCGTAGGCCGAAAAGACGTTGGCGCGGTACGTCCCGGTCGCCGCCACGTGGGCGATTTGCCAATAGATGAACAGCGCCGCGCCAAGCAGCAGGGCGAGACCGGTGACGATCGAGCCGGCCGTCTGGCCGAAACCCGCCAGGAAGCTCATCCACACATACTTCGTCAGCCCTCGCCGAAGCGGCCGCACGGCCAGCGGGATCGCCAGCGAGGCCAACAGGTAGAGGGCCGGCCAAAGCAGCACCCAGCGCAGCACCATGGCTTGGCTCCCGGGCAGGCGGCCCAGCGCATGCACCGCCGCGCCCGAATAAATCAAGGAGGCCGCCGCGACAGTCAGGTCCTGCGTGCGTCGGAAGTTCCGCCAAGCGGGGGTGAAGGTGGGCATAACGTCATCATGTCCCCCGGGGGAGGCGAGCGTAAGGCGCCGCACCTGAGCGTCGCTCCAGGCCGGCGACTCCGGCTATGGTCGACGACACCCGTGGGACGCTCGACCTTCCTCGCCGCCTCGCCCCTCGTGGCCCTGCTCTGGCCTCTCGCCGCGCGGGCCGGCGAGACCCCATGCTGGTACGAAGCCGGCGTCGTCGTGGTCCCGGCCGAGGTGGCGGGCGTAGCGGGCGACTATGTGCTGGACACAGGCGCGCCGGCGACCCTGCTGAACGAGACCCAGGCCCAGGGCGCAGGTTTCGTCGAAACCCAGCTCAAGGCCGGGGTGCGGCTGGCGGGCTTGACCCTCTCCGATCGCGCTGTCGCCGTCACCAAGCTCGACGCGCGTTTCAAAGAGCTGCCGACTCCGGTCGCCGGCGTGATCGGCGCCGACCTGTTGCGCGAGCTCGTGACGGATGTGCGTTTCACGCCCTGCCGCGTCGGACTTTGGCCGCCCGGCGCGGAGCCGCCCTTCCCCGCCGGCCCGGCGCTTGCGCTGGAGTGGCGCGATGGCCGGCCGACTGCGCATGCCGCCGTCGCCGACGACAAGCTCGCCTTCAGCGGCGCCTTTTCGCTCTCCACCGGATCGGACACGGCGGTCCGCCTGCGCGACGATCTGGCGGCGGTTCCAGGCGCCGCGAGTCGTGACGACCTCTATCCCTACGGCCGTTTGCGGGCGCGCCTGCGCGCCCTGTCGTTCGCCGATGAACTGATCGAGAAGCCGCGCGCCGGCCTGGTCGCGGCGCCGTTCGGACCGGAGGGCGAAATCGGCGCGCCTGCGCTCTCGCGCTTCCGCCTGCGGTTCGACTTTCCGGCGCGCCGCCTGCGGCTGGCGAAGGAGAAGACGCCGACCGATCGCTGAGCCCCGCGCACGAAAAAGGGGCCAGGCATGGCCCGGCCCCTTTCCGTATTCAAAGCTCCGTCGGGCTCAGTGCGCGACGTTGCGCCAGACGCGGCGATAGCTGACGTACAGCAGTCCGGTCAGGATCAGCAGATAGATCATGGCGCCGAAGCCGAAGGCCTTACGCTGCTCCATCTTCGGCTCGGCGGCCCAGGCTAGGAAGGCGGCCACGTCCTTGGCCTGCTGCTGCACCGTCGAGGGCGTGCCGTCGTCGAAGGTCACCTTGTTCGGCGCGAGCTGCGGCGGCATCGAGATGAAGCCGCCCTTGGGCGCGGGGCCCTTGCCGGTCCAGAACGAGCTGAGGTCCCCCGGGAAGTAGGGGTTGTAGTGCTTGCCCGGCGGCACGGCGAGGCCGGCCGGAGCCTCCTCGAAACCGCTCAGCAGCGAATAGACGTAGGCCGGTCCGGCTTCACGCGCCTTGGCGATCACTGACAGGTCCGGCGGCAGGGCGCCGCCGTTGGAGGCCCGCGCCGCCGCCTCGTTCGGGAACGGGCTGGGGAAGCGGTCGGCCGAGGTGGCGGGACGCTTGATGGCGTCGCCCGTCTCGGAGTCGATGTCGCTGACCTGGATGTCCTTGGCGAGGGACTTCACATAGGGGTTGTCGTTCGGGTTGGGGTACTTCTCGTCGTAGAACGGACCGCCGGGCTGACCGAGGTTGCGGAAGTACATCAGGTTCATCGCGTGGCAGGCCGAGCAGACCTCGCGATAGACCTTGTAGCCCCGCTGAAGCTGGGCCTTGTCGAACTTGCCGAAGGGCCCTTCGAACGACCAGTGGACGTCCTTGGCTTCCTCGTGGGTGGTCGCGGCGGCCGCCGGACCTGCGATCAGGGCCAAGCCCAGCGCCGCCAGCGCGAAACCTTTGCGCAGCATCTTAGGCTCAACCCCTCTTTTCAGGCGAAGCCACGGCCCCGGCGGGCGAGGTGGCGGGATGCGACAGGACGGGCGCGGAGATGGACTCCGGCACGGGGAGCGGGGTTTCGGTGAGCCCCAGGATCGGGGTGATCACCAGGAAGTAGGCGAAGTAGTAGAGGGCCGCGATCCGCGACAACCAGACGTAGCTGTTCAGGTCGGAGTCGACGAGGGTGAAGCTCGTCAACCCCGGGATCACCGGATCGTCCGGCAGCTTGGCGCCGCACAGGCCGAGCACCAGGCAGGCCAGGACGAAGATCAGGAAATAGAGCCTGGCCGTCGGCCGGAAGCGCATCGAGCGCACCTTGGAGGTGTCGAGCCAGGGCAGCACGAACATGCAGCCGATGGCGCCGAACATGGCCAGCACCCCGCCCAGCTTGTTCGGAACCGCCCGTAGGATCGCGTAGAACGGCAGGAAGTACCATTCGGGCACGATGTGCGCCGGCGTCACCAGCGGGTTCGCCGGAATGTAGTTGTCCGCGTGGCCCAGGATGTTCGGGTTGTAGAAGACGAAGTAGGCGAACAGCAGCAGGAACACGCCCATCGCGAACCCGTCCTTCACCGTGTAGTACGGATGGAAGGGAACGGTGTCCTCCTTGGACTTCACGTTCACGCCGAGCGGGTTGTTGTTGCCCGGCACGTGCAGCGCCCAGATGTGCAGCGCCACCACGCCGGCGATCATGAACGGCAGCAGGTAGTGCAGCGAGAAGAAGCGGTTCAGCGTCGGATTGTCGACGGCGAAACCGCCCCACAGCCAGGTGGTGATGGCGTCGCCCACCACCGGCAGGGCGCCCAGCAGGTTGGTGATCACCACCGCCCCGTGGAAGCTCATCTGGCCCCAGGGCAGCACATAGCCCATGAAGGCCGTGGCCATCATCAGCAGGTAGATCACGCAACCCAGCAGCCACAGCACTTCGCGCGGCGCCTTGAACGAGCCGTAGTAGATGTTGCGGAAGATGTGGATGTAGACCGCGATGAAGAACATCGAGGCCCCGTTGGCGTGCATGTAGCGGATCAGCCAACCGTAGTTGACGTCGCGCATGATGCGC
>Ga0068859_100000669_pt1 | contig 34270 bp, 23 predicted proteins | sample KBSSwiS22_FD_66585 | JGI IMG/M metagenome (GOLD analysis project Ga0068859, IMG submission 66585) | Switchgrass rhizosphere microbial communities from Kellogg Biological Station, Michigan, USA - KBS Switchgrass S2-2 | ecosystem: Host-associated > Plants > Roots > Rhizosphere > Soil ... | reverse complement strand
CCAAGGTGCAAAGGATCACGGCGCGCCTGACCAACACGCCGGGCGTCATCAAGACGAGCGTCCTCGGCCTCGCCGCGCGCAAAGCAAAGGCGATCGAAGGCACCGACGACGGCATGAGCGTGCGTCCTTTGATGGAGCAGGCGCCGCAGAATGATGCGGAAATTCAGGCCCTGAAGGCCGGGATCGCGTCAACGCCGGCATACGATAACCTGTTGATTTCACGGGACGCCAGGACCACGCAGATTGTGGCGGAGTTCAAGGACCCCCCCGCAGGCATGAAGTCCATCGAGGACGCGACGCTGGCGGCAGTGGATCCGGAACGTGACGCGAGCGTCGAGATTGCCGTCGGCGGCCTGCCGATCTGGCTGTCGAAGCTCGAGCAATTCTCCGCGCGGATGGCATTCCTGCTGCCGCTCGCGCTACTCGTGGTTGGGCTGATCCACTTCGAAGCCTTTGGAACCGTGCAAGCACTGGTGCTGCCGCTGGTGACCGCAGTCATCGCGGTCATCTGGGCGGTCTCGTTTCTTGCATTCGCGCGCATCCCACTGGATGTCTTCAATGCGACGACACCGATCCTGATCCTCGCGATCGCAGCGGGGCACGCGGTCCAGATCCTCAAGAGATACTACGAGGAGTACTCGAGACTCAGGGAATCCAATCCTGCACAAGATGCCCGCGAACGCAACCGGCTGGCGATCGCTGCTGCGCTTACGCGCGTGGGGCCGGTGATGATCGTCGCCTGTGTGGTCGCGGCGCTGGGCTTCTTCTCACTAGTCATTTTTGACATCAAGTCAGTCCGCACCTTCGGCGTGATGACGGGCATCGGCGTGTTCAGCGCACTGATTCTCGAGTTGACGCTCATACCGGCATTGCGCGCGACATTGCGCCCGCCCGGGGAGCGCGAGTATCGACGCGAACAACAGCGGACCTACTGGGATCGGCTCCTGGAAAACCTGTATGGCCTGGTCACAAACCGCCGCAAACTGTTGAACACGGTGACGATCGCCGTTTTCGTGATCCTCTCATTCGGCGGGTACCTGCTCAAACACGACAGCTCCGTCAAGGGCTTTTTCTTCGGCAACTCCCAGATCAAGCTCGACGATGACAAGCTCAACACCCGGATGGCGGGGACCAACACGGTTTATGTGCTCATCGATGCCGGCGTGGTCGACGGCATCAAGAACCCGGCGGTGCTGACTGCGATGGACAAGATCCAGCAGCACCTGCAACAGGAGCCCAAGGTCGGAAGAACTCTGTCGCTTGCCGATTTCATCAAGCGCATGAATCAGGCAATGAACGCGGATGAGAAGAGCTTCTACAGCATCCCGGCCCGCCAGGACCTCGTAGCCCAGTACCTGCTGCTGTATTCCAATTCCGGAGAGCCTCAGGACTTCGACTCCTACGTCGATAACGACTACCGCAAGGCGGCCATTCAGATCTTCGTCAAGACCGACAGCACTGCGGAGCTGAAGGCGCTTGTCGCAAGGACACAGACGTATGCGGACAGCGTCGTTCCCCACGGCGTCGGCGTCCGAATCGGCGGCGGCATGATCAGCGGTGTTGCCATCGACGAGGAAATGGTCCGTGGCAAATTGCTCAATATTCTTCAGATCCTCGCCTGCGTATTCGTCATCTCTTCACTGGTGTTTCGCTCCCCGTTGGCGGGCAGCCTCATTCTGATCCCGCTGGTGGCCACGGTGTTCGCGAACTTCGGATTCATGGGGCTACTGGGCATCCCACTGAATATCCCGAATTCGCTCGTGGCCGCGATGGCGGTTGGTGTCGGGGCGGACTACGCGATCTATCTGAGCTACCGCATGCGCGAGGAGCTGCAGTCGGGCCTGCCGGAAAGCGAAGCGATCCGTCGTGCATTCCTGTCCGCGGGCAAGGCGACTTTGTTTGTGAGCTCTGCAGTCGCCGCCGGCTTCGGCGTGCTCCTGCTCTCGTGGGGATTCCTCATCCACATCTGGATGGCTCTGTTGCTCGGGCTCGCCATGCTCACGAGCTCCATCGCGACGCTGACGATCTTTGCATCACTGATCTTGACGCTGCGCCCCAGATTCATCTTCGCAGACAAACCGAGGGATCGCTCATGGAACGCAAACTTGTCACAAGTGTGATCACAGCCTGGTTCGGATTCGCGGCGCTGGCGCAAAACGCCTTCGCCGCTCCATCCGCCGAAGACATCATGGCAAAGAACCTGCTCGCGACAAAGGTCGCCGACTCGACGACCAACTCCACGTTTCGGCTGATCAATGCCTCCGGTCAGGAACGCGTGCGCGAGACCGATGGAGACAGCAAGCTCATCGCGGGCACGACGGACAACAGGCGGTTGGTCGACTTCCTGAGCCCGTCGGACATCCGTGGGACCAAAACGCTCCTGATCGAGCACTCCAACGCGGAGGACGACATGTGGATCTACCTTCCGGCGATGAAGAAAGTGCGCCGGCTGGTCGCGAGCAACAAGAAGGACTCCTTCGTCGGCACGGACTTCTCGTATGGCGATGTCATCGGCTACAAGGTCGAGGAGTGGAATCACAAACTCGTGCGGGAGGAAGCCGTCGCGGGCCGGGATTGCTATGTCATCGAATCCACTCCCAAGACCCCGCAGATCGGCGCCAACACCGGCTACTCCAAGCGGATCGGCTGGATTGACAAGGAGAGCTTCGTCGCCCTACGCACCGAGATCTACGACCTCAACGGCGAGCTGCTCAAGAAGCTGACCGACGAGGACGTCCAGAAAGTCGATTCGAACAACAATCGCTATCAACCCATGAAGCTCACGGCGCAGAACGTGCAGACCGGCCACAAAACGATCATTGAATTTAAGAACTTCAAGGCCAACGTCGGGATCGGCGATGACGTATTCACGGCACGTTCTTTGGACCGTTAGGGTCGCACTGGCGTTGATATCCCTTGCCGCACAAACCGCGATGGGCGACCCATTGCCGGGCCCACACTCCGCCGAGCCGGAGAGATCCCTCATGAAAGACATCCTGGGATTATCCGGCTCCGTGCGGGCGGATTACTTCTCCAAGGACAAGTCATTCAGCGGCAAGACCGGCTACGCGGTCGGGTCGGTCTGGGCCACGGCCGTCCCGCAGGAGGTCGCCGGTATCCGCACATACTTCGATGCCCGTCTCCAAGGGCAAGACCTGACGCGCGGCTCGCGGGTGTCATCGGACTTAAGGGAAGCTTACGCGCAGACCGCGCTTGGCAACTTTGACCTCCGTGTTGGCCGTCAGATCACCGTCTGGGGCCGGGCAGACAAGGTCAATCCCACTGATGCGTGGAGCACCCGCAACTACACCCTGCTCGTGCCCAACGACGAGGACCAACGCCTGGGCGTCGCATCGTTGCAGGGGACCTGGAACCTCGGCGCCTACCGCGTAATCGGCCTGTGGCAGCCGGAGTGGCGCTCTCCCGTGCTGCCCATACCCCCTCTCCCGCCGGGCATATCGCTTCAGAACATCGCGCCGACCCACCCGGCCGGACAATTCGGGATCAAGCTCGACCACTCGGGTGAAGGCGTCGATTGGTCGGTGTCATACGCCCGCAGCATCAATCGAACGCCGGATCTGGCGATCGTGTCGCAGGGCTTGCCCGCCGGCACCTCAGTCGCTCCGCTCTATCGGCATGTCGAGGTCATTGGAGCGGATGCCGCGGTTCCGGTCGGCCAATACGGCCTGCGCGCAGAGATCGCCTATACCAAAACCGGCAATCGCGGCGGCAACGATCCGTTCGCCCAGAACAACAATGTGTTCGCCGTCTTCGGCGTCGAACGCACTTTCATAGGCGAGCTCAACGTCAACGCCCAGTACCTGTACCGCAGGACTTTCGATCTCCGGGACCCTGACCCGAACGCTGCGCCCGATATCCGGCTCCTGACCCTCGAGGAGCGTGTGTTGAGCAATCAGCTCGCAACCAACACGCACGGTGCGTCGCTGCGGATCAATTACAAGGCCTGGAACGAGACTCTCGAAATGGAGCTTGCTGGGGTGGTCTGGTTCAAGAATGGCGATACAGCGATTCGGCCGAAGGTCACCTACGCCTTCACGGATCGCTTGAAGGTCATCCTTGGCGGGGAGATTTATCACGGGCCGGGCCGGAGCTTTTTTGGCCAACTGAACCCAACCTCCACCGCCTACGCAGAGCTGCAGTTCGGCTTTTGAACACCGATGAGTTTGGGAAGGAGAAAGTAATGGCACTCGAGATTTTCTGGGGCAGCGGCAGTCCGTTTTCGTGGCGTGTCCTCCTCGGCGCCGAGATCAAAGGGCTGCAGTACGAGTCACGGCTGCTGGATTTTTCCAAGGGCCACATGAAGGCGCCGGAATTCTTGCAGATGAATCCACGCGGCAGAGTGCCGGTGATCCGCGATGATGGATTCGTCCTCTTCGAGTCCCTCCCCATCCTCGAGTACTTCGAGGACACGTCGCCCGAGGTCCCTCTCTTCGGCAAAGATCCGCGCGAGGGCGCCTTCGTTCGCCGACTCATCGCGGAGTTCGAGAGCTATCTGCGTGAGCCACTCTTCAATCTCACGCTTGGCCTCCTTCGATCGGCCGGTGCTGCGCCGCCAGGACGCGCAATGACGCCTGACGAGCTCGAGGAGACCGCCAAGGCGGCCCAGCGCGAGTTAAAGACGCTCGAGGAACGCGTCGGGGGCGGTTCCTGGCTGGTTGGCGGAGCGCCATCGGCTGCGGACGTCGCGATCTACCCGTTCGTTGCAACCCTCCAGCGCGCTACGACGAAGGCCGAGACGCTCGCCCGGGCGATCGGACTGCACACACTCGGCGAGGTCTATCCGAGCATCCGCCGTTGGATGTGGCTCCTCGAAGCTGTGCCGGGGTACGAGCTTACGTACCCGCCGCACTGGCGGGCCCCGGGAGACTTTCGACAAAGATCTACCTGAGCGGAGCGAGCGCCAGCTGTTGAGCGGCGGGACCTGGCGCACCGTCGGGCGGTGCACGATTCCGCCTCGGGCCCCGTGATGGCTGTCGTTGATATCTGCCAACGGCGATGATAGTTGAGGTGCCTGGCGAGTTGTCCCTGGAGGACCTGTGGCAGCCACCGCTGAATTGATCTATCGGTACCCCTTTGCTTCCGGCATCGAGGTTGAGGCGGGCACGCCGCGGTTGCGGCTTGCAGCTTCCCTCGAGAAGTCCGAGGCGCCACATTTCATCGACGGTCGCCTGGTCGCGCCGCGCGCTTTCGGTGACTTGATGCTGGTACTTTCCAACATCGTGCGGGCCAATTTCTTCCGACCCCTTACACCCGCAATGCTCGATCCGGTGATCACGGCCACGAGCTCGAAACTTCGATTTGAAGGATTCAGCGGATGCTGCGGGGCGTATGTGATGGCCGCGATTCCAGCGGCTGCGATCGACGGCAGGTTTCTCCAACGTGGGACGACGAATGTCGATTTCAATGATCCGATGCGCGCCGCACTGACCCGACTCAGTGACCAGCAGGTGACCCAACTGTCCGTTGGTGCCGAAGCAATGAGCCTTGCGAGCGGTGCGAGCAAGGTCGTCGAAAAAAAGGTGAGATTGCCATCGCGCTGGGTGCGCGGATTCTGCGAAAGCCACATCTATCAGGGTCGTCTGAAACCATACGCGGAGTTGACCGGAATGCAGGCGCGGCAGCTCATGCAGCTCACACCTCGATCCCCCGTGCGCAGGCCCCTCTATCTGCAGGCGCGCTCCGATGGCGCCCGCTGGTCGACGGTCGAATCACCAGGCAGCATCCGTGTAGGCGGTACGCATCGCCTGAGCATCATTGAGCCTCTTCTTCGTCAGGCAACGTCACTGCGAATCTGGGCCGATCGGGATTCGACCGTCAGCGGATGGATTGTCGGCAATCCGAGTGGCTCTTTGATGCTGATGCTCAGTCCCGATCTCGACCGTGGTTTCTCAGGTGAGGGGCAGGCATTGGAGGGACTATCTGCCAGGGATGCTCGGCAGAGTCTATCGGCTATTCGGGCGCAGTTGAAATGGCAGGACGCGCTGAGCGTTCACGAATTGGCGCAGGCGGCCTCTATTGATAGCGGGTCCGTCGAAAAATCGCTGTCCGTTCTGGGCACTCAGGGAGTGGTTGGATTCGATCTTGCGGACCAAGCGTACTTTCATCGTGAATTGCCGTTCGCGAACGACGCTATCGAGAAGTATCAGAGTCGGCTGGAAGGGGCAAAGGAGCTTGCCACTGACACGGCCGTCACGGCGGTGCCTGGCGGAGGGTCTGATCGAGTGTTCGAAGTGGCAAGTGAGGACGCTGTCTACAGGGTTACGCTGATGGCTGGGGGTGAATGGCGCTGCACCTGCCCGTGGTACGGAAAACACAGAGGGCAAAGGGGTCCCTGTAAACATCTGCTTGCGGTGCGACTGCAGATCTCAGCGCAATGAGCCCCGATGAGTTGCAGGAACTGGTCGTCGCGGGGGCTCCGGGGCCACTTGTCAATGCGCTTGCGACTTTGGATGAGGCTGCGCGGCGGATACTCTCAAAGCGAGCCTTCGAGCTGTTCCAGGCCGCAAATGACTTTCAGCGCAAGACCGATCTTTCCAAGTTGATGGGCAATTCGGCCAGTCGCAACGCGGAACTGGCTTTACTGGCTTGTTGCGACGGAACTAAGGCAAAACGCCTGGAGACTTTGGCCCTCGAGCACGCGGAGACGGAGCGGATTCTGGCGGTGTTGCTTGCACGCAAGCCAGCGTGGATCGACGGGTGGATCAGACATCTGATCGACAAGAAATGGGTCCCTGGAAGCTGGTGGTCCGTTGTTCGAGGATTGGTGCGCGCTGGAATCGCCAGCAAACCTGCGCCCGAGACATACATCAATCTCATGGTGAACGGCATCGCCTGGCGAAACTGGGGGAAGGACACAAACCGTGTGCCGTTGAGCACGTTGCTTCTCGAAGACCGGGATCTGCTCGAAACGGAGATCTGGCAACTGTTCGAAACGGAGCACAAAGGATTCGCGAAGGATTGGCTCGCAGCTCACCCCAAGGCACCGCAGAACCATGAGACCTGGACCATGGCACTCATCCGGCTTGCGAAGGCAGGGCATATTGATCGAGCGAGGCTGATTGACGCGGCATTGAACGGCATGGCCTCCGGCCTGAAGCCCTTTTTTATCGGCGGCATTGTCAACTTCGCCGAGGCTCTCGAGATCTGCGTCGAAGAGCTCTCGATGCGGCAAGCGATGCTTTGTCAACTTCTGGCAAACCAGACTGGAACAGCGGTTTCGTTTGCGCTGGCCGGACTGACGCGGCTCGAGAAGGCCGAGCTGCTCGACCGCGACAGATTTCTGGAGTCGATCGAGCCTGCCCTACTGTTCCCCAAGAAGTCGCAAGCCAACTCGGCACTCGCGTTGCTCAAGGTCGTGGCGAAAAGCGACGAGATCAGGCGACCCCGATGCCTGCTCGCCGCGGCACGGGCACTGTCGAACGTCTCGGATGACGTGCAGCGGCGTGCAACCGAACTGATTGAAGCGTATCCGACCAATTCCGACCCTCCCCTGAGGGAGGCAGTTGGTGCGCAGATCGAGTCGACGGCGCCCATAGTCCGCGATCGACTGTCTGCATTGTCGATGGTTATCGAGGGCCCCGGAGCAGCCGCACCGCCCCCGGATCTGAGTATCCTCGAGTCGCGTCTTGCGCAGCTCCCCGCAAAGGTGATTGAGCGGTGGGGTCTGAAGCAGGCCATCGATGGATTACGCGCAGGGAAAGGAGCGGAAGCGTTGCCGAGGCTCTCGTCGGACGAAGCTGACTATCAGCGTGTTGCTCCCATCGCGTCCCCGGACGAGTTGCTGGAGGCCATCGCGGTCGCCGTCGAAGCCGTTTCGGGCGCTGACGAAATCGAGCGGCTCATCGATGGCATCGCGCGATTCGCGAACCGACGACCGGACTCGAAGGTTGCGGATACCATTTTCAAGCGATTTCTGGCACCGAGTTCGGCGAAGGGTCTGACATCGAGCCTGGGCGTGCCGCCGCAGCTCGTGAAGCTCGTGGGCATGTGGTTCGGTGTTGAGGTCAAAACGGGAAGCGACTTCAGTGAATCAGAGTCCTGGTGGACAGTTCGATTTGAGCCCTATTTCACAGCGTTGCGCAAAGGGCGGGCCTGGCAGCCACTTTCTACGCCGACCCACGCCGGCGGTTGGATTGATCCGCGTGTCTGGGTAGCGAGGCTCAGTGCGTCGGCCGATTCCATCAGTGACAGCGATGGGATTCAGTCGCTGCTGCGTCTCGCGTCATTTGGAAGAGCCGATGCGCGCGAATGCACGGCAAGACTGCCGGGCCCCTGGCGCCGATTGGCGCAATACGCGCTCGGCGGCGAATGTCTGGTGGGGATTAGGGACATCTTCCGGTCGTCGCTCTGGGTCGCTGCCGGGCGAGCCCGGCAACCCGCAGCTGACCTTAAGGAGCTGCACATGCTCATAGGAGTCTCGAATGTGCCAGACGCGACCCGCGAAAGCCGCTTCAACTTGGAGCAGAAGGTCGCCAAACCGGGGTACCAGCCGCACAATTCCGAATCGACTTTTCTTCCTCTCGATGCGTCCTTCGATGCAGATGTCAGGAAGAAGATGGATGACATTCCGCAATGTATGTTCTATCCGCGCAAGGCCACGCGGAGGCATTCCCTGGAGTGGGTAGGCGCTTGGGTAATAGAATGGAAATCGCAGCTATGGCCGACCAATCTGCGTGGATTTCTCTATTGGGGTATCAACAGGATGCTGCAGAGATTCGACGCCAGTAGCTCCGTGTACGAGCCGAACCATGTGTATGTCGATGCGTTGAGACCCCAACAACGCAACCTCGGTGAGCTCGAGTACATGGCCCTGGCTATCGGTTGCATGAGTGGAGAACAGGAAGTCCGCAGATCTGCACAAGAGGTACTTATCAGGGCAGGCATCGAGGGGCGTCTGGACCCGAGGCTGTTCGCGGCGGCGCTGCAGGAACTCTATGCGAAGGGATGGTTTTCAGTCGGCCGACTCGCTACAACTCTGGGCGTCGCAGCGCGGGACTCCCCCCAAGCCGCGAAGGTAGTCACTGATACGCTGCTCGCATTTCTCATGCATCTCGAGGACCTGCCGAAGGGGGCACACGAGCTGCTGAACGTGCTTTATCAACAATCGCATCGCCTCGGAATATCGGCTCCGGAGCCATTCAGGAAGAAGCTCCTCGATCAGAACGGCAAGACCAAAACGGCACGGTTGGCGAAGGAGTTGCTCGAACTGAAGGAGAGCGCCTCGAGAGCCGGTGCTGCTGGGCTGGAGGCCATCAATCGGCTTCTCGAGCGAGCGGAATCAGAAGCTGCGCAGTCGAATCCGTAGACAGCGCTGGTTCAGCCTGCTGGAGGCGTGGCGGCGAGTCGTTTCGGTTCCATTTATCGTGCCACACGGTCTGGCAGTTCGAATGTGGCGGCGACACACACGCAAGTTCAACGCAATCGGCGACCGGGGCGCCTTGATCCGATGGTCGGGGTCGTGTCAGACAATCCGGACCGCAACAGGTTGCTCGCATTCCTGTTGCCAGATCTCGAAGCACACGCGGTGGAATCTCGCCGAAGGTAGCTGTGCGCTCAGATCGAAGTCCACAGAATAGGATGCCTGGGCAGATGTGATGCGCTCACCGCATGCATCACAAATGCTCCCGCCTGAGTATTCACCGAGGCAGCGCCACGGTGCAGCGTTGGGGAGACTTCGATCCATCATTCGCGCGCGGATGACGGACGTGCAGGCCACGCTATTCATGTCAGTCCTCCTCAGTCGCTTGAACGCATCCATCTTGGAATGTACCTGCGACAGTGCGCTTTGCTGGGAAATAGCGCAACGTATATTGTGCGGAAGTCAGGCGCCGCCACAGGAACTGCTGTATAGAGAACTATGGGTCATCGAAAAACAGGCGTATTCCATTCTCCCGAGGAAATAGTCGTACTCACATGCGACGTGTGCGAACGCGACATCGGCAACGAAGATGGCCGCCGTCCGAAGGATCACTTCAGGCTAAGTCGCCACCCGAACCCTGGCGGCTTGGACGATCAGGCACCGACCGTCATATTGTGCTCGTGTGAATGTTTGCGGGCCTTCGCCGCGACTGCGCCCGGACCAAGTCGTCTGGCCAACTTCTCGGACCGCGACCCGCCGACCGACAGCTCCAGGAAGTAAAGATGTGAGCGGGAAGGACTGGCTCGCAACCTTCACATGGGGGTAGCGAACGCTTCGCGAAAGCCTCGCGGAGGCTCGCAATGTGAGCAAAGTCACACCAGCTGACAGCCCCCGACACATCGGCCACGCCACGGTGCATCGGTAGCAATTGCCTCTCACTGTCGAACAGCGATGAACATCACTGTACCGGTCCGCCGATTAGCCCATAAAGGGCTATGCCCCCCTCGGTCCCTCTCGCCCCTCCAGCCAGTCCATGAGTAGGCTTGCCAGCGCCTGGTTGGCCTGCCTGTTCTTTTCGGTAGGCATCGCCACCTCACAGGCCGACACCCCATCAATCCCGCCTGAGATGCAGCGGGCGGAGCAGCTGGGCTGGTTTGATCCGGAGGCCTCGCTCGCAGCCCTCGACCGAATACAGCCGCAGATTCGCGGCGAGGAGGCGGAGATAGAGGCCCTGACCTTACGGGGCTTTGCGTACGTGGATAGCAAGCAGGATGAGAAGACCCAGGCGACGCTCGAACGCCTGCAGCAGTTGGCGCGCGAGGGCTCTTCGGCCGCCAATTTCTCACGTCACGTGGTGCGGGCCTATCTTCTCCGGGAAAGCGATCGCTACGACGTTGCCAGGGCGGAACTGGAGGCGATTGATCCCCGGAGTTTGCACTCGGATGTCGAGCGCTATCGCTTTGAATACCTGCGCGGCTGCGTGTTGCGCTTCCTCGGGCAACATGAGGAGGCGATGTCGTCATTCGAGCGCGCCTTGGACCTCGCGTATGCAATGAAGAACGTGCCCTATGTGATTCACACGCTGCTGACCTCCAGCCAGTTTCTTCTGCGCATCGGCAACTTCGACCGAGCGAGCGCACAACTCACCCTGGCAAAGCAGCTCGCCCAGCAGATCAGTGACGAGGCGTCCCTCGTCTCGATCCTGCAGCACGAAAGCGATATCAGCAGCCGGCGCGGGGATCAATCCACAGCGCTTCGTTCAGCGCTGGAGGCGCTCGCCCACGCAAAGAAGCTCGGCAGTGTGCAGTTGCTGGCGATCACGTATGTAGATCTTGGCGATTCCTACCTGAAGGTCAAGGATTTCGCCACGTCTCTCAGGTACTCCCGGCAGGGGCTCGCGCTGGTCCCCAGGATCCGCCATAACGGCTTGGAGCAGACGGTACGATTCAACATCGCGATCGCGCAGATCGGTCTCGGTCACGTGGGACAAGGCACGCGCCTGGTCGAGCAGGAAATCCAGTCCGAGCTCGATGGCTCGAATATTGTCGATGCCGAAGATTCACTGCGGGAATATGCGGACGCGCTCGTGGCAGCTCACGACTGGCGTGCCGTGAATATATTGCAGCGCGACATTCAAATGCGGGATCAGCTGATGACAACTGTCCGGCAGCAGGCACTGGCGGAGTTGTCCTCGAAATTCGATGCCGAGCGCAGAGGCCGGCAGATCGACCTGCTCACACGGGACAACGCGATCAAGAGCGCGGCCCTGAACACGGACCGGTTGCATCAACAGTTGGTATTGACCGTTGCACTGCTGGCCACATCGCTGTGTGTGACCCTCGGGTGGGCGTTCCGAGGCGCTCGCAAAGCCAACAAACGGCTGCGTTACAATAGCGAGCACGATCCACTCACCGGCTTGCCCAATCGCCGCTTCTTCAACGAACACGTTCTGGCAGAACGGGGCACGAGCCAGTTCGAAGGCTGCGTGCTGGTCATAGACATCGACCACTTCAAGCGCATCAATGATCAGCATGGTCATCTGACAGGTGATCATGTCCTCGCATGCACCGGCAAACGCCTGGCTGCCGCGTTACGCGCCGGCGATACGTTGGTGCGCTGGGGAGGCGAGGAGTTCCTGGCGGTACTTCCGCCGATGCCGGAGACTCAGCTTGAAACCACCGTGCGCAGATTGTTGTCCGCCGTGACTCAGGAACCGATCCACTGGCAGGAGCAAACGATTCGCTGCACGGTATCCATTGGATACGCAAGCTTCCCGCTGCCGGGGACATCGCTCAATGTTTCACTCGGCCGCGCCATAAGCCTCGCTGACAAGGCGCTGTACCAGGCGAAGCGGCGTGGCCGTAATCTCGCTTGCCGTGTCAGTGCCTTGCACGCCGAGAGCGAGGCGGAACTTTCAGAAATCAACACCGAGGCCGGTGCGGCCGCGGAGCGCGTGCAATTTGGCGAGATCGCCACCTCAGCGTAAATGAATGGGGCCGCTAGTGCGGTGAACTCGGTCCCTGCGCATCGCGAGGTGCTCCGCTTTCCCGCTGACGCTCACCACGTGAGCCGCTGTCGTCACGTTTTACCGGCTCAGCCATCGGGTCCGCATGCCGATGTACCAGCTTCCATTCACCATCGATGCGGCGGAACAGCTCGGTAACGCGCAACTTCATCTTCACCGGTTCGGACCCTCCACCCATTTTCACGTGGGCGCTTTGAAAGCCGGTCCAGAATCCCACATCGCCAGCTGCCGCCGACTGCAGCACCTCCAGTTGCATCTCGCCACCTTTGCCGAACGACCGCGCATCGCGGTCATAGCGCGCGACGACTTCCCTGGCTCCTCGTTCGCTACCGCCGTTCGGAGGAAAGAAACTCGCCGCGCCGCTCTGTGTCACGATGCGATCGAGCGGCCCGGGGTCGCCATTCACATATGCGCGCGCCGCTTCGGCGCGCGTGCGCATGAAGCTGTCGAAGCTCTCCATCTGCGAGCCACCTGACACCTGCGCGATCCATACCTCGAACGCAGCCATGAACTGCTTGAGGAACTCGCGTGTTTCGTTGCTCTTGAGCTGACCCTTCTCATCGAACAGCTCGCCTGCGTTGGACACATACGCTTCCGGCTGCTGCATCACCGGCATATTGAGATACACAAAGGTCTGCCGAATCGCATGATTCGCACCGAACCCGCCGAGTGTGTATGGCGTCACGCTCACCACACCTGCGGGCCGCCCGTTGAGGACGCTCTTCCCGGAAGGGCGAGACGCCACATCGACCGCGTTCTTCAGGCAACCAGGAATGGAGCGGTTGTACTCCGGTGTCACGAACAGTACCGCGCGCGACGAGCTAATCGCGTCACGTAAGCGCGTCCATTGCTCGGGAGGGCGATCGTCCAGATCCTCGTTGTACATCGGAAGATCGTTGATTTCGACTATGCGACATTCCAGCGACGCCGGAGCCTGCGCGATGAGAGCCTGCGCCACTTTGCGACTGAAGGATCCCTTGCGAAGGCTGCCGATCACCACCGAGACGGGTGTTTTTCCTGGCATGCGTGCGGCTCCTGCGTGAACTTGGTTGCAAGGCGAACGGCCGCTGTTGGCAATTGTTCCGGGCTGCAATTGCCACGCTCGTGTCCGAGCGACGCTCAGCTGTTCGACCGCGGCACCGGCGGCAATACGAGCGTCACGCTCAGGCCTCTGTGTTCGCGATTGGCGATCCGAAGCCGACCCCCATGCGCCTCAGTGATTTCACGCGCCAGCGCGAGTCCCAGGCCCGTGCCACTGCGCTTGGTTGAGTAGAACGGCAACAACGCCTGCGCCAACACCGACTCGCTCATGCCAGGCCCGCGATCACGGATCTCGATGCGCTGCTCGGCTGCGCTCTGGCGCACTTCTATTTCGACCTCATCGGCGGGTCCACCCGCCTCGTGGGCATTGCGTAACAGGTTGATCAGCGCCTGCTCGAGCTGCGCGCGGTCAAACCATCCGGGCGTGGTGGGCAAGGGTGCGACCACGCGACAGCGTTGGTTGCGCGCCAATTCCTCGAGCAGGTCGCCCCACAGCACGTATTCAGGCCGCGGCACGGGCAATTTCGCGAAAGTCGCATAGCCGGATAGAAACTGATGCAGATGATCGGCGCGCTCGTGTATAGCCTTGAAAACAGTGCCCAGATCGACATCTTCGCCGCGCCGTACGAGCTCCGCGCCTGACTGCGCGAGCGATGCGATCGGCCCCAACGAGTTGTTGAGTTCGTGGCTCAGCACCCGGATCAGTTTTTTCCAGATGGCCACTTCCTGCCGTGACAACTCCCGTGTCAGACGTTTGATCAGGTAGAGTCGATGCGCACGTCCTTGCTGCAGGAGCGAGCGCCGGGAGAAATAAAACATCTCCTCGGTACCGTCCATTTCGACCGAGAAGAGCGTGTCCCGCTCGGCGTCCGCCGCGACGCGGAACGGGTCTGGCGCGCGCGCCAGCAGGGTCGCAAAGTCGCGCCCGAGCAGGGTTTGGCCATTGTTCAACAAGTGACGTGCAGCGATGTTGGCATATACGACGCGCTGATGGGCGTCAACCAACACCAGCGCGACGGGCGAGTTCTGCGTGACAGTGTCGAGCAGCAACTCCCGTTGCGCCAGGTGCGCCCGTTGCTCCCGCAAGGCTCGCCCCAGCTCGTTGTGGGCCTGCAGCAGCTCACCCAGCTCGTCGCGCCGATCCACCACCAGCGACATGCTGAAATCGCCGTCTCTATAGCTGGCCACCGCCCCTGCCATTGCGCGCAAAAGCCGCCGTAACGGACCCGCGGCTTTGCGGGCTGCCCACACTGCGCAGAGCGTGCCCGCCCCCGTCACCAGCAATCCCCCGAGAAACGCATCGCCCAGCATTCGCGTGACCATCGCGGCAGATACCGCCACGACGGCCGACCACAGGCATAGCGCCCCCGCCAACTTGCCTTCAATGCTCCATCGCGGGCGCACCCTGCTTCGCTTCAGGCGCGCAGCCCAAAGCGTTCCATGCGGCGGTACAAGGCTTGCCGGGAAATTCCAAGAGCCTGCGCGGCGCGACTGATGTTGCCACCTGCTTCGCGTAGCGTTGTTTCGATGGTCGCTTTGGATAGCGTGTCAGCATAGCCACGCGGCGCGACGCCGGCGCGTGGTGCGGGAAGATTTAGATCCACAGCGTGGATCGAGCGCTCGCGCGCAAGCAGCTTGGCGCGTTCGATGGAGTTGCGTAGCTCGCGCACGTTCCCCGGCCAGCTATGCTGCATCAGGGCACTACGGGCGTCCTCACTCAAGCTCAACTCGCTGCCGAGAAAGTGTTGCGCAAGCGGCAGGATGTCCTCCGGTCGTTCAGTCAGCGGTGGAACCGCCACTTCAATGACGTTGAGACGGTAGTAAAGATCTTCCCGAAACCGGCCGTCCTCAATCATCGCGCGTAGATCCGCATTGGTGGCGCTGAGGATGCGCACCTGCACCGTGCGGGTAACACTGGAGCCGAGCTGCTCGTACTGGCCGCTCTCCAGAACACGCAACAACTTCGCCTGGCCTGACAGGGGCAAGTTGCCCACCTCATCCAGAAATAACGTGCCGCCATTCGCGAGCTCGAACCGCCCGGCCCGTGCCCGATGAGCGCCTGTGTAGGCGCCAGCCTCGGCGCCAAACAATTCGGCTTCGAGCAGTTCGGGCGGCAGCGCACCGCAGTTGATGGCCACCAAGGGACCCTCGCTCACCGAGGAGTTAGCGTGGACGATCGCAGCAATACACTCTTTGCCCGCCCCGTTCGGACCCGTGATGAGCACCGGTACCGGCGCGCGCGCGACGCGACACGCCAACTCCACGGCCGCGTGCATTGCGTCGGACTCGAACACGACACCACGTAGATCATATTGTTGCGAAAGGCGTTCACGCCGTTCACGCCGGGCGCGCACCAGCCGTGCTCGCTCGCGTGTGCTTTCGACCAACTCCAGCAGATTCTCCACCGCGGTGAGCAGCTTGTTGTTATCCCACGGCTTGGCAACATAATCAGCAGCGCCCGCCTTGATCAACTGCACAGCCGATTCCAGATGAGTCCAGGCCGTCAACAGTATCACCGGCAAATCGGGCTGCAGGGCCCGGATGTCGCGAAACAGTGCGACGCCCTCCGCGCCCGAGGTCGTATCTCCCGTGAAGTTCATGTCTGCAATGACCAGATCGATGCTGTCTCGAGCCAATGTCGCCAACCCATCCTGCGGCGTCGAGGCACTCAACGTGCGAATATCGTGCAATCTGAATAGGAGCGCCAGGGCCGAGGCCACGGAGGGGTTGTCATCGATGACGAGTACGGTCCGCATTGCGGGATGTTACCTACTGCGCGTCGCCAGGGCAGGTGCAATGGAGGCGGCGCGAAGTGCCGGCCACAGGGCCGCTCCCTGCCCCAACAGGAGCATGAGCGCACCGCCGATGATTACATAGCCGGCAGTGAGGCGCTGCAGCTCGAAGCTCGTGGCAATCCAGAGGCTCAGCCCCAAGGCGGCGCCAGCTCCGAGCGCCACCCCCCCGGCGGTGATGAGCAAGTTCTCGGTCTGGAAGTATTGGACGATATGGCGGCGGGTCGCCCCGAGCGCGCGGCGTATTCCGATGTGCCGCTGCCGCTGTGATACCCAGAAGCTGGTGAGTCCAATGATCCCGAACGCCGTTACGGTCAGCAGGATCGCGCAGACCGTCACCAGGGTGATCGACAGTGCGCGATCATTGTAATAGAGAGCTGTTCTCGTATCGGTAAAGGGAACGACACTGTCGATTTCGCGCGCGGGATCCAGCGCATGCAGTTGCGCCGGCACTGACTTCATCAGCTGCGCTAACTGGCCAGGACGGGCCCGGACCAGCATAGGATAACCTTGTACCGCCCATTGCACCGGCAGCAGGACGGAGTTGTTGACGGTATCGGGTTGGGTCGGGCTGAAGTGCCAGGGAGCCTGTAATCGGTCGACCACTCCGATGACGGTAGTGGGCCGGGTACCGCCGCCAAGATACACCGTCTTGCCGACCGCCGACTGATGCGGAAACAACAGCTCGGCCAAGGCGCGACTGACAATGATGACCGCCGGCTCAATGTCCTGGCTCTCCGCGGCTACCTGGATCTCGTTGGGCTCGAAGTTCCGGCCCGCGATCAACTTCACACCGAGCGCATTGAGGGCGTGCTCATCCGCGGCATAGTTTGCGGCCACGATCCCGCCCGATCTAAGCGGATCCCCCGGTCCCGATTTCATGGGCTTGACGCTCAGGATTGCTCCGAACCCATACCCGCGCAGCGGAAATGCGCGGGAAGCGAACGCGTCGATTACGTCCGCCCGACTGCGCAAGACGGCCAGGTCGGCCCGCAGGCGAGTCAACAGCATCTGCGGCTGGTGGTTGAGCTCGTCAGCGTTGCCGGCCCAGTTGTTTTGGAAGGTGAAGATATTCTCTTCATCAATGCCGCTCGCCCGGTTCCCGAGCGACAGTTGCTGATGAATGATGAACAATGCATTGCAAAGGATCGCCATCGAGAGCGCGATCTGCAATGCGATGAGTAGCGCCCCCACCTTATTGTGCGCCAGTGCCGCTAGAATAGGTTGCATAGGACCCCTCAGTTGATCTTGAGCTGCCACGCCGGCTGCACCTGCATGGCGCGCCACGTCGGATACAGGCCTGCGAAAAGAGTCGACACCAGCGCCGCGAGCACTGCGATCGACAGGTCAACACGATCCGCGTAGACGAACGCCACCGTGGCTCCGCCGACGATCGAGCGGATGCCGGCGAGCCCCAACGCGCACAGTCCTATCCCGAGCAGACCGCCCACCAGCCCGATGACAGCGGTCTCGGCCAGGCACTGCAGGAAAACATCGATCCGCCTGGCGCCCAATGCCCGGCGAACGCCGACCTCCGCCGACTGCGTCATGAATCGGGCCAGCATCAACGCCATCGCATTGAGCAGACAGACCAGCAAGAAGCCGAGGCTGATGAGCCCATACAGCCGCACTTCGGTGGGTACCGGTTGCTCGTCTGCGAGCAAGGCGCCGACGTTGAGCAGTGCCGTCCGGATCGGCCAGTGGTAGCGCCCGCTGCGGGTCTGTTCGTCCGCGTAGCCGTCGAGGGCCCTGCGATAGCGTTGTACGTCGCCAGCGGTCGGCAGCTGCACCCACAGGCGCACCCACACGCACTCGGAAGCCAAGAAGGCGTCCCACTGCGAGGGTCCGCTCGAGAAGGGCGGACAGGCCATATTGTCCCACGGCGGCAGGTGCTGATCGATCGCGCTGCCGAACGGAATAAACAAGTCCTCGACCCTGCCCTGCATAGCATTACTGGCTTCGTAGAACCGCGGTGACGGCGCCCAGGCATCGAGCACTCCGACGACGCGGAAGTCGCGCGTGCCCAGGTGCACGGTGCGGCCGATGCTGTTGACCCTCCCGAACAACCGCTCATTGAGTTGGCTGCCCAGGACCACGACCTCGGCTCTCGCCTCATCGTCGGTCGCACTCCAGGCCGCGCCATACTGGAACGGCACATCGAACAGGGCAAAGAAATCAGCGCCGGTGGCACGCACCAACACTTGAAAGGGATGCAACCGCGGATTGGGAGGTGCCAATGTCGAGCCTGTGAAATACATCGGCGCTTGTCGCTTGGCGAGATGTTGCGCGAGCAGCGCTCTGGCATCCTGGTAGGTAAGGTGCAGCGGCAGTTTGTCGCCGCGCTCGCGGTATTCCGGGCTGAGGCTGTCAATATGCGGCACAAAGAGCTGCGATGACTTCTGGGGAATCGGGTCGGCGGTGTAGGCCCGGAACATCGACAGCGCACAGGTCGATGCGGCTATGCCCACACCGATCGCGATGACGATCAATGAAGTTAACGCAACATTGCGCCGCAGACTGTGTAAAGCGAGACCGAAGTAGTAACTGAACATGGCAATGCTCTTTCGGGTGGACTGCGCCGCGCTAAAGGCCGACCCGCGCTTCCATTGCGGCGAGGGGTTGCGGGTCTAAATCCACGACTTGTCCGTCGACAAGATGGACCTCGCGCTGGGCCCGCGCAGCTAGCGCCGGATCATGGGTGACCATCACGATCGTGGCGCCGTCCCGGTGTAACTCTTCAATCAACTCGATCACCCCGCGTGCCATCTGAGTGTCGAGATTCCCTGTGGGCTCATCGGCGAGCAGCAGGCGCGGGGAGCCCGCCAGCGCTCGGGCGATGGCGACGCGCTGCTGCTGTCCCCCGGATAGTTCGGCAGGATAATGCCGAGCACGAGCCGACAGGCCAACACGCTCGAGAGACTCGGTGATGCGGCGGCGGCGCTCGGCGGCACTGAATCGGCGATAGCGCAGTGGCACATCGATGTTGTTGGCGACGTTCAGATCGGGGATCAGATTGAAGGCCTGGAAGATGAAGCCAATCTTCTGATTGCGCAGCCGCGAGCGCTGGCTGTCAGTCATGCCGCGTACGTTGGTGCCGTCGAGCATATAGTCGCCGCTGCTGAACTCCTCCAGCAGGCCGGCGATGGTCAGGAACGTGGTCTTGCCTGATCCGGAGGGACCCGTCAGCGCGACAAATTCACCCTCCCGCACGTGGATCGAGAACTCACGCAGCGCGTGCGTCTCAATGACCTGCGTGCGATAGATTTTGGAAAGGCGGCTCATGTTGAGCATGACGATCCTCAGTTGCTGATGATGACGCGCCGGGCCTGGTGGAAAGCCTCGGTACCGGCTATGACGACCTGATCGCCGAGGGACAGGCCTTCCAGGATCTCGACCTTTTGCACGCTCGCAGCCCCTAACCGAATGGGGTGCCGTTCTGCGAGATCGCCGTGAACGACGTACGCGAAGCTGTCACCGTCCTGATCTGTGAACACGCCCCGCTCGAGGGTCAGCACGTTCTCGCGCCGATCGATGAGAATGCGCACTGTTAGACGCTGGCTCTGACGCAATCCCGCCGGCTTGTCGCCCTCGAAGCGCAGTCGCGCGGCCACCTGGCCGTCCACGACCTCCGGGGAAACACCGCTCACACTCGCCTGCCAGTGACGCCCGTCGCCCTGCATTTCCGCGCTCATACCCGGCTTCAGATCCCGCGCCTGGCTCTCAGGGACGCGAATTTCCACTTCGAGCGCAGTCAGGTCCACAACCGTCATCAGTGGCGAGTCACGTGCGATGCTGGCGCGCTCTGCGACCTCCACTTGACCGACCTGGCCATCCACAGGCGCCCGAATGGTCAAGGCCTGCGCCTGACGCCGCAGATCGGTGACCAGAATCTGTTGCCGTCCGAGCAGGGCCTGTTTGCTGTCGATCTCGAAGCGGTTCTGGGCCGGTTGCGATTGATAGTTCATTTTCGCTTCGTTGAAGGCAAACTGAGCCTTCTCGAGGGCGTCCTGCGCCTTGAGCGCCTGCAGTTCCGAGTAGGAGCCGAGCTCGTATGCTTTGCGACTACGCTCGAGTTCGCGTTGCGCGGTCTTCTGATCGACCTGCGCCTGTTGGTAGGATGCGCGCAATTGTGCGAGCTTGGCGGCGGCGTCCAGCTGGGCCCGACGCGCATCAATCGTGAGGCTCTGTTCAGTCGCCTCTTCCTGCAACAGTTTGGCCGCGAGCTCGGGGCTGTCGATGACAGCGAGGATCTGCTCTTTGGCGACCACATCCCCGGCATGCACCTTCAGCATGATCACGCCCGCGCTGGGTGCATATAGTGTCGGGCTTCCCGCGGCGACTACTTGGCCGCCAGCCACCAGGTCGCGTACGAGGCTGCCGCGCTCGACGGTCGCAATCGTCAGACGCGAGCGTGCCACAGAAAATTCGGCACCAATGAAGTGCCTCAACACTGCGATCAACAGCCCGGCGGCGATCAGCGCGGCACCGCCGACCAGCAGCCGCCCCCGATTGCGTCGCCAGAACGGCGGCTGCTCGAGGAGCCGGTCTTGCGGCAGGGTGGGGAGCGGGGCCACGAAGTCAGGTTCCATGGGGCACCAGGAGCGCATCAATGGCGGCCAGGTCCTGTTCGGCGAGCCGGCCCGCCTGGCGCGCGAGCGTCAATTCGCTGGTCAGATAATCGTAACGCGCCTGGTTGTAGGCGCGTTGCGCGGCGTAGAAGTTGTTCTGGGCGCTGAGCAGATTGAATTCGTTTCCGGTACCAAACTCCACGTTGCGGCGGCTCGCCTCGACCGCGTCGCGGCCGGACTCGACGGCGCGCCGTGCCGCTGCGATTCGCTGAATGCCGCTGACCACGCCACGGTAGGCGCTGCGGGTCTGGCGCTCTGTATTGCGCTGTGCGGCCTCGTACTGGGCTGCCGCCTGGCCATACAGTGCGCGCACTTGACGCACGCCGGAGGCGACCGCGCCCCCTTGGAACAAGGGCCAGCTGAACGATATCCCGACAGTATCGAATGTCTGGTTGCCGCCGATAGTCTGATCCTGCCGCACGCGGGTGCCGGTAGCAGATAACGACAGGGTGGGCAGGCCCCTGCCGCGTTGCACGGCAATCTCGCGCGCGGCCGCTTCCATTTGCAGTTCGGCAGCCCGCACCTCGAGATTGTCCTGTCGGGCCGAGGCCACCCATGCCTCGACAGCCAGAGGATCCGGGGCAGTTAAAGGGATGTCTTCGCGCAAGGGCGCAATCTCATCGGCATGCATGCCGATGATTTCGGTCAACAAAAGCTGCGCATCCTCCAGCGCGCTTTGCGCGTCAATGACACCTTGCTCCGTTGCGTCGTGGAACGATTTCGCTTGTTCGACGTCGCTGCGCGGCCCGACGCCGGTCTGTTCCCGAGCCCTGGCCTGGTTGAGCAGATTGCCGAACGTCTCGCGCGCCGCCCGGTTGGTGGCGAGTTGGTCACGGGCCGACAGAATGCCAAAGTAGGCTTGCGAGATCCGCAACAGCAGATCCTGTTCGGCTCCCAAAAGGCTCGCCTGGGCGCTGGCGGCCTGCAAGTCGGCCTCCTTCAGGCGATTGTACGCTTCGAAGCTCCACAGCGTCTGCGACAGAGTCAGCCCATAGCCGCGGCTGGTGCCATAGCAATGTTGCATCAACCCGTCGGCCGCCAACTCGCACCCCGATGTCTGGCGATTCTGGGGCTGGGCGAACTGATAGCCCTGTCGTTCGCGTGCCGCCGAGGCGCTGGCATCGAGTTGTGGTAACCATTGCGCGAGTGCCTGAGGTCGTGCCTCGAGCAGCGCGTCACGCTGGAACCTCGCGGCCTGCAGCCGGGCGTCGCCCGCCTTTGCGACATGATAGAACTGCAACAAGTCGTTCGCGACAGCGGGAGCGGCGATGAGTGCGGCCAACAGAGCCGGCAAATGTGGGCGCATGATCGGTGTGGATCGGATGGGTCAGGTTCTTCAATACATAGGCAACTCTCGTGCCAAGAATCGGGCGCGCGTAAGGCGTTGTATTGAAAGAGGTCAGATCCGGGCCCGCAGCGTCGGGGCTGTCCGCGGACACTCGCGCGGACAATTGCGGCGGACAATTCGGACAACCTGGGGCCGCTCGATCACGCTTTCGTTCTGACAGCTCCCCAGTGGGAAACCGCCCGCTCAATCAACTGGCGGAAGTTACGGATGGTCTCTTCTTCAAAGACCTTGTCGGACGCTGTATGGCCTTGAATCACATTGAGGCGCAGTGTCCGGTGCACTAGCAGCCCGTATAGCCACACGAAGGCGAAGTTGATCCGCTCCCGCTCGAGGGCGTCGATGGGTCTGCCCAGAGATTCCGACAGCCGGCGCTGATACTCGTCGACGATGCGGCGTGCCATCATGTTGATCCGCTCCCAGCATCGGTCGCCGGCGATATGCCATTTGACCGCCGAGCGCAGCAAGCCGGCATGCCGCCGGAAGTTTTTCATGGCGCCCCGCGCCAGCACCTCGGCCGTGGAGGTGATCGGCACGCGGTGATCAGCTATCTCACGCATGGCGGCTTCTTCACGCCTGACGATCATGTCGTCGATCAGATGATTGAAGAATTGCTCCTTGGTTCCGAAGCGGTGATAGAAGCTGCCAACGGACGTGTCGGCCTCGCTGACGATGTCGCGAATCGAAATCTGATCGATGTCGCGCAACTCGAGCAGGCGCAAACCGGCCCGCACCATGCGCCGATGCGCGTCCGCGCTGCGCTGCTGCAGAGGTGGCCTGAGCTCATCTTTCCCGGGACTGGCTATCATGTTGGCCGCACATTCTTCACCTTTGTCACAGCAGGTCAAGCAGAAGCGCGTAGACGCGCGTTCGTATTAGAATTAGAATTCTAGTACCGTTTTCTAAAAGAGCGGGCTGAGGGGGGTATTATGAAATTGGGTGGTTGTTTGAATTCCGCGGTGGCCGTCGCCTTGCTCGGGCCGCTTGCGCTGACTTCCCATTCTGCTGCCGGGGCCCAGGGGGCGAGCGCATCTGAGCCGCCCGCGGCGCAGAGGACCGCTGACGAAGTTGAAGAGGTTGTAGTCACTGCCCAATTCCGCCAGCAGCGCTCGCAGGAGACTCCTCTGGCGATCACGGCACTTTCGGGTGCGATGCTGGAGGCACGCAGCCAGGTCATGATCGCGGATGTCGCCAATGAGGCGCCCTCGGTCACGCTGAAGCCAAATTCTGCGACCTACGGTTCATCGCTCGCGGCCAATATCCGCGGCGTCGGCCAGTTTGACTTCCACCCCGCGCTCGAGCCCGGCGTGGGTGTCTATGTCGATGACGTCTATTACCCAACTCTGACGGGCTCGATCCTGGATCTGCTGGATCTCGATCGCGTGGAGGTATTGCGTGGCCCGCAAGGCACTCTCGCGGGCAAGAATTCCATTGGCGGCGCCATCAAACTGTATTCCAAGCGCCCGACCGGCAGCGATACGGGCTATTTCTCCGTGACCACGGGAAGCCGCAAACGGCTGGACTTGCGGGGATCCGCCGATCTGCGGCTGACCGACGCCCTGTACTTGAGGCTCTCCGGAGTCAGCCGCTCGCAAGACGGCTATGTTGACCGCCTGGACTATGGCTGCGTCAATCCCGGCCAGGGAATTCCGGCGTTGCGCGACTCTTCGAACTGCCGCCTGTCGCGCCAGGGAGAAATCGGTTACCAGGCGACCCGGGGCAATCTGCGCTTCATCGCCAGCGATGACCTGGAGATCAACCTGATCGGCGACTACACGCACGAGCGGCACGAAATCGCCGGCTCCGTCCTGACCTATGCGAACTACAAGGGGGCGGGCAAGATCGATCCTTATCCAACTCCCATCCCGTTCGACTCACGCTTCATCTGCGGGCCGTACTGCAACTATTCGGCGTACACCTCCACGGCAGATGGAGCGCTGCAGCAATCGAGCATCCCCGGAACGGTCGATTTTTCGGGCGGGGGATTCTCGGGTCAGGGCGAATGGAAACTGGCGAACGGCCTGAGCCTGGTCGCCATCAGCGCCTATCGCCGCTATATCGAGACCTTTTCCAACGAGGATGATCTCTCGCCGCTCAACGTTACCCTGGGGGGTCCCAATGACTTGAGCTTCCACTCGTGGAGCAATGAGATCAGGCTCAATGGTGATGCGTTCGGGCGCCTGCATTATACGATCGGCGGCTACAACATCGATGAGCACATGTTCTACACGTCGCGTCAGGATCTGCGCTACGTGGTCCCCGCGCTCGTCTTTGTATCCGGCGACCCGGTCACCGCCTTCAGCCGCGCGGGCTTCCTCCATGCGGCGTATGACCTGACCGACTCCCTGATTCTGACCGGCGGACTTCGCTACACGTCCGACGGCAAGGACTACACCTTCCGGCGGCGCGACCGTTCCGGGAACCTCCTGGGCGGTTTCTACACAGCCCTTGACGGCAAGACCGGCAAGTACCGCGGGAACAACGTGGACTACCGGGCCAACATTGCCTACAAGTTCACCCCCGACATCAATGCTTATGCCCAGTATTCGACCGGATTCAAGGGCGGTGGAATCAACCCGCGCCCGTTCTCGATCCAGCAGGTTCAGACTTTCGGGCCCGAGAAGTTGGGAACCTGGGAAATCGGCCTCAAGAGCGATCTGTTCGATCGCCGCGTGCGAGTGAATCTGGCCGCATACACGTCCCACTACAAGGACATTCAGCTCATTCTGACCAGTTGCCCGCAGTTCAATCCCCCGGGGCTGACAGCATTCCCCTGCGGCCTGCCGGCCAATGTCGGCACGGCCCGCATCAGCGGTTTTGAAGCCGAAACCACGGTGCGGCTGGTGGAAGGCATGATCCTGGACGCCTCGGTCAGCGACACGAAATTCAAGTATCTCTCGATATCTGCGCAGGCGGGCGGGCCCACCAACCCCGGCGGCGTTCAATATGGAATGGTGCCGCCGTACACGCCGACGTGGAAATACAGTGCCGGGCTCCAGTATGAGATTGGCGTCGGAAAGGCGGGATCGCTTACACCACGCCTGGATGCTACCTACCAGTCTGAATCGTGGGGTGTGGCTGTCAATTCACCGCGGACGGTCATTCCCGCGTACACACTGGCCAATGCCCGTCTCACCTGGCGAAATCCGAACGATACCCTCGAGACCGCATTCGAGGTGACCAATCTCTTTGACAAGTATTACTTCCTGACGACCGCCGAGATTTCCGCGGCGACCGGCGTTGCGAACGCGCAGCCCGCAAGACCCCGGGAATGGGCTGTTACCCTGAAAAAGCTCTTCTGACGAAGGATTTCCGAACAATGTCCCACGATCTGAGAGTTGGAGGCGATCGCGGCTATCTGCGCATTGCCACCGAAGAAGCCTTCGCCACGCAGGAGCAGATCGATTCGTATCTGCGCATGGTGCGGGATGGAACGGCTGACAAGGGATTGAAATCGCTGTGGGGCTTTTACGCGCAAAGTCCTTCCGAACGGGCGGTAGGGATCATTGAGCGGTTGTTGGATCTGGGCGCGCGCCGGCTCGCCGATATGGATGCGGCAGGCATCGACAAAGCGATCCTGGCGCTGACCGCACCGGGAGTGCAACCGCTGCTCGATCTCGAGGAGGCCAGGCGGATCGCCCGCAGCGCCAACGATCTTCTGGCGGACCGATGTGCGGCACACCCGACCCGCTTTATCGGAATGACCGCGGTAGCGCCACAGGACCCCGAGTGGTCCGCCGCGGAAATCCGGCGCGGAGCCCGTGAGCTGGGCTTCAAGGGCGTTCAGATCAACAGCCACACTCAGGGTCGTTATCTCGACGACCCTCGGTTTGATCCGATCTTCCGTGCGCTCGCCGAGACTGGACAGCCGCTCTATATCCACCCCTCCTCCCCACCCGACAGCATGATCGATCCGTTCCTGGAAGCGGGCTTGGACGGCGCGATTTTCGGATTCGGGGTGGAGACGGGGTTGCACCTGCTGCGCCTGATCACGCAGGGTATTTTTGACCGCTATCCTGATCTGCAGATCATGGTGGGTCACATGGGCGAGGCTTTGCCCTATTGGCTCTATCGACTGGATTACATGCACCAGGCAGGAGTGAAGTCGAGGCGTTACGACTGCATCAAGCCGCTGAAGAAGACACTCGCCGAGTACATGCGCTCGAATGTGCTGATTACCTCGAGCGGCGTGGCTTGGGAGCCCGCCATCAGCTTCGCACAGCAGGTCCTCGGTGAGGATCGCGTCATGTATGCCATGGACTATCCCTACCAGTATGAGCTGGAGGAAGTCCGCGCCATGGACATGATGGACATGCCTTCGGCGCGCAAGCGAAAGTTCATGCAGACGAACGCGGAACGTTGGTTTGGGTTGTGAAGAAGGTGGTTCGTAAGAGCGGATGAGCCCCGTAGGTGGGTCGCCGGTCTGATCGCGCGCACGTCTACCGGCAGCTCAACCGGCACGTCCCTCAAACAGCGCTCGCTCGCGTTGGACGAGGTCGAGCAGAAAGTCAGTCACAACGCGGATGCGTTGGTTCGTTTGCACGTCGCGTCGGGTCAAAAGCCACAATTCGCGCGTCGGCGGGACTTTGGATAAGTTCAGCTCGACCAGTGCCGGATCGCCGGCTGCGAGAAAGTGCGGCAACAGCGCAATACCGAATCCGGCCCGTGCCGCCGCAATCTGACCTGTCTGGTTATTACAGCGCAGCGCGAATGTTGCCTCTTCAAACTGCTGTGTCAGCCACAAGGCTTCAGGAAAGTCACTGCCCGCCTCGTCGAAACCAATGAAACGCGGGATCGCACCCCGCGCGATCCGGCCACGCCAGGTGGGTGTCGCATAGAATCGGTAGGCCAGATCGGCCATGCGACGCGCTATGACTTCACCTCGGTCGGGTCGGCCGAAGCGCAACGCGATGTCCGATTGATAGCGCCGGAGGCTCAGCGCCCGGCGCTCGGCGGTGATTTCGAGGTCAAGCAGCGGATGCTGCTGCTGTAAAGCGGCGAGCCGTGGAATGAGAAACGTTTCAGCGAGGCTCGGCGTTGTCGTGATTCGCACCAGCCCTGTCAAGGATCCTTCAGGTTTGAAGCGCAAAAATCCGGCCGCAGCACTCTCCATTGCATCTGCGGCTTGCAGCGCGCTGCGTCCGGCAGCGGTGAGCTCGTAGCCGGTCGGCAGTCGCTCGAAGAGCTCGACCCGCAGAGCGCGCTCAAGTGCACCGATTCGTCGTGCCACAGTGGCATGGTTAACCCGTAGTGCCCGCGCCGTAGCTGACAGGCTGCCGTGGCGGGCCAAAGCCGCGAAGAAACGCACGTCCTCCCAGTCCAGCCGCCCTGTGCGAAAACGATCAGCCATTGCGCGAGATTAGCGAATTCCCGCGCGGACCGCGAGGGCCTACCCTAACCAGCAGGATAGTTGAACAGAGGCATACTGCGATGAATACGGCAATCAGCGCGATCGATCATCTTCCGCGACGGCGGATCAAAGTGCTCGACAGTGAGATCAGCTACGTGGAGGTGGGGCAAGGTGATCCCATCGTCTTTCTGCACGGTAATCCCACTTCGGCTTATCTCTGGCGCAACATCATTCCGCATGTAAGTGGGCTGGGACGCTGCCTCGCGCCGGATCTGGTGGGCATGGGACAATCAGGCCCCTCCCCTGGCGGCGCCTACCGCTTCCTTGATCACGCACGTTACCTCGATGCCTGGTTCGAGGCGCTTGGACTCGTGGCCAACGTGACGCTGGTGTTGCATGACTGGGGCTCGGCGCTGGGCTTTTATCGTGCCTACCGGCACCCTGAGCAGGTTCGCGCCATCGCCTACATGGAGTCGATCGTTGCGCCCCGTCGTTGGCAGGATTTCCCGCAGGGGCGCGACAAATTCTTCCGTGCGCTGCGCTCCGCGGAGGGCGAACGGCTTGTGCTCGACGAGAATTTCTTCATCGAAACCGTGTTACCCAAGAGCATCATCCGTAAATTGAGCGATGCTGAGATGGAAGCGTACCGGATGCCGTTCCGCAAGCGCGAGGCGCGTATGCCAACGCTCGTCTGGCCGCGCGAGCTGCCCATCGAGGGTGAGCCGGCGGATGTGGCCGCCATCGTTGAGCGGTATGGTGCCTGGCTCGCGGGCTCGCCGATTCCAAAGCTTTTCATCAATGCCGAGCCCGGTGCGATTCTAGTGGGTGCCGCGCGCGACTTTTGCCGCCGTTGGCCGAATCAGCGCGAGGTCACCGTGAAAGGAATCCACTATGTCCAGGAGGACGCGCCAGCACAGATCGGCGACGCCTTGCACAGCTTCATCGTGAATGGCCACTCTGTTCAAAGTAGCTCCGCCTGAGACACACACAGGCCAAGCTTCCGTTGGAGTCGGCTCAGCCCGAACAACACCGGACCCGCCGATAATCAACATCCACCCGGGCCACCCCGGGTGGAGCAAGTTGTTCCATCGGCGGGTCTGTACGGTCGCAAGTTGGAGCAACTCCATTGCGGCCCAGTGAGCTTCAGCCGTTGAATTGCGGCTGAGCCAATGCTCCGCGCGATGTTTTGATATTGTCACTTGACGAAGACGTGCGCGCCGGATAAAGCTATGCGCGCAATGAGATCAACGTTTCCAAAAACAATCTCTTTCACCGCTAAGGAATGACACTCATAGCGTAGCCTCATATCCCGCATCGGCAGGGAATGACGTCCACGGATGGTGTCAAGGGAGGCTTTCGTGCGCTCGATACTACGGTTTAACCTCGCCGTACGTTGGCTGTGCCTGCTGGCATTAGCTGCGTATGCGCAGACCAGCTCTGCGCAAGTCATCACCAACCTGACAGTCAATAACTCCACCGGCGTCGGCGGAACCGGGTTGGCGTATCAGATCTGCCCGGGCGGAGGCTCCTGCGGGTCGACTTCGGGCATGGTCACGAATGCCCTGCAGTATGTCGATCGAACGTTCACGATTACTTCGGCCGTGCCGTCGAACGTGAACGGCGCGACATTCATCATGACGGCGAATAACGACAAAAACACCAGTCCGGGAAGCTCGTCGTACATGAGTTTCACGTTGACTCAGGCGGCGACGGTCTACATTGCGCACACCACGGCCGTCACTACCAAGCCCGCCTGGCTGACAGCGAATTTTACGGATACCGGCACTTCAATCACGAACAGCAGTGCATTCACGTTCGAGCTGTACAGCGCGAACTTCGCCGCCGGCAGCACAGTGACCCTGGGATCCAACGTCGTCACGGGCGGCAACACCTCACAAGCGATGTACACCGTCATCGTGGTCCCCACGGCCTCGCAGACGCTGATCTCCAATCTGGTGGTCAATAACCCGACGAGCAGCGGTGGCACCGGGACAGCCTATCAGGTGTGTCCGGGCGGAAGTGCGTGTGGCACCACGACCGGGTTCGTAAACGGCGCGCTGCAGTACCTGGATAGAACCTACCATATCAACACGACCGTTCCTGCGAGCTTGACCGGCCAGACGTTCATCATGACGGCCAATTCCGACAAATCCGCCAATTCGGGTGCCACGAACTTCATCAGCTTTACGGTCGGCCAGGCGGCTACCGTGTACGTGGCCCACTGTACCGCGATAACGACCAAACCCTCCTGGCTGACCTCGAATTTCACCAACACCGGCCAAGTCGTCAGCAATGACAACGGCTTCTCCTTCGGGCTGTACAGCCGTACTTACGCGAGCGGCAGTACGGTGACGCTGGGGTCGAACCTTCCGGCCGGCACTACCAGTGCTTCGATGTATACCGTGATCGTGGTGCCCGCCGCCACATCAACCCTGGTCAGCAATGTCGTCGTGAACAATGGTGGGACCAACACTTATGCCGTGTGCGGGACGGGCGGCACCTGCGGCTCAACGACTGGTTTCGTGAGCGGAGCCCCTCAGTACGTCGACAGCGCCTTCACGCTCGCGGGGACCATTCCCGCGAACGTCAATGGCCGGACCTTCATTCAAACGGCCGAGGCCGACAAGTCCGCCGGGGCGGGCACCTCCAACTTCCTCAGCTTCACCCTGGGACAGAGTGCAACGGTGTTTGTAGCGCACGATGTCCGGATACCGTTGCCGACCTGGCTGAAGAGTCAGTTCCTGGATACCGGTGTATCGGTCAAGAACAACAATGGCACGCCCGGCAGTACCTTCGAGATCTACAGCAATCTGTATCCGAGCGGAACCGACGTGCAGCTCGGCGGTAACACTCAAAGCGGCACGACTACAGCTGACATGTATTCAGTAGTAGTAGCGCAGACGACGGCCAATACGACCGCGCCCAATGCGCCCGGTAGCCTCGCATTGATCTCGGGCTGCAATACTGCGGCGGTAGTCGGATTCACGTGGACTGCTTCAACTGTCAATACGGGAGGACTGTCCGTCGCCGGATACCGGATCACTCGTGGCGGCACGATCATCGCCACTGTCCCGTTCACACAAACGTCATACCAGGACACTTCCGTCCTGCAATCGACAGCCTATACGTACACCGTGACGGCGTTCGACCAGGCCGGCAACACGTCTCCGGCTTCAACGCTCAGCACGACGACCGCTGCGAAATCAGCCACGGGCGATGCACAGTTTTGCCACAGCACCAAGATCACTGCGATGACCGTCGATTTCCTGAACGCAAAAAGCGAAACGAACGGCAATGGCAGCACGAATGCCACCAACGGCGCTACGCCGACCAACTTCGGCCCTTTCGACATGCCGCCCTACACGGACGGCAGCGACCTGTGGTCCGCCACACAGGCCGCGGACGGCAACACGTATGTCTTCTTCGGGGACGGTTGGGGCTTGTGCGGCCGGGAAGATACCGGCTCCACGATGGCGAATGACCAAACCAGCTTTGGCTTTGGCAAGATGACTGGACTACCGTCCACGGGTCACTGTCCGCCGGAGTGGTCAAACGTCTACGGTGGTGCCAACAACTTCTCCAAACCCAACGGCGGTTGGACAGGCAGCAATCTGACGAGTAACGGCGGCCTGATCCTGGGCAAGGTATCCAACGTGATCGCGATAGGAAACGACTTCTATGGATTCGGCGCGGCCTGGCGCTCAGGCGACTCGAGCAACTATCTGAATGGGGGCCATGGTCCGCCGAAGAGCGGCCCCAACAATCACCTGGAAGTCCTTTCTTCGACCGGTACCGGCAACAATGGCTCTGCCTGGACGGACAGCGCGGCCGATCTGTGCAACGGCTCCGGCACGGCCGCCGCTCCCGTGTGGGGTGGCGGGCTCACGGTCTGTCCGGCTCAGCCCATCCAATTCGGCCCGGGCTACACGGGAGTGCCTTCGAGCCTGGCGGGCTACGTATACATCTATGCCGTGACCCCACAGAGCTACCTGGGCGACGATGCCAGCGACGGCACGTACCTGGTCCGGGTGCCTACCACGCAGGTAACTACTCCGAGTGCTTACCAATACTTCGCGGGTCTGGACAGCAGTGGCAATCCGATCTGGAGCAGTAACGGCAACCAGAAGCAGGTCGTCTTCAAAGACTTGATCGACACGAAATACACCTACACGAGCGCCGACGGCACCGCTTGCGCCGGACAAAGGGTGTTCATGGAGATTGGCCTGAGGGATGCGGTCTACGATGCCCCGCTCGGTCGGTACATTGCGAACGCACAAGGCAGGGCAGGCCAGGTTGCATTCTACGAGGCCCCCAACCCGTGGGGACCGTGGTCAACCATCGCCTATACAAACCTGAGCATGTCCAACATCTACAACAGTGGCTGGGGCATGCCCCCTCCAGGCGGTTTGGGTGGCGGGTTCTGCACCACCAGCGGTGGCGTCTCCAGCTACAAGAACTCCAGCGGACTCGGTGTGCACATCATGAACGGCTTCACCGACTCGACCGGCAAGAACATCGTGATGACCTTCTCGTCCAACGGCCTGGCACCGCCGAGCGCCAGCGATCTCGGTGGCGCCAATGCGAACCCGAATGGCAACGGCAACGAGATGGATTCACTCAACATGTTCCATGCGGTGCTGACGTCGAACTGAGGTGACGGGGGTCCGCGGCAGCATCCAACTGCCGCGGACCTTGCCAGTCGAGCCTCAACATTCAAACCGGAAGAGGCCAAGCGCAGCTTTGACCTCCTTCAGAGTTGCCTCCGTCACCGCGTTCGCCGCCTCGGTGCCCATGCGCAAGACTTCGAGAACGTAGGCTCGCTCCTCGGTGAGTTGCTTCCGGTGCTCGCGAATCGGCGCCAGGACTGCTTGCAGCTTCTCCTCGAGCCGCCGCTTGATCACCATGTCACCGAGACCACCGCGTTGATAGCGGGTCTTCAAAGCTTCGAGCTCATCCTTGTCATCGTCGAAAGCGTCGAGATACGTAAACACGACGTTGCCTTCGACTTGCCCTGGATCGGACACACGCAGGTGATTGGGGTCGGTATACATGCTGTGCACGGCTGCGCGGATTTCATCGGCGGTTGCCGCGAGCGAAATTGCATTTCCCTGCGACTTACTCATCTTCGCCTTGCCGTCTACCCCAGGCAGCCGGCCCACGCGCGGAATCAGGGCCTGCGCTTCCACCAACACGTCTCGGTTCGCCTGCCGATTGATCCTTCGCACGATCTCGTTCGTCTGCTCGATCATCGGTGCCTGATCTGCGCCGACTGGAACGAGGTCTGCCTTGAATGCCGTGATGTCGGCCGCCTGGGCGGCGGGATAGCAGAGAAAGCCTGCTGGAATGTCTCGCTCGAAACCGCGCAGACGAATCTCATCTTTGACCGTAGGGTTGCGTTCGAGTCGCGCCACGGTCACGTAGTTGAGGTAGAGAATCGTCAATTCCGGGAGGGCCGGAAGGCAGGACTGCACGCAGATCGTCGTCAGCTGTGGATCGATGCCAACTGCAAGGTAATCGAGTGCGACGTCGAATACGCCGCGCGCCGTCTTGGCCGGATCGTCGGCATTGTCGGTCAGCGCTTGCGCATCCGCGAGCAGTAAGAATTGGCGATGAGTGTGCTGCAGCTGGACACGGTTCTTGAGCGAGCCAACGTAGTGGCCCAAATGCAGCGGGCCGGTTGTGCGGTCCCCGGTCAGGATGGTCTTGGAAGGTGATTTCTCGTCGAGCATGGGTCTTTCCTTTTTGGAGGACCGCCGCGTCGAGCTGAAGCTAGATGTTCAATGCGTCAGTGCCAGCCGAACCACGGCGGCACTGTCAGTTTCACGAAGGATAAAACAGACGTCGGGCCGCTCCCTAGATGGAGCGCCACCAGACGAGTTGGGTGAGATTGTTGGTAATCGCGTACATAGCGCAAAGTTGCCAATGACGTCCAGTATAGCAAAACGAGTGCGTCAGATTTCAATCCGCATTCAGTCGAGCAGCACCTTGCGCAGCAGCGCGAGGCCGCGCTCGATCTGGGCCACATCAGCGGTGCCGTAGCCGAACACCAGCCCCGCCTTCTGCTGGGTCCCAAGATAGTAACGAGCGAGAGTGTGAATCCTGACGCGGCTGTCTAACAGGGCATCGGCTGCACGCTCCAGATTGAGGTCCGTGCGCGCGATAGCGGCAATGTGCATGCCATAGAACGACGGAATGGGCTCCAGGCTCTGCCGGAAATCCCGCTGCAGGGTTGCCGACAATGCTTGGCGGCGCTTCTGGTAGAGCTGTCGCATCTTCCTCACGTGGCGCGCGAGGTGGCCCTGGACGATGAACTCAGCAACAGCCAGCTGAATGAGAGTGGGGCAATGCCAGTCCAGACAGTTCTTGGCGACGACGAGAGCCTGCATTGCCCAGCGCGGCGCGACGATGAATCCGAGGCGCAGCGAAGGGAGCATGCATTTCGAGAACGTCCCTACGTAAAACACCACGTCCGCGGGATCAGAAGCGCGTAGTGCCTGCAGAGGGCTGCCGTCATACCGGAATTCGCCGTCGTAGTCGTCCTCGACGACGATCGCGCCATGAGTGCGCGCGAAGTCGACGAGAGCCTTCCGCCGGCGAGCTGACATTGCTACACCGAGGGGAAACTGGTGGGAGGGGCAGACGCAGATCAAGCCGACGCGTGGCGGCAACCGCTCGAGCATCAGGCCCTCGCCATCGACCTCGACGGGCAC